>JAEHJW020005842.1_pt1 | contig 14964 bp, 23 predicted proteins | sample 9271431 | NCBI WGS metagenome assembly JAEHJW02
CTATGACGGGCACGCTGACAACGGGGGGAGGTGGGAAGGTGTAGGTCATGGGAGACACCTTAACAACTGAGGTCCGTGGAGCGTACAGCATAACGGCGTCCCGGCGCCGGCCGAGAGCGGTAATCTGCGGCGATTGCGCGCTCATCACGTCCTGCCCGCCACCTTGGGGGCTGCAGAGGTCCCTGCCCTCGTCTCGCCCTTGCGCCCGCAGGCCCTTTCTCCGCCTGGTGCGAACATCGCCGCGGCATCGGAAACCGGGCGATCTCGCCATCGCAGGCGCTCACGGAGAGATCGGCTTGCCGGAGCATTCGGCCGAGCCTCGCCGGCAGACCGGGAGCGAACCCGCTCACGGCCTAATGTTTCTGTTGAGCGCTTTAATTGGGGCGTGACGGAATCGAACCGTCGACCAGCGGATTAAAAGAAGCAGATTGCGCGCGTTCGCGCTACCCTATCGCACGTAATCGCATGATTCCATAGGGGCTCGAATTTGCGCCTCGCGCGGGAAAATCTAGCCTTCCGCGAGCAAGTGCAAATCGAAGTGCAAATCTCCGGCGCTGCCACAGGTGCCGCAATCCGCGAAGGATCTACGAATGACACAATTAAAGCCCGGCGAGGTCGTAAGACTAAAGAGCGGCGGACCGCCGATGACCCTAGTTGGCCCAGCGCAGACTGGTGGTTATTTGTGCTGCTGGTTTGCTGGCGATGACGTCAAGTCAGCAAGTTTCAACCCTAATTGCCTCTGCAAGATTAAGCGCCGCCGCATCCATGACGATGAGTGGGAGGAATCAGAATCGTCTTGATTCCAGGCATGGCACCGGGTCGCAGGCTCAGCCGTGCCGGCGGATGCTTGGCGCGCCTTCCAGGCGGGGGTGACGTTGCCGGACTGAGCTGCGACGGCACCTGCCGGGAGAGCGTCGCGCCAATGGAGTTATAATTCTGCCAACAACAATAAAGCGGGCATTCGGGTAATGACGGACATGACCGAGGACGAGCGGCGCATCCATGAGGATGCAATGGATTTTGCCCGAAGGAATAAAAAGGCCATTGCGAGGAGGCTGACTGATATCAACCTCTTTCTTCCAGACGATGCTCCGGTGTCCGTATTTATGGCCGGCTCACCAGGGGCAGGCAAGACGGAGTCGTCTCGGGAGTTAATTGCTACGCTCGAGAAGCAGCACCCGAACGGCAAAATACTGCGTATTGATGCGGATGATCTACGGTCCCAATTTAGCCAATATAATGGTCGTAATGCTTGGCTATTTCAGGCGGGAGCGTCGATTCTCGTTGAGAAAATCCTAGATTTTGCCCTCGAAAACCGCCAAAGCTTTATCTTAGACGGAACGCTTTCAAATTACGATCGCGCTGAGGCGAATATTCGGCGATCATTGGGCCGGGATCGTCTGGTGCAGGTGCTGTATGTATATCAGGATCCTTTGCTGGCTTGGCGCGTGGTGAAAGCGCGAGAACTCACGGAAGGTCGCCGTGTACCGCGAGACCGATTCATTGAGCAGTACTTCGCAGCGCGAACGGTGGTGAACAATTTAAAAACCATTTTTCGTGCCGATATTAAGATCGATGTCCTCATGAAGCCTTATGATGACTCAGGCAAAAAGGTCCGGGCGACTTGGCAAAATGTGCAAAGCGTCGACCCATTTGCCCCTGAGCCGTACTTATCTCGTGAAGAGCTAGAAACAGCATTAAATTCAATGGATTAAAGCCGCTATGCTTACATTCCTCAAGTCCAAAAAGGTAAGGCGCAGCTCGCCGCTCTCCGACTTTGTCCGAAATGCGTCCTCGGCGCATAAGAAAAAGGTCTACGTCGAGGTCATCAACCGGGCGATCGAGGAGCAGCGACGCATTGTGGAAAAGGCGAAAGAAGCTCCTTCGACAAAGGCGAAATGCATCGCATTCTGATTTGAGACCGGTCGGTAGTCGTGAGTGCCGCCGGAATTCCCCTGCAGCGGAGGGAATTTTCAGGTCTCTATATGTCAGTCGCAACGCTCCTGCAGCCGCGGCACGGCGCTGGCGTCCTCGTGCGGCTGATCGGCCGTCGGCGCACCCGAGCTCGAGGCACTACAGCTCTGAGGTCAGGACGTGCCACAGCGCCGCCAGCGACATGGCGATCAGGACAACGCCAGCAAGTCTGTCAATCATAGCTCACCCGTCTGCAACGTCGGACCGCTCGACGACGTGCCTCGACCCGAAGCATGTGCGGGAGGTTCATCAGCACCCTGCGGCGCTCGGCGCGAGCGAACCTGCGGGCCCAGCCGGCGTGCTGTTTTCTCACGCGCACGACTCAGCGAGAGAAGGCCGGCGTCTCGTGCCGGCTGACGGCCAGTTCAGCGCAGAGTACTCTGCTTTTTCGCGCCACTGGCTGCCGGAGTTTTACGCCACGCGCCGGCTGGGCGGGCAGCGGGATCTGAGGTCCGCTGCCTGGAGTCACGGGTTGCCGTCCCGCAGCCGACGCAGGCGCTCGACTTCGGCGCGAATTTCGGCCTGCGGCGGTTCGTCTGGTATGTCTGGGAGCTTGCACAGCGCCACAACGTCGCGCGGCACGGAGCCATTGAGTGTCCGAAATGCCTTGTACCGCAGCGAGACATAACGCAGCGTGTTCACCTCGCGCTGAAACTCGACGACGGTCGCGACGGCGCGCTGTACCTCGGGGACTTTGTTGGTCAACTCTGACATGCGAACCTGCCATGCCAGCGCGTCGATTTGTTCGGTGCAATTCGCGACGGCCTGCTGCGCCTCGGACAGACGGCGTTTCAAGGCCGGCAGTGCGGCCGAGGCGGCTGCCTGAGTGCGCTCTGCCTCGACTAGCGCGTGCTCGGCGGCGGCAACTGCGGCGGATAACTTCGGGTCAGCGGTCGTGTTGCCGGCTTCCATGCGCTTGCGGCGGTCTGCAGCGTCGGCCTGCTGCGCCGATTCCAACGCTGCTTGAGCGGGACCAACAAGATTTAGCGACTCTTCAGCGGTGCGCAGCCTGACATTCGCTTCCTGCAGCTCGCGCTCGAGCGCAGGCCGCGAGGCGCTCAGGCGGCGGATTTCTCCGCGCAGGTTCGCGGTGTTGTCACTCGGTGCGAACCAGTTGGTCAGCCGTCCGCTCAATGCACCAATCATCGCGTCGGCTCCGTGATCGGGTTTCTGTTGATTCGCACCTTCGCACCCTGAGCCATGAACGGCGCGAGCCACGCCATCGGATCGCCGTGGTATTCGGTGATCTTGTGACCCGTCGCTTCGTCGCGGTATGTGCGAGCGCGCAACGTGCCTGTGGGTATCACGTTAGGTCGGCGTGCAGCCTCGATTGCGTCCTGATAGACACGGTCCTCTGCAAGTGTGAGCGCAGAATCAGGCAGCGCGTCAAGGTTTGTGCGCGTGAGATTCGGCGAAAAGTCCTGCAGGCCGCTGGCGAGCCGCGCACGATATCCGCGCGGTGTTTCACCCGGCAGTGTCTCCGGCACCGGCCGCGCGTGCATTGCATAGACCGAATCAGCACGAGTGCGAGCGGCGGCGATCTGATTGCGCTCCTCGGGGGTGAGCGTGCGCGAGAGCTTGTTATAAAACGCGCGAGCCTCACGCAGCATGGCGTCAGCGCGCTGGCCCGAGGTTGTCAGGCTAACTTTACCGGCATCGAGGTCCGAATTGCGGCGCGGCGGGACGGCCTGACGTTGCTTCGGCAGTGCGGCAGTTTCGTAGGCCGAGCGCGTCGAAACGTCGTCGGCGTCTGTGCGCTGCGGGTCCAGGCGGTCGATGCGCGCAATCATGTCGTCAATCATGCGCTGCAGGCCGTCGACCCATTTCGGAAGCGATTGTGCGTTTGCGTTTGCGGTCATTGTGTCGCTCCTAAAAACCGACGGTCGCGGGGTGAGTCGGCGGCCGGCCGATGTTGAGTGAAACCCACGAGAAAGGATGCCAGTGAGGGTTTTTCAACTTCGCACGGACCTGTTTGATGGCGGCAACCTTTTGGGTTTCATAGTCGGCAAGTACAGCCTTGTAGGCTGCGATAGCCTGCTCGCGCGTTGTGGTGCGCAGCCGGATCAGATGCTCATATTCATCGACAGTCATGGTGTTGACTCTCCATCGTGATGCGGTGAGGCTCGACCGGGACGGTGTCAGCTCGGTGGTCGAGCGCTTCGGCGAGCAGGAGCGCGACGGCATTGCTTCGGCTGCGGTGCGAATCGAAGGCGAACCGGTCGAGGCGCTCACGGAGTTGCGGCGGCAGCGTGATCGTCACGCGGTCAAGGGCGGTACTGATGTCCATGCAGTGAGTATTGCATGTGAGAGCGTATGAGTGAATTGGAACGTTTCCAACTCAAAACAGCGCCATGGCCCGTATCGCTCGCTGCAGGACCATTCGGTAACGTCTGGGGTCATGTCAACCTCGTCAGTGCGCGGGGGTCTTGGGGCTTCGGCCGAAAGCCGCGCAGGAATCCATCCGGCGGTACCCATGTAGGGTTACGGCCAATTCGGCGTTGGCGTTCGAGTTCCGCTTGATAATCTGACTGCCAGCGCGCCAACGCGCGCTCATAGGCGGCAACCGCGGCGGCGAGCCGCTCGGCTCGGCTCGGTAGGTGCTGCTGCGGCGGGAGGCTGGCGGCGGTCTCGCTGAACTGCGGCCCCTGTACCTCGTGCGGCATGGCGCGGCCGGTCTCTGCCAGCCGTCGGCTCGCCTCGGCGTCATCGTTCAACGCGAGCATTACCGCGATACAGAGCGCATGGACGAATTCAGTCGGGCCGGCATTCTCTGACCCGTATGCACAGATTTGAGCCATGAAGTGGTTACGGGTGAGCCCGCGGAACGTTGCGGCCTTCGCGTGCGCCTCGGCGCCGATCCGCACCAGGGTGCCGGTGCCGATGTATTTTGCCGCCAACGCCACGCGCTCGGGCAGCGTCACCGGTAACTGTTTCAGCGCATCGGTTGCGTCCATGATCTGCAGGCGGTGCGCCACGCCGAGTTCAGCGAGGGCCCCGCCGGCCGGCGTGGAGCGCTCGAGCCAGATGCCTGCGCTCGTGGTCTGTGTCGCTGCCGCCCAGCCGCCGAGGGTCCGCGCAACGTCCTCGAGCCATGCACCACGCAGCAGCGCCGTCTCATGCGTTGCAATCGCCCAATCGAGTATCGTCAACGCGGCATCGGGACGGCTCGACTTCGCCAGGTACAAGACCGCGACGGCATCACTCCCGGGCTGGGTGTCGTGCGTGCCGAGTACCGCAAAGACAACGAGTGGACGCCGAGTGAGAACCACGGGCTGGCTGTCATTGAGAAACATGGCCTCTTTGAAGAACCCGCCCGCCGGCAAGCCAAGCATGAGGTCGCTCAGCGCGAACGTCAGCGCGTCCACGCGATCAGGACTGCCGTCCCGCGCACGGTTCCAATCCACCGTGAACGAGCACATCTGATCCTCGAGCTCAGGCAGCTCGCCGACAATATGAGCGCGCCGCTGCTCGAAGATCGAACCGATAGGCTCGGCCCTCAAGACTTTGCCACGAGAGCTGGTGATCTCTTTCACCGGCACGGCCGGGTCGATGCTCGCCAGCGTCGCAGCGGCCATTTCGCCGCCGAAGTTCCGCTCGATCACGATCTTGTCGGCCTTCAGCGAGTGATAGGCGGCAATCGCGGCGCTCGCCCATTCTCGCGGCGTGCCGCGGCGGGACAGGTCAGCCAATACATAGCCTTCGCCGTCCGCACCAAGACCACAGGCGATGATGCCGGTCATGTCGGCGCCTTCGGCCGATGAGCCGGCCGGGTCAACGCCGATCACGACTCTCTGCATGCGCTCTGGCGCTCGGTCAACACGGGTCGCCTCGAGCACGTCACGCGACCACAACGCGCCGGGTACGTCCTCGAGCAGCTCGGCAAGCAGCTCCTGCCGTGCCAATCTCGTACCCTCGAACCGGCGCACGAGTTGCGCGAAGAACTGCGGGGCAAGATTCGTGCGGTTGTCGTATGTGCTCATGCGCCGGACAACGATGCCGTCCGTACCGTCACGAGCCACGAGGTCACGGATCAATCGGACCGGCCGAGGGGTCGTGGTGATGATTACGCGCGGCTGAGTGCCGATGCGCATGGTAAAGAGTAAGTTGCTCCACGTTTCCTCGGCACGGCGCCAGGCGGCAGCCTCGTCGCACCATGCGAGATCATGCTCGGGACCGCGGAGCTGGTCTGGAGTGTCTGCACTGAAACAGCGAGCAATCGCGCCGCTCGGCCACGTGATTTGGCCCTTGCCGGGCTCATACTCGACGGCAACCCCCGCGGCACGTGCCGCAGTGAGGATGCCAGACTCTCCCTCAACCATGGTGTAGCGCGTGTCGCCGGCTGTCGAGCCGATCAACGCGATCCGGCGCACCGCACCCGCTGCAGCCTGCTCATTCACATATGACGCCGCAGCCCATGTCTTTCCAGCACCTCGCCCGGCCAGCAGCAGCAGCACCGAGAAGTCCTCGGGCGGGATCTGAGCCGGCCGAGCTCGACTGCGCCAATTGCCTTGGACGGCCTTGGCGAATCGCGCGAATAACCCACCGGGGGCGGGTACAGACTGCTGCGGGTCTGGGGTCGGCCCTTTATCAGGCGGTGACATGCTCATGCTCCAATACGGCTGGCTGCAGCTCGAGGGCCGGCACAGGCACCGGAACTGGCGCCTGCCGGGCTTGGTGTTCGAGCTGCTCGAACTCGAACACCACGGCATCACGGGCTTCCGGAAACCTGTTCAGCACGCGGATCAGCGCAGCCTCGAAGGCCACGAACTCTTTCGAGTCGAACAGTGCCGTGACGTTTGTCTGCGAGTTATTGATCTGCACGAGGGGTGAGCTGGTCAGCTCGCCCGTTATGCGGGCTGCTATCCGCAGGTTTTCATGCAGCTTGCCGGCCAGCAGCGAGCCCGAATTGCGGTCCCCGGCTTCGATGGCGGCACTGTACTGCTGGTACAGTCCGGCACGGATCACCTTCAGATGGTCGAGCACGGAGCCGGTTTCCTCACACACCCGCGCAGCGAGCTCGGCCCTCTGCACTGGTCCGAGGATCAGGTTGGCCTTGCGCTCATCTGTGACATGACCGTGCCAGTGCCGGTGCAGACTATCCTTTGAGATGCCGTACTTCTTGCCGACCGCAGACTGACCGGCGCCACCGGCGAGCAGCAGCTCAATCCGGGTGCGTTCGGGGTGCGAGCACACCCTGCAGCGGCCTGTCGGTCGGCCTTTTTCCCATGCCATGCGCAAATCACCCAAGTGCGAAAACCGTTGCGGTCTTCGCGGTCATGATATGGCGTCAGGTGGCGGGTTTGAATCGGAATGGTTCCGACGTAACTCAACATCCAGCGCCTCGAGGTCGGCTTGCAGCCTGACATGCGCCATGTGCCACGCAACGGCGCTTTTCTGGAGATTAATGCCACGCTGCCGCAGCAGCTCTCTGATAGCCTTGATCGTCGGCTGCCGGGCGAGCGGGCAGCGCTCGGCGTGTTCGAGCAGTAACTGCCGGATCAACTCGCGGGTCCGAGCGCCTCTGGCAACGGCGCGGAGGTTGCGGGGGCGGCACTCAGAATGGTAGCGCATCGTCGAATTCCTCGTGCTGTGCCGGCGCGCCGGCTGTTTCGTGGGTGGGTGATCGGTCGGCCAGCCGCTCATCACTTTCGCCGGCCACGGCTTTGCGCTTGCGCGCGACGTGGTACTCGGTGAGCGCCTTGTGGGCCACCATGTCGAGACTCGGCCGAGGCTCGCCGCCGTCCCGCGGCTGGTAAACCTTCGGGGTGAGCTCGCCGGCCAGTGCCACGGAATCGCCGTCCTCGAGCGCCAGGAGCGCGGTGACGGCCGACTCGGCGAAGGCGATCACCGACACGAATATTGCGGTGCCGTCCTTGAGCGCCGTTCGGACGGTGGCCGTAGCGAATCGGCGGCCATTTGAGGCAGTGCGGGGCTGCGGCGCCTTGTAGAGCGTGCCTTGGATCAGTGCATCAATCATGGTGTGTTACCTCCGGTTGGGTGAAAAGCAGCCGCAGGGCGCGGGCGAGACAGTCATACGCAGCCGCATGCCAGCCTCGCTCGAGGTCGAAGCGGGCGCGGTCGAGCAGGCCGAGTGCGTCGGCATGGTTATGCCGGTCGTGACCAGCAGGCGCGGCGTCGAGCAGCTCGGCGGCGGTGGCGAGCTCGTCGAGCGCACGGTCTGGGGTGCCTCGGTCGAATGCGAGCGCGGCGCGGCGCAGTGTGTCTGCAAGGTCGAGCAGCCGATCAGCCGGCAGCCGGCGCAGCAGGCGCTCGATGGCGGCGGCACTGGGTGATGGCGGGGGGGGGGCGGGGAGGTTCACGGCGCCGCCTCGAGCAAATCCCGCACAGCGGCATCTGTGAGCCTCAGAGCGGCGGCAATGTCCCTCGGGGTCAGGCCACGGGCCCGCAGCTCGAGGGCCGCAGCGTGCAACGTGGCGCGGTCGGCGGGCCGATGGCGGGTTGCGCCGAGGTCGAGGGCCTCGAGGTCGATGGCGGCGGCGGTCGAGGCGCTCATGCGGCACATCGCAGGCGCCTAAAGGCCGACGCTGAGCACACAGAGTGTGACCCGTTTGCAAATCGCCTCGTAACATATTGGTTCATTGGAGTATTTCCAGTGCTATCGGATTGGTAATCCGCTGGACCGCTCCCGAGAGCCTTGAGCACACCCACGGCGCGATGCGGCCGGGGGACCGGCGCGCCAGCGGGAAGGGCCGCGCCCGTCCTTTTACTTACCCCCGCGCTCATTTCTCGGTGCCTGCTGGGTTGAGTAGGAACTCCGCCACCGCACTCAAAAACGCATATCGGTCGTCGCCGGTGATCGGTTCGGCGGGTTCGGGCCCGACGTCATTTTGAAAGACAAGCTTTCCGTGCTCGTCGATGGCGACGATGAACGTGCGGCCTGCGATCTTTTTGGCATACCAGCGGACTACGTGGCCATCTTGGGTTGTTTCAATCACGGCAACCTCGCTTCGGCGGCTTCCCGCCAGTATTGAGTGAATGCGCCAACGCCCGGCCAGCGATCGGCGGGTATGTGGAGCTCGCCTGCGACGATGGCGTTGTCCGTTGTGCGCAGGCCGAGCATGACGGACACGTCAGCCTGCGCCGGGCCGCTCGGGGTCGCGTTCACCACGTCGAAGGCGTACCGCAGCGCTGGGTGCGCCTTCAGGTCGGCCGCCACCGCGTGGCGTCGACGCGCAAGGCCGACGAGCGCCAGGTCTGCGGGTCGATAGGTCGGACAGTCGAACAGCGGCGCGACCCAGGTTTCGACCTTGTGCCGGGTGCACCGGCCGTCCGGAGTCTCGCCGGGGCGTGCCTCGAAGTGCGCGCAGGCAGAGCAGCGGGCTATGCCTGGAGGCGGTGCGACGGCGACAACGGCGACTGGTGCGACAGATTCACTGTCTGCGGCTCCGTTTGTCGCCGTTGTCGCACAAGTCGCCGTCGCCACGGGTGCGCTCCCCTTGTTTTCGTCGGGTGCGTTGTCGCCGTTGTCGCCGTGTCGCCACGGGCGACCCCCTTTGCTTTCGGCTGCCTGGATGCACTGCAATTTAAAGGTCATGGCGCGGCGTCCTCGGCCAGGGCCGCTTGGTTCACGACGTAGGTCTTTCCGTCCTCGGTGGTGAGCCAGCCGTGCTCGGCGAGAGTGCGCAGCGCGGCCTTGGCAGCGTCGCCGTGGCGGATCGCCCGGCCCGGCCCGAGGCGCATAACATCGCGGGCCGTCACGGTCGCGCGCTTCTTCTGCCGCAGCCACGTGAGCAACTCCTGAGCGTGGCGAATGTTCTCCGGGACATCCGCCGAGCCGACTAGGCGCACGTACTCCGACAAGTAGAACTGCGTGAGCTCCAGCGCTCCGGCCATCGTCTCGGCCGTCACCGCGAGCGCCATGGGGTCGGACGTGAGCGTGAGAACGCCGGCAATGCGGCAGGCGTGCTCTGCTGCTTTACTCGCCCACTCCCTGACGCCCTCGAGCGCACCGTCACGGGCCTGCGCCACTTCGATCTCATCGTAGGCCTGCACGAGCAGACTGCGCGCCTCCGGAGTGAGCGCAAGGCAGGGCGGATCGAGGCCTCCAACTTCGCGGTCTTCATTCGCTGGCGCAGCGAGCAATTCGCCGAGTGCGTGCCAGAACCGGCGCATACGTGGATCGTCGGCAGGGTCTGGCAGCGTTGGGTTATGCAGGCGCGTGCCGGCCAGCGAATCCGGCCCTGCCATCAGCCACCGCGCGAGAAACCCCTGAGAACGGTAAAGCGACTTGCCGAGCATTCGTGTTGCAACGTCAGGCTGCACTAGCAGATGCATGCTCAGGCGTCTCCCGTACAACACAACATGCTCGGAATCCGTCGCCCGCACTCGGTCGATTCGATCCCCCTGCCACAAGCGCGAGAGCATTGCGATGGTGCGTAACTCCGCTTCTTCCGAGAGCGCATGGCCGCCGATGAATTGGCCACCTTCATCCGTGAAGATCCCCTGCGCGTACTGCCCGTCCGCAAGCGACTTGACCAAGCCCTCGGCGGTGGGCTCCGAGCACACGATCCACGGCTTGCGTGGCTTGGGTTCGGCGGCGATCTCCCGCAGCGCCTCAGCGTATTCGTCGCCGCTGCCGGCGGCCTTGCGAGCGTTCGCGCGATCCAATTTTCCGGCCTCCTTCGCCCGTTCCCACTCGGCTAGTTCGGCCTCGTACGATGCATGCATTTTTCGGACGTGCTCGTCCACCGGAGCAAGCGCCACCTTATCGGCAGCCGTTTTTCGGTCGCCGCTCCCCGCGACCGTCAGGACAAAGAGCGCCAGCGGCCGCGCGCCACCAAGCGTCTGGACGTTCGCCTGCTTCTGTGCCACGAGCCCGGCCGTAGCGAGCACGCACCCTGCCGCCAGCGCCTCGGGCACCTGTACGAGCTCGGCGAGCGCCCGAGCTGCTGGGGCCAGAACCGGCCCGAGCGCATCGACCGGGTACGGCTCCGGTGGCGGAATCGGCCTCATCAAGGGGGTGGCTCCGGCGGCGACAGTGCGACTTGTGCGACATTTCGTCGCCTCGTCGCCCTGCCGCCGCTCCCGCGGCCCGTCGACGAGCTCGCGCACGTCGGTCCAATGCTTTTCGGCGCAGGAACTGTGCTGGCATTTGAACCCGAGGCGCCCGTCCGGAGTCTGGAACACAGCGGCCTCACCCGGTCCGTGCTCGGGATTGAACGGGCAGCGGCGTAACTTCCAACGCAGTGCCCCATCGTGCAGCGCCGGCTCGCCCACTACCTCGAGGCCGCCGCGCGCCAGGAAGGCCGACACGTCCGCGTCGCTCCATGCGTGTGTGCCAGATTGAGCCGAGCCATTCGCTCGCGGCCTCTCCGCCGGCTTGGCCTCGTCGGCGAGCGCCTCGAGCAGTTCCCGCGGAACCGGGTGCAGCTCGGCCGGAACCAGCCCCAGGCGCGAGAGCCGCCACGGTGCGAGCGGGAGGTTGTCTCCCTTGTTCGCGACGGACCCATATAACTTCACGATCCGCGCCGCGTTGAACACGGAGCGGTCTACCTTCACCGCCGCATTATCGAACCGTGCGGCCAGCGCCTCGAGGCAGCCTTTCACCAGGTCGCGGCTCGCATCGTCGTTCGGCAAGTCGATGCGATAGAGAAGGTGCAACCCATTGCCCGACTCGGCCGCGATTGGCTTGGTCCAGCCCCGCTCCTGCAGCTCGGCATAGATCGCGCGGGCGGTGGCCTTCGCGGTCTCGAGCTGCTCATCGGTGGCGCTGGTGTCCTTCGGGCGCGCGGGATCCAAGTCGATCAGCAGCCAGCGCCGGCCGGTGACATTGACGTCCGTCGCCGTGGCCGCGGCGAAGTCCTCGACTCGATTCGCATAACGCGCGAGCAATTGCGGGTCGAGCGGGTTGAGGTTGACGTACACGGCCGCGCCGTCCTGATTCAACGTGACGGCCGCGTCCACGAGCGCGGCGCGGTGCTCACCGTCGAAATACCCGGCAGCGGTGCGCTTGCGGCCACGTTGAAAGAGCGCTCGCAATTCAACTATTGAGTCCGGCGCGTGCAGGACGGCAAGCGCACGCGCGATCTCTGCGCGGTCTGTGTTTGGGACGCTCATAGCGGGAGGGCCTCTTGCCGCCCGTCAATCGGGGTCTTGTCCCACGCGGGAAGTTCTCCGATGTTTACACCCGCCACGAGCAGATCAGCGTGAGGCAGCCATTTGGATAGAGGTGCCAAGCAGCGCGGACACCGCCAACCGATGCCGCCGTTGCCAGCGCAGCGGCGCAACTCGCCCTCGGCGCCGCACTGGCAGCGTGGCGCTCTTGCGACGGAATTAGTCACGCCGCGCCTCCTTGCCTCGAGCTGGCGCTCGGTTCGGCGCCGGGACGTAACCGGGCACGTCGGCCGCTCGTTTCTCGAGCCAGCGGGTATAGCGCGCCCCGAAAATCACAATCTCACGCCCAACGCGGGCGATCGCCCCCTCTTTCAGAAGGGCGTCGCGGTGCGATCGGACAATGTAGCGAGCACGAGAGGTCGTCCCGGGGAAGACTGACGCAGGCCAGCCCTCCAAATCCCATGAATGGGGAACGTCGGGGGCGGAATTGGATTTTATCGACATCTGCGTTGCTCCTCCAACAACCGTTGGGTCGCACGCAGTTTTGTTTATTTGCGCGTCACAACATAGGTGACAAAATCAAGCAATTTTTGGGGTTATTTTGTCTCCTGCGGTCGCATGCGGTTCCGTGCTCTGCCTCGCCGTTTCTTTAAAGTGTCGGTCGTAAGTGTCGGCAGGCCACGTTGCCCGCTAAGGGCGGAGAGAACGTCGTCGAAATCAAGGCGGCTCATGCCGGCCGTCTTGCACACGTCACGCAGCCGCGAGGTCAGCGCCGCAGATGTCGCCGGTGGCCGGCCACGGCCGGGTCGATGGACCCGTTCCCACTGCCGAATCCCGTCAGCGGCCTGCCATGCAATCAGGTACAAGTCGAGCGCCACGCTTGTGCCCCCGAGCGGCTGTCCCGGTCCGGTGATCCCCAGGGCTCGATTGCGCTCGATGGCATTCTTGATATCGCGCTCAACGTCGAGCCGCAGCAGAGCTGCAGCCGCAGCGTCGAGCTGCTTGTCGAGTTTCTCGGCAATACGTGACACCGACCGGACCCGGTCATAATACGGGCCGACTTCAGGAGCGAGCGCCTGCCATTTCTCAATCTCACCGAGTAACCGCGCGCTGAGCGCCCGCCGGTCGACCTTGAGCCTGGATCGAGGCAACGCGTCGTCGACGATATCTGCCAACGATGGCGCTTTTTTTGTCTTACGCATCGGTCGGGCCTACTTGGTCCGGCCGAGCCGTTCGTTCAGTGCATCCGCCCCGGTCGGCTTCGCGCCCGGCACGAGATGCGCATATCTCTTGCTGGTCGCCACGTTCCTGTGGCCGAGCTGGTGCGCCACTTCGGCGAGCGTTGCGCCGCCTTGAATAAGGAATGACGCGCTCGCGTGCCTCAAATCGTGCCAGCGCACATCGGGCACGCCCGCCGCGGCGCGGACCCGCTCCCATCGATCGATCAGCGTGTAGGCCGGCAGCGGCTTGCCGTCCGCACCCGCGAAGACGTAGGCACCTGGAAGTGGATGGACCTTGCCGGAGCGCAGCGGCTCGAGCGCCGCGAGTACCGCCGGCGGCATGTGCGCCCGTCTCGACGTGTCAGTCTTTGATACCCGAATGGCAACCGTGCTGCTGCTTTCGTCGATGTCGCCCCACCGCACGCGGAGCTGCTCACTCTGCCGGCAGCCGACACCGAGCGCGAAGACGACGGCGGCATGCATCAAGTCGGAGTCCGCCTGCGCGGCCTCGAGCACGCGGCCGAGCTCTTCATCGGTAAGGAATCGCTCGCGAGCCTTCGGCTCGGTCAGCATGAGGCGCGGCGGCCATACCAGATTGGGGGGCAGCAGGCCGGTCGAGCGCCCGAAGTTCAGCATCGCGCGGGCGGCAGCGAGGTAGCGATTGACCGTGCCCGCCTCATAGTCCTTTGAGAGCGCGTCACGCGCGGCGCGGAGTAGGACCGGGCTCGGAAATTCGAGCGCCTTGGTCGACCCGTACAGGTTCACCCACCAGGCGATTTGCCGCTCGCGCTCGCCGTAGGTTGCGAGAGCCTTGGTCTCCGGATCGGCGAGGTATTCATCGGAGAGCTGCCGGACCGAGAGATTGCCGACATCCTTGCGCACCCCGCCGCGCACGCGCTGCTCGCGGAGCGTCTTCTCGAGGTCGGCGGCCCACTGCTCGGCGGCCTTCTTCGCGCCCTTGCGTGCGTCTGGAAAGTCCCGCTCGTGGAACGTCCGGCTTGAGGGCTGGAATGGGCGGATGCGCACCTGCGCGACATAGCTGCGCGAGCCGTCGCTGTTCTTGCGTTCGTTGACTGCGGCCATGTCAGCAGCCCTCCACGATCGCGCGAAGGAGCGGAATGAGCCGTGCCGCGCGCCGCCCTCGGTGCGATAGCGGCGTGTAGTTCATCCGATCCGCATTGAGCCGAAGCAGGAGCATGAGCGCCCGGACGGATCGCCGGGACTTGATAGACTTGCTGGTAGCCATTGCAGCACCTCATATGCTGGTGATGGTCAGGCCTCGGTTGGTGTTACCAGCACCCTCCGAGGCCGCCTTTATGTGCGCTGTGAGTCACGCACAAACGCAAATATACCCCACTATCAGACCGAAGTGCAAATTTAGTGCAAATTCATGCCTAAGTTTTGACCAGTTCAGCGCTGAGTATAGTCGTAAGTGCCTGTTTTTATTATGTGGGGCGTGACGGAATCGAACCGTCGACCAGCGGATTAAAAGTCCGATGCTCTACCGACTGAGCTAACGCCCCACCGCAGGTGGCGGCATGGGCCCCGGAGCGGGCGCCACGAGGGCCTGCATGATACCCGGATGCTAGCGCCCCTGGTAGCGCGTCGGATCGGCAACGCCGGCGGCCTCGAAACCGGCCCGGCGCAGACGGCAGGAATCGCACCTGCCGCAGGCAAGGCCCTCGGAATCCGCCTG
>JAEHJW020009233.1_pt1 | contig 14953 bp, 26 predicted proteins | sample 9271431 | NCBI WGS metagenome assembly JAEHJW02
GATCTCACAATGAGTTCATGTGATAGATTGCGTGCATGGCTCCGGGCGGGGAAGTGGACTGGGCCACGCCGATATTCTGCCAGACCACGGTGCCATCCTGAACGGTCGAATTATAGGTGTTGGACCAGTTGGGAGGCCCGGCTACCCCTACGTTCTGCCAGATCAGATAGCCATAGTTCGTGGTGTTCGTGGTCGTCGATCCCTGCACGGAGGTCGAGGTCGAGTTCGCCTCGGAAGGCTCCGAGACCGTCGCCCCTGTCCCCGCAGGAAAGGCGGGAGCCGAACCTCCCGATTGTCCCGCAGTCAGGGATTTGAAGGCATACGTCACACCTCCGACCACATACGTCACCACCGCCCCGGGGCCATACTGCGTATTGGGCGACCACGGATTTCCCGAGCTTGAGGAAGTCCCTCCCTGAATGGCTTTGAATGTATAGTCCCCGACCTGAACGGTCGATCCCGTATAGTACTGGACTCCCTGTTGCCATTGGAGGAAAAACGATCCGGCGTTGAAGACATTATTGATGACCGCAGGCGATCCGCTCCCGGTATAAAAAAGAGGAGGGATATCGTACCCCATCGCCAGAACCACATTGTTCGGAGCCGGAACGATCTGGGGCGGGATGGGAGGAGGCGAGGACGACCCGGGCAAATTCGATTCGATAATCGTGGCATCGGTATTCGAGATATTCCACAGAGAATATCCCAGAGAGTTCTGCGTAATCCCCAGAACGGTATTGAGACCCGAGGGAGGGAAGAAGAGATTCACGGCAACAAAGGGATCGGTCGTTCCTAGGGCGGTCGAGACAACCGCCGTCCCCTGGATTGTTCGGAGAGCCCCCCGAACATCCCCCATCATATTGAAAAGGAACGGGAGTGATCCTTTCGCCATGGAAAAGATGTTCCGGTTCATGTCCAGAAGACCGGAGAAGTCTGTCTGATCCACCATCTTCATTTCAGGCATCGGCTGAGTTCCCCGTTCCCACAGTCGTCTCGGAGGTGATCGCCACGATCCGGGTATATCCCAGAGCATTCATTAATGTTGTTGCCTCCGGTCCCGTCATGTAGGTCGTCACCATGGCCCTCCCCTGGGAGGACAGAAGCCAGAGAGAAACATTCGGGTTCGTCGGAGGCGGGATGCTGGTATCGGGATACATAGATGTTCTCCTTACGGAATAATGATCCCGCCGAGGAACCCACCTGGCATGGTTTCGAGCCCATACACTTCTCCCATCTGCCGCTTGCCCACGACCTGAGAGCTGTCGAGATCCCTGTCGGCCTGAGTCCCAAACTCCTTCATGAGCATCGTGTAGCTCTGAAGATCCTGCTCCATTTGCCGGAATTGGGCCAGCACGAACAGATAGAGGAGATAGCTCCACGAGCGGGGAACGTCCATGAAGAAGAGACTGGAACCGGGAGGGATCTGAGGGGGAAGTCGTTTCCCGGAGATGCGGACGTTCAATTCGGTGACGGGAGTCCCAGCAGGCCAGACCTGCGGATTCGTCCATCCCATGCCCCGCTGGACGTTAATCAATGCCGGGTTCGTGCCGCTCTGAAGGTTGTTGTAGTACACCACTTCATAGCCCTGAGATCCGTACCCCGGCTGATAGGCTTCCGTGGGGGTCGGGGTTCCGATCATGGCGAATCCCATGTTCAGAAAGCCCTGATAGGTCTGATAGGAACCCACGTCCACCACGGGGATGGAAATGTCGGTGGCGGCCAGACTTGAGGAGAGCGTCGTCGTGAACCCTGTGCGTTCCGGCTGAGGCCACAGATTGACCGTGGTATTGAACTTGTTCACTTCCTGAGTGTAGTAGCCGACGATCCCCGTGACCTGGTTCCACATGAACATGGTATCGCGGAAGGTCGGCATGACGGGCCATCCGTCATACCACATATTCGTGATCTTCGTCCATTCACCCGGAGCACGATAGAATCCCAGACCTTCCATGGACTGAATCCCCGTGACATCCAGGATTCCACCCCATCTCCGTCCCAGCTCGGATAATCCCGTATTGAGCCATCGGTACATTGCGTACTGAGAGATGAAGCCGCCATCGGTATCGGGATTATAGGCCGATGATTTAGTGGGAGGGGGAGCGGCTCCCTGAGGAAGGCCTTGGATGGTATAAGGCATCGCGGAGGAATTAAAGACTTCATAGGCATTGACGATGGTGCCGATGGAATAGTACACCTTCCCTTGCGTGACGCCGGGAGGAGCCCATCCGGAAATGGTAAGGGATTGCTTATTGAGGGTAAAGTTCGAGGCAAAAGATGGGAGGGTTTCCCCCCATGGTGTGAGCCAGGTAACCTGAACGGATATTTGACCGGTAAGAGTACCGGAGGTGAGGCCATACTGCGGATTTGGGGGGGAGAAAGTCTGGCAGGGGTCTTGAGCCGAACCCCTCACCATCATAATAACGTCCCCGACAAGTGCCACAGAAGGCCCCCCTTCGTTTCTTCATTTTAGCGATTACTGTCCGCCAGCCGTGACTTCGATATCGAACGTGAAGGACGGGGAAGTTCCGCCGATGGTGCAGATGACAGAAGCGGCCACCGCACCGGCCTGGCTGTTGTAGGGAATGGTGATCTCCGCTTCCCCGGAAATGGTCCCGGTGGTGGGAAGAACAACGGAGGTCGTGGTGCCGTTGGTCAGTTCGACCTCGATGGTCAGGGTCGGAGACGTTCCGGTAACCCCGTACACCCGGACATAGATATACCCGGAGTTCAGGAAAGGGCCGTTCGACGTGGACTGAATGTATCCGCCATTGTTGGTCACGGTGGTTCCAGAAGGAGCCACGGCGACATTGGCGTAGTTGTTGGGGATCGGGACTGTGATCGTTCCGGTCGCGGTCAGGGTCACCCCATTCGCCACGAGATCAATCGCGGGAGACCCGAAGCCGGGAAGAAGCCGGGCCACATAGTTGGTGATGGACATGATCGTTCCTCCTTTAGATTATAGAATGTTGGTAATAACGGCGTTCATGCGGGGCGAGGTACACATCAACTGCCAAGTGAGGTACACCTGGCTGACCACCACCCGCTGATTCGAAGGCTTCACCCAAGGATCGACCGTGAAGTAATCCTCTTCATGGAAGACCGGAAAGATGTATTTTGAGTTCAGCATCCACGCCGTATGAGCAGGAGTGAACATATCGTTCAGAACGATCATGTTGTTGTACATGAAGTGATACCGGAAACCAGCCTGTACCGCTTCGGTGTCCTGATACTCGTTGAAGAACCGGTTCTCGGGGATAAAGTTATCCTTGAATCCGGCATACGAGTTCGGACCCATCAGCATCGTGTCGGGCTGATCGTAGCCAAACATGAGGTTGTTGTAGGCTTGTTCCGCCGTCGCCACGTTGAGCGCAGTGGAAGTCCCTTGACCCGAGAAAGGTCCAGTGGGATTCCAGAAGGGATTGGCTCCCCTGTTGATACCGGCGATGGTATTCCCGGTGGTGCCGATCCAGGAATTGATATCGTCGATATCATTCGGGGTATTCTGAGGAGCGGTATGCCAGAGAGCCCGAGAGAGCTTCTGGAGGAGCGAGGACGAGGCGATCTCGAATTTCATCTGAACGAGATCGAGGACGCCCGTGTTCCCCTTGTTGAGAATGATGTCGAAGACGGGGAGAGAGATGGACTGATAGTATCCACGCCACACCTGGTTCGCAGGAGTCACGGAATCAACAACGGTGGTTTGGAGAAGCATGTCCCCGTAGTAGGCTCCGCCGGTCATTTCTTCCATGCCGACGATGGGGTACACGATTTCGCCACCCATGAAGTGCTTCCCTTTCCTCTGAAGAGCCCAGAAGGTCGGAGAGGGCAGAAACACCGAGTCTCCGAGGATGGGGACGATGTACTTCTGGGTGATCGCGTTCATGCTCGATTCGAGCTGAACGGGCGGTGTCTGTAGTCCAGTACCGATAGAGCCGTAAGCCATGGTTTCCTCCTAGATGACCGCTGGGCTCTATCGCCCGGAGCGGGTTGTTTTATCGACCCGTAAGCTGTGAAAGGATATCGCTATCCTGGGTCGCTTTCCTGAGCGCATCCCGCAAGGGATTGTCAGAACGTGCATTCAATGGTTTCTGTGTTCCCTGAGAGGCAGGGGTCGCAGTTGGAGCCGTCTTTCCGAAATCCGAGAATCCGGGACGTCCAGCAATCGCTTCCCGCTTCTTTTCGATCTCGTAATTCTTGATGGCTTCCTGTTCGATCCGGGACCGCTCGAATCGCTCTTTCTTATCCGAGAGCATCCGTTCGAGGGAGCGGTCGATGTCCGGGATGTTCCGGTCGTCGAAAATCTTGTTCTCGACCGAAAAGCGTGAAAGCTCTTCGAGAGAAGGCATCTCTTCGGGGGACACCCACTCGGGACGCCGAACGTCCTTAATGTATTGATAACGGTCCCGAAGACGATCCTGAACATAGTTCTGGGCCATCTGCTGAACCGTTGTCTTATACTCGTTAGCGAGCTGTTGGTACGCCTGCTTTATCTGCTGAAGCTCGTTCTGTAACGGCGTCACTTTTGGGGCGAAGAGGGACCAAAGTTCATCTGCTGGATCATTCGAGGGTGTATTCATCGGGGCCGCCTGTTGTTGGGATGCGAGGTAGCTGTTCACACTCTCCATCTGCTGTTGGATTTCCTGAGCCCGTTTCTCCAGTAACGCCCGTTCCTCCGCGAGAGACTGCGTTTTCCGGGTATAATCGGCTTGGAAAGATTCATAGGGTTTCCGAAGATCCCGCAGGGACACTTGGAACTCCTGCCCATCCTTCACGATGGGAACAGTCAGGTCATCAGGCCAGTTTTTCTTGTCTCGAATGATCTCTTCAATCGTTGGCATCTTTTTCTCCTTTGGAGGTCGCCCTTGCCAAAAAGGGTTCTCCTGCCTGATTAGTGACGAAGCACGTCAGGCGCGGTCAGTTGAGTTGATGGGTGTCCTCAAGGCGCTCCCGGCATCGGTGGCATTGGCCCCATCTTCGGGGTTCCTGCGGTCATGTCGGGTTGAGGGTTAGCCCCGGAAAACGATAATTGCTTGAACGCTTGCATTCCCTCCGCTTTCTTTCCGAGCTTATGCGCCACGGTCCCGAGTTTTTTCAACGCCTCATTAATGTCTGTGGCGATCTCGGGGTCCCGTTCGATCATGTGCTGGTAAACGGCAACGAGGGAAAGCTGTTGCTGTTGGATCTGCTTCTTGATGAACTCAGGATCGGCTTGCTGTTGCCGTGCGATGACCTGAGCCATTTGCGAGGGAGTGGGGCCAGAAGGAGCCCCCATTGGTCCCGGCGCTCCCGTCATGGGGGCGGGGGCGGGTCCGGAACCGGGAAGTCCCGGCATTCCGGGAGGGGCGGGTACACCCGGAGGCTTCGCACCCCCGAGTATCTGAGAAAGAATGGCACTCATGTGTGCCTCCTACTTCCGTCCGGGAAGAAAGCCCATCGGGTCTTTAACGCCACGAATCCGGGCGTCCTTCAGCTCTTCGTTCTGCGGCCATGAGTCGCCCTTCGGTCCCTGGCGAACCATCGGAGAATCGAACTCGAAATTCTTCTTGCCACCTTCCTTACGCGAAGACACCTTTTTCTTAGCCATCGTGAGGCTCCTTTTTAGGGTTCCAGACTTCATTTGCCTTCCTGAGAAAGAAGGCCCTCAGAGCATCACGGTCCTTGAACCGGCGCTCCGCTTCCATCTTCGCAATCGTTAGATACTCTATGTGACCGTCGATGCTAACTTTTGCGTGGCAATGCTGTCCACTTGTTCCAATAGGGTCGATGTCGATGATGGCGATATTCGGCATAAAATCCCTCCTGATTTGACAAAATAAGCCACGCTCCTGTTTAATGCTAGCGTTTCATTAAATTAGATAATTTCGAGAAAGGATTTTGATGCAATGCCGAGAGTGCGAGGCAGAGGCGAAGAGGGTCAATCGAGGAGGGTTCCAGTGTCCCGAGTGTCTCCGCCTTCTCTTCTCTCGCCCGGCAAAGCTGTCACCGGAGGAAAAGGAGCGAGCCAGGACGCTCTACGAAGCCTCGAAAATGCTCCCGGAAGGGGATGCCCGGGTCGAATCGTATGGGCTCCGCAAGGAGACCATCATGAAGATCATCGGGAAGGATGGGGATCAGCACTTCCGGATTACGCCAGAAACCCTCCCGAAGATCGGAAAGATCGTCGGACAGTATCTCAAAGGGGTGCCGGTGCTGGTCATCTCCCGGGAGGCCGGTATGAACCGATCCACGATCTACCGCACGTTCGTGGTCTGGAACTCCCTGACGACAGAGCAGAGACGGCGTGCCGTGAGAGTCCCAAGAAAGAAGGCCAGAAAGGAGGTCATCATTGACGACACTACAGGAGATCGACCAGTTCTTCAGGAAAGCCCTCGGGAACGATTTGCGGTATGGTTGCGTTCAATCCGTTCCAAGCGATGACCCGGGCCATCCTCACTTTGTCGTGCATGTGTACCAAGGACTGACCGGAAAGCTCTCCGGGTATTTCACTATCACCATCCGCCAGACGCAGGAGGGAGCCCTTCCCTCTCTGGACGTTGAACCCTGGATCAGCGGAAATGAGGTCACGCTATGAATCCTCCGAAGTGCAAACAGCCCCCCTGTAAAAAGATCAAGCCCATGAGAATCATCGAGAAAGAGGACACATGGGTGTTTGAGTGTCCCCACTGCTTCTCCGTTCAGGTGCAGGTAAAAGAACTGGCACGCGCGAAGGCCCTGGAAAAGAAGCCCGTAAAGACAATGATCTGGACAAACAAGGAGATCCGATGAAGACGACAGAGAGAACGGAAAAGGTCGAGAAGTCAGAAAAGAAGAAAGCGAATATCGCTGAGATCGAGCGGGATGCCATTCAAGCGGCTCTCTGGGATGATGAGCGCCCTTATCCTCTCCCCTTCGATTTTCGCTCCATTCCCCTCGATGACGGATACGAGATCATGTCGTATCTCAGGAAGGACTACGAGGCGGTGGCGAAGCTCCTCGATTCCCGAAGGATTGAGGAAACAACGGAGAAATGCGATATCTGTGGAAAGAAACCAGAAAGGGAGGGACGATGGAGATTCAGACCGATTCTGCCGGAGCCGGGAGCCCCGGGGAGATATCAGACCTTTCAGGCATGTTCGGACAACTGCGCGGCGAAAATGCAGGAGCTTCTGAGCAAGGGTCAGTTGAAAAAGAAATACGCCTGATTTACGAACTGATTACCGCGATGGCGGATTCTTTCGAGTCTGTCCGCGCGGACCAGAAGAAGATCCGGGAGGATCTGGGGGCCACGGTCGAGTACCTGGGCAAGCTCATCATGTCGAAGCCATTCATGGACATGAGCCCTCGAAACATCTCCCGACCGGAGGGTTCCGTCAGCCCTCCTGTAATTCCCGTTCCTGATTCGAGAATGAGCGAGCCGGAGAGCGAACCGGAGATGAAAGCCCCCAAACAACCTGTTTTCCGTAACGGGAGAACCTACGTTTGAAACGTCTGGATCTACAGAAGTTCCCCACCTACTGCAACCATCTCGACATCATTACGGATCGGGGAGAGCGCACTCCCTTTCACCTGAACTATCTTCAGAACAAGGCCATCTCTCTGATCCTGAAGGCCATCGAGAAACGACCTGACCGCCCCCTGTGGCTGATTGTCCTGAAGAGCCGTCAGATCGGGATGAGTACAATGATCGAAGCTCTGATGACCTACCATCTGTGGGCCGCCCCTCACTTTGAAGACTTGGTGGTGGCCCACGTCAAAACATCCGCGAAATCCATTTTCGATAAAGCCGTCACCATGCGGGATAGCTTTGGGGAGAAGTTCAACATGAAGCTCCCCTCCGCCACCCTTCAGAAACTCCTCTTCCCCCATGCCAAGGGATCTTCCACCCTCACGGTGCAGACGGCGGGCTCGGGATCACAGGGACGCGGACTGACACTGCATGGTCTCCATCTGTCCGAGTCCGCCTTCGTGAAGGAGGAATCCTATCAGGCTCTGCTGAACGCCATTCACCCCTCCCCCATGAGTCTTTTGGCGATGGAATCCACGGCGAATGGAAAGGTGGGAACAGGGGCCACGTTCTATCAATTCTGGCAAGACGCCATCACAGGCCGGAACGATTACATCCCGGTCTTTCTGTCGTGGAAGGATGATCCGTACTGCATACGAGATCCCGGAGACTGGTTTCACATGGAGCAGGACGATTACGCCATGATGAATGAATTCCATCTGACCCGGGAGCAGATGGCGTGGCGGCAATGGACGATGAATACGAAGTGCGGGGGATCTCCGGAACTCTTTAACGTCGAATATCCTATCACCCCCGATATCGCCTTTACCTTTACCGGGATGCCCGCCTTCAGCCCCTATGAGCTGGAGGTCTCCCGAAGCACCGTTGAAGACCCGATTGAGCGGTGTGAGATCAAGTGGGACGATGATCGTCCCGCCCTCTACTACGATGAGAGGACGGAGGCCGGTCTGTGGATCTGGGAGACACCTACGGCGGGGCATCAGTATGTCATCGGCGTCGATACGGCGCGGGGAGAGAAGGAGGGGGACTTCGCGGCCTGTTCTGTCTGGGATTGCCACACCGGGAATCAGGTCGCGTCGTACATGAAACGCATTGCTCCGCTCTTCCTCGTCGAAGTGGTACTGGCTCTCGGAACGTATTATAAGGAGGCCATCGTCAATATCGAATTGAACTCGGGAGGGAAGATCGTTCTGGACCTTCTCCGTGATAAATTCCATTATCCAAATTTCTACAAATGGCGAGGCCGGGATGATAAAATCTTTTCCTCACAGAGTACGAACCCCACGATTGGATGGGAAACAACTTACCGGAGCCGGGAATTTTCGATGACGGTCTTCCGTCAGCTTCTTTCAGCAAATCGCATCCGTATCAGGGATGCGAGACTTCAGGAGCAGATGGCTCTGGCGGAACGGGGGTGGGGAGCCAGGTGGGAAGTGGAGGAAGGTCATGATGATCTTCTCATGGCATCCTTCATCGCGGTCGTGGCGATGTATCATAACCCGGTGGACTACATCATTAATCCGGTACGGAATACGGAAGACGTTGAGGAAAGTCCCCCTCTGGAATTCGCACTGGAACCTCAGCGAATGGTCACCCGTCATTTTGAGAGGCTGAAGAATGGAAAACCCCGAACTTTTATCTGATGATGCGGATGCCGTCAGGGAACGGCGCATTGCATTGGAGCGGTGGTCACGGGTTCTTTCAAGGGAAACGGAGGACAGATGGACAAAAAGAGAGGAAGTAAGGGCGGAACCTCCAGTACGGTTAGTCCCGCGTCCGCTCGTGATGCCCTGGATAAGCTATCCCATAAGCTCTCGGAGTCGATCCGTAAGAACGACACAGACGCCATTGCGAACTTCCAGGTGGAGTTGGTTAAAAGCATGGGTCTGTTCATTGAAGAAGGATGGGCCTCCGGCCTTTCTACGTTCGTAAAGATGCTGTCGGAGCTGGACAAGATCAAGATCGACATTCAGCGGGCTAAAGAGACGGAGATGAGTCTCTCGGATAAGCTGGAGGAGATGTTCACGATCCCGACCGGCGCGTTGCCGACCCCGGCCCCCGTCACCATCGGGGACATGGTGGCCGATCTGGCTGACGAGTTCCATGCGGAAACAGGGGACGATCTGATGGCGAAGCTGAGGAACTTTCTGATCGCCAATGGGCAGTTGGACATAAACAATGATGACGAAGACGAGGGGGACGACGATGGCGACAGTGAGGAGTGAAGACGTTGAAGAGATGATGCGGGAGAAAGATCGACGCTTGAAAGAGCAGATCGACCGGCTTCAGGATGTGTCCTCGACGCAGAGGGCTCTCGTATTGGGAGATCGCTTCTTCGACGAGATCGAGAAGTTCTACAACCTGAGCTATCTCAGGCAGGTCCAGAGCCCCACCTTCCGGCCTAACGTCATGCTTCCCGAGCTTCAGCTCCTCATGACGCAGGAGGCCTCCGATCTCATGGATATCTCTCCCAAAATCTACGTCACGGAGACATCGAAGAAAAAACGCCGGGATGATATTGAAAAATTCGTCCAGGCTCAATGGCAAGAGGGGTTCTATAACCTGAAAATCTTCTATGCCGTCCTCTGGGCTCTCTTCACAGGGACGGGGTGGGTTCAGATAAAATGGGATCCCTTCGCCAAGGGAGGCGTGGGAATGGTGGATCTCATTCCCATAGATCCCCGCCATGTTTATCCCGATCCGATGGCCTCCACCATCGAGAATGCCTTTTACGTCCTGAAGATAGACGAGATGTATATCGACGAGATTCGCGCCCGGTGGCCGGATCGCGGTTATGACGTCACGCCACAGGACATGAATACCATCGGTCAAAATACGACCGGGACAGGAACCTCTCTCCGGTTCACCGCAGGACCGATGCGCTCCACGGGGAACCTTTCAGGCTCCAATCCCTCCGGCCCTAATTCGATGACAATTCCGGTGCGGACACTTTGGATTCGTGATTCATCCACGGAGGACGTGTCCATCCCCGCCAAGAACGGGGTCGCTCGCATCACGAAGCGGCTCAAGTATCCCAATGGCCGGGTCATTATCGAGGCCGGGGGAGTCATTCTTTCCGATGGTCCGAACATGGGATCGTTCGATTTCCCCATCGTTCCCTTTTACGGGATGCCGAACCTGTCAGGAATTTGGGGTCCGCCTCCCATCAATTACACGAAAGAGATTCAGCACCTGGCTGAGAAGTATCTCTCGCGGGTGTACGAGAACGCCATCCGCATGAATAACGCCATCTGCTTCGTGCGTCAGGGGACCGGGATCGACACAGACTCTTTTGGGGGTCTTCCCGGAGAGATCGTCACCATCAACCGGGACGCTCAGGTTCCCACTTTCTACACGCCGCCCCCCTTTTCCGCCCAGCACATGGACATGCCCAAGTTCCTGCTGGAATACCAGAAGAGCCTTCAGGGATTCAACACGTCGCGTCTCGGCAATCCCGGAGCCGGGAACATCTCCTCTTCGTTGTACGAAGGCTCCATCTCGCAAGGACAGTCCCTGACGAGAGCCCGGGCGAAGCTGTTAGCCAAGAGCATTCAAAAAATCTCCGAGATCGTCATTTCCATGATGGTGAAGTTTTACACCCCGTCCAATATGATCTGGGTGACTACACCGGATGGACCGGAGATGGTGGAGTGGGCAGGAACAGACAAGGATGAACTCGGGATTCTGATTGATCCGGGCTCGATTCGACCATTGTCCCAGACGGCCATGAGACTGATGGTTCCAAAACTCAAAGAAGCCGGGATGCTGGATGTCGAGTCAGCCCTTGAACTTCTGGATATCCCGAACCGCCACAAGATCATGGAACGGCTCAACCAGGATGCAGAGCGAGCTTTCCTCGCAAAACAAGCCCAAAAGAAGTAGGAGGGGAGAAATGGTACGGGATCATTTCTATATCATTGGAGGGCCTCCCCCCTGGAAACGCTCGCCCAAGGAGGAGGGATGGGTCAATGCAAAGGAAGTGGCGGCCTATCTGGGGATCAGCATTCCCCGGGTCTATGCCAATACGAAAGATCGGGTCATTCATTCGATGGGCTTTCAGGTCTATCAGATGCCCTCCCTGAAGGGGACTCATCGAATCTTCTTCCGACAGATCGTGAAGGCGAAGAACTCTATCCGCTAGGAACTTTCTCCGTAAATGGATTCTGCCCGTTGAACGCTGACTTCATCGGCATAAACCTGGTACGCAATCTGCTGGATCGACCGGATGGTAGCGGGAGGGGTTCCCGGAACACACGCCTCCTTGAGCCGAAGAAGCTCATCCTCAAGGGGAACCCCGGCCTCCCGGTCTTTTGCAACGTAGATCGTCAAATACTCGTAGGCCAGATATCCTTTCGGAAAAGAGTTGTACCAATTTCCGTCCAGAGTCGGGAGCTTGGTAGCCGTGTATGTGTGATGATTTGAGCTGACCCACTCCACCATATCAATCGCATAGCCCGTGATATCCATTGTCGTGCAGGATGCCATCAGGAAGAGGCATCCCAGAAGGAGTGTTTTCATCTCCCACCTCACTTCATGAAGTCTTTCAGTTTAGTGTTCAGGTGCGTTCCGAGCCCCACATAGGTCATCGGATGCACCGATGAATTGTTCGGAAATGTCATGATGGCGACTGCTCCATCCTCCAGGATGACAGACGAGACGGCGCAGGAGATATTGTTCTCTGCACAAAACTGACGAAAGTTTTCCCCGATCTTTTCCACGTTTTCCATGTTTCCTCCTAGAGTCCGAGACGTTTTTTATCCCACCCCTTTGACACGAGGTAGTCCTCTTCGATCTTGTCGATCTCGACATCCTCCTTCACGGAGAACATCCTCTTACCAGTGAGAAAGACACTCCGTGTTCCCCTCCTTCCCCTCATCGTCCGGCTCCGGATAAGCAATCGAAATGCCTCATCCGATATGGTCCGCATGTCATCCTCCGAAGTACTTTTTAATTTTCTCCCGGTAAAACGAAATATCTTCTTTTGGCTCATTGTTAAATGATTCTTCGAATATGGCTTTCTTTTCTTCCTTCCTCTCTTTCGCCCGAGCCACACGCCTCATGTTCTTTTTCTTCCTCCTTTCCTTCAGGACGTTCCGGTAGAACTCCTCCGCCAGAGCCGGATCATACTCGTGCGGCGTATAGGACCGGAGGCGTGAGATCAGTATTCTCGTGGAAGGGTCCACGGGTTGCTCCTACTTCATGAAAGTGTTAAGGCAGTATTGGTAGGACATTATCCCGATCTCTTCGGGATTCGCTTCGGGATGCTCGTAGATCGTCTGGATCTCTGCATTCAATTCTTTCTCGTAGAGCTTCTTGTCAACCCCCATCATGATGAGAAATTTTTTCCCTTCATTGAACTCCTGGAATATGGGAACATTTCTATCACGATCCTGAGCGACCCCAACGTGAAAGGCTTTCATGATCTGACAGTACTGAATCATCTGGGGATCGACCCCTCCCGCTAACAGAAATAACACGAAAGACGCACCCATCTTAACCTCCTTATATTCTCTGTAAGAAATCCATGTAGGTATATATGTCCGCATTTCCGAACTGGTAACAGAGTGATTCCGGAAGTCCAAGGATCGCTAATGCTGTCCTGATCGGTAACGGAACCTCATCGTCAATATCACCGCCTAGATACGCAAGAGCCATCTTCCTGTTATACTTTCCGTTCGGTCTTGTCACGGGAGCCACGGCATCCTTCATCGCAGAGATGATGACGGAAAGGGCTAACGCCTGATACTCCTCATAGTGAAGCTCTGCCTCCTGGTAATCCATTCTCCTCCTCCCCCATCTTCATCTTCTCCCACGCATCGAGAACGCACGCCTCAAGAGTCGGGCCCGACCCCCCTATGTCGTAATCGTCATCCCACGTCCAGCCGCCCTCTGATCGCCAAATCGAGACACCGAAGCGAAGAAGTTTTCCAACCAAGGCGTTGATGCCTCCGGTGATCCATTCGCTACTTAAAACGTGTGTGTTACACGTACAACAGACTATTTCTAGTACAACATCAACATCATAATAACCGTATGCAGTAACAGATTCTCTTACTACTCCTGCATTCCCGCAATAAGCACACGGAATCGTCTCAGGGTCAATGGTCATGCTTTTTCCTTTCTAGGTATTCCCACGCATCGAGGACAGCTTCCTCGAAGGTTGGAAAATGGAGATCATAGTTAATCCGATCATCAACCCACATCCAGTCTTGGTTCTTCTCATCGTCTTCTCCATACGCAAAATAAAATCCTTTTTCGGCAAGCCTCCCAGCTAGGACGTAAATTCCAACTTTAGTCCATTCTGTGACGGGAACGGAGATTTCACAATAATCACAATGGATAATGCTATCATCGTCATCCGCTAGTCCTGTACAGGTGTTCTGGCAGTAGGCACAGGGTATTTTCAGCGGGTCGATGGTCATTCTTTCCCTTTCTTCTTAAAGAACCTTCCGATCTTCCCGCATTCGTAGAGAAAGAAGAAGGGAGAACTTCTTTCGACAGAACAGGCTCGGTCCACCTTTTTTTCTTCTCCCGTCACGGGATCATATTTTCCGAGAGGTCTCATGCACCGGTAATAATTATTAGGAGATACGGAATGGACACAATCTTTACAGAAGTTCATGATTCTGCCTCTATCATTGTTTTCTCCAGCTTCTCCATCCACTCGAACTTATTCATCTCCGCATGAACAGAGGCCTCCATTTCTGACATCCTGATACGAGGGAGCATCTGGCATTCTTTTTCGCATCCAAAGGCCCATTGCCATCGTTTCACTTTCCTTGGCTCCAATGACCATGTATCGCCCATGAGAGCCTGAGAGCTAAGAGAAACCTCGAACCAGTTACCGGAAGAGTCTTCCTGTACCAAGACGCCTTCCTCGAACTTATGACGACAACCTTTTCTGATCCCAACCCGTCCCTCATCCCGCATCTTCGGCAGGACTTCTTCAAATTTCATCCCTCGACCTCCCCTTCCGTTCCGGGAACCATGAAAAGAAACGACCCAAATTTCTTTTCCGCTTCTTCCTTTGTCATTTCATCTGTAAATTCGATTCGGATGACTCCCGGCATTCCAATGACGGGATATGCCCACTTCGCCACTTTCTTTTTGGCGGGGATTTCATCCGGCCAGCAGAAGTTTTTCGGTGAAAGTTCTCCCACCGAGGTATTTTTCAGACCGCACCATTGCTTGCCGTCTTCGAGAAAAAGAGCGGTAACCACAGAGGTTTTCCTATAACCGAGATGATGTAATTCACTTCCTGCAAAAACAGGCCTCCCATTCAGCATGAAGGGATAGCGAGACTCAGGAGGATTCTTCGGGTCATTGGGATCAAATGGATTGTGATCGAGAAGGGAGGGATACCGATCCTCATCCCATTGCCTCCCATCCTTTGTGAAGGAATAGTCCCGGAATTGTAGGGGGTACAGGGGATTATCCAAGGGCTCGAGG
>JAEHJW020007839.1_pt1 | contig 14948 bp, 27 predicted proteins | sample 9271431 | NCBI WGS metagenome assembly JAEHJW02
AAAACTGCGGAGTGTCACCGGCTGATGACACTCCGTTGGGATCTCACCTCTTCGTCGCTTTCCTCCGGCATTCAATACAACCATCCGTTTTCATCTAAATCGCCTCGATTCGCGATATCAAAACAGTTTGCGCAAGTGAGAGATAGCAGATTACGCCTTCGTAGCTCATTTATGATAGTACGCAACCTATCATTTTCAATTGCAAGATTTTTGACGCTTTCATCAAGTTCGGCTATACGGCCATTCTTACTCCGATACGCCTCGAAGAAAATATTTCAATGTACGCGCGTAGGATTGATGTTTTGTTTCAGGAAGTATTCCTGAGCATCTTCCTTCAGTTGTACATCTGTAACGAATTGAACGTCAATCCACTGTTGTGTAAAGGTATTCTTTAATCTACCAAAGTAACGACGTGCGACAAGAGTCGTGAGCGTATCTGCATAGCTAGTTTCAGATTGAATTGCAAATCCTCCCTTTTCAATGATCGCCACGCGGTTTTGCTTCGTGTCTGCAATGAAAAAATCGTAATCTGATGTGGGTCCTGAAGTATTAAAGAAATGCGAACCTGTTACTTCGGCTCCGAGATTGAGGAGATAGTTGATCATGGTAGGGAGATTGGTTGGCAGTGTGTTATTTGACATTTTTCTTTTCCCCTTTCCGCGGAGTGATTCTATCTCATTTCACCTCGCAAAGGTCAATCATCTAAATAAAAAAAGCGTCCCATCCGCCAAGGGACAGGACGCCAGAAATTCGAGGTTAAATGACGGATAGAAGTGTAGGACAACAATCCTCAATTTTTCACTCGAATTTCCTCCCGATATCCATATGGAAATGTACGTTGAATGTTCAGCGGTTTGAGAGCTAGCGCATGGCAGGTGTAGCATCCATGGCATGTTTCACAGTGATCATGATGTATGTTCGTGCAAAGTTTAGGTAAGTCAGAATGCTTTGCCGTTTCGCATTTTGGATCTTGAATCATTTTAGCATTCCTTTTTTCTCTAATTCCGCATAGTGATTGAATTCAGCTTGTTCCCTGTAGTATTGTGCTACAGCTTGAATTTGTTTGTTATGGAATTCATGTTGTTTGCAGTATGGTCGTTTCTTGTTTAATGGAATTCGTTTTGAACACTTCTTACATCGTTTCATTTTTTCCGTTTCTTTTTGAATCCATAACGTGAGGCATATTTTTTCGTTGCAGCTGTAGCAAAGATGGCTTTATTTCGAGCTTTCTTCGAGGTATGTTTTTTGTGTTTTTTGTGCGCTGCCATATATGTTCCTTTAAAAAGGGAGCCAGACTTACGGTTCACCCTATCCGCCTTGATGACGGATCATGATATGCCAAATGCTGACTCCCTAGTCCAACGGCATATCAACCGCTCTTGTTTCAGATTAGATTACAGACCATTCGCCACGTCCCAAATTGTAAATCAATCTTACAACTTGATAAGCTGTGTTCAGAACGTAGGTAGCAGCACCATCAATCGTTTCCGCGCCATTACCATCAATTGTGATAGGTGTTGCGCCGCTCGTTAGCGAATTACCTTTGATGATAAACATTTTTCCAGCGTTAGTAGCGCCAGCGGGAAGAGTGATTGTGATGCTATTAACAAAACAACTAAGAAATGTGATATCCGTATCTACCAGAACTCGATTTGCACCTATTTCTGCAAATTCTTGCGCTAGTCCAAAACGATCTACAGCTAGGAATCCAATTAACGATTCCTCTGGTCCAGTTGTGATGATATTACGTAGCGAATCTCCACCACCTGCGAATACATGCCCTTTTTCAATTCGATTTGCCAAATCGGCGACAAGTCCAGTGACATCAGCTTCATCAATTGGCAGTTGAATACTGTCAGCTCCGAATGGTCCCGGTGCCGCTCCAATTGGCGTTTGATTTACAGGTGACATTTTTCTTTTCCTTTTTATCTATATGTAATCACAATAACGATGCCTTGGGCACCGTCACCACCTTTACCAGAATCGAATCCGTTGCTAGCGCCTCCGCCACCGCCACCGCCAGCGCCGTAGAGACCACCATTTCCGCCGTTACCACCATTTGCGGCATTTGCACCACCGCCACCACCGCCACCGCTCCCCCAATATGCTGTAGTATGAGGCGAACCGTTATTCCCGTTACCACTAGGTGCTATTCCTCCAGCTCCACCGCCAACACCAAAAAGCGGCGCGGTAATAGATCCTCCAGCACCACCATTAAATTCAGCATTTGCGGCCGAAACGCCACCGCCACCGCCCCCACCTCTAGGTGTATGTGATCCTCCCGCAGCTTGTCCATTAGCCGCATCATCACCATTCCCACCGTTACCATTAGGTGAAGTGGCGTGATAAACAACGCCGCCGCTACTTGTACCGCCCGAACCGCTAGCTGTACCACCGCCAATTCCACCGCCTCCACCTTGACCAGTAAAGAGAGCATCAAAACCAGAACCAAAACTAGAAACTGTTCCGGCTGAACCATTGTTACCGTTTGTGCTATCAATTGTCTGCGCGGCACCGCCCGCTCCGCCGCTACCTACAATGATGGGAACCGAATCAGGTAAAAGCGCGGCATTAAATTTCAAAATATTTGGTTGAGCACCTGCACCGCCACCACCGCCAGAACGGCCGCTAGCAAGCGCCCCTCTTCGACCGCTACCACCACCACCACCACCACCGCACAAAATGATTTCAACGATTTTCGCTTGTTCCGGTTTCGTCCAAGTCCCATCACTTGTGAAGACTTGCACGTCACAAGTTTTTTCAGCAAAACCTGTAAATGGTCCGATTGGTTCTCCGATTGGAGTAAGAGTTTCAGACATCATTTTCCTCCAATCGTGATGTTAGCTTTTCCAACGATTGAATAAGCAGCAACGCCTAACAAAAGAATGCCGACAATGATAATGATGATGTTAGGTGTTGCTGTATCAATCAATCCACCGCTTATTTTATGGAAGAATCCTTCAGGAGCTTCGGGCGTAGTTTCACCTTTTTGCGCTCTCACTTTCTCTTGTCGTTTTTTGATCGCGTCTTTGACAGATTCAAAGATAGATTTATCAGGGACTTGTGCGCTTGGTTTTCCAACCGGTTTCGTTTCCCAATCACTCTCTCGGGGGAAAGGATATTCGTTGATTGCACCACGTGGAATTCCAATAGAATCATTTGTGCTCTGAATGATTTGCCATTTTTCCCACCATGTGAGTCCTGCCCATGGATCGTTTTCAGCTTCGAACCGATTGATCATTGCTTGCTTATAGAGAAAGTCTTCAGGAGTCGAGCTTAATTCGAGTCCAACAAAAGGTGCTGCCCAAGCGGAATCCGCACCTGAGAAGTAAGATGTTCCTCCGCCAACAATCGCTCCCATCGCAAGCATTTGAAGATAGCTATCTGAAATTGGCATCTTATCTCCTAGTCGAGAATGGTCCGATTGTAACCGCAGAATCAGCATCATCTTTACGTGCGATTACGTGCAACATTTGAAGTGAAAGATATGCCGCCGCACCAGCACCGTTAAAGTGTTGTCCTGCAAGCATCACCACAGAGATTCCCCTACCTCGACTCGATCTGAGAGAACCGAGCGTATCGCCTGAAGGGAAATCGAAAATGAATGGTTTATCGAATGAGTTCAAAATGATATCGAACAGAATTCTCGTTTGGAATTCATCAGGATATCGAGTGTACAGAGCAGTATTCGGGACGACAGCCGGAGAGAATGAGTCTGGAATAACTCCATCGAACACAGTCAATCGCCCGCTGAACGAACGATACAAAGCGGCCGGATTTTCAAAATCAATTGCATTAGGAATGGCGTAAGTCGCGACGATTCGTTCAATTTGCCAAATCTCAGGCGATACGTCGCCCCCAAGCGTCAAAATGCAATCATTACCCGGACTTGCTACAGCATCGCCTAGAGCTGGAGAACCGCCAAAAATTGCAGAGAAAAGTTTCGGCATTATTCAGCTCTCTTTCGTTTGTAAAATTCGTAAGCAATGAATCCCAATCCGCCAGCAATTAGTAGAATCGGAATGATGGAAGAGGATTGAGTTTGTGTTGGAATCACGACCGGTTCATTTGTTGATGATGGAAAGGTGAGCGGTTGTGAATACATATTTTTCAACAAATCAGCCAATCTATCAATGTCATCAGTGGGCGGCTTATCTTTATTGTCGCTTCCTACGGATCTTCGTCGCCCCCCGGTAGGATCTTTTGGATCTTTTGGTTTTGGAGGATCAATAATTTCAATTCCTCCATCAATATTACGAAGTCCGCTGATACCGGGAAAATTGATATCGCGAACGGTAAGAAAATCATCCTGAGTATGAATCGCGATTCGTTCATTCATAGCTCACAACTCCATGTGTGTAAGGAATGCGAGCTTGGGCAGCTTTATCTGTTGTTTCATAGCAGAACAAAGCAAATGCCGCAACGGTACTTAAAATGCTCGCAAACGTTCGATTATTAGAATCTCGTTTCGCGATTCCCTCTTGAGCGCGAATATTAGCTAATTGTGTATTCGCTTCCGCTTGTTTGATTAATCGTAAAGTATTGTTGTTATCTTGATTGATCCGATAAGCGTATTCAGTTTGCATCGCAACAGATTCATTTTCGAGTCGCGCTAGTTCGCGATTATTTAAAAAAGTTGTGAAGGCAAGAAATGATTGCAGTTTCATTTCATTGACTTGCGCATTCGTTTGCGTGACAGCTTGAATTTCCGCTGAGCGATCAGCTGGGGCGATTGCTGTGTAACCAATCCCCTGCGAACTACCAGTTTTTCGAATGAAGAAAATAATGCCGCCAATTACCACAACACCGCCAATGATGAAGGGTAGATTTTTCTTAATTTCTTCATTCATTTTTCTTTGTCTCCCCTACTGACAAAGGTCCGCCCCAGCTGTTACTAATCAATGGCAATGAATCTCTCGTGACTAGAGGAAGCGGACTTTCGCCGAAGCGGTCGGGATACATCAGGTTAGCTCTAGGCAACAAAGTAATAGGACCTAATTTACGTCCCTGTGCTAGCGCTTGTCCCCACTTTGAACTTTGCGCTGTCCCGCCTTCAGAAATATGCGTTGGATTCAATCCATTAGGTGTCATGGTTAAAATCCTGATTGATTGACAAACCCTTTACCGCCTGAAAAGGCGTTAACAGATTCGCGAGTAAATGTTGCCAATCCTTCAAAGACTCCCCGAACGCCTCTAGGATTCGTGACAATGATTCCAATGACGATTGCGCCAAAAAGCAAAACGAAAAACTTTTCGACGGCAGTGAATTCGTATGGCATTTTATGTTCCTTTACCTAGTGTTGCTAATTGTGGTCCTGTCATCACCAGCGCAGCAATAACTAAAGCTGCTAAGATAACTCCAGCGATTCGAGGTGAAAGTGAGCGCACAGCGAACCATGCGCTCACCCCTGCAATGATCCAAAACAAATCTCTGTTTTTCATTAGGAAATATCCATCAGGACTTCCCATGCTTTAGGAAGATTTTTCAGCCTGCCAGTGGTTCCCATCCAAAGCAGAAAAACTCCAACGATTACAAGAATGAGAGTATTTGTTTCACTCATTTATGCCGCCAGAATGACAGTTGAAAGTCCCGGTACCGGGAATTTCGTAAAGAGTACCTTGAAAATTGACAGTCCTACAATCGCTGAAAGAGTAACGACAACGATGTTGTATGCAGACATTCGAAGATTGGAATAGTTACCTTCACCACCATCGAATTTCTGTGCGACATACATCAGAATCAAAAGCAGTGCAAGAATTGACAGCCACCATTTGATAGGTTCGCCTGCCATTCCTACAGCGACAGCTTTATCAACGGCTGATGTTTTACTGTCATTACCTTCGATAGTGGTGTCTTCAACTGCCATCAGCGGCGATGAAGCGAAATCTCCGAGTGACGGCATACCTTGATACGTAGGGTAAACGTTTCGAGCATTAACGGTGTTAGCTGGATACATTTTTTCTCCTTACTGTAGCACCTGAACGATGCGACGAATGGAATCGAGATAATTCGCCGCTCCTAGAACGGCACCTGAGTTCACAGTAAGGATAGATTCGAGAGTTGAAATTGCTTCTGAATTGAACGTATCACGGAAATCGCCTTCACCGATTCGTCCGACACCAGCTTCGAGGAAATTGTATTCCCATCCAATACCAGCGTTCGAAAGCGCGCCGCCAATTGCAGCTCCCATACCTTTATTCAAAGCCTGCCATAGTGCATGTGCGCGCGCAGGAAGCGAATAAACAGTATCAGTCTTATTCAGAACGAGACGGAGAGAATCAATCTCTCCAACGCCAGTGACGCCCGGCTGAGCTGAAGGAATGGAGTAATGACCGTTGATTGTGACTAGGTGATGCAATCCGAGAATTGTTCCACCTCTAGGGAATGTATAAACTTGGTCCCCAACCGCTGTAATTGCTTGCCTATCTTCGAGCAGTCGATGGAGAACAAGCGGCGGATAAAGGACTTCATTCGGATTGGGAAGCTCGTAATAGAGATAAGAAACATTCACAGTGCCGGTAACAGAAGTGAAGTTTCCAGCGACAAGTTCAGTTCCGGCAGTCGCGAATGTGATATCGAGAGTGCATCGAACTTCAGGTGCCTGCAAATTGATCAATCCAATTGCAAACTGTTGTTCATTGTTCATTGCAATCGGGATATAGAGGGACATCGTCCAAGTGTTTGCGCCGATTGCAGTAGCGGCATTTGTGAGACCTGCATTTGTAGGATCATAGGCAGAACGAATCATTCGATCGTTCACCTGATAGAGTCCTACACCAGAGAGATCAACAATAGATGATGCGCCAGTATTGATGTTGACCTTAATACGTTTAAGCAGATTCCATGGCGCGCCGAGTGCTAGCGTTGATGCAGCGGAAAGTGTCACAGTGGCATTCACTGTGAGCATGATTCCAGCGAGAAAACCGACGCGCGGTAATTCCTGTGAAACCTGATTCCCGAGCGAGATCGCAATATTTGCAACTTGCTGCATCCTCTGGCGGGTATTGAAACGAAATGGAAGTAGCTGACGTTTCTGTTGCTGTGGCATTTAATTCAATCCTTTTCAAAATGGTCTAACAAAAGCGAACATCAACCCTTATTTGATGCCGCCCAACTTCAACGGACCCATGATAACACCGTCTGCACTTCCAAAGAAAAATTCATGACGTTTTAATGCTGTAAGTTTTTCATTTGACAATGGCAAGATGTCACGAATTTTTTGTCTATCTTGAGGAAGTAACAAACGAAACACATAATAGAGATCGGACTCAGAGAGAATTGATTGTGGAATCAATTTAGGTCTTTGCGTTGACGAAATGCATGAAATATTCATTTCTCTACCACGGGTAAGAATGGCGTGATAGTAATCAGGAATTTCGCCTCGATTGGTAACTGAATAGACTTCGTCAACGTAAAGAGTTGTATTCTGGCGATCGTAGATCCAATGGAAAAATGATTCAATGATGATGGAATCACGTAATTCTTTATGGTTCGGCGCGTAAATAATTTTGGCATACTTAGACTGTTGACATTGAAGTAAGTTCGTATAACGCGCAAATCCGTCAATTTGAATCAATCCCTTCGCGTCGTGAATTACAACATAGGGTCTCGTTTGAAGGATAGCTTTTGCTAGGGTTGTTTTTCCTGAACCAGTCATCCCGATAATGCAAGCTCGATCTGTGAGTGATGGAAGGAAATTCACTTGAACAATCCTTTGCGAACATCTTTACTGACGGCATTCCGATAAGCTGTTTTTTCTTGACATTTTTATTCATTCACTCTCCTAATCGGAATCACATCCTGACTCGAACCGTCCTTATATCCGCTCACAACAACGCCCCAAATAGGGGAGCGAAAATGTGAAGTTGAATAGATATTGATCGAACACAATCCCTCGGAGAAAGCTCGAATTTCATAATGAGTGAAAGCATTCTCAATAAAATCTGATGCTTTAATTGCTTCGATACCAATCAAGTTCACCTTTTCATCGTAGACGAGTAGTGTCAAATCTCTCGGTTCGCCCCAAATAACGACGTAACTCTTTCTTTCAATTTCAGAATACAAACCGTATGCAACGCCAGTTTCATTAGAGAAATTGGCGAATTGGTTTATGGCTGGAATTGTGAAAGATGATTTTGTAATCTTATCGTCGAAAACAAAGTCAGCTCTTGATTCATCAGGAGCACCTGAGAAAATGTAGTATCCATAACCATGTTCCGAAAGACGAACGTAGCTGCCAAATTTATCAATCTTTTTTTGTTCATTCTGTAACAGGGTCAGAGACGTTGGAAGGGGAGGAGAAATTACTGGCGGTGAAAATGTAGTATGGAACGTTTCTTTTGTGGCGATGAATTTTGCAGTAGTTGTCCACACTGTGTTTTCCGCTACAGGGAAAGAATACAGTATTTCATCCTGAGTCGCGCGGATAGCGCGGACTTTCGCAATGCCGGCACAGGCAAAAAGCAGAGTAGCAATGAAGGTAATCAAGAGAACAGTTTTCATACTTGAATCCATATTCTATCGTTAGGATGTTGTTCTGATCTGTCGATATGTAATGATCCGTTGAGATAAATCCCGAGGCGACGACAACCCATTTCCAAAGCGATTTTCACAATGCGGAATCGAGCATAATTCCAATGTTTATCGTTATCTTTGATATGCTTGCGAATATCAACAGCTTCGCACGGAATCAAACAATGTGCCGAATTCGATGCACCTTTCACACGTTGATTATGCTCAGGTGTTCGAAAACTCGAAGACACATTCATTTGAACGCCCGCAATGTCTCGCAAACGATCTAACCACATCATGAATTCATATCCCATATTTTCAGGATATGCGAATTCTGATTTTTTGAAATACTTCAACGATTCCCAATCATTTTCTTGCATGGTACGGGATGAAAAACTCATTTCTGTCCCTCAATCCATCCATTGATGTGTGCAACATCAATAGATACTTTCCTAGTTTCAGACTTAAGAAATTCAAGAGTTTCGTTCTGATTTTCGAGAGTGATGTTTTGCTTTTCTAGCACCGCGCCAATTTCACGTAACGTGACATGAACCGGTTCAATTTTTTGTTCGATGATTCGATTCAATATTCGTTTCGCGAATCCTCGCAGTGCTAGAAAAGCTGTATAGAGTATCCCTAAAGCCCATGCAAGAAACTCGAATGTTTCTTTAGTTTCTTGCAGTTTAGACATTAGGCGTATTTCTTCAAATAAAGGTGAACAAGTGCTCCGAAGAAAATATCGTCATATGGATTGGGAGTAGCTCTCAGAATGCTCTCACATTTTGCAATCACAAACTGAGTTCGTTTACCATCACCTCGATCTGGCATAGATGCGACAGCTTCAGAACAAGCATTTTTGATCGCCGCCCATACCTCGGGAGTCACGAAATTACGCATGAGTGAAATGACAACATTAATTGCAGTCCTGTACGGCATTTTGTAGCTCCTCGCAAAATTGATAGAAACGGTTAATGAGATTGTCGAAATTTGAATCCGACATATTAGACAACTGGAGTTGAATCATGATTGAGATAGGTGGAGGGATGTTCGTGCTGTGGAGTAATTGTAGAATTATCTTTTTCTGTTTCTCCCGGATGATAGGATTTAGTTGTGTTGTTTCTTCCATTTTGAATAGTCGCCTCTCTTAGCTGAATCATTGTGGCGTAACGTGGATATGTGATTACAGCGACAGCTGAAAACAAAGAAACGATTGGAATGTAAGTATTCAAAGCATTCATAACTGCTTTGCGTTTTTCGCTTGGAACGCTATTGATCACCTCTTCCGATTGTTCAGTGAGAATTCGAGCTTCAGGTTCGCTCAAAGCCCAAAACGTTCCATATCCCATGAGAACAGGAATTTGATATGCGCCTTGCCAAAGCAGATTCAGTGATTTTCGAAACGCCTCGGTCAATGCATCACGATTGATTGTCGCTTGTTGGAATGGATAGAGATTGTTTTTTGGCGGTGGTGAATTGAGAGTTTGTGAATTAACGGTTATTGGCCGAACACTATCCTCTTGAGGAGATTTCGCTTTGGCACATCCTTTACGATGTCTCCCTCTGGTGCCGGGCTGTTTTCCACAGGTACATTTGGCGGTGTAATTTCGATTTCCATCGTCCCTGAACTCGGCTGATGTTCCTCCATCATCATTGACTGGACTTCCTCCGGTGACAGAATTTTCGATTCCAATTCCATCATTTGACTCTTCAACGTTTGCACTTCCGTTAGCAATTGTTGGATTAGGGGTTTCACTTCCTCCGTTGGGGGATTGATCTTCAATTCGTTCAGTTGAGCTAACGTTTCCGTCAGTTGAGTTTCTTTCTCCAGCAACAGCAATTTCAGCGACTCGATTGTGTCCGTTTGTTCGATTGGATTTTCCGAGGATGATTCCTCCCTTGGATTTTCTTGAACGATTACTGTCGTCATTTTTCTGTTCTCCCATGATCGCATCCTTTTCGTTCATGTTTTACCGCACACTCATAACAAAACAATTGTTTGCACCCGTGACAATTGAAAACAAATTCTGGTTTAATGAATTGTTTATGACAGCCTTTGCATTCGCCACGCATCACCGTTACTGAATCTCTTAAGATTGGCAGCACCATATTTTCCTCATTAATTTAAAGAGCTACTAAATCTTCCGATTCATCAGCTTCGCTGAATTCATCAATTGCGGTCAACCACGGTAGGTTATAACGTGCTCCTAAATCATTCTCACCATTCCATTCTATGTTTTCACTCGCGACGGTTGGAGTGAGTTTGTTCGGTTCGGGACGTTGATCGAGTCTTCGTTTTCCCCAGCTCATACATTCTAGCTCTAACCCTCTTCCTATTTCCCCAGTGTGAGAGTCATGCATAATGTACCAATGTCCCCAACGATTAAACCATTCATCAGAGATTAATGATTTTTTAGACGTAATGAATTGTTTAACAGGGAAAAAAATTTTCGGTTTTCGATCAGTCCATCCTTGAAGAATTCGATTCACTCTTTCGATAATTTTTTGATTTCTGTTTTGATCTCTTTCACTTGGTGTAGATCCCTCGCCTTGCACTCTCCCTAATCCTCTAGCTCGTTCCTCCCATTTCTCACCTCGGCGAATCCAATAGACACCTGATTGCAATTGCAGCAATTCATCAGCCTTTTCGAGCGACCACCCGCCAAAAGTTTTTGAAGCATCAATACGAACAGGTAATTCACGAATCGAGACTAATCCGTCTGTATTAATTGCAATCACATCGTTTTGTGCTTGCCACACCACAGAGTAGATTTTGGCTCGTGTAAACGAAGTGATCCATCCTGCGAAGAAAAGAAAATGAAACGCTGGAGATTTGCGATTCACTTCGTCCCATCCTAATTTTTGACACAACTTTCCATAAATCGAATTCAATCCTAATTTCAATACTTTCTCGGCAGGGTCTTTTCGTTCAATCAATTTCTGCCGTTCCTCATACAAAATTGAAAGAATCTGAAAGGTATTTTCTGTCAATGTTTCAGGAATGAATTCCCAACATTCTTTAATAGAAAGTTTATCGTGTTTTTGTAGAGAAGGAATGGCGGCTTTCAGTTCAGGTGCGAAAATCCATCGTTCCCCTTCCCTCGGAAAAATTACTGAACCGTCAGAACCACGAAACGGGAAAGGATAGTAGTTTCGAGGGAAATGAAAATACCAATGTACTCTGTAAATACTGAAAGGCGAAAATGATTGACAATCATCCTCTGAAAGAGATCGAACATGATGAAGCCATCGTCCCCTATTGAAATTTGGTAATTGCGAAGCTGCGAAAGGATAAGCCGAATTGATATCGTAATTGTAAACATCACCTCGATAATGACCAATGAATCCCGATTCAATTCTTCCTCCAAAATAGCCGTATTGGCAAGCTGTTTCAATTTCAGGATCTAATTCAATTTTGACTGATCGGTTTCCATCATGTTGAAAATATGAATCTTTCAATCCATATTTTCTGAAAACTTGCGTTGCTACGGCTCCAGCACCGTCCCAACGTGCAACCCTCAAATCCAATTTCAAGAATTGTTCATGCAGAATTTCCATAATTCGAACGAGAGCTTTTGTTTCGGCTTTGTTGTATTCAATGATGAATTCCCGATCACTCCCCTGAAAATGGAGACGTGCTAATTTCCCGGCTGCAATCAATTCGTAATCTTCATAATCCTTTCCTAACCATTTCTTCACGACTTCGAGAAACGATGATTGAAAAAACCCGATCACATCCCAAAAGCGAATGTAAGCATCCCATTGCTTACTTGCTTTCTCTTTTGGGTCCCATTCATTGAGCAGGTGAGCGATTGTCAATTCTTTTCGCGGTCTGTATCGTAAAAGCCAGTTAGAACGATAACAAATCCATTCATTCTTCGCTTCATGCAATCGCTTCAATTCATCAGGAGATAATCCCTCAAGAATTTTGTTGAAGTCGTAACTCCCGCCGAAAAAAACGTGTTTGAATTCATTCGAGGGATATCGCCTAGCAATGCGCGCGATGAATTCCAACCGAGCTTTTTGAGAGATTCCTTCATCATTATAGAGATAATCGCCAGTGGACACAGAAATCAAAACTAATTTTTGACGTTCTGTCCATTCGTCAATCATCCCTTCATTGATTCCTTCACAATCCCAACCAATGAATTGCAAATTTTCAAAACTCATTTGTAATACGCCAAAACTCGGTTTGCGTAATCGTATCTTTGTTTTTCAGTGATTACGCCTAACTCTTTCAATACTTGGAAACGACGCAATTCAGAACGCTTTCCTCGAAGTGGTTTTTTTAAATCTTCAAACAACTTTCTAAAGTGGCGAGCTTCTTTCGAATCACCTCGAACCTTCGCATTGGGATGAATGAGTTTGTATTGTTTGACGATGCGGTTGTATCGCGTCATTGGTTGTTTCGTTCCTTCCTCTAATCGTTTCATTCTCAACGCTTTTGATTTTGATTCTAACGATTTGATTTGTTCCGACCTTTTAAGATATTGGCGACGGGAGATATTCTCCCCCGTCGCCTTATCTACATATCGCGTGTAATGGCCGTGTTTATAAGAGGTTTTTACCGCCTCAAATCCTGCACGTGTCTTTTCACGCAATGGATAACTCCTACTACACCGTCTGTTCCACCTGTTCCGTCATGTGCATATATCCCTCAGAATCCTCAATCAGCACATAACCATCAGCTGCAAGGAAAAGAGCATCTTTCTTCCGCCCGCCAACCATCACTTTATCTTTGATGATTTGCACTTCCTTTCCAATCCACACTGACGTTTCATTTCCGAAAGCGTCAATCAATCCGTCAAGCGTTGTACGATTGAATCGCCACAGATATTCTTTCCCATCAGCAATTCGCACCATTCCAACGAATTGAGTCTGCAAATTACCTTCATTATCCCGAAACCTCGATTCTCTCCCTTCAACTTCGCTAGCAATAACGGCGCGATCACCAGTCTTGACCATTGCAGGTTTAATCCAATTTCCGCGAAGTGTTTTTTGCAGCTTAGCCATTTGCTATTTTCCTTTTCAATTGTTCGATAATGATTTGACGATTAGTAGGAATGATGGTGATCATTTCATCAATACATATTTTCTCCCCTTTCACAATGCGAACTGTATTGAACGCATTGTCATAAAGATAGATTGCAATTTGGAACGGCAGGCGAGGGAAACGATTCTCCGCTTGGAGGAGATAACTCATTTCGTTCATGATGATTCTCAAATATATACAGCGATTTGGAGTTACTGCCATCCATTATCAAGCTAGAGCCCGGTTCATGTCAATTGGACAAAATGTCTCATAGAGTTATTTGATGTGTCCCTTTTTGCCACAGCTAGAAAACAGCGAAAAACCTTGCATTCGTTTCGCCTTTTTGATAGAGTCCTTCCTATCAGCAAAAACGCTGAAAATTGAAAGGATGGAACCCCATGGCAAAGCCGAAGAAAAACACTCCTCCCGTAGACGACGAAGCTACCCTCCCCGGTGAAACCAAAGCTGAGAAGTTCGTGCGTATCGCCCCCCGTCGCGTCGATAAGGCAATCCTCGCAATCCGTTCACTCGGAAAGCTGGGCGGCCCCAACTATGAACGGACCACCGCGCAAGTGCTGAACATCATGACAGCGCTCGAAGATGAACTGGCGAACTGTAAGGCGTCCCTCGCACCCGATAACAAAAGTGTCGCGAAGACGAAGTCCGGGTTTCAGCTGTAAGTCGAGAACCTACGGGGAGCGCGGTTACCACTGGCCGCGCTCCCTCGCATATCAATCAATTTCAACGCTTGACTTTGAGGAGATATGAAATGACGTTAAATATGTTGTTTTTCATCACACTTTCCGTGTTGATTACAACTACTCTCTACTTCACCATCAAATACATCAAAAAACAGACTCGATTCATCGCGAGTGATGCAGCAACTACTACCGTCGAAAATCTCCTCAACAAATCACGACTCCATCCACTGGTAGGACAGGACGTCTACTATCGCCATTCTGGTCGTCACCTCGGCACCGTGCTGTCAGTGGATCACTGCGAACGCGCCTATGTGCTTCGATACGATGGTGTGATCGTGCGCCGTAAACTTCACCGCATCGCCACACAAATCAGACTCGCAATGGAGAGTGATACTCATGTCAAAACAGCCTGACAAAAAGCGAACATACAGACCACACAAACGAGTCAAGCGTCACAGAACGAAATATCACATCATCGAACCTATGTCATTGTTTCGCGCACATCCCATTCCAATGCCGCTGAAGCAACACATCAAAATCGGACCTGCTTTCCGCGAGAAGGAATATGATTTTTCGGAAAGCGTATTCCTGATGTTATGGTCACCGAACAACATTGATTTTCTATCTTCAATTCCTGACGCGACATTGGAAGAATAACTAAGATCCCCAACGGAGTGTCATCAGCCGGTGACACTCCGCAGTTTTT
>JAEHJW020000378.1_pt1 | contig 14942 bp, 15 predicted proteins | sample 9271431 | NCBI WGS metagenome assembly JAEHJW02
AGACGCTTCGTCGCGTCCATTGTTCTCATCCATTGCCATCGTTATCTTTGCTCCTCACTTTATTTGTTTGAAAATTCACACACATTACATCTGATGTGAATTTATCACAGACTTAATTTATAGTCTATAATGTGTATCACTTTGGAAGCTGCATACGAAACAAGGACACCACGAAACACTGACCCACATGTCCAACGGGTTCTTGTTCAGAATAGTACAAGGTGTAACCCAGTTTATAAATTATGTATAAATTTTCCTCCATATTTCCGAAACACGTATCTCATTCCACACCCAATCACATGGTGTGTGTCAGTTCAAAATGTGTCAGCATGACCTTGCTCACATTTTTTCTGACTAACTCGTGGATTTGAAATATCAATTTCATGAAACTATTTCTCCATAGATACTATTGCTCTGGCATCACAACTCTTAAGAGAGGGCCAAAACACGGAGTACTAGAGAACCATCCTCAGTTGAAGGCAAAAGAAATAGACGTCTGAAAATACGCAAAGTATCTCTTGAAGAACGGAGGTCGTGAAGAGAAGCGTGAACTGCTAGAGCATCTATACGACCGCATTATCACGCTCGCCGATTAACACAAAAGCGCGACGAATATCGCGCTTTTGTGTGCAAGTGACCCTTGCGGTTGCGAACTGAAATCGAGGCCTTGCGGTCTGAAAATAGGCTGCTGACTGCTGTGCCCCACCTCGGTCGTGAACCGGACCCAGTGAGGCACTTCAAAGGTTCTTTGGCGAACTTTCTTAACCAACGGACGAGGCACCTCGGTCAGGAGTTGTTTCTAGGAAGTGGGACGATTGGGATGGAAAATGCGCTTTCTCGGTGTCCCAGCACCATCCCATTATAGAAACGAAGGCTGAACCATAAAAATCACAATAGCGCTGTATAATAAATCTATGGCCACCACCAATCGTCAAAGTAACCCGTTGTGGTGTCGCGGATGCGGAAAACCGCTCGCCAAAATGGAGGCGGGAGAGGTGCATGTCCGTACGTACTATCGCGGCGTGCCGACGGAAGTGGTGGTCAAAGTGCAACACTCGGGAAACTGCGTGGTGTCGATAGGGTGTGAAAAGTGTGCAGGACTCATCACGCCTCACTACTTCGTTACCCTCCGTCACCCAACCTACATCCAGTCGAAAGCAGTCTAGTTAGCCGGTACCCATAGAGCTTCGTCCGGAACGCCCGGACATGGATTCGTGAAAGCACGAGCCTATGTCTGGGCGTTTTTATTTATCACCTCATCATTATGGAATCTCCAACCACCAAGAACATCAAAATCAAGTACGTTCCCATCAGTACTCTTAGAGCCGCAGAATACAATCCACGCAAACATAGCCCCGACGAAGAGATGCAGCTTATGGAATCCATCAAACGCTTTGGCGCAGTGGACCCGCTCATCGTGAACGAGGCATCGAAGCGTAAGGACATTGTCATTGGCGGCCACTTTCGTCTCGCGGTGCTCAAGAAGCTCGGGCATGAAGAGGTTCCTGTCGTATTCGTTCACATTGATGACATAGACCGAGAGAAGGAGCTGAATCTTCGCTTGAATCGCAATACGGGTTCGTTTGATCTCGATCTTCTCGCAGAATTCGACCCATCCCTCCTCGCTGGAATAGGCTTCACCTCCGAGGAGATAGATGCCATATTCCCCGCCGAAGAGAACCCTGAGGTCTTTGACCTCGAGAAAGAGCTTGCGAAGCTTGCTATCACCAACGTCGACATCAAGCCCGGCGACAAGTTCGCCTTCGGCGACTCATTCGTGCAGTGCGGTGACAGTATGAGCGAAGCGGACATGCTTGCTCTCATGGGAGAGGAGCGCGCGGACATGGTCTGCACCGATCCCCCATATTTGCTCGATTACCTCAAGGGCAAGAAGAAAACGAACGGAAAGATCACCGAGGGGTTCGGCCTGAAACGCGACCGCATCTACCTCGGCACCACATCGCTCCCGGACGATTTCAGCGACCTATGGATGGCCGCCGTGGCGAAAGTGCAAAAACCCGACTTCTCCATACTTATCTTCGAGCACCCGAAGAATCTCAAGACGATCTGGACCGCCCTCGAGAAGCACTGGAAATACCGCAACACCATCACCTGGCATGTGCCAAACCGCGTGCAAGGCTTCGCCGCCAAGTACAAGTTCTTCAACAAGCAAGACATCGCCCTCGTTGGTACCAGCGGCGAGGTCGCGCTCAACCTTGAGCCCGAGGACGAGCTATTCCAGAACGAGTATGAGAACGCCCTGTTTGCCACTGCGGGCAAACCGCAATTCGAGTCGTATGAGAAAGGCAAGAAGATCTGTCCGACCGACTTCATCGAGCATATCGCCGCCGATGCGAAGTCCTCGGGACAGAGCATTATCTTCGGCACGAAGCCCATTGAATTACTCATCCCCTATATAAAAGTGCTCACCAAGCGCGGCGATAGCGTACTGGAACCCTTCGGCGGCTCGGGCAGTACCGCGGTGGCCACATGGAAGCTAGGGCGCCGCTTCTTCCTCATGGAGAAGTCTCCCATATACACCGCCGTTATCTTGAAGCGCCTTGAGAAACTAACCGGCATCTCGCCCAATAAGGTATGAGCTCCGCTAAAGACAAGAGGCGCCTTCTCGAAGTCCTCCACGAGAACCACATTGTGCTCGCCGCCTGTCGCAAGACGGGCATCGGCAAATCCTCATATTATCGCTGGCGTGGTCGCGATCCGAAGTTCGCAGCAGCAGCCGATACAGCCATTCAGGAAGGCGTCGATCTGGTAAATGACGCTGCCGAAGGCGCTATCGTGAACGCAATCAAAAACCAGGATACGGGAGCTGCAAAGTTCTGGCTGAAGCATCGCCATCCCGCGTACTCGACTCGTATTCAAATCGAGCCCGTGAAGGGTGAAGCGGAGCTCTCGCCGGAGCAGCAAGCGCTGCTCGCAAAAGCGCTGGAGCTTGCGGACCTCACGGCTCCAGAAGACGGAAACAACGACTCCCATGGCAAAGGAACTTCGTAGCGGAAATGTATCGAAAGACGCGCTTGCGGATCCCGTTATCCGGAGAGCGCTCGTCCGTAAGAGCCATTACTGGTTCTTCCACTATTACTTCGCCCACTACGTCCAGTTCAAGACGGCACCCTTCCAAAAGGAGATATTCCAGCTCACTGAGAACCTGCCGAAAGTGACGGTTATCGAGGCGTTTCGTTTTTCGGGCAAGTCTACAATCCTCGGTCTTTCTCTGCCGCTCTGGTCAGTGTTCGGTGCCCCGGAGAAGAAGTACGTACTCATCATCGCCAAAACACAGGCTCAGGCACGGTTGTATCTGAAGAACATAAAGGACGAGATTGAAGGAAACAAGAACTTGCGGCACGACCTAGGTCCTTTCCGTGAGGAGGAAGACGAATGGAGAGCGCTTTCGATTGTCATCCCAAAGTTCGAGGCACGTATTTCAGTCGCATCTATCGAAAGCGGCGTACGCGGACTTCGGCATCGTCAGCATCGCCCGGATCTCGTGATCGGAGACGATCTTGAAGATTTGGAATCCGTACGCCAGCAAGAACAGCGCGATCAGCTCTATAAGTGGTTCACAGGTGACGTTCTGCCGATGGGAAGTGCGGATTCCGTATTCATCGTCATCGGGACACGGCTACATGAGGACTCGCTCATTATGCGACTGCGACAGGACATTGAGACAAAGAAATTGCGGGGCATCGCAAAACGGTATCCACTCCTCGACGATAAGGGCCAGCCGCTCTGGCCCGGACGCTTCCCGAGCGCCGAAAGCGTCGAGGAGTTGCGGCGCAGCGTTCCAGACGACGCGACCTTCCAACGCGAGTATATGTTGAAGATCGTCTCTGACGAGAGTCGTGTGGTGCATCCGGAATGGATTAAACGATATGGGAGGCTGCCCGACACGAAAGGAAATCCGGCACATCAAGTTACGTTCATTGGCATAGACCTCGCCATCTCTGAGAAAGAAAGCGCCGACTATACTGCCATGGTTCCGGTATCGGTATTCCGAGATAACGAAGGCCGGTGGGCGGTATATCTCCATCCGAATCCAGTCAATGAGCGCCTCGACTATCCAACCGCTCGCGAGCGTATCAAAGCACTCTCACGAGATCTGGGGTACGGGATGCCGGTGACCGTGTACATCGAGTCAGTCGGCTACCAGCTCTCGATGGTACAGGACCTGCGGCACGAAGGATTCCCCGCGGAGGAATTCCAGGTACACGGGCAGGACAAGCGGGCGCGTCTCTCACTCATCACGCATCTCATTAAGGAAGGCATCGTGCGGTTCCCCGAACAAGGGTGCGAATTACTTGAGAATCAACTTATCGGTTTCGGCACCGAGAAACACGACGATCTCGCGGACGCGTTCGCTATTGCGCTCCACCAAGTGCTAAAGATGATAGCGATACCATCTCTCGCATTCCCGAAAAACCCTACGACCTCCCACGACGGCTCATACGAGACCGAGGTACGTGAGATTGAGGCGTGGTATGCCGAACGCGATCTTGAGTTCAAGCAAGGACGAATGGATCAGCCGCATTGGTTTGCCGCGCAGGAAGAGCGTCGCAAACGGATACGCAAAGCACTTGCGCGCGAAGGAGAGCGCCAGCATCGTGAGACTCAGCAGAATGCGGAAAAGAGGAATGCCGAGTACGAACAAAGCGTATACGACGGACTCATGCGACCGCACTTCCCACCATGTTGATAAGCGGACGTACCGTGTCACTAATCGAAAAAATATTGGGCTGCGACATTTCGAAACCATAAAGGGACTTCATGTGGATGGCGATATCCCGGGTGGTCATGCCTTTTGCATAGAGGTCAATGATTAGCGCCTCGTTATCGTTTGATACGAGGTCGTACCATGGATGCGGCGTCTCACCATCGAAGGAAAGACTTGCAGGTGCTCTACGATGAACGGCCCTTTCGGGCCGTTCTGCTTTTTCTTCTTGGGCTTCTGGCGCGGGCCTTTGAAGGCCCATAATCATTGGTGCAAGGATCTCTTGGGCGAAGGCAGCCGCTTCTTCAGGCGTGCTTATGCTCTTCATCCGGTCTTGGTACTCGGTATACGAGAGGGTTTTCGTGTTCATGGGTTTCGGTTGTTTTAGGCGCTGGTAGGAGTCAAAACGAGGTCCGTACCCGATCGAGAGGTTACCGGATCTAGGGGGCAAAATGCCAGTCTACGAGCCAAGTCTTGACTCAGGGGACTGATCACGTCATCCCATTAAAGAACTACTCGGGACCATCTTTGATAAGATGTAAGTAGCTTATGGATCGAAAGGAAAAAACAAAAAAACAAGCCAATGATGCCGTCCCGGCATGGGCTGGTGCGTCATCATCTGAACTCAGAATCGCCAGAGAGCTAGCGAGACAAATCTCGTCAACTAAGGACAAAAAAGTGCAAGGCAGAGAGCTCTTAGAGCTTACGCAAGAACTGTTAAACAATGACGGAGATCGGTTTAAGGACACGACATTCTGTTTGGGTAAGGCGTGGCCTGCAAGCAATAAAGAATTGACATCAAACTTGATATCTCAAATCGCCTACGAAGTAGAGCGAAGGGACACAGATGTAAAAACTAGCGGTTCTTATTTTACGCCCCGGGTACTCGCCGTTGATATGGTTAGGATCGCTGCTCAAAAATGGATGGAAACTAACTCAAGAAAAATAAAGGAGGCCATGTGGTATGACCCATGTGTGGGTGGAGGTATTTTCCCTGTAGCAATCATGGATTACCTGCTGAAAAATGGGGTGGCAGCTGGAGAAGTACATACGAGGATTGTAGGTACTGATATCAATCCTCTCTTCGTAGAAGCCACCAAAATCAGATTGGCACTGGTTCTCTCAAAAGCTAACCCAAGGCAGTTTCTTTCCATGTACAGGAAACTTACTGGAATAATCGTTGGGGATTCTCTCCGATCGTTTCCTGAAGAGGGCGGCATCTTCTCAATAAACATGCCGGTGGCTGATATTGTGATCGGAAATCCGCCATACGTTCGATCAAATAGCTTACTGGCAGATACAAAGGAGATGCTTAAAGACTTCTACCCCTCGGTATGGACTGGGACTACGGATTTGTACATGTTCTTTATTGCACATGGATTAAATGCTTTGAAAAATGCAGGACTCCTCTGCTATGTATCCCCAGCAACTTTTCTAAGAACATCGAGCGGAAGTCTTATACGGAAGTACATTCTTGAAAACGCCGATGTTGATACCGTCTACGACTTCGATGAGTTGCCTGTTTTTGAAAATGTCAGCTCACATATAAGTGTTTACGTACTGTCAAAAGGGAAAAAAGACAATTCAAAAACGAACTATGTTTTGTTTAGCGAACTTCCCTATACATCACCGCTATTAAGCTGTTCTGTGAACTCGCAAGTACATCTGACAAAGAATCGCGCTGCTGCATGGAGTTTTAACCCGGACAATAATTCGATCATGTCCTTCTTGGAAAGAGGGACTGTTCCGCTACGATCGCTTATGACAATCTATTCCGGCATCAAGACGGGCCTTAAACAGGCGTACGAACTGAACGCTCAGGAACATGCTGATATCCTTGAGGACGTAAAATCGAAAGACTACATTTCTCCCTTGCTCAAACCTCGGCAGATAGATAGGTGGTCTCATCACTGGAAAGACACTTATCAGATTGTCATACCTAGAGGACAAAAGATCGATGCCGAAAGTAAGGCTTACGAGCACCTACTGTCATTCAAGGATGACTTAGAAAGACGAACGGATTTAAGGGAAGGTGACCCTTGGTATTCTCTACGCGATTGTGCATATCTTGATTTGTTTGCTGTCCCAAAAATCGTATACAGAGATATCTCGGCCTTCCCGAGGTTTGCGATGGATACCGAGGGGATGACTGTTGTGGATGGAGCCTTCTTCATACCGAATGAGGATTACTTCTTACTTGGTCTACTGAATAGTAGGATCGGAGCCTACTATTTCAAAAGCAAATGCGCCACAATCGGAAGCGACGAGTCACGTGCTCGGCTTAGGTTTAAGAAGGTTTATGTCTCTGAATTCCCGGTACCAAAGAATGTTAGCGCTGAGGCAAAAACCGCTATAGAAACTCTGGTGAGAGGAATTGTCTCAAGTGATACAATGACCACTACAGCCCTAGAAGAAGAACTGGATGATCGGGTCTTCGATCTATATGGTGTCCCAAATGAATACAAAAAGTCTTTCTAAAACGAATGCGAAGCCGCTCAAATTGAGGGCAGTAGATCTTTTCTCAGGGGCGGGCGGTTTGACTCTGGGCCTTGTGCACGCAGGCGGCGAACCTATTGCAGCAGTTGACCATGATCTAGACAGTACTCTCACGTACGCGAACATGTTCCCTACTTGTAAGAACGTTTTTCATGGCGACATCGAAAAGTGGAATCCAGACATTAATGAAGACGTGGACATAATTATAGGCGGTCCCCCTTGTCAGGGTTTCTCACTGGCACGTGGACAGAGATTTCTGAATGATCCAAGGAACACACTCTACCGAGAGTTTCTACGGATCGTGGATCGGCTTAGACCGAAGTGGATAGTGATTGAGAATGTGCCAGGAATCACTAACATCGGTGACGGAATTATTCTGCAGCAGATATATGAGGAATTCGCCGCGATTGGCTACTGGCTCGATCACCGAATCATAAACATGGCTGACTATGGCGTGCCACAGACGCGCAAGCGAACTGTATTCGTCGGGAGTCGGATCATCACCCAATTTACTTGGCCCGAGCCGTCCCATCAGAAAGGAGGATATGTCACAGTCAAAGACGCTTTGGACGATCTGCCCTGGGAACTAGGAAGATACTTCTCTCACAGAGCCAATTCGCAAATGCGAGGGCCTCGTAATCGCGAGGTGGCTAAAGACCCTTCGTTTACTCTAAGAGTTCGTGGTGACGAATTTGCATTTTGTAAGCGCCCTGCGACCGGTGCATTTGCCCCCAAACTCCTGCCGGAAACAGAGCTGGTTTATCACCCTCTCACGAGTATCTATCAAAAACTAATGAGGCGTAAGGCTCCGGCTGGAATACAGACCAAGAAAATTCCAGAGGCAATGGGGCCGAAGAAGAAATTCAAAGAAACGCGGAGGCTCGCTGTAAGAGAAATGGCTCGACTCCAGTCATTCCCAGACTGGTTTGAATTCTCTGGAACCCCTTATTCCCAAGGGAAGCAAATTGGAAATGCTGTCCCTCCCCTATTCGCCGAACAACTCTTTACAGCGATCTTCAAACAGCATCAGGCTCTACTAGATGCGTCCGAATATACTCTCCAGCCCGCGACAACGATGATACCAATTCCGCTGAATCAGTAGTGACGAGATCGACTTGCGTCATTGGCCCAAAATCAGCCTTTATTTCATTGCCCGTTACGAGCACAGTTCCCTGATCCTCGGGGAGATCAAAGACCGCTCTGTATCCATCGATCTGCGCGGTTGCAACGCGAACCGACTTATTCACACTGCACTCGATTACACCGAGAATGTTTAGAGGAATATCTTGTGCCGGTTGCCTCTCGACTATCGGCAGTAGTCGCGAGCTGCTTACGCGAAGCGCTCCTTTAAGGAGCAAGTCTGGACTGTATCGGTATTTGTAAGTAACGATCTGCCCCTTCAACTGGATGTCCTCCAGCCCTCCAGGAAGCAGTAGTATGTCAGGTCGCACTTCGTAGCGCTGGCCTGTTGCAATGAGATGATAAGGACAACCTTCGATGAATAGACTGAAGGTTCTGCCGCCCTTGGTAAAGGTAAATTTAGGTATAACAGATTGAAGGAATCTATTTTCTAGGGATATGTCATCACCGCTCGTGGCTGAGTGGCCTGCCTGAGCGAGATGTGCGACAGGTATCTCGTTCCTCAAGGTCATGAGCTTGTGTCCATCTGGCAGATCGAGTAGAGGTATTGAATGTTTCCAGCCGTGTTCGATGAGATTTCTCACCAAGGCGGCTACGATCGACCATTGAAAGGCAGTACCATCTTCAAGCGGTCTCTCCCATATATCGTGCCAATCAACAGAGGCGAATTCCGCCGGCAGGAGCACTCGCGTTGAATCCTTAAGAAGGTTCATGGCAGTTTTCTTAGATACTTCTGTAGCTCGTCGATGTGGAAGATCGGGAGCCACCCTGTCGTCATGAGCCGAACAAGAGCGAATTCAGGTGGAACGAGTCGTTCGTCCATATCAACGAACATGATGAGCGGAAGGTCATACCGCGCGTGGAATTCAAAATCTGCAATGTCGTACTTTGTAGTTAGTCCCACATACGCCTCTTCTTTTGCACGGCGTGGGAATTCCTGTTTACGGAAATATTTCGCCTTTATAATCGCTACCGGCTTGTCCTTGCTGTCGACTATTACCTTGAGGTTCCCATATGCCTGTACGGTCGCCTCTTCTGAGAAATGCTTTTGGTATCCAACCGGCAACGGCAGACCAGCTGCTTCAAACGAGACAAGACGGAAATCTTTTCTAAGAGCCTCCTCTACGTAGAAGAAACTCGGCTTGAGGTTCGTCCCATTGCTCGTGTCGTGTTTCAAGGAATCAACGACGATCTGCTTTGCCCTGGTCGAAAGGATCAGTTTCTTAAGCGTCCTTGTATCCGTAACTGCCGATTCTTGGTATTTCTTCAAAAGGTAACCGACTATCCGGGCGTTTACTTCCGGCGCGTATGTGATGACATACAGTGTATGCTCAGTGACCCCGGCAATATTCAGATCTGCAGGATAATGCACGTTCTCTACCGAAAATAGACGAACCAGCAGACGACGGGTTATATAGAAATCACCTTCGATATTCCAGAGTGCGTCGATTGCTTCGTCGAGCGGAAGTTTATCGTCTATCTTTCCTTCGATCTTTGCAGTCCATACTGGCCAATCACGAAGCACCTCAAGCGCAGCGCTTATAAAACCGTTCCCGTCATAGATGCGTTTGAGGGTTGCCGCCACAAGTGAATCGTCCGACCCGCCCGACGCGATCGCCTCTATGACCCTACCTTTGATATTCTCGCCGCCCAACTTCGATGCGGCTATCACTTTCGGTATTTCTTGTTCGACAGATTTGTATTCGCTATTGAGTATTGTCGCTTGCCTGTCTGCCATCTCGTTCCGTGGCGGAAGATTGGAGATCCATCCTTCTATCGAAGCTATGAGGCCGGCGAGGAATGACCATAGCGTGGACTTCCCTTCCAACAGTATCTTATCGAGCCGTTCGTTTACTTCCAGTTCAGACTTCGCTCCCTGCAAAACAGTAAACAGATCAGGGAAAATATCGTAGTCCTTCAGAATATCAGCGGAATACATGGACCAGTCGAAGGTATTACTCTTGGCTGCCTCGAACCATCCGTAAGTATAGGCACTCGGACCGAAAGTGAAATGCAGCATACGAAACTCTTGACCGTTGCCGAGCAGGTGTCGCCGGAGACTCAAGGCCTCGATTAAGGTCTCGCGTATCTCGTATGTCTTGTTCGCCTCGGCAACACCGAGTTCGTTCCCTTTGTAGCAGGTAGTCTGGCCCCAGAATTCGACTTCCTGCGTGCGATTCGGAAACTTGATCCTGAAGTAATGGTCGAAGACGTCGCTTGCGTCCACCGCCTTGAATTCCTTATGCCTTTCGGGTCGCGCAACCTCCTCGATAACCTTCTTCTCGACGAGGTTTACAAGGGCTCGATTCAATGCGAAGTCAACCGACATTTCCACGTAATCGTTTCGTAGGGCAGCATGCTGCTGCACCTTGCCGGATCCATCCTTATTGGCCATAGAGTAAATCTAGCACTGGTTATCTCGGAGGAACAGCGAACATTTGAGGAATCTTGGACGCTCTGGACTCCTACAAGGGGTTGCGTCATTCCTTGTGTTGTATGACACAAACAGCAATTCGAGCGCCTATCGGTGGAATTAGACAAGGTGCCATTCCGGAGCCAGTGAAGGTGCGGTATTGCCTTTATGCGAGAAAAAGCACGGAAGAAGAGGACCGTCAGGCACTCTCCATCGAGAGTCAGGTGAAAGAAATGTTGGCTCTCGCTGAGCGAGAAGGGTTAGAGATTGCCGAGGTGAAGCGCGAGGCGCACTCTTCTAAGGAGGTGGGTCAGCGAGCGATATATAACCAACTCCTCGATGAGATCAGGAGTGGCAAGTTCAATGGCATCTTGACCTGGGCACCGGATCGGCTGTCCCGTAACGCGGGCGACCTCGGTGCGGTAGTGGACCTCCTCGACCAGAAGAAGCTCGTTGAGATACGGACATACACACAAACGTTCACCAACAATCCTAACGAGAAGTTCATGCTCATGATCCTCGGCTCACAGGCGAAACTCGAGAACGACCAGAAGATAATCAATGTGAAACGAGGATTGCGAGCTAGGTGCGAGATGGGGATGCGACCTGGACTTGCGCCGACCGGGTATCTTAACGAGAAGCATACGGACAAACGGTGTCAGGTACGGGTGGACCCTAAGCGGGCGCCGCTAGTGAAACAAATGTTTGAGAAAATAGCTGACGAAAAATGGAGTGGACGACAGCTGCATAAGTGGCTGAAGAAGGTTGGGTTCAAGAGCCGGAATAACAAGCCTCTCGCACTTGCGAACGTCTATACCCTGCTCCGCTGTCCTTTCTACTACGGAGAATTCGAGTATCCGATGGGCAGTGGTAATTGGTATCAAGGCAGGCACGAACCGCTAATTAGCAAGGATCTATTCGAGAGGACGCAGGAACAGATACGCGATCACTATATTCCCAAGACTGAGAGTAAAGAGTTTGCGTTCACGAAACTGATTACCTGCGGCTACTGTGAGAGCGGGATAACAGCCGATGAGAAGTTCAAGAAGCTCAGCCGGGGTGGTACGTCGCGATACGTCTACTACCGATGCACCAAGGGCAAGGGCGTTGAGTGCAAGAATCCGCCGATCGGCGAGACTATCCTCATCGAGGAATTGTCGAAGCTTCTGGATACTATAGACATAGACGAGATCGGAATGCGGGACAAGATCGAGGAAGAAGTTGCTCGCTACAATAAATTCCGTACGGGTGTGCTCGGCGCAAAGAAGAAGGACAGTGCGAATGCTGTCGACATCCGCATGTACGCAAAATACCTACTAAAGGACGGCACGATATCGGAAAAACGAGAGCTGTTATCGTGTCTAAAAAGCGAATTGACGCTAAAAGATCGGCAAATCGTGCTTAGAAGCTAACTGGGAAGAGAAGTATTATTTAGATTGATCAATCTATAACTCATTGCCTTTTCGCTCACCTGGTACTTATTTGCGAGGAGTGCGAGTTGATTTGCGGAAACGCCGGATTCGGAAAATGAGGCGAGATCCTTGAGCACCAATTTTCGAGGCATCAGTAACGCGGCTGCAAATTTGTTCGCCTCGATTTCCTTCGGACTTCTCACGACCTCTTCTCTTTCTTTATCTTTATTGTCTCTGAATTCGACAAAGGTATTCTTCCCCGGATGCAGGAAATAGTGCCCCATCTCGTGTGCAAGCGTAAATCGTTGTCGAAGAGGAGGTTCCTTGCTGTTCAAGGCGATGTAGGCAACCCCCTGCTTTCGCAGCAGTACTCCGGAAATATTCTTGCCATCGGCTTGGCCAATGAGGATACTCTCTTTCCGTGCGATATCTTCCACAGGCACGGGTGCAGCTCGTACGTTGTTTTTTTCAAGTACGTTCTCTGCCGCGATTTCGATTTCTTGTGTAGTCATTTTTTTGGGAAAGCCTTTTTCAAAAGTTGCCATGCTTGAGCGTTCTCCCGTTCGACCTCTTTTTGATCTGCATCTGTAAGCGAAACGGAATCAGGCACCGTTGGGAATAGATCCTTGATGTCACACTGGAGAGCCGAGGCAAGCTTATATAGTGTGACCGCATTGAAATGGTTTCGCCCAGTCTCCATTTGGGTTAAGGCCGTTCGCTTTATGCCCATGTCTTCAGCGACCTTGCGAGCTGTGATACCGCGACGCTTCCGAACATTCTGAATGTGCTTGGCGAGGAGCAAACGCAATTCGGCATCCGATGTATCCCGCACCTCCATTATCTTACCTTTCCGTTTAGCGACCATAAAGGGCGCGGTTGATATCGTGGGGAAAAGAGGTTCCGTTATATAACCACATGCCACAGATAATAACATCCGGTTATGGTCCGTGGCAATATCTGCGTTATGCCTCCACTTGCGTGGAACCTAGATTTTGCCTTAAACTTAAGGCAGCGGCAACCCCCTAATTATCAGCCGTCAATGTATTAATTTATGAGCATTCGCATCACTTGCATCAAGAAGGACGGCGGCAACCATGAGAACCCGCACATCGCAATAAGCACTCTGGGCTGGAAGAATGAGCAGTCTGGCGAAACCGGCAGCTCCACTCGCCTCCAAATGTATGACTGGATCAAGAACAAGGGCGGCGAGGCCTATGTACACGACCGATACGGTAATACCGTGAAGGTTGGGACTGCGGAAACGTCATATGGCACAAAATACGTACGAACCTATGCGGATCGTACCTGGACCGACAACCTTCTCAGCCTCCCTGAGTGCCAATAAGCCTAACTACGTACTATCATGTCTATACCAGATCGTTCACGAGACAAGAATGGAGAATGGCGCGAGAAGCGCGCCGATACCAAGGTCGAGAACCTCAAGGCCGACTATCCCGAGTTCCGCCACATTAACGGCAACATGCACCTGGGCACCCTCAAGGATAAGTTCGGAGTCGAATCGCTCGACGCTGTGCGGTGTGCGCTTCGTGAGGAACAGTAACGCCGCTATATGATACTCAAGAAAAAACGTATTCGCGTCTTAAATGGCAACCTCGACTTCCTCAAAGAAGGCCAGCCCTTTGTTGTTGGGCTTCGTGATCTCGACAGCATGAAGGAGAAACTACAGGCTGCGGGCTTCGGCGAGACAATCACCGTTGGGGATACTGTATTGCCGACAGCCGCGTTTGGTCCCATCAGTGAATACAACGCGAACGGGAAGGAGATCGTCCACAAAGACCGTCCGAAAGAGACAGCGTACCGGCAGACCGAATGGCACTGGACGGAGTGGCACGGTCGTAACAACCCAGTTCAACAGTCGAGGATAGTTGACGTTCCCTATGAGCGGTACCCTCGAACATATGTTGATCCCGTAGGACTCGAACTCACTATTTTGAGCGATACGAACGGAAATCTCGTGGTCACCACACCGGCACACGTGTACACGGCGGAGAGTGCAGAGTCTATTCGGCACACAGTCAATCTCTTGCTGGAGATTTTTGGAGAGTGCTACTTCTTTACCGAGGACTTGAACGAGATCATAAAGGTGCCGCTCAAGAGATTGAACTGGCATATCCTCCCACCCGGCGAGCGTCCCTGGACTCAACTGCAGAAGGAGCTGAGGCCGATCATCGAAACGGCCCCGGAAGGCAATCGCGTCGTCATCGAGAATCGACTTGAGACAATAAATGAGCATAAGCCCGACTTCGCAGCTGTAGGGCATGGCGGCTTTCACGGCTACATAATTCTTGGCTTCCCAGAGAAAGAGCTTTACGTGCTGGAGAGTTTGTTATACGGGAATGCTACCTATCTCTTGGGGTCAGACTGGGAGGCGTTATCTAGACTCACAAAGGCTCAAATCCTCCAAGAAAATCTCCAGAAAGGTCGCGTAATCCATCGTAACGGATGGGAAATCAACCTTCGCAAACTGCTTCGTGCGTAGCGATCGCGGCCCCAGAAATGCTAGGCATCTCGGTCACTTGAACTAGCACTGGATGGTGCGGGTAGGGAGAATCGAACTCCCATCATCTGATTGGCAACCAGATGTTCTACCATTGAACCATACCCGCATCTCCGCAGCATGATAGCATGGCACTTATCAAGATTTCTAGTGCCCCGACCAGGAGTCGAACCCAGAATTCGACGTCCGAAGCGTCGCGTGATATCCGTTTCACTATCGGGGCGTATATGCATATTA
>JAEHJW020008857.1_pt1 | contig 14924 bp, 17 predicted proteins | sample 9271431 | NCBI WGS metagenome assembly JAEHJW02
CTTTTGCTACCCACCAAGAGGCAGCGTCAGGAGCTTGATTCAATCTGTGAGGAGCAGAGGCAGTTATACAATGGGGCGCTCCAGGAGAGGAATTGGCTGTATGAGAAAACTAAGAAGAGATTGAAACTCTATGACCAATTCAAGTCATTGGTAGAATGGAGAAATATTGACCAAGAAGCTAGTAAATTACCGTCTAATCTCCAGAGATGGACTCTACGTAGGTTGGATAATGCCTTCAAGGCATTCCTGAATGGTATGAAGAAAGACCCAGAGAGGTGGGGCAAACCTAGGTATAGAAGTGCGGAGCGGTGGCATTCTTTTGGATTTACGGAGTTCGCTGGGATATACCTTAGGGACAAGAGAATAAAATTCAAGGGTCTATCATCATCAATAAAAATAAATTTCCATAGAGAGTTGCCGAGAGATGCGGAGATCAAATCTTGCGTCTTTACCAAGATAGCCAACCATTGGTATATCGCTTTTCAGATAAAGGTTGACGCTCCAGAAAAGATAAAGAGTATTAAAGGAGCCATAGGCATTGATGTAGGGCTGAATAACTTTATCTTTGGATCGGATGGTAGCAGTGTTCCGAACCCACGGTTTGCCAGGAAAGCCGAGCGTAAGATAGCTGAATATAATCGGAGATTGGCTAGATGTAAGAGGGGATCAAATAGGCGTAAGAAGGTTAAGTTACAACTAGCCAAAGCTCACTTGGCAGTGAAGAATGCCAGGAGGACATTTCTTCACCAATGGTCTAGGGCTTTGGTAGATAAATACGATCTGATTTGCCATGAGGATCTGAGGGTAGCTAATATGACTAGGTCAAACATGGCTAAATCAATCTATGATGCAGGATGGTCAACCTTATTTCAATTCATTGCTTACAAGGCGGAGGGTGCTGGTAAGCATGTGAGAGTTGTTGATAGTAGGTTTACATCTCAGGAATGTCCGGGATGCTGGGTGAGAAGGAAGAAGTCTTTGGCAGACAGGATTCATATGTGTGAATCTTGTGGCTTGAAGATGGACAGAGATCATGCCGCAGCACAGATAGTCTTGAGCAGGGGGGTGGTGACTCCTGGGCACGCTGCCGGAAATATCGGTTTGGAGATTTCAAATTGATGCACTACTTGGTTAGGTTTTTGCTGATATAATAAGATTATGGCTGTAACCCGCATTGCGCTAATCTTGTTATCTCTTATTGTTCCCGCCTCCGCCCAAACATGGCCTTGTAATAATGGCTCAGTTCCGGGAGACTGCACACTAAGTTTTGTAGCTACTCCTCCTACATGGAAGGTAAGCACAAATGATCTTGGAGATGCACAGGTTGGCGTGGCTTTTTCCGCTAATATTCCTCCGGCAAGTGCTCCGTCTGGGGAAAGTCTGACTTATTCAGCCTCTAGCGTGCCTGCGGGACTAACATTTAGTGCAGCAAGCTTGACTATCAGTGGCACTCCTACCACAAGCGGCACACAAGACTTGGTTGTGACAGCGACAGCGGCTGGAGGATCAGTTTCTCAGACATTTACCATTGAAGTCAGTCCGGCAGCGACTCCTACTCCTACCCCTACTCCCACTGCAGGACTGCTTTATCCCCCAACATTTGCGGCTTTGGCTAGCCCCAACATTTATCAGGTGCTTCTACAGAATGCAACAAGCTCGGCAACCAATGCCGGGTATGTCACTTTTGGTATGCCACTTGCTGATAAGCTTTTGCCTCGGGGAAGTTGTGTTGAAGCTACTGTAAATGGGACGGCGGTTCCGGCTCAATATGATCTCAAAACCAGCTATTCAGACGGATATGGTAGGTTTGGATTGGTGACTATTGCCGCGCCAGAAGTTCCTGCAAACACGACCTATCCAGTCCTAATTGCGCCGGCATCATGTGGGACAAGCACTGTCTCTGCCAAGGCTTCTTCTGGATCTATTGTTTTGACTTCCGGGAGTCAGACAGCCACACTTGATTTGGCGACTATTGAGGCTGGAACGCCGGAAGAAACGTGGATGAATGGTCCTCTTGCGATGGAATCTAGGTTTCGTATTTCAGAGGCGGCTTTGTCCCCTGGATTTGAGGTAGTTCTTGACCATAGGACATATGCTGATGGCACGATTAGAGATGAGGTAAGCTTTGCGAATGATTATTTTGGCCCAACAACCTTTAGTCTCAATACAATGGGTAATCCCTTTACGTACGGCGTAACTTGGGGATCGCAATCTTGGCCTGTAGTCAATGAATATTCTGGGCAAGTCTGGCATTATGTGCAAAGGACTTCTGGGGTCGATAATCAGGGATTGAATGTTCAATATAACCCAGCGGCCCTTGCCTCTGTTGGCATTATTCCTAATTATAATTTGACAATGGGTTTGCAGCCAAGCGCTCTTTATTCCATTCCTAGCGGTTCTGATGTTGGCCCTCTCGGCAGCAATGGCATCACACCGTATATGCCGACTACAGGAGGCCGGGCAGATATTGGGACAGTTCCAGTATGGTGGGCTGTTTGGGCAGTTACTCAAAACGCTACACAATATCAGGCGGCCATGCAATATGCTGAGGCGGGTGTGCCTTGGAATATCAGGATTGGATCTGGATGGGTAAGCGTTCTTGCGGACAATAATGTATGGGTAGGTGCAGACAATTCCAATGGTGTTGAGGCGATTTATCCGGCTACAAACGCGCCGATTTCTGCAATTGGGCAACCAGTATCTACCACTGTATTTACACCAGATGTAGCTCATCAACCGGACCTCTATTGGCTCCCGTATATTACCAGCGGAGACCATTATTGGCTTGACCGCCTGCAAGCACAAGCTGCTTATGGCGCAGCGGCACAGTGGCCTAACGTACGCAATGGCGCTATTAATTCAACAGGCAATGACAATGCAATTTTTGGCAATCAGCTTAGGGCGGGCGCGTGGACATTACGAGAGTTGCAAGAGGCTGCATATGGCAGTCCAGATGGAAGCAATGGAGCTACTTATTTTCAACAGATTGCCAATGACAATTGGAATTGGGTTGTGGGGCAAACGTTGACTAGCAATTCTGGATCTCTCGCTTCCGTTGAAGGCACGATTCATGGATTTATCATCGCGCCTTATGAATATTCGTGCTGCACTGCTCCTTGGCAACAGCATTACTTTGCTACCGTGGCAGCTTCGGCGGCAGCACAAGGATATGCTCAGGCGCAGCAATGGCTTGTTTTTGAATCAAACTTCGATGTTGGTCAAGTCCAAAACCTTGGCGTTGACATGGCTCTTTATGCCTTAGGTACATTTACTAGCGCGTCAACGGGCAGCGGTCAGGTATATTGGAATAACACTACTAACTCCTGGGCTTATGCGCAGGTTCAGCCAAGCTGGAGTGCGGTGGAAGCTGAGACAGTAGCGAGTGGGTCGTCAAATACGACTGCGACTTGCACATATCAGCAAGGGTTTTGCGATAGCAATGGGGACTATGGGGCTCTACTAATTGCTGCGCTTTCTGATGAGTATAATGCAGTTTGCCCAACCAATGCAACGCTTTGCAGCGAAATTGGATCGGCAATTACTAAAGCCCAAGCAGAGGGATTGCCTTATACCAATTCGGCTTATTATCAGGCTGATCCCAATTGGTCTATTGGGCTAAATAAAAATTAATGCAATCTAGCCTAACCAAAACCATTTACTGAGCAAAGCCCCTCCTTGGGGTGGGGGCTTTGCTCAGTAAATGGTTTTGGGGGTAGAAATGATATAAATACCATATGAGTGGCGTATTAGTCAGCCTAAATGGCCGAACTGAATCTCAGGCAACCATTATATCCTCTGATGTTACTGGTGCTTTGGGTTATACGCCAGTGGAAAGTGTGGCGGGGTCAACAGGAAGCACCATAACGGCGGCACAGATTGCAAGTGCTATTGGAGCTCTCGTTTCAAGAAATCAGTCAGTTTCCTCGGTTACTAGCACTACTGGAGTGACCCTTACTGCCGCAGAAATGGTCGGCGGATGGATTTTACGCCAAGGTTCAGCAACTTCAGCATTAACTGATACAACAGATACGGCTGCAAATCTTGTGGCTGCATACAATTCCAATGACACTCAAGTAAATTCATCGTTTCTGATGGGGATAAGTAATAACACTGGTCAAACATTAACTATTGCAGCGGGCGCCGGAGTGACTTTAACAGGATCTATGTCTATTCAGCCTAATAATACAAGAGTGTTTCTTGGGGTTTTTACGGACGTAACAAGTGGTAGTCAGGCTGTGACATTGACTAACTTGTTTTCTGCGGGAATTTAGATGAGCGGTGTTCTTCCAACACAAAATGGTAAGGTAGTCGGTCCGCTTGAGACAAGCAGCAATGTTTTGGACAATGGTAGCGGTGATTCAACAATTGCCGGGAGTTTAGTAGTTAGTGGAAACTCAACGGTCTCAGGAAATTTAAGTGTCAGCGGGGCACTTAATGTTTCTGATATTAACTCACCTAGCGCGACCAATGCCGCGATCCTCTTGAGTGGCGCTACCGCAACTACTCCGTTTTTTAGCGGAACTCAAGGTGCGGCTGTTACATGGAATATGGACCCCCCAACAGTTTCCGGTGGTTCTTGGAATGTTGGATTAGGTGGTGGTGAATTTGTATTAGTTAATCAATATGGCGGTGGAACTGGTGGTTATGGTTTTTGGGATGGGCCAACTGGCGGTCCATTTCAATTATTGGTGACAATTAGTGGCGCTGGAACCTCAAACCCTGGGTACACCATCATTTCTGGTGGTTTAAAAACAAAAGAAAATACACCTGATGATGGCTCTGGTAATTCAACGATTATTGGATCATTGACGGTTAATGGTTCAGTTGATGGGAATAAAATAAATATTTCTAACGGAGGGTCAATTAATAGTGGTCAAACAGTTAGTGGTTCCACTCCTGCTTTAACATTGTCTGGCAATGGGCAGGAATTTCAATTTCTACCAGATAGTTCTAGCGCCGTTTATAATCCAATAGTTGAAGCTGGCGATTTGGTGATTACTGGTAATACTTCTGTTATTGGTGCGGCAAATGTAGCTATTGTTCCTTGGTCATCCACTAAGGGCGGTATTAGACTTCAAGGTAATGGCAATGTTTCATCCGCTAATAATGTTTTAGATGATGGCTCTGGGAATACAAATATATCTGGCACATTAACGGTCTCTGGCGTTATATCTTCAAATAATGCTATATTAAGTGGGTCTTCTTATTTTGATGGTCCAATTTATTTTTATAATTCTGTAGTCGGCTCTCCATCTATTCAAACCGCTCCTACTGTCAGTGTTGGAACGTTTACGCAAAATAATTCTGGCGGTCCATTGTGGCTATGCTTACCTGTTATTCTTGGATCCAATGCTTCAGCTAATTTATATATTTCTTCAGCATCCTCTGGCGCTGCAAGCGTAGATGTTTCAAATTTTTATAATGGGAACAGCGCAGATATGGTTGCGACACTATCAGGTTTAGTGCCGGCTGGATGGTGGTGGGTCGTATCTGCAAGTGGATCATATACAGTTAATAGCAGTTCTTATCCCAACGGAGCAGTCAGGATTATTTAGAAATGATATCGCTTGATTTTCAACTTTGCTGCGATGTTGCTAATAGCTATAAAAATGCTACTTGGTGGGCTGGAGAATTGTCGGCATTATATAAGAAGACTGATACTGATCGTGTCATAGCAATTCCTGGGACTAAGAAAGAAATTGGTGAATGGTTAGAGGATTTTGAGGCTTGGCCTATATGGGATAGTAAGTTAGGGATATGCCATAAAGGATTTAGAGATGGTGCGTGGGATCTATGGAGAAATTCCCCTCTGTCTAGCGTAGATTTTGGTGGTGCTATTGTTACTGGGCACTCTTTAGGAGGGGCACTAGCAATTATTCTAGGCGCTATTATGACTATAAATAATAGCGCTCCCAAAGTAATTGTGACCTTTGGCGCTCCAAGGTGCGGTTCATGGAAGCTCAGGAAGATACTGCAATCTGTTCCAATTCGCAGCTACAGAAATGGCAATGATCCAGTCCCGGATGTGCCGTGGCTTCCAGGAATTTATGTAAGGCCGAGGGCGCAAATTGAAATAGGCGAGCCGCAAGAGGATCCTCTTAAATGTCATCATATCGGGTCTTACCAAGAGGCTATTGCGAGCCTTGATTTTTCTTGACAAATCTATCTAAAATCTATATCCTTGCCTTATGTTGTCGGAGAAGAAACAATATAAGGAAATGAATTCTATCTGTTCGGTGATTCTAACTACAACGAATTCCTCTCCTGAACATTGAAAGGACGATTTATGATAATTGAAGATCAAGCCGTATTAGATAAATACAATAAATTACAGTCTTATGCGGCTGTAGCGAAAGAGCTAAAAATAAATAGGAAAACTGTTAGCAAGATCGTGAATAGATATAAGGTGGAAGATAATCTTAGCTCTTCTTTTTTATTTTCCGGCATGAGTAACAATGGAATTTTTAACTTTCAATTTGACTCTCATGGAGAGTTTCTATTTGGAGTTAGCTCAGATCAGCATCTTTGCTCTAAATATGAAAGACTTGATTTGTTGAATGACTTATATGATAGGTTCGAGAGGGCGGGATGTAAATATGTTTTTAATGCCGGGAATTGGGTAGATGGTGAAGCTAATTTTAACCGATATGATATTAAGGTTGCCGGTGTCAATGGTCAGCTAGAATACTTGGCGAAGCACTATCCTCAGCGGAAAGGCATTACTACCTATGCCGTGGCAGGTGACGATCATGAGGGGTGGTGGTCGCAAAGAGACGGGATTGACATAGGCGGATATACCCAGGCCGTTATGCGCACACATGGGCGCAAGGATTGGGTGAATATGGGCTATTTGCAGGGTCAGGCGTTAGTGCATGGCAAGGGCGGTGATATTCTCATTAATGTTCTTCATCCTGGCGGCGGCTCTGGAGTGAGCTATTCTTATGCCTCCCAGAAAATTGTCAATCATATGGCAGATGGTGAGAGGCCAGATGTTTTACTCATAGGTCATTATCATAAGCAGGATTACTGTGTGGTCAGGGGCGTGCATGCCATTCAGTCTGGCTGCACTCAAGACCAATCAATTTTTATGAAGAAGAAAAACCTAGAGTCTCATTTGGGCGGGGCAATTGTCAAGCTCACTCAATGCCCGCATACTCATAAGTTAATTAAGTGTCAGGTAGAATTTATATCCTATCCCCAGAACACTAGAATAGGGAGGAAATATGGTGTATAACTTGATATATGGACACTATTAATGTTCAGTTAGGACAGCCACTCAGCTATAATTTAGTAGCGCCACAGCCGCGAAATCCTAATAGTTATAACAATATTGCTGTGGATTGGCAGCAAGTCGTCCAAAATCCTATTGTGCAGGCAACGGCTATTTGTTTAACCAATGATCTTACATTAAGCCCGCCTGTGTGTAACGGAATGACCACGTATATTACTATTTCCGGGGCGGGCACTATGGGGGAATATTCTCTCATTCAATTACAGGCTACTACCACGAATGGGAACACGCATACTTCGGTGATTAAGATTTTGACGGAATATTCGTCATGAGTGGCTTAATTTCCTCTGTCACATCTTTAGCCGAAAATGCCATTGGTCCGATTGCCGAAAGTTTGCTGGTCGGCTTTCCTAGCCAATATAAGACAGGCGATGTCAGACTTCCGCCAGCGCTTTATAGCTTGGCCTTGCGATTCCCTACGCCGCCCTATATCCCACTGTTTTTATACACTTTCCCCATTTCTCCAAGGAATATCTCTAAGTCTTTTGCGGGCATGGGATTTACCTATGATGTTCAGGGGCCGCCGCAAAGCAGAGGAGTAACCCGGATACAAGACATTTACGGCGAGTCTCCGCCGGTCTGGGTTATAGAGGGAACCACGGGCCAGAAAACCCATTCAACGGATGGGGGATTGTTTACCGGACTTGAGAGTATCTTGATCTTACAGGGAGTTATTTCTCAGTATTATTCGCTGAATGCAGAGCAAGCTCAATCTGCCCAGAATTCTGAGTATAGGCTTGAATTTTATGATTTCTATACCAGTGACTTTTATCAAGTCATTCCAATTGGCCCACAATTTATTAGGCAAGATGTTAGATATCCAAGTTTATTGTTTTATAGATTTACTTTGGTTGGTATTGAGTCTTTGGCACAGCCTATTACAAACATAATTGATCCTATATTTGATACATTCACTCAGACTGTCAACGCGGCCTCTCAGAGTGTTACCAATTTTGCCTCAAACATATATAATGAATATTTGTAATGGCAAGTTTCCAATCAATCATCAACTCCTTAGCGAACTTTGAGCCAAGTCAATCCTTGGTTATTGCCAACAATTGTTTGACCAAAGCTAAGCAATTGTGGTATAGCCAATTGCAGCAGGCCATTCCCACTGAATTATCAAATCTTAGGACAGTAGTTAATCTAAATATATCTAATTCTGGAACTCTGTTTTATTGGATTCAAGTCATGGATGATTTATCTTCCCTTGATTCAAGCGGAGATATTATTGAACAATTATTTTCAATTAATCCAACAAATTTGGGGGCGACCGGCGTTAGTGGACTGCTTTCAGATTGGACAAATATATATAATTCAGTCAATCAATATTTTCAATCGACAGATAGTTCTGTGGTGGACACTGTTAGTAGAGCATATAATGCAGTTCAGTATATTGCTAATTTATATGGGGACAATCAAACTTTCAATTTGGGGTTTACTGCTGGCGTTATTATTCCAGCTATGATAAATCAATTGCAACTAGCCGGGTTTGCCCCCAGCAATTCTCTTAATCAAGAAAATCTTATTAAAAGGAATGTATTGTTGACTATAGCGTTGCAGCTTTATCTTTTTGTGGCTATTCAGAATCAGCCCAAGATTAGCGCGGCTAACATTGTTTATTCATATCAGAATCAAGATTTAATGGATGTCGCAAATAGCGCATTTAGCAATTATGAGGATTATACCAAGATTCTTCAGTTAAACCCTAGCCTTGAGGCCGCTCAGGTTCTGAATGCCGGGACACAAATTCTATTGGCGCCGACCGATAGCAATGCTCCGGTAAATTCTCAGAATGTTCTAGGGACTGACATTTATCTGACCCCTGAATGGGGAGGAGATTTCCAGAGCATTTATGGGATCAATAATCTGTCATATGCCTTAGGAAGGCGCTTGCAAACGACGCTTGGATCGCTTACCTATGAGCCTACCTATGGCTCTCGAATTCCCCCTGAAATTGGGCAAGTTTCTAATGCACAGACGGCTCAGCATCTTATTGCCTTCGCAAAAGCGGCTCTCTTGCAAGACCCAAGAGTTGGCTCTATCAATAAAGCAACCGTGACAAACCCAAGTCCAGGTCTCTTTGAGATATCAGTAAATGTCCGGGCAAATACCGGACAAAACACCACGATAATCTTTTCTGGAGGATAAGATGAGATATATGGGCGGCAAGGAGCTAATAGCTGCTAAAATCGTTGAGTTTATGCAGCCAGAAATAGATAAGATGGGGGTGTATGTAGAACCGTTTGTCGGGGGAGCCTCTGTCATTTCTAGGGTAAGAGCCCAAGTCCGTATCGGAGCAGACATTCACCTGGATTCCACCAAAGGGGTTAAGTGAGTATGAATATAATGAGTTAAAAAGAATTAAGGATGTTAACAACCCTCTGACTGCTTTTGCGGGGTTTGGATGTGCTTTTGGGGGAAGTTATTTTGGTGGCTATGCTAGGCCCAATGTTAAAAATCCTAATTATGCATTAGCAGCACATAATAGCCTGTTAAGAAAAATGAAAAATTTGTCAGATGTTAAATGGATAGCTTCAAACTATTCTGATTTAGAAATTCCTCATAAATCAGTTATTTATTGTGATCCACCTTATAATAATACCAGTAAATACAAGGGAGTTAGGCCGTTTGATTCAAATTTATTTTGGGATTGGTGTGTTCAAAAACATCATGAAGGTCATGCTGTGTTCATTTCTGAGTATAACGCTCCATCGAGTTTTGAGTGCCGCCTTGAAATTAAAAAGACCCTTGGACTTAGAACGAAAGACGGCAACGAAATTAGAACAGAGAAGGTTTTTGTATATAGGGGCGCAGATTATGGTTTGCCAAGCCATGATCTATTAAATCTGCTTGACTTGCAATAATATTTTTCCTACAATCCATACCTTTCTTAGGAGAGAAGCATGAGCGATGATCTGTATGTTAACTTGTCAAAAACAGAACGGCAAAAGGCTAAGGATTGCTTTGAAATGGCTACCGCTATGGTAGGGATAGAGAATACTCTTCAAAGCTTTGCTATGTCTAATATGTCTCTAGCATGGCCTATGTGTGATGGGAATATCCTGGCGCACAGAGCCGGCCTAATCCGCATTGTCCTAAAAATTATGGAGGAAAACAAGGCGCCTTGGCCCGCTGAGGCTCTGGGTGAAAAAATAGAATCAGAGATGAAGTCTGTATCATTTTCCCCAAGCCTCCCTAGTGAATATTTCTACAGAATACTCCCTATCGCCATCGGATTGGTTTATGGCTACTTTCTTAAGGAAAAGTTTTTAGTGGAGCAGTTTGCTACAGCTTAAATTCCCAAGCCAACATTGGCCGCAGTGTTTGCAACCAATGGCGCAATGGCAAACTGACCGGGCTGAGCAAGGATAGATTGCCCGTTCGGACCCCAAACATCCATAGCTGAGAAAGCAATGTTTCCGGTAATAATGCCGTTTACCGGAAAATGCTCTGACTCAGTATCGGCCACGCACTGCACATAGGTCTTAATAATAGTGTTGGACTTTTGTGCAAAAACATGAATATCAAATTGGTTGTTTGCCAAAATATTAAGAATATCCTGGCTATTCGCTGTAAGCTGCTGCCCAAGAGTAGATAAGGTAAAGAATGAAACGGTAATGCTGGGGCGAAACCGTAGCTGCTGGATTTCTTGTGGCATCGGGCTGCCTAGTCCATACAGCATCTCAGTCCCGAAAGAAACGCTCGAATCCATGGTCTGACCATAAGCAAGCTGCTGATCGCCAAGCATAACAACCACATCGTTGCCATTTCTTACGGTATAATTGAGTTGCGTCGGTAAAAACCCTTGAGCCATAACAAAATAATACAGTAAAGATCAAAGAATACCAAGATTGATTAGGTTGGGGCCTGGACATTAATAACTGGCACATTATTCTCGGATCCGACGAGAATAATCTTGTTAATTGGAAGATATTGATTGCTAATTCCAAAGTTCATTGGACCAGTTAATGTGAATAATAATTCATTAAAGTAAAATCCAGGGCTTGTGGCCTTATGATCTTGAGCAAGCTGACCGCTTTCACAGACAAAATCATGAGTAATGTTTTGACCCATCGCCGCAAATAATCCATTCAGACTTGTATTGACAACTCCTATCATCATGTTTCTATAGTAATCCCTTTCATTGGGATTTTCATGCATACTAAATATGGTAAAATCTCTTCTGACAATAATGGGCAAGAGATTATCACTATCAGTAATTGGAGTTGTTTGCTGGCCCATAGGGATTTGCGATTGCTTAACCACATTTTCATAAACTGAAATAAATGGAACGGCATTGAAAATAGCATTAGGCATGGCTGTCGCTACATATTTGGGTTTCAAAATTCCAGGAGGAAAGGTTAATGACTTCATTGCAGAATTAAATATCTGAATCAATATAGAAGAAATATCTAATACATCTATAACCAAAGATGAAACTGGCGTAATCTGAGACAGTGTTTCCTGATTTCCATTGGAATCACTAACAATATAGGTATAACTTTGACTAGAAGATAAGTTTGTATCTAATAAAATAGGAACATAATCCCCGGAATATATTTGAGAACCGTTTCTAGTTACTGTTATTTGTTCTGAATTACAAAATATATTAAGGACTACAGCCCCGCCAGATGGCATAACGGAGTAGGAAACGACTAGGCTCATGACGATGTCACATTACCAGAAGAACCTACTATTGCCCTAGCAATAAGCTCAGCCGGCCTTTCAGCCTTCCTGGCAGGGATCATCCACTCTAGCTGCCCATTGGCTTTTGTGCGCCTTGGTCTTGAGAAAGGATTGGGAAGAAAGGCATAACCTGTAAATTGCCTAGCGCCCCTATGCATTGGAAGCCAACCACGCCTAGGCCAATTATTCCACATATCAATGGCAGGAGCGCCTTTCTCGAAAACCTCTAAGGCCCGAGACTTGGCTGAAAACTGGAATCTCTGATCGTCAACAGATAGTGGTGTAAAGGACTTTACGGCCCTTCCGGTCGGATAGTGAATCTTTATTCCGTTTATCGAAAGCGATCCAGAAGCAAAAGCAATATAAGACTCATAGATTTTTTTAGCAATGGCCGAAAAAGAAGTCCTATCCTGATAGACATTAAATATAATTCTAATAACTGTGGATGCCATTATGTTACTATCGGCCTCCCTCTAATATCTCTCAGCCAAATATCAAGATATTCTGTTCTAACACGCTTAGGATAGGAAGCCCTGCCCTGAATAAGCGGTCTCACATGAGTAATACCGCCAACATTGCCATAAACAACATAAGAATATGGAGCATAATATTCTACAGTAAATGCGGTTCCTTCAGGCATATCAGTATTTACTATTCCACTACTTGAATCGTATGAATAGTTATTTAGTCTAACAGACTGGTTTGTGTCTGTGTCAAAGTAGTAAACATTTGAGACTTGGGCCATAAGAGCGTAGCTGAGCGGCTGGCCTGATCCTTGAGTAAAAGTATCATTTAGCCGTCTAATTGCATCCATTTCAACGATAATGTCATAAACAGAGAGTTCATCATATAATTTGCCATTTGATGGCGAAACTGTTATCCAAGGGCCAGTGGTTTGCACTAGGCCAAATTCTGTGTTTGTAGCGGCCCCGGGTGCGCGCTGACTTTCAGTTGCAATGGCAGAGGCCAATAGGACTGTGAATGGGCCTATCATGTTATCCCAATAAATGCCTCTTCCAAAGCAAGTTTGGCAGGAAGGAAGCGGAGACCCATTATTCGCCTCTGTGCATGGGCAAAAATGTGACTTCTTCCACATAATTCTCACCCCAAAGGCTTGAATCAAATTATCAAATACCGTTTGTGGAATAGAAAAAACGGTCGGGTCGAAATAATTAACATGTGGAACATCTGGATTAGGCAGAGGAGGATTGGGGTCGTTCTCTACCGGAGTTTGTATATTATTTGGACCATACCGAAAATCGCTCATGATCTGCCCTATAACATAATAACTGCCGGGTTTCTGCCCAGAGTTACATTAACAAGTGACATTAATTCCTCTCTTCGGCGAAGAAATGGGGTGATATAACCGAAATATGGCCCCTTATCACTAAACTGAGTCGTGTAAGATAGAGAGTCCGCGTGAATAGTGCTGGTTGTCGCGCCCTGGTTCACCCCAATCTGCATACTAGTCAGAGCCTGAATTGTTGCCTCACAAAGCACCAATTCTTTCAGAAAGGCAAACCGGCTCTGGTATAGATATGGTTTAACTCCCACTAAAAGCTGCATCCAAATGCCTCCAGGCACGGATTGGGCAAAGCCCATGAAGGAAAGCATAATTGAAAAGAGCGGCAGGTTCATAATGTTGGTAGATGGCACAAGGCGAATATAGGACGAAATATCGTCCACCGTAAACCAAGAAGGCGGCACCTGGAAATATTGGTTTAGCAGAGGATAAATAAAGGCATAAGTTTTCAGTTCAATGATAGGGCCAAAGCGAGTGCTTTGGAACATCCAGCCTTCATCCTTGGCGCGTTCAAAAAAGAAGTCATAAGCCGCTTCTTTAATATCATAATCAACCCCAAGCTGCTGCACACTGCCATTAACCGGCACAATACCAGCAGCTTGGGGTTCCCCATCGTGAGAGGCCGCCGGAGCAGCATACCAAGTTTCGCACAGATTAATTCCGCAAGATTGCTCTACTCTATCCTCTGCATATCGAATCCACTGTATAAGAGTGGTGGGGGGGATAGGTGATTTTGTAGCCTTGCCAAAGAAATCTAAATTAGACCCAAGAAAGTTTTGCAGATCATGGGGCATTAAGCCGCTTTTAGTCGGCTGATTTGCTCCACCGGGAGGAAAGCCTATGACAGTGGGATTGTTAGGATCCGTTGTATCCCAAGTCCAAGATGCTTTGGATGGGACAGGGGTTACACCATATCTAAAATTGGGGGGAATATATTGCCCATATCCTGACATATATTCATATTAGCACAATTGTCAATATTTTCTATAATCTTGGGATCAAGATAAGTGATTTGTTTTCCAGCCTTTTCTGCTTCGGCGATCTCTTGAGCCACGCCAGAAGATTCCTCCCAACCGGGCATTTTAGCTACAATAACACCATCACAGAATTCCAAAAAAGTGTTATCAAAGTCCGTCCAGAAATTGCTATCCAGCGCGTTCCCCATTTCCAAACCCAAGGCATGAGTATGGGCGATTGGACAGAAAACCTTCAGACCGTTTTTCACTAGAGCGGCCATAATCTTAATCACATCATCATGCGCCTTCTGTTGCCCGCCCTTATATTTTGAGTATGGAGAGGCAAGATACCAAAGGAATTTCTTCATTGAGGGCTCCTGTGCATGGAACGATGAACAAATGGTAGTGTATCAGTTTGATACCAAACCGATGTTTCCGGCAACTAGCCCAGGGACCACTACGCCCCCGGCCCCTGACATTACTCTGAGTCGGAGATAAAAGATATCTGCCAGTCAGGAACATTACAGAATTATACAAGACTCTGTGTTCCCTGTCAAGCAAAATCAAACTGAGACAATACCAACAAATTACGGGTATTGTCTCAGTTTGATTTTCTTGACAAATCTGCCTAAAACCTATATATTCAAATCGTGTTTCTAACTTACAAATACGTCTTACTTCCAAC
>JAEHJW020006831.1_pt1 | contig 14916 bp, 30 predicted proteins | sample 9271431 | NCBI WGS metagenome assembly JAEHJW02
GAGAGAGTATATACACAAATGCCCGCGATCAAATCCCGCGCGTGAAATCGCATAAAGTTGTTGACACACGGAATAAATGCGAGGATGATTCGAGGTGTTGATTCAAACCCCACAACGAAAGGAAGATTAAAATGGGTCACTTCACATCGGCAGTAACCGAAGCCGTCGAAATGGGATATCCCGACGAATGGCTTACCCTGTACGATTTCGAGCGCCTCGGTGCCGCTGAAATTCTCAAGGCCGAGCGCCGCGATTTTGAAATCAACCGCGATCTATTCCGGCTGCGGAAAACCGGGATTCCCTTCCGGTACTTTCCGTCACTCTGGCCGTTTCCGCGATAAGAAAAAACCTCCGGATTGCTCCGGGGGCTGTTCCCCTTTCGGGGCATGTGCGGATCATCGATCCGCTATCAGGCAACTGTCGCCGGTTGCGCCGGGGCCGGTGCGAGCTTGGCGACTGCCGCATTCCAGGCCGCCACCGCCTGCTGAAAATCCGCCTGCTGCTGTGACCATGCCTGATTTTGCGTAATCACACCCTGCTGTAGTTCGTTCACGAGTAACACCAGTTGCGTGGTGGCAGCGATCAATTGCACGATGGTTTGCGGGTTCATGGGGCGTTTCCTTTCGTGGGGGCCGCGACGGGCGCGGCAAGGGCATTCAGGGCCGCTACAGCCGCGTTTAGTGCGACGATCTGCCCCGGCAGGGCAGGGGGCTTATTCGCCCCGCAAATTGGCGCAGCGGCTGCGATAACTGCGTCGACGTAACCCCGCTTCGTGGGGTCCGTTGCCCATCCGTGGATCGTGGCCGCGTCGATTGCTTGGGTGGACGCGGTGCACGCAGCGATTGCCGGAACTGCGCTGGTGCTGCCGGTACTGGTCGCCGGTGCCGTGGTGCAGGCCCCGAGCGCCAGGACTGCGCCGATAAAAAATGCCTTTTTCATTCGCTTCCTTTCTGCGGGTTCGCCGCGAGTGCATGGGCGAGAACGCCCGGAACGATTGACGCCGCCAAATGCTGCGCGTCAACCGGAATCCCTACCTTCGCGCCCCAAAACCATACGGCAGCGCAAGTCAAGCCGATAAACCAATGTGTTTCATACTCGCTCATTGATCATTCTCCCTTTTTGTCGCTCAAAAGTTTGACGATAGCAAAGAGTGAAGATACTTCCCCTTCCATGCGGGAAATCCGACCCTGCACATTCATTACCATAACCAGAACCGGCACGATCAGAACATCGATGAAGTGCAATGCTGTGGAAAGGTACTCCATTACTTCGCTCCCAAGTTGATAGTTGTCTCTTTACTCACAACCAAAAGCGTTCCCAAAACCAGCGCCCCGCCCAAAACGATGATTCCCACGTCGCCAATCCGTGCGCGCAGCCATGACCAGAAACCGCCGCCCGGATTGTAGGCCGGGGCAGTAGTCCCCGGTGCCATTGTTTGAACTTGCCCGATTGTCTGCACCAGCGATTGCGCGTATTGCTGATTCGCTCCCGCGTATCCCTTCGCTTCTAGGGCCGTGGCGAATTGTTGCGGATTTCCTAGGCCGGTAACACCCATCGATTGCAGGACGTTGGCGTATGCCTGCGCGCCCGCCTGCATTGTCGGATAGGTTGCGAGTTGGCCGCCCGGTGAAACATTGCCGGGATTATTGAGCGTTGAATAATTGGACTGTGTGCCCCATCCCGTTTCAAGCGCCCATTGCCCCAAAACTTCGGACGGGGAAAGCCCTAATTGACCTGCGATTGTCGACGCCAGCGGCAAATTCGAGTTTATGAATGCCTGCTGCTGCGCCACGCTTGCGACAGTCATGCGCCCGTCCCAAGCGAGAAATTGAACCCTTGAGGCGCAGGGGCTTGTGAAGGGGCGGAGTAGGCGGGCGGTACAGGCACGTTTCCGCCATAGGTCTGTTGAGTTTCGGATAGAACGATCATCGGCGGATGGGTAATTTGTCCTGCGCTTTGCCCGCCGCTCGCCATTCCCACGAATCCGAATAGCGGAATGTATTTATTGGACAAATAAGACAACCCCTGATTATCGATATTGATTGTCTGCGCTCCAATCGCCTGTGGAGTAAATGCACCCGGATTGCTCGAAAACATCGCCGCCGCCGGATCAAAAGGCGCGCTTGCCGGGACATTCCCGCCCCCCGAAATCAAGATGGTATTTCCTGCCTTGTTCCCTTTCAGGAAGAAATAAAGCCCGGCGAGAATCCCGACAACGGTTACCAGCGAAGTGTATGCGCGATCATTCATTGCTGCCCCCTTTACGCGAGCGTAACGCCCGCGCCCGATCCCAAGGAATACCCCGCAGCCGCGCCCATAGGGCCACCGTAGAGTGCCCCTACGGTACCGCCGATCACGCCTAGGGTAGTCCCCATTACGCCCGCTTGCGCCGCGTTGATCTGCGCCGCAGCCGCGCCCGCCGATGACGCTGCGCCCGCCGCTGCGCCGGTTGACGCGCTTGCAGTTTGCGCCAGAGCGCCGGTGCCGATATTGGAAATCCCGGAATTGATCCCCGTCACGGTCTGCGCCGTATACGCTAGTGGCGCGTACGTAGAGCCGAGCAGTTGCGCGCTCGCTTGGATGTTAGCAGGGGTTGCGTTGATCGACGAATTCGCTACTTGCGCCGCAGTCATAAGCGCCGTTTGATTCTGCGCGGAAACCGCATTGATTGCCTGGGCGGGGATTGCGGATTGCGCTGCGATGATCTGCGCGATTCCCTGCGCCGCGCCGGTCACGGCGGACGAAACCTGTTGATTGTATCCCGTCACCGCCGCGCTATTGGCTTGAGTCTGCGCTAGTTGAATCTGCGCTTGCTGTACTCCCGCCTGCAATTGCAGGGCTTGTTCCTGGGCGGCATATTGCGCATTCACCGCCGCCGCCTGATTCTGCGCTTGCAGCATAGCCGCATATTGGCTTGCGGTTGAATTGCTCGCGTTGGCCGACGATGATCCGCCGCCCGCATACTTCATGTACAGGAAAACGCCCGCGATTGCCCCAAGCGCCCAAGGCCAATACTTCTTGATTTCCTCATTCATGCGACAACCCCTTGCGCGTATGCGACCAGCGCGCGATACCGTTCGATTGCCTCGGTATGCTGCCCCCGTTCGATATGATCCAAAATCGGGTTGAGATACCAGACGCGCATAGTCCGATAGATTTCTGCCGCGTTATTCAATGCAGAAAGTTTTCGCACGATTTCCGGAGCGCATTCGTAATACTCGCGCACCAATTCGCGCCATGCTCCGTGTTTCATCATCACTTCATCCCGGAACTGCCGGAATTTCGTCAGGGTATAGCAATCATCCGGCAGTCCTTCCGATTCGCAAACTGCCGTGGTGATGTAGCACCCGCCCCCGCCCGAATTTGCCGCCGCGTTTGCGCTGGCCGTGCTGCTGTTGATACTGGCAAGGCTGATGTTTTGCTGCGCCGTGATACTGGCGTTTGCCAAAGCCGCTTCGTATCCCTGCTGCGATTGCGCGAGTTGTTGTTCCATCGTCAAAGCCTGCGGGATCAGACTTGCGGTATTTGCCTGCGCCTGATTCATCGCGCCCGCAATGATTGGCGCGGTTTGCGATTGCAGGAAACTGCTTTGCTGCGAAATCGTTTGATTCAAAAAACCAAACGCATTCGCGCCGCCTGCCTTGACGAAGTTATACGCCTGATTCGTAATCGCGCTCATATTCGGGAGCGCGAAATTCAGATTGAACCCGCCGTTCACCGGCTGACCATTGAGAACCAGCGGGGCGAATGACGCGGAGAGGCTTCCGGGGCTGCTGATGGTCATAGCGGGGTCGCAATCGGAGACTTGAACAATCCGGCGATTTGCATTTGCAGTTGCGCATTGCTCAATTCATTCGGGACAATCGGCGCGGTAGGTCCGATGATTTGCCGGGGCATATTGCCGATCCCCATGCATTGTAGACCGTACACCAGGGGCCATACTTGCGGCTTGGTCGCCTGCTCGCGCGGATGCGACGAGGGGCCTCCCATCTGCAAGTTAGTGATCTGCACCCCCGGATCGAACGGTGGCGAGTAGTACGGGACGCGGAAAAACATGATGCCCCCCTTTCCGGTTTACGGAATCGTGTAGCCGCCCATTCCGCCAGCGAATCCCGCGCCGCCCATCGGAGCGCCGCCCATTGCCACCCCTAGGACGTTCGCAAACGAGTTGCCCGCCGTGCTGATGATCGCCGGGGAGTTGCGCCCGCCCGTGACGAAAATCACGCCGAGAATGGCGACGCCGACGATTGCCATTGCCACGGAAGTAACGTCCTTCATTGCTTCATTCATTTTCAAGCCCCTTTGATGATGGTTTGACCCGCAACCGCGTTAATTTGAGCGCCTATTGTTTTCCAGTTCTTCATCGCAAACGTCAGAAGCGCCAGGAAAACAAATGGCTTTACTACTGGTCGGATGGTATCGGATCGATATAGCAGGGCGAGAACCGCGATTGCCACAATCCAAGGAATAAATCCCTTCCCGTCCGTTTGAAGGGCTTTCATTAACTCCGCCGAATTTCCTTTGTATCCGACGAAGATTAAATAAAGCCCATACAATCCGACCAGTCCGTAAGCCATTACGCAAGCGCCATGTATGCCGTGAGCTTCCCATTCACTGCGAGGTAAAAGGGAAACAGGGCCAGAATCCAGGTAAAGGCATTCATCATGCCCCCGCCTTAATCATTCCCTCGATACTGATCTTGTGCGCCAGAATCAGCAGAACCAAGGCGAAAAGAAAAGCCCCTTCCCAAAACAGCGGGGATTGCGTAAGGCCGGAAAGTTTCGCGCCCATATTCTCGATATCCTTTCATCGCGGGGAATGGCGCGTCACCATTCCCCGCCGTTGTTGCCGCCTGTTACTGGATCACGCCAGGGAGCGGAGTCCCCGACAGGTACGTCGATTCGTACTGACTCAAAAAGTACGCTCCGGAATTCACCGTCGCCACGTCAAACCGCGTTTGGACGTTTCCGTACAGTTGCGTCGTGATCGGCTGCACCCGCGATTCGAGGTAGTAAACCCCCGACGCCATATCCGCGCCCAACATCGAGCGCATCGCGCGCCGCAAATAACGCGGGGACATCTCCTTGATATTTGTATTGCTGTTCGCCAACAACACGATTTTGGAAACGTCCGTACCGTTCAGCGTTCCCGCCGCGCCATTCTCGAAAATGTGCATTGCCGACAGGATCGCGCGATTGTTCGGATAGTTGATGTACTTCGATTGCCCCGCGACGATGTTGGACGAATCGTTGAAATTCCCTTCGACCGCGTAAATCGTGGAAAGGTCGATCATCGGCAGATTGCCGACCCCGCCTTGGGGCATGATGTAGTGCTGATACGCGGTCACGCTCACGGACTGACCCGCTTGCAGGGCAACCGTACCCGCCGAATATGGCGATTGCAGGGTATCCGCCGCGTTCACCAGCGCCGCCGCGATATTCAGCGTGATGTAGTGATCGCCGTAGATCGTTTGCGACAGAACCGCGCCGCGAAGATCGGATGCCGGATCGAGGGCCATCGGCACGTACAGGGAGAAGGTGATATTCGCATTGCCGATAGCCGTGGGCAGTTCCAGGATATCGGTGTCGATCCCGGTTTCGGACGGGATATAGCCCATTCCCTTCGTGGAGTTGTTCAGCAGGGTCCGGCTGCGGAAGCAATTCAGTGCATGGAGTTGATACCCCGATGTATTCACCCGCTGAATGCCCGCATAATCCGTATAGGACACATTGTTCAGCAGGCAGTAGGGGCCGTACTCCGAGGCGGTTGCCGCTGCCGTCACGTCCACCGGGACCGTCACGTCCAGCCATACGCCGGTCATGATGCCCATGCGCTCGAGCGGAATCCGAATCTGCGAGCCGAGTGCGCCGGTTTGCGGTTGCAGTTGTTTGACCATCGCAAGGCCGGTGCCAAGCAGGGCTTGCCGTGCCAGCATGTTCTGGACCACGGGGTTTTGCTGCGGGGATTGCGTCGTCATGAAAAAATTCTCCGTTATGAAAAAGAGGTCGCGCAATTACGCGCGGTACTGCGACATGCCAGCGGCAGAAAGTGCGCGATTGATGATCCAGATTCCGACAAACGAAATCAGGGCGATCTTCGCGTAATCAGCGACATTATTCATTCGTTGCCCCTTACGCTTTGTACTGCGCGAAACCGGCCTTTTCCAGGCCATGATTGATCAGCCAGACGCCGACAAAGGCGACCAGAGAAATCGTGATCACGTTTGCGACATCGATTCGGACATTGCCCATTCTATGTACTCCGAAAGGTTAATAGGGAAAAACTATTGCGACCGCGAAAGACTAAACGCCATCCGGCGCGGAGTCAATATGCGGGACGGGGCCATATTTCGCAATAGCATCGCGGGAAACGTCATACCAAACCCATCGATGCGGCTGCATCCGTTCCAGACTGGCGGGGTGGCCGGTGAACTCGAAAACTCGCTTGCGATCGTCGGAGATTGTCAGGTCCATTTCGATGATGTAGTCCGATTCCGAAAAACAAAACAGACTCAACCATTTCGGACGCTGCGCCAATCCAAGGAATGACTGTTTCAATTCCCGCCCGCGAGTCAGATATCCCACTAATCCATCGCCCGCTTTTCCGCCAATGTGCAGCGTATAGATTTCATCGGCGCATAGTCCTACATCCGAAAACGATTCGTGCAGCCATTGGATGACCGAATCCATATATTCCGCCGTCGCCTGCTCGCCGGACAGATTCAGAATCGTGAATCGATTTTTCTCGATTGATTTCTCGACTGTCCGAGTTTCAAACTTAGACAGCACTTCGGAATCCGGCAGATTCCGATACGCTGCCGTATGCTTCGGATTCAAAATCACCCAATGCTGTAGGGACCGGGAAAGCAGCCAACAGGCGAGGGTCGATTTCCCGGAGCCGGTACGCCCCGCGACGATTGCCCGCTTCCCGGATTCGATGCGGGGGTAATCCATTACTGCACCGCCGCGCCTTCGGGAACGATGACGGATTCCGCCGCTTTTCTCGCCGCCTTTTCCGCCGCCATCCGGCGATTGAGGTGAGCGAATCGCGGGACGTAGATCATTCCCGCAGCCGCGAGCAGCTGCAATAGCGCGCCGGTTTTTCCGGAAAGCGAAAGTCCATATTCGATCGATACGGCAATGATCCCATCCGCCAGCATAACGGATTCCGGTTCACTTAGCAGGAATTCCTGCGCGCCCGTGAATTGCGCAGCCATCAGGTGAATGCCCTGCACCTGTTTGGCAAACCGCGCCCGCGCTTCACCGTCATATTCCGGAGCCTTGCGCGGTCTCCCACGCTTCGGACCAGTATCTCCCGCACTGGTCGATTCCACCGGCTTTTCGTCTAGCGGGGATTTCTTCCCGGAACCCGGCGGACGCCCGCGCCGCTTCGGGGGAACTGTCCCCGCTTCGGGCGCGGTGGCAGGGGGCGGCGTTACGGAATCGCCCGCCAAGGGGCCGGATTCAGCGCCAGGGGTGAGATTTTCGGACATAGGTATGTTTCCCTTCTGTTAGATAAAAAATCGCTTGTGAGCCGTTTCCGTCGGTTCGGGCGGAGTCTCGACCGGGGCGACGATGACGGGAATTTCCGGGAGAGTCTCCGGCACCGGTTCCTGGATTTCTTCGGGCTCCTCGATTTCTTCGGCCATCGTTTCGCGCAATTCGGAAAGGCCTGTCTCGATTTCCGAGAACCGGTCACGCAAAAATTCGATATCCGCCACGCGCGCCGCTAGTGCCGTGGTCGCTTCGTCCAGCGCCGCCACGCGGATTTCCAGCGCACCTAAGCTTTGCCCAATTGCCAACATATCCGCAGCCGGGGCAGCCGGGGCAGGTTCGGAGGTGTCCGGGGCCGGGGCCGGTTCAGGGGCGACAGGGACCGCGGGAGTTTCGATCTTCACCTCGATATTTTCAGGCATGATTATTCCCCTTTCATCGCCGCGATTTCATCGCGCAGTTTTGAAACTTCATCGCGGAGCGCAAACAATTCGCCGCGAGTTTCCGCCATGTATTGCTCGACCGCCGCCATAAACGAATCGAGTTTATCCGCCGCCTGCGCCATCTTGGAAAAATCAAACATGATTTATCACACTCCGAAGTATGCGTTGCATTCCAGCAGGCCGGTCGCCAACGCGGTGCCGAGCGTGACAGTAAGATTGCCTGTTGACATGTTGATATTGAAATCGGAAAAATCGATTTCGGCACTCCACCCGCCAATCCCACCCTGAATTGCAGCCGCGATATACGGGGACTGCTGGAATACGATAACGCCATCCGCAGTTACCGTAACAAGGTCCGTTCCCGCAGCTGCGAGCGTCGCGTTTTCGGAAATCGACAAAACCAATTTCCGCAGATTGAGATTCGGAGTTCCAGGGGTCACGCTGGCCGACGTAGCACCGGCTGCGATGGATAAATACTCCGCCACGCCCGCTTGATTAATGATCGCTACCGAATAAGGAACGCCGCCAGTGGCCGATTGCGCGGGTTGTGTCGGGACTAGGACACCCGTAGATACGCCCGAAATTTGCGCCGTTATCGCGCCGCCATTCGGGAGTACCGGGAAATCCACGAATACTAAAGATGCCTGTCCGCCCCCGGTAATCGCACAGGTAATCCCTGCGGGAGCGGGGAATTGAAACTGTCCCGTAGTACCAGCGGCGCATTCAACCGAAAATCCAATCGGTTCTATCGTGACCACAATCGACGCGGTACCTTGTGTATTGTCGATAAAAACCCCCTGCGGCGTGAACGGGAAGTTATTAACGGAAAAATTCCGCCAATCTTGCGTGAATGGAGTAGCGGAAAAAATCCCGGACAGCGTCACCGCATGAGTGTCGCCACCGGCGGGAACGAGATAATTCCGCGTGTTGTTCGTTTGGACAGAAATACTTGGCATAATATCTTCCTTTAGGTTTTGAAATTACCGAAAACAGAAACAGGCCGATGAAAGTTTGACAGGCGGAATTTTCGCGGTTCATCGATTTCGGAAATCAAATAATCAAAAATCGGCAGACTGTATTTATACACGGCACCAGCATTCGCATATAGCGAACTGCCGTCAAAATACAGAGAATTTATGTATGCGGTATTAAGCCCCCCTGTCCCAAGAATATATGTATTTCTGGACGTAGAAAGCGCCAACAAGAACGCATTGCCCCCGTAATACGCAACCCCCCCGAAATACGGATCATGCATTATCGGGAATTGATAATTGTTAGTATCGTACGCGCCAGGAACTCGCACAGCGCCATTATACCCCGTAGGGTAAATATCAAAAAAAGTGTCGAACAACACAAAACGCCGGTACCCGTCATCAAACGTGGACATTACCGCGTTAGTGGGATAAGTGTATAGATTTTCCTGTCCTAAGTTTGACAACTTCGAGACATATTGGCCATTTGTGCTCGAATATAAAAACCCGTATTCATTCGGAGTAAAATAAGACCCCAAGAAATTTCCAACATTGCCCGCCGTTTGCCTTACGGGGTCCCCCCGCGCGTACATAGTCGCCGGAGAGCCGGGATACGAAATGCTGAACATCGGACGCCCAATATATAATCCCGGCATTGTATCGATGTTACCATATGAGCCTTCTCCACTGGTAAACCAGTCAACGCGCCCGGTAACCATGTCATATTCATAAAACTGGCTCGTATTATTATTCAGCCCGAATCGTTTCGATTTATCGACGTAAGTCGTCCAACCCAAAACAGGCAAGACGCTGACCTGATTGAAACTGCCGGGAATGTTGACTACCGTCATCACGCACCCCCGATCCGCTTGATTGCCGAAGCATACGCCGCAGGATTACCGGGGCCGTTATAAACCCGCGCAAAATCCAGGACTGCCGAATCATCGGCCAAAAAATCCGCCAATGGCATAGCGGCGTATTTCGCAAGCCCGCTATGCTCAAGGAAATCCGCAAAGGATTTATGCTGAAGATAGATCGACATGCAGTAGGCGGGAAAGGAAACGTCTACCCCAAGCCCTATTAGATTTTGGCCCATGATCTGGTAGAGCCCCCATGAAGTAGCAAGGCAAACCCGTGCTGTATCGGTCGATACTTGGGCAATCTGCGAATACGCCGCGATACTAGCCCCCGAAGGCACATACTCCGGTTCGTAGCGCATGGCTAACGGGTTCCCGGAGCTTTCCAATATGGCAATGATCTGCGCCAGCGATTGCGGTTTGACGTTCATAGACTCCCCCGAAAAAAGGCCGTGCGGAATTATCAGGCAGCGGCTTTATCCGCGCCTTCCGATTCCGATAATCCGACAGGAAAATTAACTCGCCCATCGCGCGATTTTAAGTAACAACGCCCGTCCGACACAAGCAGAAAATGAATTGAGTTTTGCAGATCGCTAGAGCGCCGATGCTTCAGTTCAGCAGGGACGATTCCCTTTTTCATGGCGACCAGCAAAGAGGGCAAAGATTCGTAATGCGCTTTCACCGCGCCATATTCGTACAGCATACGGAATTTGCGCGGGTTCATTTTCTTACGGGGTACCCCCTTAGCCCGCCCGGTACGCTTGTTATCCACGATCCCCGAATAAGTCTTGGGGGCAATCGCGCGGAAAACTGTCCATATCTTTTCAAGTTTGAATTGTCCGTATTCCTTTCCAATGTCGATTAGTGAATCGTCCGCCGTTGATTTCAGGGTCAGCGAATCCGTATCGCCATACACAACATTTTCGATTCCTACGGCATACGCGGCGCGATAAAGGCGGATTCGGCTGTATGCCGTGATGAACGCGGCCCATTCGGGCTTACAGGAGATATCGGCGTTATATTCCGTGACGCTATAAACATCTTCGCCAATGTCGGATAGTTTCGTGGGATTCTTTTCAAAGTCCACGTTTTCCTGCCCGAATACAATCGCCAATCTTTGTCTGCGGGAGCCAAATTTCCCGTATAACCCATTCTGGTTTAGTTTGGCGACAGTTTCGTAACTGGTGCCCGCATGTTCCTTTCGGATTGCGCGGCATTTAGAAATAAACGATTGGAACGGTTTGATAACTTCGCGCCAAACTAACCCGTCGTAGACTTCAAGCAATTCGTAATCGTGAGAGAGAGCAAATTGGATTTCAATATTTGTGCAGTGGGTTTCAAACTCGCCGGAATACCAGCGTAGGGAACCGTCCTCATCCCGCGACGGAATCAGCGGAACTTGGAGTAAATCGGGGGCCTTGATTCGGCAATGATAGATTGCGGGGAAATCAAATTGCACCTCGTCCGTGCGGACAGGCTTGCCCCAAGGCATAGGATGGTCCAGCATGGAAGCGGGATAGGACGAATTGATATCGAAAGTCTTACAATCACGATGCGCATTCGTATCGGTCAGAAATACCACGCCCCCATAGTACGCTTGCCGAATAAAATCTTCGTTTTCCCCATCTTCGGAATATGGAATGATTAAATCCGGGGGTAACGTCGCCTGCCACGCCTTTACTGCCGTCCCCGCTGCCGTATACCCTAAATCGACACCGAATGCGGTTTTGGTCGCCAGCGAAAAATTTATGATCGCCTCGCGCAGCGATTCGGCGTCACGCTTCGCGTATGCAATGTGATCGGGGTTGTTTACATCAAATTTCGTTTTCGAGAAATCCAATTCCGCCTTTTGCTTATTCGGCGAAAATGACGCGGTAAAGGATTTCAGATCGGACGGATAAAGCGCATACGAATCGTGCATGACGTATATTTTTTTTCCGATCCTACATTCGATTCGGAATATGTCGGATTCCGTGCGGAGCTTCACGGACAATTCAATTTCGCCACGTTCCCGCCGCGCAATCAATTCCGGGAGAATGTAACGCCAATCGTATTGAGCGAAATGCGCATAGTGGATCGCGGGTTGCTGATATTGGAAAAATACGGAATCGAGCCATTGCGACACACAATCGCGCCCGATGAAGATTCCGGTTCCGGCAGGATTGGAATAAGTCAGACATTCAATAGCGCCGCCTAGTCCATCCGTTTCTGTGTCGAACGTACAGATAATCGACGGACGATTCCGCACCTTCGATGCCGCGTAGTAATTGCGCTTTGTCATTTGCGCTTAGACTTTTGTGTGATCGCCTTAGCCTTCGCACGTGCCTTCGCCACTATCGCGCGGGCTTTTTCTTTCGCGGCAATCTCCTTCGCCTTAGCACGCGCCTTCTGATTCGCCAGTCTCGCGGCGTATTGCTTTAGTCCCGCTTCGGATGCGCCGTGCTTATATTTCGCGTTTAATTCTCTGACAGCGCGATCATAGTCTCTCACATTCGTAAATCCGTAATCACGTGCCTGATTTAGTGCGCGCGCATATGTCTCTTGCCGCGCAACTTTTTTCTTCACTGCTTCCTGGACATCGGATTTCAAAACATCGTAGACCATGCGCGTAAATCGCCCGCGCAGGAAATCGCTTTTCTGCAATGACGTAAGCGCCTTCTCGCACAACCGCGTGAAAAATTTAACGGACGAACCGATTGCGATTAGATTCGTCGCGCTGGATCGTTCGTCGCCATGCCGATTCACGCCGAAGAAAACCGCCTGAACGCCGAAGATTTTTGGATTGCCCGCGTATTCCTTCGCGGCAATGAATGCGTCAACCGCATAATCCAGTCCATACGGATAATCGCGCTGAAAAGAATGGCGACCGGGCTTCAATCGCGCAATCGCGCGATTCCCCAACATGGGGGACTTCGCATACGCGGGGCGGGTTAGGCGAGGCATCGCGGGATCATCCTATACCAGTCGGGGCCAGCGCAAGCCCCCACGACAACAAATTGCAGGCAATAAAAAGCCCCTATCGCCGGATAGGGGCCGATAGGAAAAACCTATCTATCAGGGCGGCTTACTTGCGCTTGTGGCCGCTCCCCTTTTTCTCCGGTCCGGGAGCCGGGGCCGGGGCTTCGGGAGCCAGGGCAGCGGCTTCGGGAGCCGGGGCAGCGGCTTCCGCCGTGGCACCGTCAACCATCGCAGTAGGCGCAGCCGGGAAACGCTCGGCAAATGCCAGGGGCGAATCCGCCGGGGAAACTTCGATCAACGGAAACGCCTCCCAGACAAAACCCGTTTTCGTTTTTTCGGACGGGACCGCATAGAAATCGAATCCGAATCGAACGCCATGTCCAGTCGTCTTTTCGTAACCAGACTCGACCAGCGCCGCCACGATTTCCGGCAAATGACAGGCCAGGGCCGTGCTGCGGCTTCCGTCCGGCTTCACCGCAACAAACTCGCCACGGAAAATTTGCGCAAGGCCATACTGAGTCGTGATCGTCTCGACGCCCGAAACGAGGCCGAAAATCCGACCAAGGTAGGTTTTGGATTTCAGGCCGCGCAGCGCAACACCAGAAATGAGAGTCGCGCCGGAAATCTTGCGGAGAATTTGGGACATTTGTAAATCCTTTCGATTTGAGATTGGGGGGTAAATCTACTGCGGAAAATCAGAAGGGGATATCGTCATCTTCCGGAACATCATCCGGGGGCGGAGCGCGCCGGGAGCGCGCAGCGCCAGCGGAACCGCGCGGCTTGGACGGAGCGCCAGCGGAACGCCCGGAGCGACCGCGCGGCTTGGGCGGGGCTTCCTCGGCTTCCTGCGGCGGGATTTCATCCCCCAGGACCAGCGACAAGTATTTCTTTCCGGAGTTGCTTTCATTGCTCCAACCAGAAAGCCAATACTCCACCCCGTCAATGTTGATTCGGCCCCGGAAATCCGGGGAATTTTCATTGTGCCGTCGCGTGTTGTGGAACAGCGCGCCGCGCCCGGTATTGTCATATTCACGATTTGCCATGATTACGCCTTTCAAATTTTGCGCCGGTAACGGCGCGGGATTATCCGCCTAGGCGGAAAGGTTGTTGATATCGAAATCAATCGATTGGATAAATTGAATCGGCACTACTCGACCGGATGCGATATCGTCAGCATAAATTGTATCCCCCTTTTTGAATCGGTGCGATACATCGAATAAGCCGCAGATAATTGGCCCAGACAAAGCGGCATTCACTCGCAGATAAATCAGGATATCGTCGCCTGCCCGATCCTTTGAATCCCGGAGCGACATTACGAAACCGACAATCCGGCCACGAATGGGTGAATACATCCGTACAGCAGCATAGGCCATTTTTATCGCCTTTCAATGAGGACGAGTTTTCCGTTTATCGCTACATCGCGCGGGGTGATCAGTTTGCCTTTAATCGAATCGTTAAAAAGGTGGACGCCGCCGCGCGCCAGGGCAGTAGTGACGAATCCGGAGCAGTCATACCGCCGCCGCCCTAGGCGAGCCAAGCCAGCAGCGATATCGTCAAAAACGCTGGCGAAACTGTAGGGGTCGCCGATCATTGCGCCAGCGGCGGCACGGACGCGCGCCAGGGTGGACGGTGAAACGGTAATCCGGAAAAGGTCATAGGGGACCGTGCCGAGATAATCATGCGGGCGCACCTGGATACCGCCGTGCGGCTGCGAGCCAAGCCAGGACGGACGATAAACGCGGGAGCCGACGAACGGATAGGCGAACTCGACGTGAGAGTATGGGGAGCCGGTGCGCGCACGAATAAGGCGATCAACTAACCCGGTGCCTTTCACGGCGCGAATGTAAATCGATGGCATGGGAAGGATTCCTTTCGTTCAGATCAAAGCGAAAATGTAATCGGGTTCGAGTCCAAAATCTTCGTAGAGCACATCTGCGGGATCATCGCCTTCGTGTACACGTAGGCGCGCGTCGTTCACTGCGAAAATTGCATCCTGACGGGAAAGCCCGTCACGTTCCATCAGGACGGCAACCAGTTCGTAAAAGGCGGATTTCATTTTCAGTTCCCTTTCGTTGTGGGGTTTGAATCAACACCTCGAATCATCCTCGCATTTATTCCGTGTGTCAACAACTTTATGCGATTTCACGCGCGGGATTTGATCGCGGGCATTTGTGTATATACTCTCTCAGATCGG
>JAEHJW020003514.1_pt1 | contig 14886 bp, 14 predicted proteins | sample 9271431 | NCBI WGS metagenome assembly JAEHJW02
CGATAGAACTAACGCCCCACTCGCCCATCTGCTTGGCAGGCGTCGGGAAATGCCCAAGAGCCGCGTCAGCAACACCCTGACCGGCCGAAATGATAGGACCTGCGGCCGTGGCAAGAGCAGCGCCAACAAGCTTACCAATGCCAGATACGGCACCACCTACTGCACCCCCCACAGCGCCTAGCGCTCCGGTGATGTCTCCCAAAATGCCGCCTGATTTCATCGCCGGCATGCCGATATGGCCTAGAAGCGCACCGAGTAAGCTATGCGCGTTAGAACGGTACTTTGGATCAGTTGGTATCACGTACTCCGGGTGGGGTCCACCTTCCCCTACTATCGCCGTTGCCGAGTTTGTTGCGAAACCTGGACCGACCGGGACCACGCCGCCGAACGCCATCCGCGGAGTCAGTGAGCCGGTACCAGCGCCTGCAGCTCCGGCTGAACTGCCAGTTCCTCCGGAAGGAGCGCCAGCAGCACCAACGGGAGCGATCGTCTTGATGTTCACTCCGGGGATAATATTCAGCGCTGCGATGAACAAGTTGATTACATCAATAATCCCGTTAACCCCAGCGTCAAATATCCCTGTGATATCTTTCCATAGTTTGGTTGCACCTGTTGTCAGGCCGTCCCACGCCGTGGTGATTCCAGACACGATCGTGCCCCACGCGGTTGACGCGACACTCACGAAACCGTTCCAGGCGTCAGTCAGATTACCCTTAAGGTTCGCCCATCCTGTGGCGATAGCACCCTTCTTGCCGAACACAGTGTTCCACACTGCTGTCACAGCACCGGTAATCGCCGCCCATGCTGTTGAGACGATCGTCACCCAACCGTTCCACTCAGCCGTTAAGAACCCCTTCAAGCCATCCCACACAGCCCGTATCGCCGCGTCGAGCGCGTGCCACACAGCGAGCACAACTGTCTTGATCGCATTCCACAATGCTGATGCAATAGCCTGAAAGGCACTCCACTCTGCTTCGAGGAAATCGCGTATGCCAGACCATATTGCGACGACAACAGCGTCAATAGCGTCCCACACTGTTTTAAAAAACGTCGCTATGGCGCCCCACACATTTCGTGCAGCGTCAAATATCTGGTGCCAGTACTTGATTAACAACACTGGTAGCAGTGCTGCGCCACCGGTGAATATCACTGCGAGCGCCGGCCACCATTTTTTGAAGAATGACTCTATGCCACCCCACACTGAAATAATAGAGTGATCTATGCTGTGCCATATTGCGTCAAGCGCACGCCAGGCAGCATTAGCAATACTCTTTACAGCGTCCCATACAGCACGCCAGTGGGTTACTAACTCGTATATGAGCGGGATTAGCAAACCGATCGCGGCGCCGATGGGACCGAACCCGCCGCCTGTTTCTTCCGAAACAGCCGCCGTTTCAGTCATCGCTACCGCAGTCTCCTGTTGCGCGGTCCGAAACCCGAACAGCCCGGCAATGAATCTTCCGATGCTCGAAAAGCCCTTTACAAGCGACGTGACAAAGTTTCCTGAGACCTCCGCTGCAAAAGCACCAACTGCAGCCGTCAACACACCGCCTACAACAATTGCAAGCGCCTTTGCAACAGCAGTATGCTTCTCAAACCATGTCACAACCGTGCCGACGATCCGGATCACGTTCTGAATCTGCGGAATCAACACATCACCCAAACGGACCCCGAGTGCTTCCGCGCCTGCCTTCGCCTGCTCAAGTTGAAATCCGAAATCTTTCTGCACAGTTGACCAGCCTTGTACGGCCGTCTTCCCCTTAATGGCGGCGTCGGCGACAGAGGCGACATTGGTAGCAAATGACGCAGCGTGCGACCCGGACAACAAGAGCGCCGTGTTTAGACCTGTTGCCCCTCCCATCATCTTTGCGAGCGCAGCCGTGTAAGTCTGCGCCGCTGGCGAGCCGGATTTTAAGACATTATTAAAGCCGTGGACTTTGTTGTACATCGTCGTGAACTGCGTGACCATTCCCATGTCGTTAGTGGGAATGGATTTGCGGAACTGCATCATGTTGAGCGTGCCGCTCATGAACTCTTTAGCGAGTGCCTGCACACTTGGTGGCATCGCATTCAACATCACCTGCAAGTCGGCGGCTGCCGACTGCGATTTGTTGAACGCGTTCAGAATCACCGTGCCCGCCGGACCCATGTGGCTTGTAATCGCCTGCGTCAACATGCCGAGAGTTCCTGTCAGACCTCTGGTGCCGAGCGACGTTTCAACGACGTTAGCCTTCAATCCAAGCTGTTCAAGCTCGGCTACCGCGACACTGTTTGGATTTTGTAGCGCCGATATGGTATGCGCCAAATCCTGGGTGGCCTGCTGCGCCGACATGCCCTGCCCGGTCATCGTCGCGATAGCGCCGCCTACCTGAGAGAAACTAAGATGAGCCGCTGAAGCGATTGGTAGCACGGCCGACAACGCTCCGGCGAGGTCTTGCATATGCATTTTACCGGCGGCAGTAGTAGCCACAAGCTGTGATGTCACAGCGGCCGCGTCAGTTGCTTGTAAGCCGTATGCGTTCAGCGCTGACGTCACGGCGTCGGCTACCGTCGACATAGACGCATTTCCTACCTTCGCGCCCTCCGCCGCAGCCTTTAGCACGGACAACCCAGCCGCTCCGTGGTACCCGGCGGATTCGATCAGGTAAAGACCCTGTGCTAGTAGTGCAGGTGTCTGACCAACCTGTGCCGCCATCGACAAGATACCGTTCGACACGAGGCCGATCGCGGACTTCGACTCGCCGGCGCCGGTCACGAGTTGGGTCATCGACGTCTGGAACGACGTCGCAAGCTTGACCGACTCGGCTCCGACAACAGCGAACCCGGCGAGGCCGGCGGTTGTAGCGATCTTCCCGAGACCCGATAGCGCGGTGCCGAACTTCTGGCCGCTGGTCTCTGCTGCTGTGAACTTCTCGCCCATCGTGGATATTGACTCGCCGAACGGTATTCCCCAGTTGCCCAATGATGAGCCGAGCTTTTGGAACACTCCACCGGTCTTGTGCGCCGCACCCTCCATTGCGGTGCCAAACTTCGCCGCGTCCTTTTCGGCTAGCGTGGCGGCATCATGCGATGCTATCTTCGCACTGTCCCATTGCGCCCTAGCAGCGGCAGAAGACTCTTTGGCGGCTGCAGCGGCCTTGGCAGCGGCTTCTTCTTGCGCCGTACCTATCGCGGCTGTTGATTCAGCGTCTGCTCTAGCAGACGCCGCCGCTGATCGTTCCCAGGCTAACTTTGCCTGCTCAGCGGCTTTCTCCGCGGCTGCCGCTGCACGAGCGTACGCTTCCTCGTCGCCTGCCGCAAACGCGTCGGCGGCAGCCTTAGACTCTACCGCTGCTGTCTTAGCAGCTCTGGCAGCTCCCTGCGTAGCCGCGTCGGCCGATTTGACTGCGGCTGCCGCGACACGATCGCCTGACTCAATGGCGACTTTTGCCGCGTCTTCAGCCGCCCGGCTAACCTCAGCGAAACTAGCTATTGCGTCAGCGGCATCGCCCGTGATAACAACGCCTACGCGCTTGGCAGTACGACTCACAATATTACCTCCGCGATCGCCTTATCAACAGCACCCTGAATAATTTCTGCGGCAGCGTCCGCGTTCTCGAGAAGAGCCGGATACAAGAATGGCTGCGCGGTTTGATTGACCCACACTGCATGTCCGAACACCGGGTGGCGAAACTGTCCGCGCTTGCCTTTGTTCTCTAGCGGTGCAGCTTCTGGTGCTGCGTCGCCGCCGGCAGTAACTACCGCCATGCCACGGCCCATCACTTTGACTTCTATTGATGACGGGATGCGGCTAGAGAACGCCGCTTTCTTCTTTGCTGCCTCCGCTACCAGTCTTCCAGCGTCACCGACCCCTAAACGAAGAGCGGCCCTGGCCTTCGGATCGACTGACCTGCAGCTCCGCGCGAAAGCGCGGATCTCATCAGTTGAAAAGCGAATGGCCAAGGCCGTCGTCTCCTTCAGTTGTTTTGTTTGGCGCGTATCTGCCTGACACCGGCCACGATCTGGCCAACGTCGCCCATCTCAAGGTCGTCCCACCCGCCGATTGACACGTGAAACCAGTGGGCTGCCTCAAGGACTACTTCGCGGCGCGCGACTTCTACGCCGCTAGGGTAGGGTCCGTGGGTCGTGACCTCACAGCGCTGACAGGCGCCGTTGCGTCGTCGGAGTCTTCCACGTCTAGTACCACGTCGCCGAACTCGATGTCGTCGATGTCGTCGAACCTAACCTCAGGACGTGACCTGCGCATTAACGTCCATACGAGCGCTTGCAACGCCGTGATAGAACCGGCAGAAAGCTGCTGCCCCCACTGGCCGAATGTCATTCCGGTAGTGGCTTCTATCCGTTTTGCCTCACCGAACCTGATCTTGCTCGGATCGACCTCAAACGACTCGCCCTGAATGCTGATCTTCAAACCATTACCTCCTTAAAGCGCCGCGTCGAGCGACGTAGTAGTGATCTGAATAGGAGGATCGGTACCGTCGTCCAGGCCGGTGAAGTTGACTTGCGTGTGCAAGATTTGCGGGCCGTCGACAGTTGGATCGCCGTCTTCAAAGTACACGCAAGGGATAAGCACTTCTACTTTCGATCTGTTCACTCCTGTGCCTATCGCCGGACCGGTGAAAGTAAGAAGAAGCGACACAGGAGTGTCACCGCTAAAAGCATTGTAGACATCTGTCAGGTTCTCGAACTCAACGTCCATCTGGCCGCTGAGCACACGGAACGCGTTAGCGATAGGTTCAGACTTCTGCCCTGAAGCACCGAGGAAGAACCGGCTGGTGTCCATCGCGTTCGTGCCCTTGACGTGACACGACTTGACAACGGCAAGCGACGTGTTACCGGTCACGGTAGCAATCCCGCCGGTGGTTGTCACTGTGCCGCCGATGAGCAGCGCCGCCTCACCGAAGTGAAGCATGTCTGACGCAACGTAAGAAGGCGCTACATACGTTTCCACTACGTTCTCATTCGCGCCGTCGACCGTCAAACTGAGCGAGCCCTGCTGGCCGCTCTGTACTTCGAGTTGCCAATCACTTACCTTGCAACCGAGGAACGAGAAAGGAACGATCGTCCCGCCGACTTCAGGTCGACCGACCTGCACGGTCAGACTTTCGCCGTTCAGGCTACCACCCGTGAACACAGCGTCATACGTGCCGTCAGCATTAGACGTCGGTGCCTGGGCAACGTTGCCGAGCATCGCCTGATAGACGAGGCCGAGGCCGCGGTCATACAGGTCTAGATCGATTGCCCCGTCAACCGTTCGCGTGACGTACGCCCGTCTGCTGGCAAGGTCGTACAGGCCGCCGTGCAGCGCCTTGCTCTGCACAATGTTCTTTTTTAGCTTAAGACTCTCCTTGTTGAACGTCAGAAAGTGCGTGGGCGCAGCGTAGTTCGCGTAGCCGGATTCAGACGCGAACCCAATGGTTGCGCCTAGACCCGAACCTATTGGGTTAGTCATGTGAATCTCCTATTTTCTGGTCAGACAACGGATGTTGATGCGGCAGCTACTTCTGCCTGAGCCTTCGCAAGATCGGCTTGCGCCGCGGCGAGGCTCGGTGCTTGAACCGGCGCGGTTACGGCATCTACCTGCTTCCAGATAGCCGGCTGGCACCTGTATGATTCAGCGAACGCATCCGGCACGTCGAGAAGACCGTCGGGTTCAATGAACTGGGAGCGCGGAAGGCCGTAAGCGACGAAGCGCGCGTCTGTAGAGACGTTTCGAAACTTCATGATTAGTTTGTCATCCTTTCGGGACGGATCAGCCGATGAGCCGGACGTTTAAGACTTCGAGAGTGAAAGCAAGGACAACACCCCAACCACGACCGTCAAGCGGTCCGCAAGCTTCCATCGTGGTCGTGTACTCGCCCCAGGAGCCTGACGGCGAGATGGTCCCCGAACCGCCTGGGTCGGAGACGATCTGCTCCTGCAACGCGTCTGACAGCAGGAAGGCATTTGCAATAGTTCCGCTCGGGTCATTTGAACCTGTCCAGGCGCGGATAGTTCCCTGCAGCGCATATTCCTCATATCGCACTTTCGATGTGACCGGCATTCCTGCCCACGCGTATTTCGCCTCGGTGATGAGCGAGCCATCCTCGTAGTGTCCGACCATCATGAAGTTGTTCGCGACGGCGCTGATCGGCTGCCCTGTGTAAACGCCGATGTTCAGGTCCGGGTACTGCGAAGCGACCGCCGTCATGTACCCGGTAAGTGTTTGCACAGCGCCGGGAATCGTCGAGACAAGCCCGGTCATCTAGTGCTTCACCGCGCCGGCCTTGTTAGCGTTGTGCGACTTACGAAGCGTGTTAGTCCGGTTGAGTTTTCTGTAAAGACTTTGTTTGGTTTTCAACCGGTACAGATGCCCGTAGCTAGCGAACCGTTTCTTGCTCATCCGATACCTACCTGAATGTGCGGTTCGATAAGATCGACAACCCGGTACGGCACGCCCTGCCAGAGTCCTGCGGACGTGTCTTCTTCCGTGGATGGCCGCGCCGCAACAGACAGCGCCTCATTCTGACGCGTGTTATGAAACCAGTGGGCTGTGAGCTCTAGAGCGGCGACTTTGAGCGTTGACGGAACCGGGTTGAGGCCGGCTATCCAAGTGATTTCTATATTTCGCGAGCCGGGAAACCATGGACGAGGAACGTTGCCGGGGAACACCCGTGTTAGCCGGCCGGTCTCTGGCGTCACCTGAAAACCGTCCGTTTGGTTCTCCGGGGTCGACTCGGTGAGAACTTGACCGACCGAGTCCCCCCACCATTCGGTTACGGTGACAATCTCCAGCACCGGCGTTCTCGGCAGCATGATGTAGGCGCCGTTCCATCCAGACCACCCGTCGAAACGCCATTGGTACTGCGTTGGCCCGATAGGTCGTCCCAGGTATTCCTGTACCCATGTGCAGGCCATGTCTGTGAGCAGCTCAAGGTTGCTGTCGTTGCTCGTATCAGTGCTTTCGAGCTGCAGCCACGGTTTCACGTCCTGCTGCACATCGAGGAACGCGCCGAACTGGACCGTCTCAGTCATCTGAGCCGCCATTTAGTCCCACCCGCCTGTCGGAAGAATAGCGTCGAGGTCAACAGTCGGCGATGCTGAAGGGATTGAAACGAAGTACGTCTTTGGCTCTTGGCCGGTCAACCGAATGTCGACGCGGCATAGTGCTCCTGCAGGTGTCGTACCGACGTCGTCGGTGGCGAGCAGGACTTGCGAGAACGTCCCGTTTGATGACAGGGTGACGTCGATCGGATCTTCAGATACTGTCTGCACGCCGTTGTTCAGCTCGAACGGGTACGTGAACGTGAGCGATCCGCTAGCCGCTGACCCGTCACCGTTTATAAAGGTATGCGAAACTGTAACCTGCGTGAACGCCATCTATCAGGCGGCGCCAGGAAGATCTTGTTCCGCCTGCTGCAGCAGTCTCGCGACCGCCTGCAGCTCCTGCTCGGCTGTCAGTGCGTTGAGAATGGCAGGAGTGGCAACTAGTTGCTCCTGTAGCGGCGTGTCACACTCAACTCGGAACACAGTGCGCGGGACTGCGTCAGCGACATCCTGGGTGACATCGATGGCGCCTCGCGCCGGAACGATTGCGCCGGCCGCATGACAGAAGATGCTGTCGGCTGTCGGGTTGATGACTTTAGGCATACGCCCTCCGTTCGAAAGAAACGAAATATGTGTGCGGGCACGGGTTCGAACCGCCGCGCTATTGCGCCAGTCGCCGAGTGACTGGCCCGCACAGCTCCTAGGACTTAGGAGCGGGTAAAGACAGGAGCAGCTGGGTAGCGCGCTCCCTGCACGGACTGCACTGCGTACGGATAGCGCACAAGTGCAGCAACGTACGTGTACACCTGCAGAAGGATCTGCAAGTTGCCGGCGTAGGTCTGCGGAATGGTCCGCGGGACGAGGTCACCTTCCCAAATCCAGACTTCCGGCATGTGTGCAACAACAAGCTGCGTCTCAACCGGCGTAGCCGCAATCGTGGGAATGTTGTTGTCCTTGAATACCGGAATATCCTGCACCTCGTAGTTGGTGCGTCCCTCGGTCACAACTTCGGTCTTGCCAGAGATGGCAGCGGCGATAGCGTTGTAAGGCACGCCGGCTGAGGGGACGATCAGCGGACGACCTTCGCCGTCTAGCTGACTGGAAATGAAGGACCACTGCGGCCCGGACACAAACAGATGCGTAGGCGAAAGAACGGTGCCTTCGGTCGTCTCCATAGTCTGGGTTGCCTGGGCAATGTCAGAGTAGAAGTCCTGAATGACCGAGATGCCGGTGGCGCCCACACTAGCGTCGGCAACGATGTTTGCACTGGCGAGCGCCTGCGTTAGCGCCCAAGCATCAATCGTCTGGTTGTAGTTGCGCTGCAGCGAATCGAACACAATCTTGTCGAACTCGATCCCTGGACCCGCCCGGTCGATCAGCTGCTGGCTGAGCTTGACCTGTCCGGCCTGAGTTTCCAGGTTCGCTGAAATGTACCCAGCAGTAGGATCGGTCTCGGTTACCGCAAGGCCGTCACCACCCTGGTTGGCTACCGAGGAAGGGCCGTCAACCTTAGGCAAGTAGACGGTCATGCCGTACTCCGGTAGATCCTGCTTATTCGCCTGGTCGATGAAAACGCGGCCGAACTGACGGTAAGGGGCGTACTGGCTGACGAGATAGTCGGGAGTGACGAACGACCCGCCAGAAGCGGCAGTGGTGTCCATCGCACGGGTCTCGAGCTGGCCAACGAACTCGCGGGCCCGAGCCTCATTCTTCCGGTAGTGCTGCTTCGCCATGCGGACCGCACGACCGCGTACTTCCGGGTCGTTTACAGCATCACGCACAACCTGCCGGCCGTAAGCGTTCATACGCTCCTGGGCTTCCAGGTAACGCTGATCGCCCGGCATCGCCGATATTGCGAGGTCAAGATAGTACGAGTGTCCGGTGCCTGGCCCGTACACCTTCGGCTCACTGCGAACGACGCCGTCGCCGGGGAGCAGAATGCCGGCTTCCTTACGGGCGGCGTCAATCTTCTCCTGGCGTGCCTCATCGTCACGTACTTCAAGGATGCGCTCGTCTAGCTTCACGAGAGCGCCCTTGCGCGCCTCGTAGCTTGCAGTCTGCTCCGCGGTGGGAGCATCGATAGAGCGGTAGGTCCCGGCTTCCGTCTCAAAGGCGTTTAGCAGAGCGTCGCGCTTTTCGAATAGATCCTTCAGGATCTTACTCACTGGTGTGTTTCCTTTCACGATTGTGTTTGGTTGGGTTAGCCGCGTTATTCCTCAAGGCGCGCAGACGCGTTCCGCCGGGGCTTTTGCATGGCCGCGGGTAACTAGCGTTGATGCGAGCGTCGGTACTTACGCCGGCCGTGTTAGAAGTTGTGTCTGTGCCGAAGGCGCATGAGGTCGAGGTCGACCTCGACGGAGCGCGACCGAATTCCGGTCCCGTCAGCGACAACACCGGTAGGCGGTTCGCCTTCGGTGCCGTCAGCGTTCATGTCGGGATCGTCGGATCTGTCTTCGGCTTCCTCCGCCGCCTTCTTGGCGGCGTCAGGATCAGATGATCCGTCTTCGCTTTGCGCCTGCGAAGCTTTGTCAAGAGCTGTCTTTGCCTGCTGCAAGGCGGCCTCGACCGCTTCGTCATCTGGGTCTGTTCCGTTGCCGGGATCCTTGGCCTGAGCATCCAGCGCGATCTGCAGCGCGTGCTGCGCTTGCTGAATTGCTGTGGCGACAGCCGTGTCAGCAGCGCCTGGCGCGTCGCGCATCTCGCTCATAGTGTCGATGTCAATGTCGTGTAACCTCTCTAGCGCATGCATCATGACGTCAGACTCGGCCTGGGATAGCTGCCGGCCTGATCTGCCGTCACGGGCTATGTGCCACAGTCTGCGCGTACGCTCCCGTGACTCAACCGGCATCGCTGACCACATGCGCTGCGCTAACTGGATCGATGTAGTAGGCGAAGCAGGGTAGGTGACGGCCGATGTGTCAAATATGTCCGCTAGGCGGTAGATGTCCCGCGCTTCCTCCCAGCTACCGTCATTAGTCATTGACCATACGTCGCCGGCAGGATCTACCTCCATGCCCACGGACATCTGCGTTACTAACCCGCGTTCAATCGCTATGCTCAGGTCGTTCGCAAGCGATATCCGAGGGTCGATCAAAGCACGAATGTTTAGCGCTTGCGGACTGTCAGACAGAACGAGCGAGCAATCGGCGCCGGTGCGCGCTAGCGGCATTCCCTGGTGATTGAACAGGAATCTAACATCAAGGCTTTCGCTGGCGAGAACTGCTGCCGCCGACCCGTAGTGAACGGTCTCGGTGAACGATCCCCACGGATCAAAAACCTCGTAAGGGACCTCATACATGATGACTTGACCGGACACTTCGATAAGACCGGAATCGGTCTGACTGGCATCTCTGATTTCTAGGTTAGGCACCTTGTACAGCCGGAACTCAGGCTGTCTCTCTAGGTCGCGTCGAGAGCGCGGCTTACGGCGTGGCTCCTGCGATTTCGACTCCTTAACCTTCATGCCAGCGGCACGGCCGATCGCTGATTTGGCGTCGACATCGATACCGAACTTCTCGGCGGCCTCGACAATCTTCTTCGCTGCCTCGTCGCGACCGGCCTCGTTGTCGAAATGCTGTTCCGACCAGCGGCCCAAAGCGTCCTGCGCGTGTTCCTTGTCATGAATCGGCAGATGCCGATCGCCGTCTTTGTCGATGTACGCGAACGCGGAATCTGGAAGCTTGGCTTCTTCCGCTGCAGTTAGCTTGCTCATTCGGCTCCTTGCGGTGGAAGTGAAACAGCAGACGCCCCAGGGTCTGTAGTCGGCGGCTCAACGTCTTCTTCGTCTGCCAAGACTTCGGATTCGACCAGGCCAACAGCAGGTGTGGTGTTGGTGTTAAGAGGTGCGTCAAGGTCGTCGCTGCGCAACGAGTTGACAGGAGGAAGGTCGAGGTCGTAGATGCGCACCTCGTTCTGCGTCTTTCCGCCGACCGTTCTGGCGGCGACCATTTCCTTTGCCTTGTCCGCTGCGTTCGCTCGGAGAATCACGGACTCGTTGAAATCTGCGAAAGTCGTATGCGGGAGCAAGCGGCCATGTGCCTCTTCGAGTGGAACTATGTAGCCTGACAGGGTGAAGTCAACGAGCTGATATCCTTGCTCTTCGACCGTCCGACCCCAAGTGTTGCCCTCCGACGATCCGCCTACCAAATGGCGCGGTAAGCCGAAGAACGAGGCTAGGCACTCGCGGGAAAACTCCAGCGTTTTCAGATATTGGGCTTCGTCCGGTGTGCTGCTGATCTTCTGCGCTTTCAGTCCGCTGTCAAGCACGAGCGGAAGGTGCGCAGCTTGCAGACCGGAATGCTCGACCAGGAAGGTCTCAGCAATCCGCTTGACTTCGTTCGGGCCCAACTTTGACTCTGTTGACAGCAGGTAGGACGGAGATGCGCCCTGGCTGAACCAGCGCTGCCCGTATTCCATCGCCGCCAACGCCAGCGCGAGGTTTACGCCACCGAACTCAAGCGAGTTCAGCCCGCGCATCGCACCTGGCATCGCCATGAACGGAATGTGAATAAGGTTTTCATCGTCTAGCACAACGCGGTCGGAGCCTTGCCCGTAATAGGTGACTATCCGGGCCGTGCCGTCAGCGAGCTTCTTCCGTTCCTGCGTGACGAATAGCGGGTGGAGCACTTCGATCGTGCGTGGGTACGCGTAATAGTCGCGCTCTACCACATACCACCAAGCCTCACCGAACAGCGCCATCGAAATAACTGACCGACGGCGGCCGTCGTACTGAAACATTTTGCCGAACGTGTTGGTTAGCACCTTCGGCTGAGGTTGAATGAACTGCTTATATGGACGACCGTACTTGTCGAGCACCCATTTGAACCCACGCGGGTCACCCATCTTGATGACAGCATTTGAAAGAACGCGTAAAGCGGTAAACACGACGTCGACCTGCAACGCCGTGTGCTCGGTGATGACTACACCAGCGCGACTACGATTGAAAGCGCCAGGCGGTGGCGGCACAGTCGGGTCGTTCCAACCCCACCCGTACGGTGACTGCGTTCCCATAGCGTTGCGCGACTCTTGGGTCTTGCGCAAACGACGAATCGTCATTCGCCGGATTTCTTAGCCGGCGGAGCAGGAGTGTCGTCGTAGACGTGTGCGAAATAGACGAGCGCAACGCCGGCAACGAGCACCGCGGCAGCCGCGCCGAAGGCGAGCGCTGCGGAACACACGAGCAGGATTGCACCGAGTATCTCCAAGACTTCAGAGACTGACAACGGCCCTCCTTATACGATCAAAATAGGTAGGCCACAGGCGTGCGTCGGTGATCAACCCGGCGCGCAGGGCTCCCGCCCGTGACCGAAACCGCGGGAGCGACGGCCCGCGTCGTCGATCCGGAATTCCCGCGGTAGTGATGGTGGCGGGGGGGTAGGATTTGAACCTACGACCTTCGGGTTATGAGCCCGACGAGCTACCAGACTGCTCCACCCCGCGGCGCAGCCCCGGCAACGTGACCTACGGGGGTCAGCGGTCCGCCGAGGCAATTAACTTGTTAGCGGGTTTCACCTCGCGCCGGAGCGCCACAAAACCAAGATAGCGGCAAGCCTCGGATAACACGGGCGTCCGTTGTTTCCCGCCGAGACGCCCTCGTCGAGTCAGCACGAGTGTTAGTGCGTTCTGCGGATTGCACGGTCGCAGGCGCCGATCTAGGTGCGCGACGCGTTGTTCTAGGGTTTGTTGCCATTCGCTTCTCGCTCCTTCCTCATCTGCTCGACCATCTCTCGGATACTCCAAATCTGCGGAGCGCCTGTGCCGGCCGCGTAAAGCGCAGCCGCTCGGTCGAGACCCATGACAGCGCACACGGCAAGGTCAATCTTCTTCGGACTGTTCTTCGTCTCCTTCATGATGCGTGACCCGCGGCTGTCAGTTTTCAACACGCAGTTGCTGACGTGCCGTCGCAGTCGTGCGTCACCGTTGTGCTCGAGCTGATGAGGATTGTTGACGACCGCCTCGTAGAACCGCTTCGTTGCCGGAGCCATGCGACTCGCGGACTGCGGGAACTCAACGACTGGAAGTCTTTCTTCTGTCAGCAGTTCCATTGACCTCGACCAGCGATACGGGTCAACACTGATTTCATGCACGTCCCAGCGCTTGCAAGCGTCACGGACAGCGTCTTCGACATCCAGCACACTCACCCGCCAGGTAGGTTGCTCAGCTGGTGCTTCCCAGCACTCGACGACCTGCACAACAGGCTTCTCCGCGATGCTTACCGCAACCAAGGCGGTTGAGTCACCGCTGAATGAGCCGTCGAACGCGAGCACTACCTTGTCATGCTCAGCGATATTGGCATTGACGTTCATGCACTGTTCCCAGGCGCCGTCCGGCAGCCATGCGGAACCCTGTTTTGTCACCTGGTTGAGATAAAAGCGGCGTGACTGCCCTTCGGTCTCCACCGGGTCACGAATCGTCTGCACGAGTCCGGGCACGTTCAACCAAACAGAGTCACCGCGACATCCTTCAAGCAGCTGACGCAGCGTGTCGTCGTCGATGTCAGCGAGCGAAATTATCTCCTGCTCGTTGTTCGGCAGTGTTCTGGTGAGCAACGGTGCTTCTACGCTGTCGTAGTAGACGCCAGGGAGTTGGTAGTCGGCGGTCTTCGCCGCAAGGTACGTCTGCTCGGCGACTGAACCTTCATCAGGTAGATGCGCGTTGGTGATTTCCATCATCCGCGCGGCCCCGTCTCTCGACTTAGCGGCGTTTCTCCTGATAGCATCCGCCATTGCAATGCCGTCGTTACTGGCGATCCAGTGATGTGTCTCGTTGGCGATGATAAGCGATGGTCGGCCGCCCTCGAGCGCACGGGGTGAAGACGTGACAGCCTCGATGCGCCCGTTTCCGGCGTAGATGATTTCCTTGCCGGGGTCAACGCGAAACGCGCTGATGGTTCGATTAGGCAGCAGACCAGGGAACAACGTCATGGTGTTCCGCGTCTGATCTTTGCTTACTGCCGCGACCTGAATCCAGGGAGCGGGGTGCGGCACAGCGATCGGAAACCCTTTGGCGTCCCACCCGCCGAAGCGGCACGGTCCCATGAGCTCAACCGCGGCGAGACTTGCAAGAAACGGGTCTTTCCCCCACCCTTTCATGCGTCGAAGAACTCCGCGTCGATGCACAAACGCGCCGGCTTCGTCAATCTGGTACCAACGGAGCACGATCCGCACCTGTTCAGGTGTGTAAGTCCACATGTCACCGGCCCGTGAGCCGTCTGGCTGCACTAGCCATTCAGCCGTCCATGCGAGCACAGACCATCCGAGCGTGCGGTTGGCAGGCGGTACTACGTCAGGCCATGTGCGCACTGGCGCGAGGTCATGCGCCGGCAATGTCCTGGTACGACGCCATCAGCCTGGCGATTGGGTCGTCTGTGTCTTCCCCGGTGGAGCGTTCCAGCTCGATGCGCGCTCGGCGCCTGGCGCCCTCAGTGGTCAGTAGTTCGGTCATGGCCGCCATGACAGCGGCGAACATTTGCCCGGACATTCTCATGCCAGAAAGCGATCGGCTCATTGCCTCGGCAACATAGATCGCCGTGGCGACGTCTGAACTCTCGTAGTAAGCGGACTGCCCTGACGTAATGAGCGACTCGTACCAGTATTTGGCTATTTCATGCCAGTGTTCAGCCGGCTCCGGCCATGATGGCTCCGGACCTGCCTGCCCGCGGACGAGAACCGCACCTTCAGGCTTGTTACGGTTTCTCCGCTGATCTGATCGTTTGGGTATCGGACCTGGCATGGTGCGCTTCCTGTCCCGTAGAAATCTGTGTAGAACGCATCGGCATGCTTAGGAAAACTGTCTGAAATGCTAGAATCTCGGTCGAAAACGACTTACGAACCCGTACAAACAGTGGGAGCACAGATCGGA
>JAEHJW020008924.1_pt1 | contig 14877 bp, 28 predicted proteins | sample 9271431 | NCBI WGS metagenome assembly JAEHJW02
GGGGGGCACCAGCGCCCCTTTCGTTTCGCGCACAGTGGATTGCGCGCAAACATAATCGTTCGCACGCGCAAAACTCGATCAATAAAATTGATACGCCAAAACTTGCGCGTGGCCTTGCGCCGCGCAATCGAAACTGCTAGGATTTAATCGCGCCCATGGCGGGCGGGGAGAGAGAAAATGACTGATCTAAAACCCTCTGGGAAGAAAACAATAACACCCGCGCAGATTGAGCGCGGCCTGACTGATGCGGAGTGGCCGGTCCGCCGCGTCTGGGCTCAGCGCACGGACTACACCCCCACGCCCGCGCAGATCGAGCGCGGACTGACGGATGCGGATGGGTGCGTGCGTGACGCGTGGGCCGAGCGGAGCACGAGGCGGCCATGAACCCGCTACCGACTATCACCGACCGCCGCCAACAATACCGCCTGAACTTGCGCCGTTTTTTCGCCATGTTTCAGCGCGTAGACCTGCAAGTGATGATGGCCGAAGACCTGCGGCGCCGCCGTGCACATGGCAATTACCTGCGCGCGCTGTGGCGTGCGCAGTGGCGTTTGCAAGGTCGCGATTAGCCAGGCAATAAAAATCCCCGGCGGGCCCTGACCGCCGGGGATTGGCGTCTTTTGCTTGTGCATGGCCTGGGGAGACAGCAGGCAGCAAGTTAAGGCATCCGCCGGCCTTTGGTGCAGCGCCTCACGGCGCGGCGTGCGCCCCTAGCTATGGGTTCGCGTGTCCACAGTAAGATTTTGATCCGGCGCTGTCAAGGCTTTCGCGCAATGCCCTGGGTCCAGCGTATCGAGGCCCTTGCAAACGATCTTGCCCCACGACTTGCCGGCTTTGGCCGCGTGCGCCGCGCGGCTGGATATGGACTGCCCTAGGTGGCCGTTGCCTGCCACGTTGCCGAGATCATCCACGGCCAGCGCGATGCGCCATGACCGATGCGGATCGAACGGGAACGTCACGACGTACCGCGCGAGGCTCAAAGCCGCACCTGCCACGAGTACCGGCGTTAGTGCTGCGAGGATCAGGCGGGACTTGATCGCGGCCCACATATCAGCCGCCGCTCAAGCGTTGCAGCGCGGTAGATAGTGCGGCCGTCTGGGCAGGTGTCGGCGCTATGCCCGGCGGCGCCGCGCATAGCGTCTGCACCGCCGCCGCTAGTTGTGGATCGGCGGCATGCGACTTGAGAAGCGCCGGCGCCGTGCCGCAGAATTGGATTGTCGAGACCTGAAATTGTGATGCCGGCAAATTGATGAATGCCGCCAGCGATGCGCATCCTGTGAGTGGTGCGAGTAGCAGCAAAGTCAGAAAATAGTGCAGTTTCATTTCGGGTTCTCCGGCGCCTTAGGCGCCCGCACGTTGTAGCCGATGACCGATCCCGCCGCCGTGCCGATGATCGCGGGCAGGATGGAATCCACGCCGCCTTGCGCATGTCCCGTGATTTCCATGATGGTCCACGCGGTCAGCGCAATAACGTACACTCCGAAATGCAACACTTGCGCGAGGGAATTGTTCATGGTCCGGCCTGTCGTTGTTGCTGGTGATGATCCGCGGATCGATGCGCTTGAGTCGCGCATCGAAGGGCAGCCCGAGCGGCGGCCGTATGGTCAGCATATCCTGTTTTTCGATCGAGGGGAGGACGCGCCGCGCGCCTGGCTGCACGTGATCCCGATTTTCTGGCTTGGCGGGCAGACGCACGTCATGGCGCGTTCGCACTGGCTGTACATGGCGCGCATTGCGAGCGCGCGGCCGCTGTATCTCGCTGCGGTGTTCCGCGCCTGGTACGCGATGCCGGAGTTTCCCGGCCTGTATCCGCTGACCATGATTAGCCGTCCGGCTGGCGAGACTGCACGCCGCCAGCACATGCGGCTGGGCTTCGCGCCCGATGAGTGGTATGCAGTACCTGGCGCGCTTACTTTTCACGCCGCGACGCCGGAATGTGCGTTGTTTGCGTCGCGTGCTGCCAGAATTCGACATCCGGTTTAGTGATCGCTTCGCGCTCGAGGTGCAGCAGCCGCGCCGTGATCGCATCGATCTGCGCGCCCAGCCGATGAATGAGGTAGCCGAGCGGGATAATGAGCAGGTTCAGCAGGTTGAGCCACGCCAGCGGATTCATGCGACGACCGCCAAGTCGGTTGTGGCGCTTTCCGCGCCATCCAGCAGCGTAGTGCCGGCTTTTTTCGCGATGTTGCCAGCCGCGCGTGCGTTATCGCGCGTATAGCGTACCGGGCTAGAATCCGCCGCGCCTCGGAACAGTGCCGTGACAACGATGATGATCGTTATTACGCCGACGATAATCAGCAAAATATTAAGCCCTTCCGATTTCAGCCACGGAAACGGGTCGAGCCATGAAAAGGCCGACGCGCCCGAATTCGGCGCGGTACTGGCGGGCGCCGAAATGCCCGCCGCCTGTTCCGCCGCCGCTCCGCCATTATTGGCGAGGTATTGATTGAATTCAGTATTGCTTTGTTGCTGCGCCTGCGCGCCGGACAGCCCGGCCGTCGGCGCCGGCATGACGGTCCCGCCGGCGGCGTCAAGCGCAGCCGTGAATTGCGGAACGGCGCCCGGCGCCGCGGGAAACGCGAAAGGCACTCCGGTTTCTGCCGCGATTGCGGCCGTTTCCGGTGTCATGGCCGCCTGCCCGCTTTGCAGCAATGTGGCGATTTCGCTCGCAGGAATCGACATAATCAGCCCGTCGCGTAATTGGAATAACCTACGAAGCCGAACATCGGCATATAAATCTGCTGATTACCGGAGTAGTGAAAACCGGGCAGTGTGATCGTGCCGAGATTCAATTGAAAGGCGCCTTGCTGCCCGTATTGAATCTGCGGCGTGATCGGCAGACCGGTCGGCCCAAGATAAATATCCTGGGAAGCTGGATTACTGGCCGCCGCAGGCGTCGCCGCGCTGACCTGCTTGGCGGTGTAGCGCTTCCACAGCAGCCACGCGATAAGCGCGACCGCGGCGAGGATCGCGACAGTCAGCACGGTTTTATCGCTGCGGGTCATGCCGCGAGTGCCATTGCGCCAAGGGTAAGCGCCGTGTTCATCGTTTGCGATGACGCGTTGGCGCCGGCGCTTGCCGCCTGCGCATTCGCGCTGGCGACGCTAGCCGTGGTGTTGTTCACGCCGCTGCCAATGACGCCAATCATGTTTCCGACACCGGCCATGCCGGCGCCTATGGCGTTGTTAGCCGAGACGACCGCGGCGGCGTTGCTGGCAAGGCCGGTCGCGGCGACCTGACCGGCTTGCTGTAGCGCTGTATCCGCGATGCTTGTCCCGGCCATGTAGTTATTCGTGTACGCGTTCATGACTGTTGCGAAGGCGCTTTGGCCTTCACTTGCCGCGAGCGCGCCGAACGTCTGCACCTGTCCGAGCGCGAGCGCGTTATTGGCCTGTGTCGTGCCGAGCGCGAGCGCGTCGGCGGCTTGGGTATTCTGCACACCTTGTGCGCCCAGCGCGACCTGTGTTTGCGCGGCGAGCGTTTGCGCGGCGAGGGTTTGCTGTGCCTGCTGGGCCTGAAATGCCGCTTGTGCATTCGCTGCCGCCGACATCGCGGCGGCCAGTGAATTGCTGCCGCTCGCGCTGCTCGCGCTGCTGGCGCTGTTCGAGGTCCACCACCAATAAATCAGGCCCAGCACCGCCGCCGCGCCGATGATCCAGAGCCAGCGGTTTTTTGGCGTCACATTCAATTCAGAAATGTTCATTTCTTCCCCGAATTGCTGCCCGCATTCGCGGCGGCATTGATGGAGGCTGCCTGATTACGTCCGACGAGCGCGGCCATGCTTTGCATGATCGGCGCCAGCGTCGTGACGTTTTGCGTCACAAACGCATTTTCAGCGGCGGTGTTGCTGGCTTGTGCGGCCTGGGCAGAATTGATGACTTGGCCAAGAAAGCCGTAACCGCCATTCGCCATGCTGCTGACGGTTGGAAGGCCCTGAAGAATGCCGGCTACGTTTGAAAGCGTGTTCGCGTCGAGCGCGGCCATGCTGCCATACAGTCCGGCGCTGGTGTTGTTGGCGACGCCGCCGCCTGACGTAGTCGGGTCCATCGGGACAGCGGGCAACAGGACTGTTCCGACGGCATTGATGGCGCCGCCCGAATCCGTACCTTGAAAAGTCGCCGATGGATTCACGGCGCAGGCGCCCGAGACAGACCCGGTAGGTAGCCGATGTATTGATTCTGCGGCAGGTTCGTGGGCGGCAGCGGCGTCGCCATGTTATTAGTCCACGCGAGTAACGGATTATAGAACGCATTTTGCACGAGCACTGATCCTGTCAGCACCGCATTGGGCAGGATGCCGAAACTGGGCTGCCAGACTTCGGGGATGGCGCGGGCAGCCTGCGCCTGCGGGATATACTCGGGCGCGTACTGCGCGGGACCGATCGGTAACGCGGGCGTGAACATCGTCAGCCTTGCGATGCTTGGCTAATCAGATTACCGAAGCCCTGGAATCCAGTTTGCAAAATGCCCTGCGTATTTTGTGACTTGATGAATACCGCGAGCATGGCGAGTCCGATGACCGCCATCGCGACGGCCGTGATATCTTTCATTGCATCGCTCATGGTGCCGCTCCGCTTTTCGATGTGATGATGTTATAGGCTTCCGCGCCGCTCGCTTTGATTTTCGGCCAGTCGCGCAGGATCAAACCCAGCAGGATCAGTAGCAGCAACGGCCGCCCGAGTTCTTCGGTGTACTCGTTCACCGCGAGCATGGAGAGCACGAGGATGGCCACGATCCACGGCGCGAAGGCCGGCATATCCGCGCCCAACTGCGCGAACAGCGCATTGCCGTTGCCGTGATAGCCGACAGCGACTGCGTAGATACCTGCTAACAAGACAAGAAGCTGGGTCATGGTATGAGGTTTTTCGCTGCCAGTTCCAACGCGCCGAGCGGTGTCAGGTCGAATGCGGCGGCGGCCGCTGTAGATGCGCCGATCGTGCTGCCTGGTGCGGCCGGATTGATTCCGCTGCCGCTCGATTGCGCCGCGAAGGCGAGATAGTTCGGCAGCGTGCCGTGAATCAGCGTGAACAGCACGAAGCCGATGAGCAGCGCATCGATCAGCAGCGAGGTATACCGCGACATATCATCGCCGCCGCAAAACGCTGTAGCCGTACAGCCCGGCCACGATCAGCAGCACAACACCGTACGCGGGCACTACAAAGTGCCAGGCGGGCGTCCCGATCGTGACCGGGCTGGACAGGTTGAGCGGCGACGCGCCCGCTGTCATGGCGGGCAGCGTCGAAGGTGGCAGGCCGTAGCTTTGGGCTGTCGCGAGCATGTCACGCCGCCAAGCCGGGCAGCGGCTGGCCCATCGGGTAAGTCATTTCGCTGGCGATCGTGAGATACGCGCCCGCGTTGACAAGGCTCGGCGTGACCTGGAGCTGGAAACTGCCGTAGATGCTGGTATTGATCGGGCGCGAGCGGAATGGAAAGTAGTAGCGGCCGGGAATATCATCGGCGCCCAGCAGATTGCGCTGCTCGATCAAGCGGCGGCGCGGCGTCCAAAATTTCAGCGGCGTGGCGCCGGACACAATGACCGCGATCGAGGTCAGATCGCTGCCGAAATTGGTCGCATTACCGTTCACGTAGTCCAGGATCTGCGAGTAGACCGTGCGCGCGGGCGGGAAATTGGTGTAATTCTGCGCGCCGACGACAAGCGCTTCCTGATTACGCACTTCTTGCACAGCGTAGGCGGTGGACAGCGAGAGCAGCGGCAGCGTCTGCGGCGCGAACGAAACCGGCATGAGAAACCGAAACGACGGGGTGACGGTAATGTTGCCGTAGGTCGCGGTCCCGGCGCTGTAGGGTGCGTGCGGATTGGTGGCGCTAATCAGATTCGCCAGCGTTTGCAGATTGATCGCGCACGTGCCGTTGCTGGTTTGCGTCAGCAGCGCCCCGACCAAAGAGCCCGCACCTTGCGCGATCGGCACGTGCAGCATGAAGCGTACGGTGCTGTTGCCGACAGCCGTCGGTAGCTGGGTGCCGATGAAGTCGGCGGCATCATTGTTGAGCGCTGCGGCGATGCGATTGAATGGGCGGCCCATGCGATAGCCGAGCAGCGAATTCAACCGCGATGCGCTCACGCTGGTGCGCGTGTTGCCGTACCAATCGGTCACCGTGACATTGTTCACGGCGCCGTAGGCGCCGATCGGATTCGCTGTCGCGGCGGCGGTGATGTCGATGGGGATCGACACTTCGAGATCGCACGACAGCATGACGCCGCTATTAGGCATTGGGATGTTGAGGGTATCCCCAAGCGCGCCGCTGACAGCAGGGCCCTGGATATAGTATTCAGTGGCGTTTGCCAGCAGCGCCGCCGAAAGCATGGCGTCCTGCTGGATCAATTGCGCTTGGGTAGGAGCGGCGGCGGCGGTCATGACATCACGCCTTGTATTGGCCAAGACCCGCGAGGGTCAGCCCTTTGTTGATCAGCCACACGCTGATGAATGCGATGATGGCCGTGCCGAAAATATTTTTCATGTCCACGTGGCGCCTCGTGCGAGTGAAGGATGGAGTACTGCGGCGCGGAATAGCTTCCATGCGCGCTTGTATGTTGTCAAGCGCACCGGTCGCAGCTACAGGAATCGGCGCTGCAAGTCAGCGGCGGGTACAGGGCCGTATTCGCCAAGCCGATCCGCGCGCACATCGTACCAGCCCCAGAAAAACGGCGGCCGGCGCTGTCGGATCGCTGGCTTGGCCGTGACCGCGATCAGTTTTGACCAATCCTGCGGAAGTGTGAGCCGGTAGACCGCGAAGTAGTCGCATTCGCTATAACAGAATTGCGAGATCGCCGCCGGGCGCTGCGAGCATCCGATGAAGCCCTGCCCGCGCGAACGCCCGCGGGTCAGCAGGCCCATGAGGCCGGGTCCGGCGCGGCCGTTCGGGCCATGGAAATACAGCAGTTCATCGATCAAGACCGAAATCGCCGCGCGCGACTCGCACAATTCCAGCAGCACGCGATCCAGTTCATCCGGCTCGAATGTGCGCGGCGTCGCGACCATGACGCGCACGTCATCCGGCATCGCGAGGATCGCGCGGGCATCGAACGCGACAGCGGGTCCGAGCGCATCCAACGCCGGATCGGCCTTGCTATTCACGATGAGCCAGCGCCCTGGCGCGCGCGACAGCAGCCAGATGGCGCCGGTCGTCTTGCCGGAGCCGGTCCGCCCGATGACCATCGCACGTTCGCCCACGCCGACGCGCGGTAACCGTGCGGTCACGCGGCGCTGTCCGGTTGCTTGATGTTCACCACGCGCGCGCCGTCGCCGCGCTCGCGCAGCTTGCGATCTTTGATCAGCACGGCGCGCGGTATGTACACGATCGCGCACGCGCCCGCCAGCCCAAGCATGGCAGCGGCCTTGCCAGTCAGCGGGATGTTGTATTCGCGCAGGCATGTCAGGATCGCATCCGCCATCGTGGCGGCTTCTTCATCGTCTAACGCGATTTCGGGCGCGCGCAGCGCGATGGCAGCGATCTTATGCGTCGCCACTAGCAGTCCCTTCATTTTTTCGTCGGTAATCGGTGCGCTCGCGTTCGCATCGCGCGGCGCGGACGCCCCGGCGGGCGGCCGTGCGGGCGTCGCGCGCTCGCGGACCTTGCGCGGCGCCGGACGCGCATTGGCACGCGCGGCCTTTTCGGCGGCGGACAGCGGCGGCCGCCCGCGTTTGCGGCGTGGCGCGTCGGAGGCCGGTACAGCATCGGGCGCGCGTGGCGCATCGGCAGAAAGAGCGACATCATTCATGGCGGATACTCACAGGCTAAAAAATGATCGGCGGCGTGGCAGTTCGGGCGACGGTTCGGGCGGCGCGTCGGGCGGCGGTGATTCGATCAAAGTCACGCCGCTTGCTGCTTCCTCTTCCTCTTCCTCTTCCTCTTCCTCTTCCTCTTCCTCTTCCTCTTCCTCTTCCTCTTCCTCGTCCTCTTTCACCGCTGCGGCTTCCGCTTCGGCGGCGGCCCGCGCAGTTTCCGCGGCCACCTGCGCGGCCTGGGCCGCCTCGCGAGCTTCGGATTCTGCGCCGCGCACGGCCGTTTCGAGCTGCGCGATCGCCGCACGCAGGCTCTCAAGCTCGCCATCGCGCGCCGTTTCCGCGCGCGCGGAAAGCTCCGCGCGCAGCCGCTCAATTTCCTCGCGCAATGGTGTAACGCGCGCTTCGATGCGTTCTTCAATTTCGGTTTCGATACTCACGGCTAATCCTCATATCCGGATGGTGTATGCAGAATGCGCGGCGCCAGCAGCGCCAACAATCGCTGTTGCGTTTCCATGATGCGCGCCTGATTTTCGATGATGATATCGAGTTTATCGTTATAGCTGGCGATGCCTTGCTGCACGCTCTCGCCGATCGCCGCGAAGTCCACGCCATCAAGGCCGAGCATTTTCTGTAGCGCGCTCATACCTGAAGCCCGTTGTTGGTGCGGGCAGAAACCTGCGCAGTGACCGCGCCGCTGTTCGCGGTCACATCGAAGCGTATGCCAAGCATGTTTTCGGGCAACGCTGCCACGGCAGAAAAGGCGCCCGCTTCGGTCAGCGTTTCGAGTGTGTACCAATTGGCGTTATCCGGCGTGACCTGAATTGCCACGGTCGCGGCGGCAGTGCCGAGCACGCACGCTACAGCAGATGATGCGGTAGTCAGCGCTACGGCGGCGCTGGTACCGGTCACAGTGCTGGCATTTAGTGGCGTGGAGAGTACCAGCGCACCGGGACTGCCCTGCACGGTCAACGCGTTAGCCGCGGGCGCGCCCGCCGCCGTGACGATCGGATCCAGCGCTTCATCGGATGTTGGCAGCGGAATGTTGCTGATTTCCACGCTCGCGCCGGCAGGCAGACCTGTCGCCAGCAACGGCGGCGTCGGGATCACGGGGAAATCCACAAAATTGATGACCGCGCCAGCATTCGCGCCCGTAACCGCCATCACGCAGCGCGTCGGACTCGGGAACGTGACGGCTTGAAAAGCACCAGTCGGTACAACGATCTGGAAATTGAGCGAAGGGATCGCCAGCGTCAGCGGCCCAGTGCCTTGCGTATTGTCGATGAACGCGCCTTGAGGGTAAAACTTGAAATTGCTTAACGCGAATGCGCTCCAATCGATTTCGTAAGGCGTGCCGGTAATCAGTCCGGCGGCCGTGACGCAGTGCGTCGTGCCGTCCACAGGGACCAGATAATTATAGGTGCCGAACGTCGAAAGATTCATGATGGATACCTGTAGTCAGAGAATGATGCGCGACTTGCGAAAACCTGAAAAGCGCGGCGCGTTCGCGTGGATCGGAACGCCGCGCGCGTAATTGTAGAGCGGCCGAGGCGGCAACGGCCCTAAATAAGGCGTGAAGTTTTCAATCGGCGCGCGATACAGCGCCAGACTTGCGGGATTCGGATTGCCCTGATTACCAATCGCGACAACAAGATAATTGCCAACGATCCAGCCGGCCACGATATAGGCAAGGCCGCCAGTGTAAAACAGAATGACTTGATTAGGCGAAAAGGCCCAGACGCAAGATTCGCCACAAACAGCGCTAGCATTAGGCGAATCGACTACCCCATTATTATATGTAGTTTGATTGGTGAGAAAATTAGGCGTCCCGCTTTGCAGCAACGGATATTGATTCAAGTAAACAGTATAAGTGCCCAAAGTCTCGACGTAGCTCTCAGTAGCGCCATTACCGCCACAAACAAGTGTCGCGCCATTATTGATGCGTATCCCAGAAAAGCCGAGCGCCGCATATTGCAGATTCGCGACGCCGATATTTTGAAACCCGATTCCTCCGCGCGTGTAATAATAACAATCATAGATGCCGGAATAATTAGCCACGTAGGACGGCAATGCTAATGAGGTGCGATTAAAACCGTCAGTTCCGTTCGGAAAGTTTCCAATAAATCCGCCGGTCAGCAGCGAAGCGCCGCCGTACGCGCCTTTATAGATTGATGCGTATATATTCGATGCGTCGGGGAATGGCTGTACAAACTCATAAGCGCTTAGATTATTGATCGCATCATAGAAACTGGCGTGCAAAGCGCCTACGCCGCAAGGGGATGGCGGCGTGAAATCGACTTCTGGCACGATGAATGTCGCGCCCGGAGCGAAAAAACTAGGCAACACAAAATAATAAATACCGCCATTGCCGTTGTTCAATACAAAATTAGTCGATGAAATTTGCTGAACGGCGCTGGAATTTTCCATCCCCGGCGCTTGACTGTCAAAATTAAGCTTGTAATTAGTAGAAAGATAAATGCATGAAGTTCCATCTTGCTTGATGCGAATACAAGCGAATCCGGGAGCAAAATAAAGAAATGAAAAAAGCAGCATATCGCTGCCGGATAACGCGACATAAAAGGCGGGCGTATACTGCCCCGTGCCGGTAATCAAAGGCAGCGGAGCGCCCCAAGCGGTGAAATTTAACTGCTGAAAACTAAGCGGTGGAGAGATCGCGCTCAAGAGCTATAGCCCAATGCCGCAGCGCTCTCGCGCATTGCGCGCGCGTAGCGGATACCGTCGCCATTGTAGGCGGCGGCGAACGCGATTAGCTTGTTGGCATTGCCGAGCAATTCGGCAAGCGTAAAATTCATCCCGCGATCGGCGAGGAACGTCTCGAACGCGAGGCGCTGCGCGATCGTGTCCGCGCAGAATTCATAGAGCGTGCCGGCATAGGCGTGCGGCCCCGCCCAGAGATTGAATCCCATGATCTGGAAAAGACCCCAGCTTGTCGCCGCGATGACGCGGCCGGTCTCGTAGTCGGCGCCGTGCAGCGTCGCGATGCGCGCGGCCACCGACGGTGCCACGTCGCCCGCGTACACCGTCGGCTCGAAGCGAAGCGCGAACGGGTTGCCGGAGGACTCGATACGTGCGATCACGTCCTGCAAGGCGCGCGGCGACGTGGCAGGGATGGTGGGTATTGTCATGGCCGCGCTCCGAGCGTAGGATGCACCTTTGTAGCAGCACGTGCAGAAAAAAGAAAGCCCCGCGAGGCGCGCAAACCTGGCGGGGCCGGCCCTAGATCCGATGGCGGCGGATAGAGCGATGGCAAAAATAGCACGCGCACGATCAAAAAACAAGGGCATTTCTACCCTTGTGCGCAGCGCGCAACGCGCGCAGAAAAGCGAACTTGCGGCGCAATGGCGCGCACTGCAACGCCTGGGCGCGATGCCCGCGAAAACACCCGCACGCGTCGCGGCGGTCACGCCGCAGCGCGCGGCGGCGATCCGCAAAGCCTATGGCGAATTTCAGGCGCATGCCATCTATAGAGAAGGCTATGTCATCCGGCCGCTTGAGCGCCGCGTCACGCGCAGCGGTCGCGCCCGCTACGTGCTGGGCGATCTATTCCAAGCCGTGCCGGGCAAGCCGCGCGCGCCGGCAGGCAGCATCCGCACCCGCACGCGCACGATCGTGGCACGCGAGGCGGGCACGACTCTACGCGTGCGCGACAACAAAGTTATCGCGACGCGAAAAATAGGCAAAGAAAAGTCTATCATCATGGAAAATCAGCCGCTGCTCGGCGCGGATGAATACATGAAGCTGCTGCACGATATCGAAAGCGGGTCGCTCAAACTAAAGAAAAATGAAAACATCCGCATCTATAATAATGGCTCGACAACACACTTCAAACTTTTTGGCGCGCACGAACTAGAGAAACTCGCCGCAATGCTGCGCGCCTATCTGTCCGGCGCCGTGCGCGATTTTGATGACTGGGCGCGCAATTCAGAATTGGTGACGATCCGTATAAGCACGCGCCCGCGCGTCACGTCGGCGGAACGCGCGCCCGCGCAAAAGGCCAAAGCGAAGTCTAAAGCGAAGTCTAAAGCAGTGCGAAACACGCGCGCTTTGGCCAAGCGCAAAGCGCGCCGGTCATGATTCCCTGCCGCTGTCACATATGCGGGCGCCGCCGGTCGCTGCGCCGCTGGCCGGATCAATATCTGCGCGTACCACCGTGTCGATGCGGACGCCGCACACTCGCGCCGGATAAGTACCGCATCCGCGTCGAACGCAAGCAAAAGCCGTGCGACTGCATGGGCTATCATTTTCCGCACGCGCCTGGACGCGGGCGGTGCCTGGGCAATCCGAACTGGGGAAACTATCATGGCAAAGGTTCGACCGCCGAAACGTAGCCTTGCGGTCATCGATCTGGAGACCGATCCGTTCATGCATGGGCGCGATCCGATGCCGTTCGCGGCCGGCTACCACGACGGGCAGCGCTACATGCAATTTTGGGGCGACGATTGTGTTGCGCAATTGATCGATTTTCTGCAACACGCCTGCCCGCCGCACGTGATATATGCACATAACGGCGGAAAGTTCGATTATTGGTATATGGCACACGCCATATCGGCCCCGCTGAAATTTATAGACTCGCGCCTAGTCAAAGCACGGCTAGGACAGCATGAATTGCGCGACAGCTATAAGATCCTGCCGGTCCCGTTGTCCGCCTATCACAAGGATAAAATAGATTACGCATTGATGGAACATGGCGTGCGCGAAAAGCATCGCGCGGAAATATCCGATTACCTGCGCGGCGATTGCCTGAATCTGTATGAATTGGTCGCACGCTTTCGCGAACAATTCGGCGACGTGTTGACCATCGGCGGCGCGGCGATGCGGGAAATAACAAAACGATACAACCTGCCGAAATTGAATGCCGCTGCGGACGCGGTATTTCGACCCTATTTTCATGGCGGGCGGTGCGAAGCGTTCGAGATAGGAAAGCTGTGCCCGCGGCGAGGAAATTGGAAAGCCTATGATGTTAATTCAATGTATCCGGCCGTGATGGCAAAATGCGCGCACCCGATCGGCCAGCCAGATTACGTGACGGATAAATTGCCACGTAGCGGCTTTTACTTGGCGACCATCGATGCCACGTCGCGCGGCGCGCTGCCGCTGCGGACAAAGCAAGGGCTGTCGTTTCCGCACGCACGCGAGATATTCAATGCCACTTCGCATGAAATAATCGCCGCTAAAAAACTAGGATTGCTGGACATTCATAAAGTAGTGCAATGCTATGCATGGACCGCAACAACAAAATTCGATGCGTTCGTAGAATTTTTCATGCAACAGAAAATAGCGGCGGAACGAATAGGAGACAAAGCCGCACGCATTTTCGCTAAATTACTGATGAATAATGCCTTTGGAAAGTTCGCACAGAATCCGGAGCGATTCAAGGATTTTGAGCTATTCATTAACGCGGAAAAATGCCAAGCTGCCGGCTATGAAATCGCGGGAACACTGCATGATCGCATCATAGGCGCACGCCAGGCCGACACACGCCACGGCTGGCATAACGTGGCAACGGCCGCGTCCATAACCGGCGCAGCACGCGCGGCGCTGCTACACGCGCTGCACGGCGCGCGGCGGCCGATCTACTGCGACACAGATTCCATCATATGCGAATCGCTAGGACCGGATACGAAAATTCACCCGACAACGCTTGGCGCCTGGAAGCTAGAGCTAGAAGCCGATACGTTTTACATCGCGGCGAAGAAAATCTATAGCGCGGAACATCGTGGAAAGTTTCGCGATGCCGAAGGAGTGCCGCTGAAAAGCGCGTGCAAGGGCGCGCCGGTAGGACCGGAAATTATAGCGCGAATCGCGGAAGGCGAACTTTACAGCGCCGCAATCGAAGCGCCAAGCGTACGCATTGGCGCGCCACTAAAATACATCACGCGGACACTTGCACGGCGCGCATAAAAGCGCTACGCTCTCCACGTGGCATCCCGCCACGTGGAGACACCTATATGTTTTTCGAGAACAAAATTTCGATGAAGTCCATCGGCGTACAGCCGAAAACCGGGCAGCCGATCGTCGATGGTCCGGTCGCGCATATCTACGGCAGCGCGCGGAACTATCTCGTCGGCACATCCACCTACGGGGAATTCACCAAGTTTCGTGGAGACTTCGAGGCTGTGAACCTGGCGACCGGGGAATCGTACCGCTCGCAAAACCTGCTACTGCCGGACATCGCGGCCGGTCTGCTGGTCGCCGCGCTGCACGCGGCCGGCGCCAAGCACGGCACCGCCAAAACCGCCACCACGCCCGAAAATCCGGGCGAGCCGGCTACCGCCCCAGTCGAATTCGCGATCGAGATCGGCGTGCGCAAGAAAGCATCCGACAAGCCGGGCGGTCGCGGCTATGAATTCACGCTGCGACCGCTGGTGGAAACGCGCGACTCGGACCCGCTGGCGGCACTGCGCAAGCACGTCAAGGCACTCCCGGCGCCGGCGCAGGTCGAGCACAAGGCAGTAGCGAAGGCGAACACGCGGCGCTGACAACGGTCGAGTGCGAAAAGAAAAGCCCGCCGGATGGCGGGCTTTTTGTTGGGCGCCGGTCGGCGATAGTCGGTAGTGGGTTCATGGCTGCCTCGTGCTCCGCTCGGCCCACGCGTCACGCACGTGCTCATCCGAATCCGCCAATCCGCGTGCGATCTGCGCGGGCGTCGGCACGTAACCAAGGCGCTCGGCCCACGCGCAGCGCACGATCCAATCCGCATCTGTCAGTCCGCGCTCGACCTGCTCAGGTGTCGGAGCGTAGTCCGTGCGCCGAGACCAGCCGTAGCGGACCAACCACTCCGCATCAGTCAGGCCGCGCTCGACCTGCTCAGGTGTCGGAGCGTAGTCCGTGCGCCGAGACCAGCCGTAGCGGACCAACCACTCCGCATCAGTCAGGCCGCGCTCAATCTGCGCGGGTGTTATTGTTTTCTTCCCAGAGGGTTTTAGATCAGTCATTTTCTCTCTCCCCGCCCGCCATGGGCGCGATTAAATCCTAGCAGTTTCGATTGCGCGGCGCAAGGCCACGCGCAAGTTTTGGCGTATCAATTTTATTGATCGAGTTTTGCGCGTGCGAACGATTATGTTTGCGCGCAATCCACTGTGCGCGAAACGAAAGGGGCGCTGGTGCCCCCC
>JAEHJW020008113.1_pt1 | contig 14869 bp, 18 predicted proteins | sample 9271431 | NCBI WGS metagenome assembly JAEHJW02
GAAAAGGGTGAGTCTTAAGGATTCTGTCCCCGCCGGTTGGCTTGGTTTAGAAGTGCTGAAAAGACAGCGTAAAAGTGAGTTCGGTGATGATATAAGGCAGTTTGTCAACAATGGAGTAATAAATGTCGGATTAGCCGCACCTGAGCAAATTGACGCGGTTGAGGCAGAATTTGAGGAAGTTTTGTCTCGGGACGGTGGGGAAAGCGCACTTAGTCGTATAGGCGAAAATAAACTAAAATCGCAAGTTGAGGGTTAAAATGAGACCAAGCCGCAAACGTAAAAACATCGTTTTTAAAGGGGAAAATGCCCAAGTCTCACGGGCGGGAGACAAACCGCAGTTCGAGACAATCATTCACCCGCCAACGAATGAGGGTAAGGGTGGGAGAAACGACTTGGGATGGGTGGAATTTAGGCGCAAGCCACGGTTGATGAATATTCGGGAAGTGAAATAGTCGAGGACTGGGCTGAGCAAGACCTGAGCTGGGTAGGGGGTAGGCTGACTTGGGGTGGGGTAGGTAAATAAGAGACTCCCATCCCCATCCACCAATACCTAATCCCTGAAAATTTTTAGAAATATGGGTGTCAAAAATGAAATTCAGCGTAAAATATGACAATCCAGTAAAGACGCTTAGGAAATCGCCTGTTTGGTTTAGGTATTGCTGGTTTTTGTGTTTTTGGAATCAGGGATTTCCCAAGATGAGAAAGAATTGGTTTATGGGTTTTAGGGTATTGGGGTTAAGTGTGCATTTTAAGGGTGATTTATCGCCGGTATGAAAAAGAGAAATTCAAGGGTGGTAAAAACGGTAAAAATTGGAAATGGTATAACAGTTAAGGTTATTAAAAGGGGAGAGCCGCTATCGCCGTCTATCTACGGTATCGGCGTTGAAATTAAAAGAGGGGGAAAGATTCTTGAGCGGGAGGCTTGGTTAGTAAGCGTTGTTGGAAAACTATAAAAGGAGTTTTAAAATGAGGACGATACTTGTTTTAGTATTTTTAGCCGTAATGGGGACTGTCTCGTATGGACAGGGGACGGCGGTAACGAGATGGCGCGGTGGTGAGGTAACGATAAATAGCAGTTTTTACACGAAAGTGGCTCTTCCGAGCGGAAGGAAAGATATTGTTATCATAAACAGGGGAACGGGTGGAGATACGGTAAGCGTAGCGATAACATATGCAGATACGGTAAGGAACTATGGAACGATAAACGGGTCTGGGATGGTATATCCATTTGAGCCATTTTCGATAGGATATACGAATGTGGACACATTGAGGTTGAAGTCAAGCGCGAGTTCGACAAAGGTAACGATAAACTTATTTTTCAGGTAAAATGAGATGAAAAAGTTAATAGCATTGATTTTCTTGCCGATTTTAGCCTATGGACAGGCAATAACGCAAAGTCAGACAATAGTCCTACCTGCGCAGGCTTTAAGGGATAGTTTGGGAATATGGGTAACAGTACCAGCTGGAAGGTCTATTTTAGCCCCGTTATTGGCTCCGCCCAGCGGGACAAGTGGATATTGGAAAAGGAATTTTAACGCGGGTGAGAGCGGGACGTTAACACCCACAACCGCGACAGATACGATAAAAGCACCGTATTTTAATGCCTCGACAAGATACATAGGCGGGTCAACTGGGACGGCTTCTGCCCCTTCGTATGGAATATCGGGACAGACTAATAATATGGGGATGTATCCCGCCAGTGTAACGGAGTTAGCTTTTTCTACTAATAACACGAGAGTCTTTAGGGCTAATACGACAAATTTCGTAACCGATGTAAGTATGGTTCCTAATAGTGATGGGGGATATAACTTAGGCTCTACAACGCTAAATTGGAACTACGGGTTTTTCAAGTCTTTAAGGGTCGGTACGGGTGCGACACAGAACCCGCTTCATGTTATAGTTGGTGTCTCCGCGGTGGCTGGGAATCTTAATGCTTTTAATTTTGTCAATTCTGATATAAATACTAATCGAAGCACGGTAGCAGAAGCTACGGATACTTCGAGTGTTAATTTGGAATATTCCTCTACTGGTAATCCGACTCTAACTATGAAAAGTAAGGCTGGCGCATCAATATTTAAGGTAGATAGTAATGCAGTTTATGCGCCTGCATATAGGTATAACACAGGTATTTTTTCAGCCGCGACTTCCGATGGGAGTGATAACAGCTATGTGGGAATTTCTGGCGGTGGTTCGGATGGTGAAACAAGGGGCGCGACTATTTACCTGAGCGGTAATGAAAGGGCTGCTTTTGGCGGCGAGGTATCAATCAGCGCGGGAAATACCGGTGGAACAGCGGCGATTATACGTTTAAAAACTGGTGCTGGTTTAGACCGTCTACGCATTGACGAGAATGGCGTTGTAACGCTTGGGACGGTGGATAGCGCTGGGACGGGACTATTCTATGCAGACAAGATTTATGTCGCAACAAATTTCAACGCAACAGCTATTGCCGATCTTACCGCTTCAGCGGGCCAAATATGGCTGTCGTCTACGAATGCAGACGTTTTAAAATACTCCAACGCTTCAACCATATTTTCGATTCTATCAACAAAAAGTAATACGTTAACCGCCACACCGGTTGATCCAACCGGGACAACGAGCACCACCGGTGTAATGATGGGCTTAGGGCAACGATTAACGCTCGCCAATACAACGCGAATGTTTATAACTATTAACGGGCAGATGTCAAACAACACCCTGAATAATGGTGCCACTATACAACTGCGCTATGGCGCAACCGCCACTCCTGCCTACGGCGATGCGTTGACGGGGACACAAGTAGGGGCATCTCAAACATTCACGGCGTTGATAGCGGCACAGAGAAACGGCTTCACGATCACGGGAATTGTAACGGGGTTGGCAGTTGGAACATCGTATTGGATTGACGCCGGGCTTGCAGCTGTGACGGGGGGAACCGCAACAATCACGGGTGTAACAATAACAGCGCATGAACTATGAGAAAATAATATTAGTTATAATCTTTACAATCTCGTTGGCATCAGCGCAGACCACAATTACACAAACACAAACGGTAACGGTAGATGGGTCTGGTTCACCAACGAGTATATTTATAGCCGGTTCAAGGACATATGACTGCGGACAAATACCCGCAGGAGTGGATTCGAGTTTTATCATAAATGTTACCGGAGCGATAATCGGCAATCCCTGCACAGTTGGAACTGATACCATACCTGAACAGGGTCTCGCGGTGAATGCTTGGTGCGACTCGGTGAATGTGATAAAAGTAGTGCTGTCGAACAGGACGAATAATTTTTTAAATCCATCTTCAAAGATATATAAGGTAAGCCAACGAATTTTATGAGTTTAGTTGACAGTAGCCACGTTCAGCCAGCGCGGGCGAGACATGGAGCGCATTACTATACGAAGCCTAACCCGCATGGGAAACTTGTGCCGTCTATGACAATGTACCCAACGACATCGGATAGAAAGTTATGCCCTGAATGTAAAAAATATACGCATAAGATGGATTGCGGAATGTTTCGAGACAATGCAGAGACGTGTTTGAACTGCGGTGCAGATTTAAGGGGTGTTGAATTTGAAACAATGGAAACGCATAAGTGAATGATGTCAAACTTTTATATAACCCCTATCCGAAACAGAGAATGTTCCATGATAGCAGGGCAAAGTTCAGAACATATTCCGGCGGAGTCGGCTCTGGAAAAACATTAGCGGGAATTTACGAAGCGTTAAAGCAAAGTTTAACATTCCCCAATAATTTGGGTTTAGTGGGGAGATTGACCTACCCAGAGTTAGACGATACGACATGGAAAGAATTATTAAATTTTCCATGTATTGTAGACGACCAAGAGGTAAGGTTTATAGATTCTCCGCTGGTGATAAACTACAATAAGCAGAAACATGAAATAACGCTTTATAACCGCTCGATAATTTTAGGAAGAGCATTGGACGATTCCTTTGATAAGCTTGCAAAGGGCTTGAATCTTGGCTGGCTCTATGTGGACGAATTAACGGAAGTACCGGAAGAAATTTGGGATGGTATCACGAGACTACGACTTCGCAGGCGTGTCCCATGTTTTAAATGCGGGAAGTATCCGCCGCCCGGTAAGGTTATTTGCAATAACTGTAAGATTTACACGATTCGGCATACAGCCTTCGGAACGACAAACCCAGAGGGTCATGATTGGGTTTGGAAAAAGTTTATCATGAACAATGACGGGAATTATTTCATTGTTCAGGCTTCGTCCGAAGAAAACCCAGCGCTATCTGAAGAATATCTTAACGAACTTCGCCGAATGCCAGACGAATGGAAAAAGAGGTATCTATACGGCTCCTTCGATACGTTTGAGGGGTTGGTTTATAAGGAATATCAGGATAAGGAGCCGTTTGTTATTGAACCGTTTAAGATTCCCGAACACTGGTATAGATTTGTAGGAATAGACCACGGATATAGAAACCCAACGGCTATTTTATATGGAGCGGTAAATGACGAGGGATTGATTTTTATTTATGATGAACTTTATATGAGCGGTAAATTGGTAAGCGAGCTTGCCGAACTTATGAAGATGAAGGAGAAAGAAAATAAGCCTAAATTATATCTTATTGACCCCTCGACAAGAAATAGAAACGGACAGACGGGGTTGAGCGTTATAGATGAATTTGCGTCTAAGGGAATTTACTGCGAACCAGCCAATAACGATGTCAGGGCGGGAATTAACCATGTTCAGGAATGTTTTAGTCTCGTTAACGGGAAGCCGAGATTGAAGATTTTTAAAAATTGTGTGAACCTGAGAACAGAATTACAGACGTATAGATGGAAAGACATTAAGACGGGAGCGATGCAGGATGCACCGGAGAAACCACTGAAAAAGAATGACCACGCCGTTGATGCGCTCCGATATATGGTGATAAATATTTTCCAAACGCCTAAAAAGAAACCGAGAGAGCATTTTGATTACAAAGAAGTATTATCACGGGTGCGTCAAACCGTTAATTACGATTGGATGGCAAGTTGAGCGAAGTAGCTATTAAAATAATGGACGCATATTGCCGCGTCAAACGAAAAGAGCAATCCGAGCGGGAACTATGGGACAAATGCTTTCAGTATGTCAATAACCGTGTTGACGGACAACTTGGGCAGTGGAGCACGTTGCTTCGCAATGAATTAAAGCCCAGTGGAAAGCCGACAATATCGTTTAACGAGATAAAGAAATTCGTTAACAGGATTTGCGGAGCGCAATCGCAAACAAAGGTGGAAGAAAAAGCGTTCCCGCGAGACGATACGGCAGACCCATTGACGGCTGAGGCGATAACGGACTGTCTCAAGTATGTTTATTACATCAATAATTACGAGATGAAGGTTCGCCGGATGTTCAGAAACGGCGTAATCTGTTCTGTCGGTTATATGAAAGTAGAGTGGTCGGATGAACTTGACCCGATGGGTGAGATAAGCATAAAGGTTCTCAACTCTAAAAATGTTTATGTAGCGGGATTAGAGGGGTATGATTTGCGGGATAGTGAGGGTGTTTTTGAAGTTATCCCGATGACCAAAGACGAGATGTATAGCCAATTCCCCGATGCGAAAAGTGAAATTGATGGATTGGTAAGAAATACTATTGATAGCAAAGACATACCGGTCGCAAGCGACTTAGACTATTCATTCGGGAAGTCTATACCACTGGGAGATGTTTATGATTCTGATGAGAAAAAGTTCAATGTTTTACGCTGTCAGAAATATGAGTACAAAACTGTTTCGTTTATACAGAACCTACAAAATGGAGATTTAACGGAAGCCGATTTATCCCCGAAAGAAGTCAGGGTGGCATTAGAGCTAATCCAACAACAGACCGGTATTCAACATAAGATTATTAAGAAACGCCTACGCAAGATAAAGGTAATGACCTGCGTGGGTGATGTGCTGTTAGAGGACAGATGGAGCACCTATAAACACAACCGTCCCGATATAATTCAGTTTGTTTGTTATCTTGATGATAATAAAGAGACGGGGGTAGTTCAGGATTTACTTGACCCGCAAGACGAAAAGAATAAGAGACATTCCCAGATAATTCATATTTTGGGAACCAGTGCAAGAAATTCATATTGGGCGCGAAAGGGAGCGTTGGATGACGTAGAAGATGCACGTAAGAGACTGTCTCGAACAGGTGAGATTATAGAAGCTAATGGCGACCTGAATCAAGTAATGAAGCCGATTGAGAGCAATCTCACCGCCGTTCCGGCTATTATACAAATGGACGTGGCGGCTACCAGCGAGATGAAGGAAATTTCCGGTCTGCATGATGCCGCAATGGGTCAAGTCCCGACCGGAGTAAAGTCTGGGCGCGGGATACAAGAACTTCAACAGCCGACAGAAGTTATTATCGGAGAGATTTACGATAATCTTATAATTACGCGGCGTTCGATTGCGGAAACCGTTGTATCGCTTATTCAACAGTATTACACCGATGAGCGGAGAATCAGGATTTTAGGAGAATACCATCCGGCTATCATGGATGAACGCATGGAGAAGATGAAGAGTCTTGGGATTGCCAATGTAGAAAACGGTGCAATGACGTTAATGCTTAATAAACAGATTGGTGATACAAAGTATAACGATGTAACCGTTGGACGCTACGACATCGCCATTGAGACGGTATCTTATAACCCAACTGAACGCAGGGCGAAATATTTTGAAATGCTTAACATGAAAGGAATGGGTGCGCCGATAAAGTGGTCAACAATTATTCGTAATTCCGATGCACCCGGTAAGCAGGAAATGTTAAGGGATGTTCTTGAGGCTGAGGCGTATATGTCGGGCATGATGAACGGAGCACCGCCACAGGCTGGGTCTGCGCCGCAAGCAAGCCTTCCCGGTGGTATTCCACAAGATTTGGGGCTTAATTTAGCGGGGGTTCAATCGTAGGAGGATTCTATGGCGAAAAAGTGGATTCAGGCGGCTATTAAACATCCCGGAGCATTGCATAAATCGTTGGGAGTCCCGATGGGCAAAAAGATACCGCATGGTATGCTTGTGGAAGCATCGAAGAAAAAGGGAAAAATAGGGCAACGGGCGAGACTCGCAGTGACATTAAGTAAAATGCACTCATGACACGAAAAGATTTGCATATAGGACTTGATGAACTTTTAACTCAATTAGGATTCGGCGATACGGTCGAGCAACAATGGGGGGGGATTATACTTGAAATTAAATTTGAAAATGGGAAAGAAACAATCCGTGTGAAAGAACGTAGCACGGAAAAAATACTAACAACTAAGGATTAACAATCATGGCAGACCAAGAACAACCTGTAACCGAGGGGAATCTCGAACAAATGACGAACCAAGTCTTTGGCGACGAACAACCCCAACCACAGGAATCTACGGCACAAGACGCACCGCCAACGGAAGAGGCGGCGACACCCGCAGAAGCACCTCAAAGCGGACAAGTTGATATGAACGAGTCTTTGAAGACGATTCTCAAAGAAACGCCGTTTAATGGCGATGATATTGTAGATAACGTCAAAAAGTTCGTAGAGGCGCATAAAAATCTTCAATCTGAATGGACAAAAAAGACAACGGAAATCAAGCCTTACGACCCGTTGTTAAAATTTATGTCCGCAGACCCGAAATTTGCACAGGCAGTAGAACAGTTGCGAACCATTTATCAGAATCCGCAGTTAGCGAATGCGTATATCAATCCACAAGGACAGGTCTTGAACAGCAGACCCAACCCTTTGAATTACGACCTCATGACACCGGATGGGATAGCTAAGTACGACCAAGATTTAACGGCATTTATGGAGCGTAACGTAGATTCTCGCCTGAACACGCGATTAGCTGACTTGGAACAGAGAACGAAGCTTGAGAACTTCAAATTGGACTTTGCACGGCGGTTCCCGCAGGTGAAAGACAATGCAGAGGAGTTGTTAGGTTGGGCACAGGAACAGATAATGAACATGAACCCAATTGAAGCGGCATATAAACTCAAGAATTGGGATGCAATCCAAACAACGGCATTAGCGGAAGCAAAAAAGACGGTTACAAGCAAGATTGAAGAGGCTGGCAAAACAAAAACACCTTCTGGCTCTGGCGCAGGAAAACCAGCCGCTAATATTGCCGACATTGTTGAACACATAGGTAGATACGGTATTGAAAGTGCCGAAAAGCGGTATGGGGAAAAAGAGGCTGTCAAAGCTATGGAGGAATTTACAAACAACCTCTAAAAAGGATTTGAAATATGGCTTACTATGCTTCTGGGTACAATCCCACCACTGCGTATATCAGTGTACGCAAGGCTTGGGATACTATACTCCATACCCAAACACAAAACTCGCTCTTCTTCCGCGATATGATTGGACGGGACAAGGGCGGAGAGGGTAGTTTAAAGAAAAGTTTCACAAACTATCCCATCGTTGAAAAAACGCAACTCGGCAAAGAGTCTGGCGACCGCATTACCATGACGTTACGCCGACAACTTGTTACGAGTAACTTCCACAACGCAGGTAAAAGCGGCAATACACAGTTAGTTGACAGCGAAACGGCGATGTCGTTCTACAATACCTACGTTTATGTTTCTCATTGGCGCGATGCAACGGCGATTCTCGGTAAATTAACCATGAAACGAACGCCGTTTGAATTACGACGTGAGGCGGTAGATGCCCTCACAGACGAAGTGGCGCAATTCTTGGATAGCTCTATTTTCTTCACACTGTATTCAGGATTTTCTCCGAATGTTGTGCGTGAAGTTGGGGTTTCCACATTAACAGAGTCGCTTCCGCTTAATAACCTCTATGGCAAGAATCAATCTGCCGTTGCGAATATTACCGCATCGGATGTCCTTGATACGGAATATTTAGAAATGTTAGCGGCTGTTGCTTCTGCGAACAACTTTAACCACATCCGACACAATGGAAAAGATTGTGGATTGCTTATTGTCCATCCATACTCCTTGAAGACTTTGCGTGCTGATAGTTTATATCAAGACGCGAATAATCAAGGTATGCCGCGTGATGGTGAGAACACCATGTTTTCACGTGCAGAGGGACGATGGAGCAATATTTATGTAGCGGAAAGCAATAAGGTTGATTCCGCTAAGAATTACGGCTCATTGACGGTTTCGAGTGACGCCATTACAATCGGCGCGGCTACTATCAATGACGTTGCCGTTACGGATGTTCGTATGAATCTTTTCTTGGGTGCTAATGCTGTTGCCCGTGCCGTTGCACTGCCGGAGTATATGGAGGCACGTAAAGAGGATGATTACGGGAATATCTTTGGGTGGGGTGCTGGTTTGATTTTCGGTGACAGAAGGACAGACTACACGATTGATGACGGTTCTGGTGCGACAACGAAGAACCAATCGTCAATTTGTTGCTATTCGTATGCACCGACCATCGCCAGTAACTTTAGCGCAATCTGGTCATAACTAATATAGGAGTGAGCAAACAATGCAACTTTTGTATTTAAAAGGCAAACAAATTCAAGTCAAATGGACGGGGACACGGGATTCAACCGTGTTCTCGCCCATTGGCGAAGTAAGCGATGAGTTCGGTAAGAGATTATTGGAAAATCCACGATATAAGGGTTGGTTTAAAGAAATACAGCCGACCGTGGAGTGGGTTTGTGATATTTGTCAATCCAAGATGAAGTCGAAAGCCGGACTTATCTCGCACAAACGAAAGCATAAGGAGAAACAATGAAAAAACTTTTAACTGCGTTGCTGTTCCTCACAGGAGCAACAGCTTTCGCACAAAGAACGCCGGTATGGAATCAGGCTTGGGAAGTGTATCGAAAGGTCTATACGGCTTCTACGGCAAATGATACTACGGCATATATCCCATTAACACAAACTTCAACGGGGAGACGCTCCGGCGCGACAGATATACGATTTTTCGGGCGTTCCAACGATAGTTTGTCCGTTAATTGCTACTATCAGTTGAAAAACAGCTTGACTGGGGCTGTGGGCGTGTGGACGCAAATAGATACCGTTATCCACGTCCAAACTTCCGACAGTACTTCAACACCCGGTACGCTGTTATTGGCTAATCTTGTTGGTTACGACCAGATACGGTTTTACTTCGACTGGTTGGCGGCAAGTGCCGGAGCAAATGCGGTAGATAATGTATTTCGTTGGTACTTATATCTTCTCAAGAATGAAGACCGATAATGGCGGCGGGAGATAGAACCGACAAAATACGCAGTAAGGTCAGATTGGCATTGGGGATGGTGGATTCGGATTTACCCATCCCCGTTGACCTTGATACGTTGGTGCATGATACGATAGACGACTATCAAAAACGCATCGCAGAGGAATTGCTCTGTATAGAAACCTCTGCAAACCTTACTATTGCAAGTGGGACAACGAGTGAGCCTGCGGGATATTTTCGGCTGAAACAAATTGTGTTGCCGACCGGTTCTACATTGCAGGTAGAGGAAGTAGACGTTTCAGAATACGACAACATAACACGTATTACACCGTTTCCAAGTATTCAGAAACCGATTTATTTTAAACGCTGGGCGGGAACGTGGACGTTCTATCCCACGCCTGATAATGGGACGTGGAGTTGTTTTTATTACAAAGTCCCATCAACGAACGTCTCGACAAGTGTTGACCCAGAGACGGGGACGCAGTTTGACAAGGCGATTGAATATGGTGTAATTTCCGACATCGCTCCGGTGATTCGCAGACCGGATTTGACAGACCTTTACACGATACTTTACACGCAAGAAATGAATCGCTTACGCTCTGCGTGGCGTAGGACAAAAAATAACAATCACACTATTTACTACAACGAATAATGGCAAGCCCGAACTATGATGCGCTTCATGTAAGACTAAGCCGAATGATAGGCGACCCAGTTGCGGCGGCAGCTACCAATGGGAATAGTTTTACATCTGCACTGCGAGACCATTTTCTTAATGATGGAGTGCGTAGGTTAATGAATCACTACGTCAAGATGCGTGGATATGATTCATTTTCCGCTATCATGGTTGAGCCTGCGTTTTTTGCTGGTGGGTATTTGGCGGACGAAGCACAGACATTAGCCTCTAACGTGAAGACATTATCTTCTTGGACTGGCGGGGTGTTCAGCATTGTAACCGCGAGAAACGCTACGGCTTCACCAAATGTAGTTATTAACCCATTACCGCATCGTTATAAAGACTTAGCGAGAACTGGCGTGAATCGTTATTTGAATCCGGCTACGGGGAATCAGTGGTATATTATCGAGGGTGCAACATTGCGAGTTCTCGGAAGCGGAGCGACTGACTCTGTGAATTTGCAGTATATCAAACCGCACACGGATTTAACAAACGGAAATGCGACCGACATCTTAGTCCCCGCGGCATATTGGAATGAAGTGTTAGACGAGGCGTATAAGATTTTTGCGGAAGAATACCCAGAGGAAGAAAGCCTTGCACGGTTGCAGTTAAAAGAGGGTGCGTTGAACCGAGAAATAAACATCAAGGCGGCAAATGGCTGAGGGAAAATACAGAGAAGATGAAGAAGGTCTTTGGTATTGGGACGGTAAGAGATGGATTCTCGTACGAAAAGGTGGAGATGGCAAGGATAAACGTAAAGATGAGGATGTAAAACCGCCTACCCCGACTCCACCGGCGCCAACCCCGACAGAGCGACCCGCTCCGTATGGTTACGAACAGTTGGGATATGCAACGGGGAAACTTACACCGATTAATCCGCTTGCCGTTGGCGGCGGCTTAGCCCGTCCCAAAAGATATTATAACCTGCTCTTTGACAATTTTAGAAATGGTATTGTTTCGAGGTTTAACAGGGGACAACAACCCGCTAATTCTGTTTTGGACTGTAAGAACTTTCTTATTAACCGTAAGACTGGTTCATTGGTACAGAGAAACGGTTATGCTTCGTATCTTGCAACACCGTTTTCACTTGTTGACGGGACACAGATAAGTGCATGGAACCAATACTGGAATCTTGGGACAGAAGTGCCGACTTCAAGTTCAGTAGATGTCGTAGTGGGGACAATTTCTGCCTCTACGGGTTGGATGCAGAAACCGTTTTTTCAAGGAAGCACAACGGCGACAAACAACTATGTGAATTGGAGTGAAAATACCTCACTTGGGACGCTGAGTTCATCGGGTACAAATACGGTAGTAACATCTTCTGGTAGCGCAACAGATAATTATTATAAGGGATGGGTGCTTTTTAATAATACACGGACTGAATATATATATATATCGTCCTATGTCGGTTCTACAAAGACATTTACCTGCAATGAAAATATTCCGTCTGATTGGGCGGCGGGTGATACCATACTCGCTTATCGGTGGTTTCACGATAATATCGGATTTGCCCCAAATGCTATTTCAACACCGATAGCATTACAGGTGGGTAATTCGATAATCGCCTCTGGCGGACAGGGAAGCACGGCGGCATATAAACCCGTTATTTCGCAGTATCTTAATAAGACGTTCTTTTCCGGTGCTACCAAAGCCCCGCAATATTGGGGGACGTATGTAAGCGAGATGGAAGTCAAGTCCACAAATGGAGTTACAATAGGAAACTCCGCAGGATATACCTCAACCGGCAATGGATTAGACCAAACGTCTAACTTTTTCTTAAAAACTGTTTTTGAAACAGATGATGGGCAGTTAAGCGCACCGATAGCGGCGGGAACCCCGTATATAACGCCCACGGCGAATCAGGGCATACAATCGCAATGCACGTATAATTTCCCGTTGATGAATAAGCGTTATCGGTATCAGCATTGGTTCATTGGAAGTTCCGAGGGCAACACGAACACAACGACATTGCCGTGGGTTAAGCATTTTTATCTTGCGAGCTATGACATGCTCACGGGTGGAACGACTGGTGCAGATACGGGGGGATGGGCGTACACGGAAAGCACGACAGTCCCCGGAACCTATACACGCACATTCCAATTTGACGTACGTGATTGGAATAAAAAAGGCGAGGACTTACTTGCATTTTTAGGAGTAGATTCAGAATACACAAATTCTACGGTTTCATTTTCATTGGCGCAAATTGTTAATGACAGACTTATTGTGGGGAAATATTATGACTATACAAATGGCATAAGTGAAAATGACCAGATACGGTTTTCTGGATTTTCCGGTTCGGGTGTACCGCAAATTTGCGTACTACCCGATTCTGACGGAACATCTCAGTCTACAATTGAGCAGGGCGACCCGACCTCGATAACGGCTTTAGAGAAATACGAGAATCTATTATTTATCTCAAAAGACCAATCGGCGTATTACATAAATCCGACTGGACTGCCTGATACTTGGGTATTAAATTCGATTTCACGGACGATAGGATTTGATTCGAGCGGGACAGTAGTAAGAACGCCGTATGGGATTGTCGGGGTCAAGGCTGGTGATGACATTTACCTATGGAAGGGCGGACAATTTGAAAGCATGACAAACCAGACATGGATTGACAACGATGTGGGGACGAATGCTTTCAGAAAACTTGTTACGACTTATAAGTCATCTTGGCTGGGTTGGTATGATGCTTCTTGGAAGTCTTATAACTTAATGATAACCGAAGACGGGAGCGATAAAAAGACATTCTATTCGATGTGCTTTGAGATTCCGGTATCGAGTAATTTTGCTTGGACACGGCATAGAATAGCGCACAATATTTCAAGCGTTCGGGTTGACAGGAACGGGATAGTGTCGTTTGCCGCAACGAATATTTATAAATGGTCTTCGACAGCCTTAGATGATGCTGGAACGGCGATAGATTGTTACATTGATACGGGCGACAGGCTTGTCAGTGAGAGGGATTTGACGTATTTAATGGGATGGTATATGTCTATCAGCCAAGATTCGAGCGCAACACGGGCGGGGACACTGGATTCAGAAATATTGATTGATGGGACTTCCGCTAAGACGTATTCAAATATGACAAAAACAGCTACACGATTTGAGACAAAATGTAACTTAAGCGGCGGACGGACAATACGGTTCAAGTGGAACAAAAATGCTTCGCCAGCGACGTGGACGCCGAGTTCTTCGACCGCTACACAATTAACGATAAATGAACAGTGTTTTAAATTAGATGTACGCCGTCTCACGGGAGATGGCGCACAGAGTTTGTGAGGAAAGTATGCCACAAAGTTATCAGGATTGGAATAAAGCCTTTCAGCAACAATATGGCGGTGGATTGGGCAGATTATGGAATATTGGCAACTTACCCGATGCCGCGAAGATTCCGCTTTATGCTGGACAGCAGGCTCAAAACGCCATAACAAACCCACCCACTACACCAGAGTATAAGCCGATAAACTTTACAGACCCAACGCCATACTTTGCCGATGACAAACTAAAAAACTTTTTCGCATTAGGTCGAGCAAATGCTTTACAGACTCAGGAACAAGCGGCGGCGGGAGCGCAACGTGCGGCACGAAGTCAGGCAAGTTCAGGCAACTTCTTAAATCCGGCAATGTATAGTTTAAATGCCGGTAACACCGTACGTCAAGCCTACTCACCGGTTTTTGGTCAGTTAGCTTCTCAAGAAGCACAGGCTTTGGACGCTAATCAAAAGGCTTTATTGGCGGCACTTAATCAAAAATCTCAATTTGAAGAAATGGCAAGGCAGTTCAACGTAACAGATGAACGTCAACGAGAAGCCCTGCAACAACAGCTTTTGAATCAATACTTACAATATCAAATGCAACAAGCCCAATTCCAAAATCAACGAGATTTATCTGGGGCGGGTATATTTGATTACGCTGGGTTACTAACGTCTCTTTTGGGTCTTCCTTTGGGCGCAGGGGTGACGTTGGGAGGTAAAATATTCGGATGATACCACGACAATCAGTAGCAGATTTTGGGAACCTGCTCAGAACCCTGTTCTCTAAAATACAGAACGAGCAATCCCAACAAGAAG
>JAEHJW020005619.1_pt3 | contig 14865 bp, 20 predicted proteins | sample 9271431 | NCBI WGS metagenome assembly JAEHJW02
TTTGCTTGCCCATATGCTTGCTTCTTTTACGGTTAACAGATTTTTATTATTCATTGATATGTTGTTTTTTTATAATATTTTTAGTAATCTAGCGCGAAGTTGACGAACCAAAGAAAATTATTTTTATCTAAATTGTTTTTTATAGAGATGAATTTATATAAAAAATCGACTTTTTCTTCGATATTCATATTTCTGTTTTTCGGTATTATTAAAAATTGAAATGTAGGAGTTGATTCTCCGCTGTCGAAGACATAGATTTTAATTTTAAAATCTTTTGTCGTTTCGATAAATTCGTTAAGAAATTTAATAAATATATTTAATTTACATTCGCTTAATGATTTTAAGAAATTTTCAATATCGTGTTCTTCGTCTTTATTAATGTCGATATTGTTATATTTATGAAATAATTTTAAAGTTTCTTCTATATTTTCTTTATTGGTTTTTTTAGACATGTGTATTGATTCCCAAATATTGGTTTCGGGATAGATTTTTTTAGTTTCTATTAATTCGTTTAATGATCCTGGTAACAGATTTATTAAGTCTTCGTATTCGTTTACGGTTATTTTTTCTTTAAGATATTGCCAGCTTAGATCGTTAAAATAGTTATGAACTTCTTCTACCGATTGATGCCATACGCTTTTTGCGTCGGTAATTAAGTCTTCGGGTAATTTGGATAACATATTTTCTAAATTAATAAGCAGTTCGGTTGCATTTAAGCCGTATGATACCGGCATCCATGGAATACGCGTATACGATTGCGTAGCCATAGCTATGAGGTCTCCGTAGTCGTTTGACATTTCTTCCAATGTTTGGAAATAGAAGTTGTTTCTGCTTATGGTACACATCATAGGACAGGCATAGCGCATATAACACATATGCAATTCATAGCCGTATTTATTTTTCTCGCTTACGAGCATGTTGATGTTTTTGAAAGCTTTGCTTAGATCTATATTGTTTTCCATTTTAATTCCTCTTATTTAATTTTTTAGAACGTGAAGTTAGGGTATATACTTTTAACAATGTTTAAAGCTGCTTTTTTGGCGCTTTCTTCGTCGGGATAGAAGACGGGTTCCGTTATAATATCTGTTTGCGATTTTACTACGCCGGGTATTTTATCGTAAACATTAGTCGAGAATTCTTGTTCTATATACCATTTGCCGTTTTCGCATTCTACTAATGTCAGGCCTAAATCTATGTCGTCGGTATACGGCACGAGCATATCGAGATGAATATGGTCTATCGTATCATATTTTTCGTGAGTGTTCATAGTTTTAAATTTCCTTTTATTATTATGTGGTTATTTTTTTTAAGAGTAATTTTATGGATTCTTCAAATTTTGTTTTATCGTTTGTATTGTTAAATATTTCAATTTTTTCGGTTTTTGCTATTTCGTCTATTTCTTTTTCGGAACGATGATTATCGTTGTCGTCTTCTTTTTCAATTCCTTTTATTAGTATATTGTATGTTTTGATGTTATCGAGCGAGTTTAACATTTTAAATTCGTTTATAAATCTGCAATCGGAGATTATAACGAAATCTATTTGCGGGTTCCAATATTTGCCGCTTATTGAATTTAAAGATATTGACGGCATATTATTTATTTTATTCCGCATATGTTTTGTCCAATAATCTTCGTCGTCTTTTCTAAATATATCGGTGCCGATATATTGCATTAGAGTTCTTGAGTCTTTTTTATTTATTAACGATTTGATAGTTTTTGAAATATTTTTAATATTTTCTATTAACGGTACTAACGCTTCCGGTTTTTTACCGCTGTTTACAAGCATATTGTATGTGCTAGCTTCTATATCTTTTATGTTTGTTATAGCGTCGTCGAAATTATTTTTTCTTACTCCGAAATATAGCGCTATCATGTTTTTTAATTTAGACGCGAATGTATCGTTGTAGACGATATAGCCTTCGCTTAATAATATTTTTGTTAATTCTCCAGCGATATATGTTTTCCCAGATCCTTTTTTTCCCATAAGATTTATTATTTTCATATTTTGATCTCCTTTATTTTTTTTGAAATAAGAGAATATATTCGTGTTTAAATATGTAAAATCCGCCTGACAGCGCTCTGTATCTCCATAATTTTTGCTGGTTCATTTTTCCTTTTGTTTCTTCAAAATTTTTAATTATTATAGATTTTAATAAATATCCTCTTTCTAAGACGGATTCCATAACATAGAAACTTAAAGGGAACCACTCTTTTTTATAGTATTTATCTCCTATTATTATTGCGAGGTATCTGTTTTTATCCAGATACGGGTAAGTGTTGTCTATTGTTTCGCCGAATAAGTTTATAAATTCGTCTATAGTTTTCGTGTTTGATAAATCTCTATTGTTTTTGCTAAACTTGATTATGTCCCAATACGGCGGGTGCATAATTATTAATTGCACAGATTTTATATTTAGTTTGTTTAATTCTGTTTCTAAGTTTATAATTGCGCTGTCGGCGTTTATTATTTCGGTTTGTGTATTGAATATGTTATTTTCTTTTTCAATGTTTTCTTTTGCTATTTTTATCGCGTCGGGGGATAAATCTATTCCTATTCCGTTTCTTCCTAATCTTTTGGCTTCTATTAAACTGGTTCCGCTTCCTAAAAATGGGTCTAATATCCAATCATTTTTTTTGGTGTATCTGAGCATTAGCTGATTGGGAATTTGCGGGATAAAGTTGCCCCAATATCCGGCGTTATGGGCGCCGGATTTGTCTCTTTTATCGAATATCCATAAGCTGTCCGTTATGATATTATCGTATTCTTTCCATTTGTCTAAATCGATGTCGTTTATAGGATTTTTAGTTTTCATAAGTAGGATTATAGGTTAATTTTTTATATAACTTACGCATACCATTTTTCTAAATCGTCAAAAGCGTCTTTGACTGCTTGGATATTGATAAATTTTAGTAATAATTGATCGGCTTCAATATGTCTTTCTCCTTTATCGTCTTTATTTTGGAGTGCTTTTAATTCATTGATGAGTTCGGATATACTCATTGTATATCCTACATCTGAAAAACCGTTTCCCATTTTTGTTTTCATTTTTTGATCTCCTTAGTTATTATAGTGTTTTTAGTTTTTATGAATTAAGCGGGATTACAGGTTGTTTCCTGTTCGTCGTTGTTTAAGTTAAGTTTTATAGCCGAAATTTTATTAATTATATTTATATTCTGAATACTTAAATTTTTTTATTATATTTAAAGAATTCGCTTATTTTTTCACATTTGTTAATTAATAATATTTCTTCCTGTTTGAGTTTAATTGCTTTTTCTATATCTGTTTTTTTTATAACGTGGGGTAGCATATTTTTTAAATTTTCGCATGCGGGGTTTGATGTGATAAATATCCAATTTGATATTTTTATGAAATCTATTAATGTTTCTCTGTTTTTTTCTCTATATTTTGTAGCAAAAATTGTACTTATATTTTTTGAAGAACATCTTCTTAAGAACATAAATAGGAAAGTATCATAGTATTGTGTTTGTGGCATATTATCTATTAGTTTGTGGAAATTATCTATAAAAATTATAGATTCTTTATATTCTTTATATCGTGATATTTCTATGTTAATAAGCATGGCTGTTATTAAAGCGTTTAATAAGTTTTGTTGGTTATAATTATCTATTTTGTATGTGTTTATTACCGTTAATGGATTATTAAAATTAATTTCCGATTCGTAATTAAAAAATTTATCGTAAGTTTTTATGAATGAGTTTAGATTATTTAAAAATGACGATAATTTTTTATCTTTAAATTGTTTCATAAAATCATAAATAATTTTGACCGTTAATTTTTCTTTATGTATTTTATAGAGTTCCGTAAATGCTTTGCTTATGTGGAATTTAATATATTTTTCTTCTTTTTCCGGTATGGATACGGTATTATTTTTAATCGACATTATAAAGATCCACTCTATGAAGTAGTCGCCGTAGATTTCGAGTAAATCATCTTTACCTTTGAAAAAAGAAAAAGGATTTATGGAAACGGGATTATCGGGATCTAGTATAATTTCTTTTCCTTTTGTGGTTTTAAGAAGTTCCGTATAATTATCTTGATCTTCTAAAGGAAATATAAAAATATTATCTCCTTTGGTATGATGTGAATAGGCTATATGTTTTATAAGCGAGGTTTTTCCCGTTTGTCCGATTATGGTTCCGTTAATTTGATAACTTGTGTTTCTAAATATATCGAATCCAGTTGTTATTCCGTTTTTTAGTTTTATAGGAATGGTATTATTTTTTGTTGTTATCCAGTTTGATATAGGATATAATTTTTGGTTTATTCCTGGTATTTTATCTACGGCAATATAATTATTTTTATCTGATTTTAAAGATAGTAATTTATTTACTACGGGATTTTTTTTATAAGACAGGTCTTCGGATTCGCTCCAGAAAAATCCTGCCGCTATGTTAAGTTTATCGTATTCTTCGTCGTTGGTTAATTTTAATCTATTATTTAGGTTTATGTTATTTATGTCTAGTATCTGTATTCTAGAGAGATTTGAATATTCCTCGTTGTCTTTTTCGAATATGCTTATAGCTCCGGCTTCTTTTATATCTTTGGTAAAAAAGCCTTCCCATTTTTTTATAGGATATATGTTGTTAAATAAAAAATCGTCTATATCGTTTTTATCGGAATATGTTATATTTCCTTCGGTAAAGGCGCCGACAATGCTTTTGAATGTTTCTATATTTTCTTTGTCTTGAGTGGAAAAAATTATAAAATATTTTTGTTCGTTTTTTTTCGGAGATGTGTATAAAATAAATTTTACGCTTGCCGGTTTAATTAAAGATAGCGTGTTTGCGGCAACGAATAGAATATCGCTTTTATTTACGAATTGTTTAAATTCTCCCGTTATTTTATATTTACTTTCCATAGTTCCTCTTATGAACTGATTTGATTTGTTATTATTAAGCGTTTATTATCTTTGGAAACGGATAAATCTATAATCGTGCCGTATTCGCATAATTTTTTTATTCTTTCTATGGCGTTTTGCTTATTTCCTATAAATTCTAAAAAGAGATTGCTGTTATGGAAATTTATAAAATCTTCCAAGGTTGCTTTGTCGCTGTTTTTTGTATTATCAAATGATTTTAGTCCGTTTTTTATATTATCGTTAACGGTTTTTTCAATTTGTTCGACGAATATTTTTTTAATTTTTATAGTATCTTCTACTTCTTGCGTTGCATCGTCCATAAAATAATATTTACGCTGATCTAATAACAAGTCTTCTAAGTTTAGTTCTTTATCTATATACATAACTATGTCGTATATAAAATCGTCGGAGTTTCCGAATTTAACTATATAGTATATAAACGGAATATATTTGTCGTTTACTTCGGCTATAAAAAATAATAAAGCGCTTTGTATTTCTACTTCGCTCGGCGGGAATTTAGTGTCTTTAATTATAAATACGTTTTCAGGTTTTTCGTCTCCTTGTACTGTGTGAATTATTATATTTCCTATGGGTAATTCGTTGATATTGTTTATATGCATTTTGTTTTATTTTTATTATTATTATTGTTGTTGTTTATCTTGTTTTTTAGTTTTGTTTCAATTCCACAATTGGTGCGATTAAAAGTATTTTTATCGACTCCAAAAATAATTTTCAATTCCATAATTGGTACGATTAAAAGTAAAAATTTATATATAAAAATAATAAATTATATTATTATATTTTAATAAAAATTGTTTGTTGGCTTTCGATAATGTAAAAATTTTGTATTTTGATAATAATATTTTTATTGTAAATGAAAATATGTTAAAAATCAAATGTTTTTTGTTTTTTATTATAATTTTTAATTTTTTAATTAGCGTTTGTAATATCCGTGGATAGGATTATTTTTGTCGACTCCGAAAATGATACGTTCGTTTATTGGTAATTGCATAATTTCTTCAGTTGGTATTTTTTTATTATATTCGTTATTGTATTTATGGATAATGTATTGAACGTCGTATTGTTCCGGAACTCCGAAAAATACTTTTACGGGGAATAAATTGAGAGTTTCTTCGGGGTTTTTGTCATATCTTATTATTTCGTGTATTGATTGCACGATTGCGATTATTCTTAAATTGTCTATTTTTGGTATAAAGTGATATGCGCATATAGGGAATAGGGATAGATCGTCTATTATTATAGTGACCGGTTTTTTTGGAGGCTTGTTATTTAAATGGTACATTATCCAATTAAAATCGTATCTTAGTAATAATAATCTTTCTCTTATGTCGATTACGGAAGCCGTAAGGTATACGGTATAATCGTCGCCTAAAAAATCAAGATTTTTTTTATCTTTGGTAAAATCTTTATTCGTAAATATTTTTTGTTTAAAATTTTCTTTTCTGTATTCTGCCGTATCTTCGGATAATTTATCGTCTTTTCTGCCGATTATTATTACGGAGTCTTTAATGGTTAATAGGTTTGGTTTGACGAAATATCTTGTTTTTCCCGTCCTGCATGAACCTACCGTAAGGATATTGGAATCGTCTTTTGTGGTAATTGAATTTGCTAAAGTTATTTTATCCATGCGTATTTTTTCCTTTTTGATTATCGTAAATGTATCACCGCGAATAATATAATGCTTAAAATTATTATTATTACGGCGCCTTTTACAGTGTAATCGATAAATATATTTTTTTTCATAAAAGTTTTTAATTTTTTGTATCGTTATCGTTTGAAATTATGATTATTTCGCCGATTTTTATTAACAGCATACATACTATGTATATTGCTGTTATGATTGTTAGTGTTGCGGATTTGTTAAAAGTAATTTTTTGCGTGTTTATATCGGATATTATTATCAGGATGGTTGCCGTAAAATATACTATTGTAATTATTTTTAACAGCGATAGTTTTTTTGCTATTTCTTTATATTTTTCGTTATGTGTTTTGATAGGTTTGAAATTTTGAAATAACTTGTTTATTATTTTTTTCATATTTTTTCCTGATTGTTATGCGTTATGATTTTTGATTTGTTTTGATTTTATAATTAATTTTAATAAAAGTCAATTAAAATCAACATAAAAATTTATTATTTAAAATTTTTACAGTTACACATTTTGGATAAACGCGTGGGATCGGAAGTGTTTCCCATGTTTATGTCAAAATCATCGGCATCGTATGTTTTTTTGTCTATTTTGTGTTTGAGCGAGATTACTATTGCGTCCGGTTTTATTTTGAATATGTTTTTTATAAAAGCGTTATGAGCGTGCCAACAAGCGGCGCACATTCTTTGTCCTTTGGAGCCGATTCTCGATCCTTTTTGTCTGCTGTCTTTTACTTTTAGCGTAACCGTAAAAGTTTTGCCTTCTATTAATTTTTTGAAAATTATATTGTCGTTAAATTTTTTATTGGTTTCTTCTAAGGCCTGTTCAATTTCTTCTTTTGACATATTTCTTATTTTCATTTTGGTTTCCTCTTTATTGTTGTGTTTATTTAATTTTATTTTATTTTTTGAGTATTTTTATTAATTCAAAGTATCCGCATTCATTTTTTATTATATTGGTTATGTTTTTATTAAAATGACCTGTGTTATTTGTTTGTTTTAAAATATTTGGTTGTTCGCATGACTTTTGTTTATCTTTTTCTCTAAAAAATTCGCATTTTTCACAATCGTCTGTTTTGATAAGTATAAACATTTTTTATCCTTATTTATTTTTTATTTTCTATATTTATGATTGTTAATTTTGTTTGATTATTTTTGGATATTATTTATTCATCTTTGATGAGTATTATTTTATGAGGATCGAATTTGATTGATTCTTTTTTTAGTAATGATTGGTATGTGTTTACGTTATCTATTAATTTTCTTAATTCTTTTTTAAAAATTTCATATATGTCCATAAATTCGTTTGGCGTAAGATTATCTATTTGCTGTCTTAATTTTTCGTCGTCGTTGTTTTTTGAATATATATTTTCATTTGTCATAACAAACGGTTCGCTTACCATCGTGAAATTATTGTCTTTATATTCTATGTATATTTTATTTATACTGCTTACCGAGTTTTGGTTTTGGGCGTAATTAGTTTTTATTTTATAAAATTTTTCGGGAAGTAAATATTCTAAGATTTCGTAATGCGTATACATGGTTTTTCTCCTTTGTTATATTATGATTCTGATTTTTTTAGTAATTCGAGACCGTATTCTAAAACTTTTTTTTCCATTTTTTCGTTTTCCGATCCGAATCCTGCGTCTGAATTTATGTAATATATATATTTTGATATATCTGTTTCTTCTTTTTTAAAATGTTCGCAGACTAGCGATGCCGCTTTTTTAATTACTCTTATTGCATGAATAGGACTGTCCGTATCTATCGTGTCGTCGCTATAGTCGTCTTCCGCTTTTATTTCAGAGTATATTATTGTTTTTGAAATTATTTTTTCTATCTTGTCTACAATTTCTTTTGTCGGGTTATTTAAATATTCTTCCATGTATTCTACGGTTGTTTTTAATTTATCGTCGTTGGGATAATATTTTTTGAAATTTTTTAATACCGATTTCGATGCGTATATTGCATATTTTATTTTATCCGTATCGGATAAGAAATTTACAAGATATTCTTCTGCCATAATTGTTTTATCTTTTTTTATTAGTATTTTTAGTAAATCGTATTTTTTTTTCGAATTTATTAAGTCTTTGCGTATTGCTTTTTTCTCTTTTTCTATGTTTGTAAAGTGTTTTTCAAAAGATTGAGTCGTTATCATAAAAAATTATAGTTCGCGTATTTTTGTATTTATATGTAAAAACGGAACCGTCTCCTTATTTTAATTAATTTTAATTTTATATATTTAAATGAAATGTTGATTTTTTTTACTGAAGAATTTATTATAATTCTGATTTTTTTAATAGTTCAAGTTCGTATTTTAAAACTTTTTCTTTTGTTTGTTGGTTTTCTGATCCGAATTCTGCTTCAGTGCTTATATTATCTATATATTTTGATAAATTTTCTTCTTTTTCGGAATATTTATAAACGATAGATGCCGTATTTTTAACCGTTCTAGCCGCATAGACAGGGCTGTCCATTTTGATATCGTCTTTGTCGTAATCATCTTCCGCATTTGATTGTATTTTTTCTATTTTCGGAATCATTTTTTTTATTTTATTTATGATTTCTTTTTTTGGATTATTGATGTATTCTTCTATATATTCTACGGTTGTTTTTAACTACCATTGCCGAGAAGTCCCCTTTCGTAAGATAGGGGATGAAAGGCAACACTATATTTGCTTTGCTTGTTGTTTTTGCCTTGATATTATATTTCAGTTATGCTATAATAAACCTATATGAAATATAATACAAACAAAGGCAACCATTCAGTATATTGTATTCAGTTCCATTATGTAGCCTGCGTAAAATATAGACTCAAAATACTGAATAACAAAATATCCGAAAGATTAAAAATGATAAACAAAAGTATAGCCGAGCATTTCGGCATTGAGATAATAGAGCAAGAAACGGATAAAGACCACGTGCATATATTGTTTTCAAGCAAGCCGCAAATAGAAGTCAGCAAGTTTGTAAACAGCTTGAAATCCGTTTCGGCAAGATTATTATTTCGGGAGTTTCCTGAAATAAAGAAGCAGTTATGGAAAGGACATCTATGGAGCTCGTCATATTTTCTTGCAACGACGGGACAGGTAACATTGGATATTCTTAAAAAATACGTAGAGTCGCAAAATGATAAAAACATATAAATATCGGTTATATCCGACGAGAAAACAAACGGAAAAATTAGAATGGACGCTTGAGACCTGCCGTATCCTTTATAATTCCGCACTGGTTGATAGAAACAGGCACTACGAAGAAACCGACAAAGGTTTATCCCGCATAGACCAGCAGAAGATATTAGTCCGGGATAAGAAAAATATCGAATATCTTATGAATATTCATTCGCAGGTATTGCAGGATGTCTTGTTTAGGGTAGAAAAAGCCTATAAAGCCTTTTTCCGCAGAATAAAGGAAAAGAACGGTAAGGCGGGCTATCCCCGCTTCAAGCAAACAGGCAGATATGACAGTATAACTTATACGCAGTCCGGTTTCGGTATAGATGATGTCGGTAAGTTATCGCTCTCTAAAATCGGGCATATCAAGTTAAAGCTGCACCGCTCTATTAACGGCATTATTAAGACCTGCAATGTCAAAAAAGAAATAGACAAGTGGTATGTCTGCTTTTCGGTAGAATATACGCCGGTTACTAAAAAACAGACCGTAATCCGCAAACACGTCGGGATAGACGTAGGCATTAAGTCTTTTGCGGCTCTGTCAAGCGGCAAGGTTATAAAGAACCCTAAGCACCTTATTCAGGCGGAAGAAAGGCTTATTAAGAAACAAAGGCGGTTATCAAATAAGAAAAAGGGCTCTAATAACCGCAAGAAAGCGAGATTATCGGTCGCTAAAGCGCATAAGAGAGTATCTAATCAGAGAAAAGATTTCCAGCATAAGTTATCGAGGAAAATCATCAGTAATTACGACGCAGTGGGAGTTGAGGATTTGCGCATTAAAAATATGGTAAAGAATCACTGTTTGGCTAAATCGATTAGCGATGCGGGCTGGGGACAATTTCTTTCTTTCATGGCATACAAAGCGGAAGAAGCTGGTATCCTGTTTTTGAGAGTAAACCCCCGTAACACGTCCAAAGCCTGCTCGGTTCCGGGCTGCGGATACATTTATAAAGATATGACATTATCCGTCCGCGAGTGGACTTGTCCGTCCTGCGGAACTACGCATGAGAGGGACGTAAACGCCGCCGCCGAAATCGATAACATATTAGTACGGAAAATACGGCAGGAACTGCCGGAATACACGCTTGGGGAGATAAGCTCTATGGATGACATCGTAAGTAGTAATACTTATGCACTAAAAAGTATCTTATCAAAGAACCAAGAAGCCCCGTCCGTAAGGGCGGGGTAGTTCACCGTGTTATTATCGGGATAGTATTCTTTGAAACATTTTAGCACTAATTTTGATGCGTAAAGCGCATATTCTATTTTTTCTTTATCCGGTAAAGATTTTGCGAGATATTCTTGCACCATGGCTATTCTGTTTTGTTCTATCAGTATTTTTAATAATTCATATTTTTTGCCTGAATCGGTTATGTTTTTTCTGATTGTTTTGTTTTCGTTTTCTATGTTTGTAAAGTGTTTTGTGAACTACCTATCAATAAATTGATAGGCTTCCTGCTTCATCGTATGGCGACTAATACCAATATTCCGATATCCCGCCGTATCATACTCCACAGGCGTAAACTCCGACAGATTACTGCCGTATTTTTTGGTATATTCTAATAAGAATATTAAACCTTCTAGGAATAGATTAATACTGGCATTTATATCTCTGTCATGGATAGCTCCGCATTTTGGACATATCCAAGATCTTTCGGATAATTTAAGATCTTTGTAAATGTAATCACAGTTTAATGTAGAACATTTCTTTGATGATGGATAAAATCTGTCAACTTTGATTATTTGTCTTCCATACCAGTTGGATTTGTATTCGATCATTTTTACGAATTTGTTCCATGATACATCCGATATAGATTTAGATAAATGCCGGTTTTTAATCATTCCCTTAATATTAAGATCCTCAAGAACAACAACTTGGCTATCGTTTATTATTCTTGAGGATAGTTTGTGTAAAAAACTTTGTCTTTGGTTAAATATGTGTTCGTGTAATAAAGATAATTTATTTTTGAATTTAAGATAATTTTTAGATGCTGTAGTTTTATCTTGTTTATTCCGTTTATGGACTTTTCGATCTAACCATTTTGATAATTTAACTAATTTTTTTTGAGATTTGAGTAGAATTGTTGGATTTGGTATTTTGTGAGTCTGTTTATTATCTAAGTTGGTTCCTGTGGTGATAGTAGCAAAATCTTTAATACCTAAGTCTATACCGGTAGATATACCAAGCGTTTTTTTAGGTATATAGGGAGTAAACTTAAATTTTTCTATTAACATGTTAACATAGTATTTACTGGATATGGTTTTAGAAATACTAATAGAATTAACATTTTCATAAAAGTGTCTATGGAACTTAACTTTAATAGGTGATTTTAACTTAGGAATTTGTATAATATTGTTTACTATTTTAAAACTCTGAGGTATTACTATACTATTATAAGAATACTTCTTTTTAAAGTTAGGATATCCTGCTTGTTTAGTAAAGAATTTATGATATGCTTTATCAAGAGATTGTAAACTGCATTGTAGTGATTGTGAGTTAGCCTCTTTTAGAAAAGGAAAACCTTTTTTTAAGAGAGGTATTATTTTTTGAAATTTTATATAGTTGAATTTTATGTTATGGTATTTATATAAGTGTATTGATCTTTCTAAAAAAAAGTTATATATAAATCTGTTATAACTTATTTGTTCGTTAAGATAATTTATTTGTTCTTTGTTAGGATATATGCGGAATCTATAAGTATAAAATTTATTTTTATCTTTATCCGTATTCTTATTTTTAGTTTTTTTAGAATTCATATATTATGTGATGATATGATTTGTATTATATGGTAATTATATGATATTGGTTTATATATAAATTTTGGTAATGTTATATGTTAATAATATTATATTATATTATTGATTAAAATTCAATAGAAATAGATTTATTTACCTTTCATCTCTCCTTTGAAAAAGAGAGAATTCTCGGTAGATTTCTTAAAAGATTCTCTCGTGATTTCCATTTTTATTTCCTCTGTTTTATTTATTTTATTTTATTTTTATGTTTTTTACCGAAGCCATGATTGTTTTTGCGGCTTCTTCGTAAGACGATATTTCCTTGCGCGGTATATTTCTGTCACGCAGGGAGCTTATCGTATAGGTATGGTAAGATGAATCATTTGCTTCGCCCTGCTGTTGTTCTAAGAATACTCGGCATAAATCTATGTTTCTTATTGATTCTGATGTGTTTGCATTTCTGATTAGATTGTATGATTGCATAAGAAAGCTTTCGTAAGATCTGATATCTTCTATTATTTCTTTGCTTTTTATATAATTTTTATCTATTTTTTTTAATCTTTTTTTGATTGCGGATATGTCCATAGTGTTTGTTCTCTTTTTTTAATGTTTTATTGGTTTTGTTAAATATAATCTAATAAAATGTTTTTGATTATTATTGCCGGGATCATAATAGAAAAATTTACTATTATTTCTATTAATATTTTTTTAATATCTCCGCCGTTGCGAAGCATATATAAATCGATGCCTTTGCCGGCGATATTTATGGCGCAAAACACTATAAGTAAGTTAAATGCGAGTTTTATGATGTTGTGCAATACGGATACTATTACTGATGTTATTTTGTATGCCATTATTTCGGTTTTTGTTATATTGTTTCAATTCCACAATTGGTGCGATTAAATATGCCATTATTTCGGTTTTTGTTATATTGTTTCAATTCCACAATTGGTGCGATTAAAAGTAGACTTTTTAACTTCAATTGAAGTGTAAAAAATTTTATATTTTGACGACAATTTTTATATTGTAAGTAAAAAAAACATTTTCTCTTGTTGTAAAGAGAAAATGTAATAAAAATTATATTAATTCCATATTGTATTAGTTTCATGATTGTTATAATTAAAATTGATTTCGGCATAAATAACATCATTTTCGGGTTCTAACGGAAGTCCTGTTTCGGCATCGGTATTACAAGCTATTTCTAGATCTTCTTTTGGTGTAGGAAATATGTTGTTTAAGTATAAAAAGAAACCATAGAGTTTTTTCTTTGGTATCCATATTTCTTTGTTATTAATAATTTTTTTTGTTTTAATATCTAAGAATTGTCTTATTATAATTCCGGTGCCTTTTAGAATTCCTTCTTTTAATATTTTGTAAAAAAGGTGTTCTGATGCGATGTCTATGAATTGGAAGTCTTTGTTTATGTCGAATGCTTGTGAATAATTGCTTGTTGTTATAGTGACTATTTTGGAGCCTTTAATATTTTTTAATATATTGATAAAGTTTGTTATATTTTTATTGTTATCGATGTAATTTGCGTCATATATTTTTATTATTTGAGGTTCTCTATCTCTATTGCAATATTTCCAACTGTATTTATCAATAATGTCTTGTAAATTTTTAGCGTTAACCGATCCGTTTTTGAATTCTCCAAAATGTAAGTGATGTTTTCTTTTGCAAGTATTACAGTATATTGCGACTTTTACTTTTGTATGTTCCGGTTTTTTAATATCGTTTATTTTAGAAAAATCGTTGAGTTCTATCAATAATCTTGGTTTTCTTTTACGGCGGAATTCTTTTTTTTTATTATGATTGTGATGTTGAGCGTTGTTTTCTTTGTTTGTGTTTTTGTTTTCTTTTTCATCCATTTTTGTTTTTCCTTATGTTAATTTTATTTTTTTTAATTATAATATATTTATTATAATTTTTCAATTTCTTAATAAAAAATTAATCTTATAAAGTTTCAATTTTATAATGTTTTGATTCTACAATTGGTGTGATTAAAAGGCGCAACGAAAGAAAACCTTTATGTCGAATTGTCAGTTTCAATTCCATAATTGGTGCGATTAAAAGCATCGAAAATGTTCCAGACAAGAGAACATTTATCAGCATTTCAATTCTACAATTGGTGCGATTAAAAGAAAACCGATTATTAAACTATAGAATGCGTCTCTCAGTTTCAATTCCACAATTGGTGCGATTAAAAGAAATGACAAAATCGTTTTTCTTAAAAATTCAAAAATGTTTCAATTCCACAATTGGTGCGATTAAAAGTTGCCCTATATTTTCTTGATTTACGATTTTATTTAGGTTTCAATTCCACAATTGGTGCGATTAAAAGATGAAGAAGTCGATAAATATGTATCAATTTTATATGCGTTTCAATTCCACAATTGGTGCGATTAAAAG
>JAEHJW020006141.1_pt1 | contig 14853 bp, 13 predicted proteins | sample 9271431 | NCBI WGS metagenome assembly JAEHJW02
TCCCAGAATTGCTCACAGTTGGCGCTGCGCCAGTAGCCAGTCCCGTGGCAGTCCCTGCCGTTATGGTCGCGGCGGCTCCCGCTGGACCGGTCGCACCCGCGCTCCCAGTTGCCCCAGTTGGGCCTGCTGGGCCCGTAGCTCCAGTTGCGCCGGCAGGAATTCCAAAATTGAAGACAGCCGCGCTTGAACTCCCTGAATTGCTCACCGTTGGCGCTGCGCCAGCAGCCAATCCAGTGGCCGTCCCGGCCGTTATGGTCGCGGCGGCTCCCGCTGGGCCGGTCGCGCCTGTACTTCCAGTTGAGCCAGTGGGCCCAGTTGCTCCCGTAGCTCCCGTCGCGCCTGCCTGTGCGAGCAACTGCCAGTATGTAGCATTCGTCGGCAACACCCCCGTGTTCGACGCCAGCGCCACATAGCTGCTACCCAGATAATCGACCGCATCCGTCGCTACATACGCAGTCGTGCTTGACCAGGCGCCCAGCCAGATCAGCGAACTCCCACCGCCGCCTCCGCCAGCACACGCGCCCAGTGCGCCCCCGCTCAAGCATAGATACGGTGCCGCCGAGGTCGGCGCGGTCGGGCTCAACGGCAATGAGACCGTCCCAAACAGCAAACTCGTCACATTCGACGCAGCAGGCAACTGAAACACGCTGCCCGCAATCGTCAGCGGAATGATCGTCCCGACATCCTCCGAGCCTGTCTGCAAGGGCGTGCTGGTCACCACCCAAAGCTGCGAGACCATCGCTCCGGCCCCGCTCACCATCTGCACGCTATACGGAATCCCCGGCGTGGTAAAGCAGTTCGAGTCATACAGATTCGGGCTGCTCGCCAACGCGCCACCCACAATCGCGATGCTCACCTTATATCCATTGCTCACATACTTCGGGCCGCCGCAGCTTCCCGCGCTGCTCACCGTCGCCGCTTGCGTCAGCGTCAGCGTCAGCGTGCCATTGAAGGCGCTCCCATCAGGATTGGCGACGGTGCCCGTCAGCGTAGTCGCGTGCGCCATCGGCCCAAAAAGCAAAGCGCCCGCAATCGCGAGCGCACTCAGAATACGTTTCATGCGGCTATCCTTTCACGTTGGATCGAATCGGCCTCTCGTGCTCCTACTTGTAGGCGCCCGTGTAGTGGAAAACCACCCGCGTAGTCGCATCGCCTCCCGCGTAGCTGACGACGTTCACCCGCAAATAAAGTACGGGCCGGTTGGCGATCCATTCCATATTCGAAGCCACGCAGCTCACAGTGGATGGCGATGCGACATCCAGCCCGTACCAGTTCACGCCGTCCGAGCTGCCCTCCACGCGAAATGTACACGCGGTGGGCACTGTGCCGGATACGCTCCAATCCACCGTGTACGTGGACGGTCGCGGTGGGCTGGCAGTATTGCCGCCGCCGGCGAAAACGAGATACGAGCCAAGCTGCCCGACCGCTGCAACCGGGCTGAAGGTGTAGCTCAGAGACAATGGCGCGTTCGCCTGCGGATAAGCGAATGACGCGGCCAGCAGCAATACCAGATAAATAGCTATTTTTCTCATCGTTTTTTTCCTCTCTTGAGTACGGCTGATGTCAAGGAATTGAAAAAATCTTTTCAATTCCGCTTTTCTGATCGAAAAAATCCGGAACCGGCGCGTCGCCTACCAGACCACACCCTGCACGGCGGAAATCGTGGTCGCGGCCGCGACTTGCTCCTGCACGCTCACCCACGTCTGGGTCGCGGCCCACTCCGCCGCGGAGACGACAGGCACGATCCCTTGCAGCTGCGCCAGCGTCATCGCCACCTTGACGTTGTTGATATCCGGCACGTAAAACCCGCTCGGCACAGCGCCAGCCAGCGTAAAGGCCTGCACGGCCCGCGAAAGGACCTGTTGATGCGCAGGATCGTTGGCGAAGGTAGTTCCCATGTACGAGATCGGCGCGGACATCGCGGCCTGGTACGCCGCGCCCAAAATGGCGAGCTGCGCCTGCTTTGCTTGCGCCAATTGCAGCGCGGCCAGCGCCGCCGTCAACTGCGCAACGGTCGGCTGCACCCCGAGCGCGTTGTTCCACAGCAGAATCGACGCACTCCCGCTCGAATCCACGGCTATCGTGTATCCGTTCGCGCCTTGCAACATCGTGGGAAATAAGACCTGTAGAACCTGCACCAACTGAGTCGAATTCATGTCCATCTCCTAAGAGCTGATTTGCTGCAACTGCGCTTCACTGGAGTACCCGGAAGCGCCTAATGTGATCGTGCTGCCGTTCGGCGAGTAATAATAGAGCGCGATGGTATGCGCTCCTGCCGCCAATCCAGTCGCCGTGCCAAAGAAGGCAACATTGCCATAAGCCGTATTCGCCGAGGTATTCCAGTCGAACCCATAGCCGAACGCGGAAGCATAGCTTCCGTCGACGATGCCGACGACTTGCACGTCCGCTCCGCTTATGCCTTCCCACATAAACTGTCCCGCGATGTTGAATACATCCGATGCGGAATTAGCGGTCACATCCCACGCGAATCCAGGGATGGCCGTCAGCCCTGAAGTCGGATAGGTGACATTGGCCGAAATGAACGTGGTGAGCACATGATTCAGCGTCTTGTCCGCGCCCGTCTCAGCAGGCATCAGGCTTGCGATCGGCGTGATGCTCCCCGCAGGCACGCCGCCCAGACCCTCCGAGTTAGTGACGTTGCCGCTGCTGTCCACATACCCAAGGTTCGTCTTGCCGTAGACGGTGCCATTCGGCACCTCGTCCACCGAGTTCGGCTGAATCGCCGCAGTCACCGCACCGATGTTCCAATATCCCGACGTGCAGCCGCTCAGCACATTGCAGCTCACCGTCGCAAATCCGGTGCCTGGGGGCCCGGTCGCGACGACGCGGCTCTGCACCCATCCAACGCCCGGCGCAGCATAATTTCCGTTCGCTGCACTAAGGTAGGCTCCCGCCGCCGTAAACCAGTTGATGACGACACAAATGTCGCCATTCGCTCCACTCGATCCCTCAATTTGTGCGGTCGCGCTCAGCACTGCGCCCGCTATGCATGGAATGTCCTGCTCGTTCTGGAAGTACCCACTGCTGGCGAGCGAACTCTGAAACTGCCCAATGTATTTGCTGCCCGTATATCCCGTCGGGCCGTTCGACGGAGACCCGGTATAGAACGTGATATTGTTGCCCGTATAGTCGCAGGTCACCGTTTCAGCGGTCCCGCTGGTCGGCCCAACATCCACCTGGTTCTGGTCGCTCAGGATGCCGCTCCATCCAGCCGGCAGCGGAGCGGACTCCATAATCATATTCAGCGGATAGACCGTCCCGTCGATCTCTAGCGAATCGTAATAATTGTTCGGGACGCCGCCCGGACCGCTGGTGTCCCCAATGACCCGATGGCCCGTATAGATGCAGTGGTACCACTGCCCCGCGACCAGCGCAGTCACCGGAACGCTGGCCGGAACGTTCTCCCACGGGTCCTGAAAGTTACCGATCTGCCACTGCCCATTCGCCAGGACTTGAAGACCAAAGCAGTGGACGAGCGACCGCGTCTGGTCGAACACCTGCATGTCGAACTCGTAGCTGCTCCCCATCACCGATCCGACGCGGAACCACCATTCGCGGATGATCTGGGTCACGTTGTCGTTCTGGCCGTAAACGTTTGTATACAGAACGTTCGTCTGTGTCGAGGTTGCGAGCGTCGTTACCGACATCGTGACCATATCGGCGTCGGCCGGACTCGTGGCCGGAGGGCTCGTCACTGGGGCTATCACGTAGGAGCAAGAGGCCGGTGCGTTGACGCCGCCAGGGTTGCAATTCGGAAGGATGCACACCGGCTTCGTATACGAGCTGGTATCGTCCGTGTTGGTCAGCGCCAGCGCGGCAGTATAACCGGGTCCGGTGCCCGTCGCCGGGACAATCGAGAACGCGTCGGTCGATCCCCACCATCCAACGCCCCCCGCCGCAAAATTCGCGTTTTGCAGCAGCACCGCCGTTGCGCCTCCAGCCACCGTTGCGGCCGTCTGGTTGCCCACATTCGCAGTGTTCAGCGCGGTATTCTTGGCCGTCACGTCCGCTCCCACCTGCGCCGGCATCAACCCCGCAATCGGCGTAATGCTGGCCGCGGCGACGCCCCCCAGGTTCTCCACGTATCCTGTTGTGATAGCGATGGATGTCCGTATCTCATTCGACATCAGACCGTAAGGGAGCGGAGGCGCGCTGGCGGACCACGCGACGCTATTCGACACCGTCAGCGATACCTGAGCGCACGCCGCGCTTTGGTTACCCCACACGTCCACCGCGACCAGCGAGAATGCGTAGGTGCTTCCAGCGTCCGCGCCGTTGTAGAAATACTGCGCCGCGGAACCAGGCAGCGACGCGACCAGCACATTCGCGCCGCCGCTGGGTTGGCACCACACCTGGATGAACCCATTCGCTGTCACAGCCAAGTCCGTCGAGGAAGTCCACGCCAGCCTGACCTGCGACACATACAGGCCGGCTGCGGTCACGACCTCGACAGAAGCCGCGCTCAATCCCGTCGGCGCCGGCGGGATCGCCGGTATCCCCGTCGAAGTAGTCGCGGACACCGGCGCGGTCGGCACGCTGTAAATTCCATTCGAATTCTCGCAGTAGAGCTGCACCTGATACGCCGTGTTGTTGTTCAGGCCCGTAATCAGATACTGCGTCGTGCTGCCATCCACCATCGCCACCGTCTGGAAACTCGTGCTCCCCGCCGGCGCAACCTGAATGTAGATTTTCCCGCCCGAGGTTACGCTCGCATCCAGCGGCGCGGCCCACGCGACGTTCAGCCCAGGATTGAAAACCCCAGCCTGCGCGGTGGTCTGCGCATACGCCTCGCCGCTCGTCAGCACCACGCCGGTAGGCGGCTGCACCATCAGCGCGGAGGCGCCCGCAATCGACTGTCCGCCCATCAGCTCCAGCTCATCCGTCGCCAGCCATGTATAGATCGATGCATCCACTTCCGCCACGGAGACCGTAATCGTCGGCGCGGAAATTTCCCCATGCTGCCCCGGCGAGCCAAGATCGATGTGCGTCGATTGCACCTCAAGCTGTTTGTTCGTCCACCCGAAGCGCGGATATGTGATGGTCAGAATGTCGTTCGGCATCACGCCCAGGTACGCGATCGGCAATTTTAGCTTGCCCGTTCCCTGCCAGCGATTGCGCAGCAGCTCGATCTTCGCCAGCCGCTGCGCCGTCGCGACCGAGATCGTATACGGATACGAAGAGTTGTGGATGTACTTGACATCGTTGTCCTGCGTCAGATATGGATCGCTGGCATAGCCGCGCAGCGCATTGAAGCACATCGGCGGAATATCGACACGCGCCCATTGCCCGTTGAAGGTGTCCTCGACCGTCTGCGCAATCACATTGTAGACATCGAAGCCAGGCGCGGATGTGGTGTCCCATCCGGAGGGACAAACGAACGTCGCCCGCACCTCATTGAACAGGTCGCGCGATTTGCGCAGCGGATTCCAACTGATCGGCCCAGCCAGGTCTCCCTCGGTCAGCGAGGGCCCAGCCACGCCCTGAAATGCGCCGGGAAAAATGAACCACTTCCCGCCCACATAGCTGATGCGCCCCGCGCACGCGCCCAGCATCTGCTGGATCACCGTGCCGCCATCGGTCGAGGTGCTCATCACGCCGTTGATCGCGTATCGCGCTTCCGTCGTGTACGTCACTTGCCAGATAAGCTGCGAGTTGGTCAGCGTCACTGTTTCGTCGCAGATGTTCGCCGCCGCGACCAGCGTGTCCATGTCGAAATCGGCATAGCTGTACATCATGCCGTACTGCTGGTTGGTCATGTAATCCGCAATGACCAGCGCGGCGTTTTCCGTGTACGCCTGGTACGCCGGATCGGTCGGATTTGCGCCCGGCGCCGTGTCCAGCCGAGGATCGTAGATGTTGTTCTTGCCCTGCACGTCGTACCGTACATTCGGCTTCCCGGCGGCCCAGTTCGCGTTGCTCCAATACCGATTGATGGCATACGCCATGTTTTGCACGATGCAGGTAGAGTCCCAATGCGGCAGCGTCCCAGAAGAGCCAAGGGTCTGCGCGCAATTGGCAACATAGAAAGGATCGGCGACTGTCTGCGTTCCGTCGTACAGCGCCTGCCAGAAGCGCGGATTGCCGTCGAAATAAAAATTGCTGTACTCGCGAAAACTCAGGTCGAACGGATGGATTTCCAGCACCATACCAGGAATGTCCATGTTCCCGTTGTCGGTGATGGAGCTGCCCTGCAGGTTGCCGGTGAGCCCATTCGTCCCCGCGCGCAGGAAGGCCCGCTGCTGATTCAGATAGGTGGATCGGATGTTCTGGACCGGATGCGCGGCCAGCACGTCCACTTCCCACAGCCAGCGATTGTCGCCGTTGCCGCCATCGGAAATCGACATGTCGATGGTGTCGCCGGTAACCCGCTGACGCCCATACACAATCTGCCAGGGCCGGAAAGGAGCATGGCTTCCCACCGCCGTCTGCCCCGTGTTGTTCAGATGCAGCGCGGCCCCGATGCCTGAAATTGTAAGCTCGGCGCCCGCTCCAAACGCGCCGATCTCCAACGCGATAATTTCCGGAAAAAACGCTGTCGTCGCGCCCAACGTGAGCACATCGGCAACGACGGCGCCAGCCATCAGGGCAACCCCGGCAACGATCTTCATTGCTTGCCCTCCGCCACATATGGCACGCGATACGCGACAACGCCGTCGTGATAGGTCCGCACCTTCATCAGCCCGTCTTCACCCACGCCAATGCTGTGTTTTCCGGTGAGCCCAACCACGCATAGCGCCGGTTGACCCTCCTGCATGGTCAGCAAAAGGTCGCCGCGATGCGCCTGCACCGGTCGAATCGGCTGCAATTGCCAGCTCGCCAGTTCCTTGCGAATCAAATCCTCAATGCTCGCGTAGCCCAGTTCCGCAACCATCTTCAGGCAGCTCGCTTCCGAGTCGTACTTGCCGCGAAAATTCGCCGCCAGGTCGACGCCCGTCATCGCTTCCACGGCGTCCGCCGCGAACAGGCAGCAATCGTTCGTGCCCCACGCGAACGCGGATCCCTTGCGCGACTCGATAAATTCGTGCAGCCGCATTTCCCAGTCGAGTTTTCGGATCGGCATCGCGGCGATCATAGTTCCCCCGTGCGAAATCCCCACGTACCCATGTAGCTCGTGAGCGTGTTCACATACCTGAATGCGCCATCGTTCGGATAGAGAAATCGCTGCATCTGGTCCGTGTAGCGATACTCCCGATTGCGCTGCAACTGCGCCATCTTCGATTCCAGATCGATCTCCACCGTCGAGCCGGTCGGCGCCTCGGCGATCCGCGCCTGGTCCGTCAGCCCTGAAAACACCGGGATCGCCGTTCCAACCACCGTCGCCACGCCAGCCGGATACGACATCACCGCCAGCGAGATCGTGGCAGGCAGCCCAATCGCCAGCGTCAGCGCTTCGCTGATCGTGGCATTGTCGATGCCTTCCAGCGTCAGCTTGCAGCCGGACGCATACACCGCGTTCGTCTCCGAGATCAGCGCCACCTTGCCAAGCTGCCCGACGCCCAGGTACGCAAAGCCGTTGTATTCCAGCGTTCCGTAGCCGCTCCAGGAATGCACCACGCCGCTCGGCGTCGTCAAATCGACAAGAATCCCCAGTGGCACCTGCGGCAATCCCAGCGCGGTCTCTGTGGCCGTTGCGATCGCGCGCGTCATTACAACGCCTCCATAATTTGCAGCGGGTCCATACCCCACCCCGCATGTGGCGAGTAGGACCATCCGCGCTTGTTGCTCGTCAGGCAGAAAAGTCCCTGACACATCTGCCACTGCACCAACGTGTTCACGCCCGGATTGTCGCGCAGATACGGAAAGATGCTCACCGTCGCCTGCCCGCTCGCGTTGCTGTTGACCGGCTCCAGCACCTTGTACAGCCGACAGCCGATCTGGATGTTATCGCCCGGTAGCAACAAATTCGCCACGCTCGCCGGAAATCCGCCGATGCCCACCGAGTTCCCCGAATTGGCCGCGTTGAACAAAGCCAGGTATGAAGCCGTCTGATATGCCGTCGCCACGGTGCCAGCCTGCAACTGCGGCTGCGACATCAGCAGCGTCGCCGCGCTCGTCACAGTGCAGTTCTGAATGTCTAGAAGGACAACCACTCGCGTCATATTCGCGGGCGCCGTGAACGCCGCGACGATAGCGCCGGACTGCCCCGGCGCTATCGTCGCGGCAGCCAACTGATTGGTGATGGTCGGATCCATAACAAGAACGGATGGATAGCCCGCAGTGACGCTACTCGCGTTGATGTACGCCGAAATTGTGTAAGCTTCGCCTGGGATCACGTTGATGACGCTCGAAGTTGCCCGCAAGTATCCAGGGGCCGCGCCCGTCCCGGTATACGAAATCGCCCCTTTGCCGCTCGGACTGCCGGTCGCATTGACGCTCAACCCGGCGCTGAGAGTCCAGAAAGCGGCCGCGTCCTGAATGTCCGAATCCGGCACAAGATTGACGCTGCGAAACGATCCCAGCGGCTGCGCCTCCATGAAGTTGCCGCCCAGAAACACATTCGCCTGCCCCTGCAATTCCCCCAGGAACGCCTGCCAAGGCTGCATCTGCGCCCGCGACATCGCGGGCACTGTGATCGTGCCGGAAAACCATTGCGCCATCCACGGATACACCGTGCGCTGCTGCGTCCATGGCGAGCGGCTCGTAGACACCGCGTCGTTCATGTCCAATTGCAGGTCGCTGTAGCCCGTGGTCGGCATCTGCACGATATTCGCGCCGTTGAACGTCCCAACAATCATGTGTCCTCACGAATGCATTTTCTGCGTTACGGAATGTTTGGGTATGGCTGCATTAAGGAATGTCTGGGTATAACTGCGTTACGGAATGTTTGGGTGCCCCATCCTAGCGCAGCTAGGGTGGGATGGACCGCCCCTGCTTCCAGACTTCCACCCTGCCAGATAAAGTTTCTCCGCCTCGTATCAGGGCACGACTTCAGTCGTGCCGTACCTACCGAGAAAAATGACGGGCTTTAGCCCCTGCTTCCTGAGTTCCACCGTGGCAAATAAAGTTTCTGCGCCTCGTATCAGGGCACGACTTCAGTCGTGCCGTACATATCGAGAAAAACGATGGGCTTTAGCCCCTGCCTCAGGGCTTTCGTCGCGCCGCGTCCGACTGCTGCGTCGCGGACGTATGCACGGCCCCCGCGTATGCCAGGGCCATCCCGCGCATCACCGCCGACTGCACCATCGCCGGATTCGTCGCCCGCGCGTCGATGTTGACCGTGGAGCTTCCCCCCAACGCATGATTCGGAATGATCGTTCCACGCACGCCGCCGGGATTGAACACCTCGGGCCCATGTTCGCCGACCATGCTGAGCCTGTGCAGCGGCGGCGACCCACCGCCGGCGAATCCCAGCATCGGCAGAAAAGTCGATGCAGCGCTCAATACTCCGCTCGCGCCACTCCCGCCGAACAGAGATCCCGATCCAAACAGCTTGCCGCCCATGAGGCTGGAGAAGAAATTGGAATCGTTCATCTTCGCCAGCAAACCGCCGCCCAGGCCGCCAATCACGCTCTTGCCAGCCGCGCCCACGCCCTTCAGCGCCTTAGGAAAGTTGTCGACGAACACGTGATAGCCGTCCGCTTTCTTCGGGATGCTCTTGCCGAAGAGGCCTTTGATGCCGTAGCCTTCCAGCGCGTTCAGGCCCATCGTCGTGCTGCCTGCGATCATCGCGCGCCCGAATCCGCGAAAGGTATTGTGCTGCCCAGCCGCCGCCGCTCCAATCGCGCCATTGACCGATGACAGCGTGCCCACCGTAAAGCCGCCGATAACGCTTCCGATATCCGTGACGCTCTGCGCAAATTGCATCAGCGAGCGGCTGATTCCGCCAAACGCGGAAGCCGACTGAATGGCCGCCTGGTCGCGCATCGCCATCAGCCTGCGCTCTTCGTCCATCTTCTGTTTTTCGAGCTGCAACTGCGCGAGGATAGAATCTTTCTGCTTCTGTGACAGGACAGGATCGATGCCAACCTGCTGCTGCATTCGCAGGTTCGCGGACGCGTTGGCATTGTAGTTCGCCGTGTCTGCGGCTGCGCCCACGCGTGCAAACTGCGAGCGCGAAATCGACCCCGAACGCGAGGCGATAGTGAGCATGGTGTTTTTCAGTCGGAGATTGTAATTGGCGACATCCTGCTCGCTCCGGATCTTCCCGTGCAGTTGGGACGCCCACGCGTCCTGTGCCGCTAGCAGTCTCGTCGCGTTGCCACGCGCCCACGCGTTGGAGCTGGCCAGCGTCATGCGCTGCCCGATGTCCGCCTGAGACTTGAACGTCGCGGCGTCTCCGGCGTTGTACCGCTGCCAGTTTTTCATGCTCCCCGCGAGCGCCTTCTGATGCTCATGCGACAGCTTCGCCGTGATGTCCGTGGCCGTGGAAGTCTTCCCCGGCCTTCCGTCCGGCATCGCGCCGATCTGCTTCCGCAGCGACATATCCTGCAAGTACTGCTGTGCCCACAGCCGCTCCCCTTGAGCAATGTTGAGGTTGGCTCGATTGGACGGCGAGCCCTTCCACGCGCCAATCTTCGCTGTCAGTGCGGCGATCTCCGAATTGAGCTTATCCGTAAGCGCTTTCGTATTCGCATCCACGGCAGCCTGGTCCGCAGCCATTCTCGCCTTTCCGGCGCGATTGCGCTGGTCCAAGACCATCTGTCCGCGCAGGAACTTCCCTTGCCGAGCCAGTGAATCCACGTCGCCATGATAGGAACCAATGGTCCCCTCCAGCGATGTCGTCCCCTGCTGGTGAATTCCGCGCAACGGCGTCATATCGGCGCTGATATGGCCGCCTCCAGTCACGATATATGCGTGGGCCACATTCTCAGCAAACGACTTAAAGCCCGACCATGCCGACTCCCCAGATCCCACCGACTGCTTCCGTACCAGCGATTCATATTCCTTATTGGCGGATACGAGCGACTGCACCAAACGGTCCGACGCCTCCTTGGCCTCATCTAGCTTGACCTGTAAAGCGTTTCCAGTAGACGGCGCAAACAATTCACGCTTCTTATCGAGCGTCGTCTGCAGTGCGTCGTTCGACATCTCAAGCTTGTCGTTGATAGCCTCAAAGCCAGCGCGGAGCGCCTCAGGGATCGCTGAGACGCGCTTATTGAACTCATTCACCTTCTCAATCAAATGTCCGAAAATTCCCAGCAGCGCCACGCCGCCAATCACGGGGAACGCCTTCTGCAAGACGCCAGACATCACGCTCGACTGCGCAATGAACCGTTCCGCCGCCCGGATATTGTTGGTGATGTTGCCTTCCATCACGCGCACCGCCGCGCTCGATGCCATCCACGGCGCCACGATTTTGGGCCCCATTTCCTGCGTAACCCGCTGGAATCGCTTCGTGCCCGCTGCAACCGCGTCCACTTCCGCGCCCGTGGCCTTCAGCGCGGCCCGCAGCCTGGCATTCTCCATCACCATCTTCCGCTGCGCAGCCGAGAACGAGCTGCTCTCGAACGTCATTACCGCAGAGACGCTTGCGACTGCGTTATTGTCCGCCATTATGCCGCTCTCCCCGCGCCGCCGCTGCGCAATTTCCGGTTCGCTACCTTGATCATTTCCGTCCCAAACGTGGCCAGCATCACCCGCGTGGCCTCTTCCATCGTCGCGTCCGCTGCCAGTCGAATGAACGAATGCGGCGGCACTTCATGCTGCGATAGCCATTTCCCACGCCCGCGCTTGATCTTCGCGTCCTTGCCCGCTCCGGTGAACCGCAGATAGCCGCCCTTCACCATGTGGTGTCCGTACTCCACCCACCGCGCCACATGCAGCGTGAAGCTCCCCGGCTGAATCACCGCCGTGCCGCCGCCCTTCGCCACGTACACCTTCAGTTCGATATCGCTCTTCAGCGCTCCCGGCGGCAGCGCATCCGAGTTCGGCGAGTTCGGCGTCTTCAACGTCGGCGCGGCCTCGGCAATCGCCGCCTGCAGAATCTTCCCTCCGGCCGTCAGCGCCTTGCGTACCGGGCCATCCGCCCATTCCGCCGGCGACGTCCGCAGAAAGTCATCCAACTCGTCCAGCCCCGTGATCTTCATCCCCATCGCCCATCCCCCAATAAAAAAGCCGCCCAAAGGCGGCTTTTTACTGCAATGCTGATCTCCTGTCAGACCGCGCGCCTTTTTCTTCTGGCGAGCACGAACCATCCCACGCCCAGCATCAGACCGAGCCCCATCGCAACCGGGATAACCGAGAAAGACAATGGATCGGGCGAATAGAGTGCAGTCCCAACGCCGCGCACAAGGAAGATCAGGCCCAGGAGGGCCGTGAGCGCAGGCCGGTACACCTCCGCAATCCGGAATGTCCTCGCAGCACGCTCCACGCCTCCCACCGCCGGGCACGCCAGCAACACCAGCACCGCGAGCAGCGGACTCAGCAGCAACGCAAGCAGAAACCAAGTCACGCCGCCGCGCCCGCGCTGCGCACCCGCATATCCCACCGCAAACGACGCCGCCAGCCAGACAAACCCAATGAGGACCATGCCGTTACCCTCCGTTTCGGCTGTCAGTATACATCCCCTCCAGAATTCCGCAAGATGACCGATGCGCGTTACCGTCCGCCGCGCTCCCGATGCGCCCGCAGCCCGTTGAAATACATGTCCAGGCTGCGCATGATCTGCTCCTGCGTCGGCCTCGCCGGAGGCTTCCACTGCGACGGCATCAGGTCCTTGACGTGCACCCTTTCTTTGGGATGGAGCGTGGAAAAATTGATAACCGCCGCTGCGATCTGCGCCGCCAGAAACTCGGTCCCCTTGCGCTCGTTCTCGTGTCGCCGCATCAGCGCCCGCAGCTTGCGCGGCGTCAGCGCGTAGAACTCGGCATCCGTCAGCTTGGCGTCGTATCGGGCAAAGCTCCACAGGTTGAGCCAGTGCTGCTCTCGGCTGACGGGCTGCTCGTCCCCGTCCCCGTCGCGCCGTTTTTTTCCGCGTCTTCCGTACCCATCGACTTGACCCAGGCGCTCAGGGTCCCTTCGCAAATCGCTCCCAGCGACTTCATCTTCTGCCGCTTCGCCAGCGCACCCGCATCCTCATAGCTCAACTCCGGCTGCGCAGCCTGCAGCGAGCAAGCGAAAAAGATAATCATCGCTTCCAGCTTGAGCGAGCCAATGTCCACGCCGCGCAACACTGACAGGTCAGCGCCAGCCTTGTTCGCCAGCGCCTCGGCCCGCGCCATCGCGCCCAGGTCGAACGCCAGCCGGTATTTCTTGCCTTCCAGTTCGATTTCCGTAAATTCCATCGTAGGATCGATCACGCTCTTCTCACTTTCTCTCTTTCTCGCTTTGGGTGCCCCAGGTCTCGCTTCTGAGACCTGGGATTATCCTGCTACCGGCGACTAGCTGCCAGCGGTCACCGTGAACGCTCCGGACGGCTGCAAGTCGCAAGTCAGCGCCTGCTCCTTCTCGACCGCCAGGTCCGTGCCGTAGTTCAACACGTATGCATTGAAGCTGATCGTTTTCCCAGCCGTCGTCTGCGTTGCAGTCTTCGGATATTGGAGCGTGAACATGTACAGGCCGCCAGTAGCCTGCGCGGCTTGCAATGCGGTCTGGCCAGGATCGGCTTCCACGTAGTTCCCGCTCAGCGTCAATTTCGGCCATTTCTGGATCGTCAGCAGCGACTCGCTAAACCCAGCGGAATTCATGTTCGTCACGTCCACCAAGTCCCATTCCGGGCCTTTGAACGGTACATCCTTCAGTTCGAACACCGGAACATAGACAGGCGTGGCCGTTCCGACCACCGGCCCGATGGAGAGTTGCGTCCCGCGCCCCGCCTGCGCTTGCGAAGTTGTGTATGCCATGGTTCCTCCTTGACTGCGCCCGCGGAGCGGGGTAAAGGCCTTTCAGCAAAATGTTTCCGATTTTTGCTTTCCGACCGCCCAAGTAAAAAGCCGCCCGCATGGACGGCTCAGAAACATCTCGCAAGAGATCCTTAGTCGTAATACAGCCGAAACTCGATCATGGCGCGAAACACCCTCACGTCGTGGTCGAAGAAATCCACCTGCTGCAGGCTCACCACATTCTGTAGGTAAGTCCCGTCGCTCAACGTGCCCTGAAAGCCGTCCAGCAGCGTCTCCACCGCCTTGCGCAGCGTGATCGCATCCAGATACGTCGCGCCCCAGCAATCGAACTGCACCCGCATCCGCTGCATGCCGCGCGTCTCGAAGGTCGGGCTCGAAATCGTTCCGACATTCTGAAACGTCAGCGCCGCCAGCGTCGAATTCTCCGGCAATACCACCCAGGAAATCCGCGTCCCCACCAGCGCGGCAATCGGCGCATTGCCAGCCAGCAACGTCATCAGCCCCTGTTCGATCATGGCTGCGTCCCCTGGTTGCCGTTGATCTCCAGGCACAGCAAATGCACCAGCGTATTGCGCTCGCGCACGTTTTCGACCGCCTCTACCTGAAACACCCGCGTCCCGTACAACACGCGCTGACCGCCTTGCAACGTCACGCTCTCGCCGGGCCATCGAATCGAAATCCGATGCGTTACCTGGCTGCTAAACTGACCCGTCGCAAACGCCTCTTTCGCGCCCGTCGCCGTGATCGCCGCCATCGCAGTCAGCACCGTCGTCCAACTCAGCACCCCCAGCGCCGTCGCCGGCTGCTGGATCTGCACCTGCCGCCGAAACTGCCCTGGGTCCATCGTGAATTCTGGCATCCGGCTAGCCTCTCGTGTGCGTGAAGTCGATCACCATATTCGCCGCCAGCATGTTCTCGACCGCCATCGGCACTTCTTTCAGGTTGTCCTTCGACGCGGCCCAGCGATTGTCGTACCAGTGGCCGAGCAGCATCTTCATCGCGATCCGCAACGACTGCGGAATGCCGGTCACAATGATGGAGTCCGGTTGCT
>JAEHJW020000822.1_pt1 | contig 14842 bp, 15 predicted proteins | sample 9271431 | NCBI WGS metagenome assembly JAEHJW02
AGTACGGAGAGGCTGTTCATGGCGTTGCGGGCGCGGTCGAGCAGGGTGGTGAAGCTCGGCGTGTTGGCGCCGACTGGCTGGCCACCACGCAAGCAGGTATCCCCCGTCTTTCCAGTGAAGTCGCCCGGGCTGCAGGAAATCCATTTCCCGGTAAATGCGTCCACATCGGCCCGCACATAGACCAACGGGTAGGTAAATGATGCATCACTGTTCGCCCCGAAGGGATATGCCGCCAGTGAATTCGAATGCCCTATATCATAGGGATAACCAACCATTTTGTAATTTGAAGAGGAGGCGACCCAACCTCCTCCGGTCCAGGCCCCTGCCTTGAGGAGCGATTCTCCGAACCCGCCCCATCGCCAGACGCCAGGTTGGGTTTGGACGTAGATCACCAGGGACTTGTAGGCATCGTCGTAGTCGAAGCGGTAGGAGGTGATGGCCCCGGCCGGGAGCGGGATGGCGCCACCGATGGACAGCCCCGCCGCAGTCGCGACCACGCCGGGCTGGTCCCTCCAGGCATTGGCTGAGGTGTAGCCGGTGCCCACATTGAAGCCGATCTGAATGCCGTTGCCATAGCCAGAGTCAGGCCAGATGTTCGAGGCAGAGCTGTCGGCGCTCTTTGCGTTGAGGTAGAAGGTGCCCTTATGCATGTGGAGCCGTTTGCCGGGCGCTTCCACGGTGAAGGCATCCACCGTCCACCCCTGGGCCAGGAGGAACACGCGGAGCTTGTCCAAACCGTCGGAGGGATTCAGCCAGGTTCCGGTTTCATAAGCCATGCGTCACCTCAGGCGAGCTTGAAGGCGGCGTAGTCCACCTTGGTGCTGCGGAAGACGTTGGGCACCACCAGCCAGGTATCGGCGCCCTCGGTGAGGGTGTTCTCGGCGGCGTTGGCGTGGCCCGTCACCCAGTTGACCTGGTCGAACTGGCCCAGCACATCGACCTCGCCCGTGGTGGCCTGGCGGCTGGGGATGAGGGGAAGACGCTGGTAGGTCCCGTCCAGGTTGGGCCGCATGTCGGCGGCGCCGTTGGCCAGGGGGTAAAGAGCACCCTGCCCGGCCGTGTAGGTGGGTCCAAAGCCCCACCAGGTGCCATCCGCCAGGCGCACCCGGAGCTGGGAGGATCGGACAGCTCCCGAGCCGGGGCCAAACCAGTTCCTGTTCTCCGTTCCCGAGTAGCTCCAGCGCAGGGCAACATTCCCGGCGAGGGTCACGGCGCCCGACCAGGCCTGGTTGGCGCCCAGCACGATCGGGTAGGGCCACTGCCCCGGGCTGGCGTAGGGCGTGAGGGCAAAGCCCAGGATGGCGCTGACGTAGACGGTGCCTACCTTCACCACCAGGGCGATCCACCGCCCATTGGCGCTGAGCCAGTAGGGCATGGCGGCGTTCTGCAGGGTGAGGATGGGGCCGCTCTGGCCGGCGCCCCAGCCGGTGTGGTGGGCGCCGGGCTGGGCCTCGAAGGCCAGGCCCGCATCGAAGCCGGTAAAGGCGTTGAGCACCCAGTTGTAGTAGTCGGCCCCGGCATCGCTGAAGGCCTTCATGCCCACGAAGATCTGGTCGGTGCCCGTGAGCCCGGGCCCGCGGAGGATGGCCTCGCCGGTGACGTTGCGAAGGGCCGTCCAGGCCTGGGTGCCCAGCGCGGCCCCCGTTACGTAGGCCACGACCTTGGCCAGCAGGTCGTTGTAGTCGGTGGCGGTGCCGGTGGTGGTCGCCATGTCAGCCTCGGAGCGCGTCGGGGTTGCGGTGGATGTGCTGGAGAACGGCCTGCTCGCCCGCCGGGCCGTTCATGAGGGCCTCCATGGCCTCGCGCTCGTTGGAGACGACGATCACGCGCACCCGGGGCGCGGGGAGGGCCGCCAGGCCCCCGCCGGCGGGTGAGCCCACCAGGCCGCCATCGGCGAAGGCCGGGAGGCTGCCCTTGGGCAGGCGCATGCCGTTCAGAGCGTCGAGATAGCCCACGCCGTACTTGCGAACGGCCGCGGCCCGGACCACATATTCCTGGTCGCTGAGCATGGCTGGGATGCTGTCACTGGTGGTGGTTCCGGGCCCCTGGATGTACCCGCCATCAGCCTTAAATATCGCCGTGGTGATGGCGGAAGCGATCTTCATGGAGGCCTGCTGGAGCAGGGCCTGAGCGATGGCCTGGCCCAGGGCCAGCACCTTGTCCGTGAGGCTGGTGGTCTGGTCGGTGAGGGTCGCGAGGAGGTTGCCAAGCCCCTGTTCGAAGGCATCCTTGGCAGTGGTCTTGACCCAGTCCATCTGGTCGCCGAGGGTTTTCAGGTCGCCCTTCAGCTTCTCTACACCGTTGGCGTTCTCCTGGGCCTTGACGATCTCTTCCGGGTTGCCGGTGAGCTGGGCGAGGCGGAGCTGCTCATCCGCGGCGGCCTGCAGCAGGGGCACGTACTCGCGGTAGAGGGCCATCTTGCGCTGGAGGGCCTCCTCCTCGGTGAGCTGGCCCTGGGCGCGGAGCGCATCCACCTGGTCGAGCTTGGCGGTGAGGCCGCGCTGGCCCAGGTCCAGGCTCTTCTGGGTGTCATCCACCCGAGCCTTGGCCACGGCGGTGCCCTGGAGCCCCAGGAGGGCGGCCTTGGCCTCGGGGGTGCGGGCCAGCTGGATGCGCCGGGCGTACTCGGCCTCGATGGCGCGGATGCCGGCCTCGCCAGTCCGGCCCTTGGCGGCCGCCAGCTCGGCCTCGAGCTTGAGGGCCTCCTCGGCGTTCTTCTCGCGCTCATCGCGCCCGGTGCGCTCCAGGGCATCGAGCTTCTGCTGGGCCTGCTCCTGCTTGAGGGCGATCTGGGCCTTGAGATCGCCGACCTTGGTCTCGCTGGCCATACGCTCCGCAGAGGTCATGCCCTTGGTGCGGGCCTTCTCCTCGGCGGTGATCTGATCCTGCAGGGCCTTCACCTCGCTCTGGGCCCCGGCTACGATGGCCTGGCGACGGGCGGCGAGGTAGGTGGTGAGGTCGAGGAGCCCCTGCTTGTACAGGTCCTCGGTGAGGGCGGAGTAGGCGTCGATCTCGGCCTTCTGCTGATCCGCCATCCGCTTGGCCAAGGCCGCGGCCTCGGCGGCCTGGGACTTCTTCAGGGCGGCATCGTCCACGGTGATGGTGGGCTTCCCCGGGGTGCCGGCTGCCGCGCCTTCCCCGAGAGATTTCCTGATCGCATCCAGCCTGTCCTGAGCCTTCTTGATGTCGTTCTCAAGGCCTTTTGCTCGGACTGAAGCTTCTTGGAATTGCTGATCCCGGAGGTTTACAACGCCCCCACCCATCCCCCCGCGCACTCCGAAGGCCCGGGGAGAAGAGGCGGCAAATGCCGCATCAGCTTTCGCCGCTTCGAGATCAGCCTGTTTCTTTTTGATGGATTGTTCGACTTCGGCCTTTTCCATCTCAAGGCTTTTACTGGCGGATTTCCAGTTCTTGTCCCAGGCATCGGCCTTTTCGAGGATGCCTTTGGTCTCATCCTTCAAAGTCTTCTGGAACTCGGGGCTGAGGGCCACCATCTGGTCCTCGATTTCCTTGAGCTTGGCGGCGTGTTTGGCGGCCTCTTTCTTGTTGCCGGTGGACTTCTGGAGGGCCTCAGCCTCCTTGCGGTAGGCGGTCTCCAGGTCCTTGCCCTGCCGGGCGAGGGTGCCTCGGTCCTGGATGCTCTTGAGGGCGGAAGCCTGTTCCGCATCCTCAGCGGCCTGGAGGGCAATCAAACCCGAGGCCAGGGCAGAAACCGCTACGATCGCCCACCCGGCCGGGCCGAGAGCCACGAAGGCCGCGCCGAGGGACCGGACGGCCACGGCGGTGGCGGTGGCGGCGGAACCGATGAGGATGAAGCCCCCCACCATGGCCTTGGCCCCGGCGGGCGTGGCCGCCAGGGCGCCGGTGAGGGCATCCACCGCCCCGGTGAGGGAGGGCAGCATGGTCTGGGCGATCTGGACGGTGGCGCCCTGGGCGGCCAGCTCCAGGCGCTTCATGCTGTCGTTGAAATCCTGGCTGGCCTTGGCCATGTCGCCGGTGATGACGAGGCCCAGCTCCTGCAGCTTCTGCTTGGCGTTCTCGAAGCCCCCATTCGCCAGGTCGTTCATGAGGGGGATCATGTTGGCGCCCGACTTGCCCAGCAGCCCCAGCATGGTGTCGGCCTTGCCGGCGCCATCGGCGAAGCGGGCCTGGGCGTTGGACACCTTGAGGAGGGCCTGGTCGAGGGAGAGCCCCTTGAAATCCTCGGCGCGCAGGCCCAGCCGGGCGAAGGCCTCGGTGGCTGGGGCGGCGCCGGCCTGCAGATCGGTCAGGCTCTTTGAGAGCTTGACCAGACCCTTCTCCAGATCCTGGTTGCTGAGATCGGCCTGCTGGCCCATGAAGGCCAGGACGGAGAGTTGCTCCACGGCCACGCCGGTCTTCTGCCCCATTTTGCCCAGAGCGTCGGTGGCCTCGATGGCGTGCATGGTGAAGGCGGCGATCTGCTGCGCCGCAAAGAGGGTCCCGAGGGAACCCAGGGCATCCGTGGCCTGCTTCCCGGCCTGCCCTAGTTTGCGGGTGCCTCCTTCGGCCTTCTTCAGGGCATCCATGACCTCCTGGATGCCATCGGCGCTGAGGCGGACTTTCAGGACGTCATCAGACAAGGCCGCCTCCCACTCTGCCAGCCAGCCGAGCGATCATCGTTTTGGGCCTGAGGTCCTGGCCCCCGAAAAGACCGAAGGCCAGAATCTCAGCGGCCCTGATCTCGCACTTAGCCGCTTCGGAAGTGAGCTGGCGTCCCAGGAGGGCCTGGTCGAGGACGAAGGCGGATACGATCTCGGGGCACTCGCCGGGCGAGACCCCTGTTCCCGCAGAAGCGTCGATGATCTGCTCCAACATGTTGTCAGCCACGGCGCAACTCCCGGGTCGCCTTCTGGACGGTCTTGGGCTCGGCCATGGAGAAGCTGGCCGCGGTGATCTGCATGGCGAGGGTCTCGCGCTCGTGGCGCAGGCAGGCTTCCAGGAAGGCCTGGATCTGGCCCATGGTCATCTCCTGGAAGGCTTCCCAGGGATGGCCATGGCTGACGAGGCGCTGGGCGATCTGGGCCCAGGTGAGGCTTTCATCACCCTCCCGCCCCTTCGGGCCATCCCAGATATCCCGGTTGAGGGCCAGGACGAGGCAGGCCAGGCGTTCGAAGTCGGCTTCGGGCAGTTCCCGGATCCACTCCATGGACTGGCCACAGGCGCCTGCCAGGAGCTGAAGGAAGGCTTCCCAGGCTTCGCCGTCGAGTTCCTCTCCTTTCGAGAGAAGCAACCGGTTCCACCCGGCCTGCGCCCGCTCCACCAGCCGCAGTTCGCGGAAGACGATGGGCCGGACCTCGAGCTGCCGCCCACCGACCCGGAGGGGGACGGTGGGCAGCAGGGCGGAGAAAGTGGTGTCGGACACGCGGCTACTTCAGGTTGTAGACGGCGCCGAACTGGCCGAGGACGTTGCTGGAGGGCTTGCTGTCGTCCATGAGGACGCTGCCCTCGATGGGGAACTTGGCGAAGTCATCGGTGATGAGATCGAACTCCTTGGCGGGATCGATCAGCACCTTGTAGAGATCGACGCCGACGGGGGTGTTGCTGTCGGCGGTGTTCAGGCCCTCGAAGAAGAGGTAGTAGGGGGTCGAGCCCTGGGTGAAGAGCCCCAGCTCGGTGGCATCGCCCGGGGTGTAGTCGGCCTTCAGGGGGCCGACGAAGGGCCCGCCGGTGGTGAGATCGAGGATCTCGATGGTGCCGAGGGCGGCGTTGAGGCGGTAGTTGACGCCAGCGGTGAGGGTCTTGGGGGTGCCGGTGCTGTCCTTGATGGTGACGGCGCTGGCGTTCCGCTTGGCGAACTTCAGCAAGTCGCCCACGGCGAGGGTGGTGACGCCGCCGCCCAGGACTTCGCCAGTGATGGCAGCACCGGCAGCGACGGTGACGAGGCTGGCACGGAAGGCCAGGGCCAGGTTGTCCTTCTGGATGGACTCCAGGGTGAAGCTGACGGTGGCCTTCTTCTCGGTGTCGAGGCGGGCGTCGGTCAGGTTCTGGCCGGAGTAGCTCTCCTTGTGCTCGATGGTGGTGAGCTCGAGGCCGACCTTGGCCTCGGGGGTGTTGCCGACCCAGCGCAGGTTCTGGGGGTTCCCGTTCGCATCACGGGTTCCCATCCAGACCTTGCCCTGGCCGCGGAAAAGCATGGTGCCCATGGAGGGCCTCCTTCATCAGTAGGGCTGCGTGGGATCAGCAGCCTGGTGGCGGTGGGTGATCAGGAAGTGGGCATCCAGGTCGCCGAAGGGCTGGGCCTGGGGGGTGGCGGCAGACCAGACCCGGTGGGTGGGAGCCACCCGGCGGGCCAGGCCGCCGAGGGACTGGTCGGTGAGCAGCTGCTGGTAGGCCCAGAGCCACAGAGGATCGAGGGCCTGGTCCACCGACTGGCCGGGATCGGGCTTGGCCCAGAGGGCCACCTTGATCTCGGTCTGGGTTTCGGACCCGCCCCCCACGCTCTCGGTCGACGCCGTGACGGTGTAGAGCGAGAGGTGGGGGAGGTTGGCGGGCTGGAGTTCCAGGGTGCGGTAGCGGCTGACGGTGAGGCCGATGGGCATGGCCAGGGGCCCCAAGGGAGCGCCCTGGAGGCGGGCCTCGGCGGCATCGAGGATCTGCTGCTCGCGGCTGCTCATGCGGCTTCCAGTCCGACGATGGCTTCCAGGCCATCCCCCTTGCGGTGGGGCCCGCTCGTCACGGTGTAGGCGATGCCATCCGCGGTGAGCGCGTCCCCCGGGGCGAGGCCGGGAAGGTCGGGGTAGGGGTAGGTCAGGGTGATGCCGTCGAGCCCGAGCTGCGCCTGCCCCTCGGCGCCCCAGCCCTGGCCGTCGAAAGACAGGAGGGCCGGGGCGGTGAAGGCGCCGAAGACGGCCGTGATCGCCCCTGGGGCGGAGCGGATCAAGCTGCGGAGGATCTCGAGGTTGGTCATCGGGGGCTACAGGGCGGTGAGGACGCCGCCGGGACCGGCGTAGGGGCCGGCCTCGGATTCGGAGGCGGTGACTTCATCGCCGGGCATGAGAGGCTCGGGGCGGAAGCCGTCGAAGCGCCAGTTGACGCGGTACCTCCGTTCGCCCTGGGGGAGTTCCGCGGGCGCTCCGGGGGCATCGGAGGGAAGCTCCGGAGTGGGCGTATCGAGGGCCGTCGCTTCGGGAGCAGGGGGATCGGCCTGGGGGTCCGGGGGTGGGGAAGCCGCCCCCGGCTCGGGAGCCGGGGGCTTGGGGTCGGTGTTCTTGGCCATGGTCGGCTGCCTCAGGCGATGGCGTTCTGCCAGAAGTAGCCGAGGTCCGCGGCCGCGATCTTCTCCTTGACGCTCATGCCCACGCGGACACGGGCGCCGCCGCGGAGGCCGATGTCCGGATCGTCGAGGATGAGCCCGGCGATGCGGTTCTCGAACTCGGCGGTGAAGCCGAAGGTGGCGCCGCGGCTGGTATCGGCGCTCTCATCGATGAAGAGGATGGCGGCGTGCTTGCCCCAGGCGCGGGCCATGCTCGCGGTCTGACCCTTGCGGGCGGTGTTGACGAAGCTGGAACCGATGGCCAGCCGGGGGATCTCCAGGGCATCCATGAATGCCTGGCGGCTGACGAGGCCCACGCTGTTGGCGGAGCCCAGCACCTTGCTGATGACCTTGGGGTGCTGCTTGAGCTTGGTCCAGACCTGCTGCCCGAGGACGAGGGTGTTGCCGGGCAGGAGCAGGAGGTCCCGGGCATCCAGGATGGCGGCCACGGGATCGCTGTTGGTGTAGTCGGACCACTGGGTGGTGCCGGAGAGCGTGGTCTTGTTGGACGCGCCGTAGCTGTTGGCGTTGAAGACCTGGTTGGCGGTCCGGACTTCGCGGTCGAGGATGATGAGGTTGGTGAGGTACTCGGTGGCCTTCGCCGTGGGATCGAAGCCGATGCGGCTGTTGGCGGCGTTGACCATATCCTTCTGGGGGATGGGATCCTCCAGGCCGTAGTCCTCGGTCGTGTCGGTGAGCAGGGTGCCGCCGAACTCGACCTGGTTGACCTTGCCGGTGCGGCCGACGCGGGTGTCGGGCACGGTGAAGGCATCCTCCTTGGTGAAGGAGAGGTAGCTGAAGTTCTCGGTGGGGACCGACACCAGCGGCAGCACCTGGTCGGCGATGAGGGAGTACGCCGGGTTGGCGTACGCCAGGGCGATGCCGGTGAGCGCGGGGTTGTACTGGAAGGGAGCCTTGGCCATGGGGTTGTCTCCTTATCCCTGGAAGCTGCCGGGGTTGATGAGGACCGGGATGATGTCGCCGGCCACGCCGGAAACCACGGCGATGCCGATCACCCGGACGTTGGAGCCGGCCGCGGCGGTGGCGGTGATGGCGGCGCCGTTGGCATCGGAGGTGAGCAGGTCGCCGCGCGTGACGGTGCCGCCCAGCACGACATCGGCGATGTCGTCGTGGGCCACTTCGACGGAATCCCCCGCGACCACGGAGATGAGCGGGAGGGTGACGCCGATGAGCTTGTCGGTGGCGGCGGCGGCGATGGCCACGCCGTAGTCGTTGGCGCCGGGCTTGACGATCCGGCAGGGGCCGATGGTGCCCTCGGCGAGGTAGGACTTGACGAGATCACGATTCGCCATGGCTGGTTACTCCTTCCCCTTGCGGGACAGTTCCTGGGAGGCCTGGGCGGCGGTGATGCGCCGGCCCTTGGCCGCCTCGGCGGCGATGTGGGTGCGGATGGCGTCGGCGTGCGCATGGGCATCGTCCGGGCCGTTGGCGGCGTTCTTCTTGGCGGCCTCTTCCTCGGCCCGCTTGCGCTGGGCCTCGGCTTCGGCGTGGGCGGGATCATCGGTGGCGGGCAGGACGGGGGCCCCCTGGCCGGGGTCGCCGGCGGCGGCACGGGCCTTGGCGAGGTCGGCGTTCTGGGCATTCAGCACGGCGAAGGCGGCATCGCCAGGGGCGGACTTGCCATCGAGGGCCGCGGCTTCGGCGATGGACTCGTAGCCCGGGGCGCGGGCCTGGAGGCAGCCCTTGACGCGGGCCAGCTCCTTCTCCGCTCCGGACGCCTCGCCCTCGGCCTTCCCCTCGGCGAGGATGGCGGTGAGCAGCTCGGGGGCCTCGGCGGCCAGCTGCTCGCGGGTGATGTTCATGGATTCCTCCTGTGAGGTGGGTTTCTGGGGAGACGAGGCAGCACCGGCCCCGGGCTTCCAGGCCATGCGGTCCTGGTTGAGCTGGGCGATCAGGTCGGCCATGGTGGAAACACCGTCCACCAGCCCGGCCGCCACGGCCTGCTGCCCCAGGAACACACGGCCGTCGGCCATGTCAGCCAGGACGGTGTCAACCGACACGCCCCGGAATTGCGCGATGGAATCGACGAACACGCCGTAGATGTGATCGACCTGGCCCTGGATGGTGGCCCGGCCTGGATCGGACAGCGGTCCGTACTGGCTGGCGATGCGCTTGTAGGCGCCCGCGGTGATCTCGGTGGTCTTGACGCCCATCTGGGCCTGCTGTCCGGACACGTCGGTGTGGGCGGCCACCACGCCGATGCTGCCCACCTCGGTGGTGTCGGAGGTGATGAACACCTTTTCGGCGGCGGCGCCCACCCAGTAGGCGGCGCTGCACATGCAGCCATCGGCCAGGGTGACGATGGGCTTCTGGCCCCGAGCGGCGTATACGGCCTGGGCCAGTTCCTGGGTGCCATCCACCATGCCGCCGGGGCTGTCGATCCAGAGGAGGATGGAGTGGACCTGGGAATCCTGGAGGGCGGCCTGGAGATCCTGCTGGGCCATGGCGCTGGAGGTCATGCCGCAGAGCCGGTTCCAGGCGCTGTCGGCCTTGGTGATGACGCCCTGGATGGGGATCACGGCGACGCCATCCTGGAGCTGGTAGGGCTGCCGGTCGCTTCCGGCCGGGCGACCAGTGGCGGCCTCCCAGGCCTTGAGATCGAGCTTTTCGCGGCGGGTGTGGGCGAAGTAGAGGTCGCGGATCTCCTGGAGCCGGGTTTCGGACAAGGCCCAGGGCGCGGCGAGGATGTCGAGGATGCGCATCAGGACTCCTTCAGGGCGGCGGCGATGAGGGCTTCCCGCCGGGCGCTGCGGCCTTGGGAGGGTGCGGGGGCGGTGGGGTTGACGTTGGGATCGGCGTTGGGATCGGCGGAGGGATCGGGGGGTACCGGGGCGGCGGGATCCGCCGGGGCCGGCGCGGCGGCCTTGGCTGCGGGGATGAGCCCGCCTTCGCGCCGGATGCCGAATTCACGGGTGAGCCGGGGGGCGTTGGCTTCGAAATCCCCACCATTGAGGCGCATGGTCTCGTCGGCGTGGGTGGAGAGGCTGTAGTCGATGAGCTCCTGGGAGGCCAGGACTTCCTTCAGGGGATCGAGGATGGGCGGGTTGTCGCCCATCCAGCGGGCGTTGCAGTAGGCGGCGCGGAGCAGGGGATCACGGAAGAAGCCGGGGGCCTTGGTGCGGCCAGCGGCGACATCCTCGGCCAGCCACGCTTCGTAGAGGGGCTGGCAGAAGTCGGGGGCGAGGAGGTTCTCCCGCTCGACCATGACGAACTTCCAGAACTGGAGCAGGGCCCCGCGGGCGGCGGTGTAGCTGCTCTCGAACTTCTTGAGGAGGATCTCGGGCGGGATCTGCAGCCGCATGGCGATCTGGCCGAGCAGGCTCTTCCAGAAGGGATCGAAGGCGCCGTTGGGCCGGGTGGGGTTGACGTTCTGGATCTCCTCGCCAGGCAGCAGCTCGGCGACGATGGCGGGCCCCAGCTCGGTGAACTTGGAGCCGTCGCTGTCGGCCTTGACGCTTCCGCCCAGGGGGCCGCCACCGGTGCTGGTCTTCTTGATGACGACGGCGAAGAAGCTGGACACCACGGAGGCGGCCAGTTCGGACTCGCTGAGACGGCTCATCTGCTTGAGGGGGACGATGACGGGGGCCAGCAGGGGGTAGCCGCGGCGCAGATCGAGCCGGTTCTCATGCATGAGGGGCAGGACGAGGCGCTGGCCATCGGGACCCCAGGCCTTCACTTCGATGAAGTCGTCCTTGGTGAGGGAGGACAGGGCGGTGGCGGGATGCTTCTTGCAGAACCAGTAGCTGACGATGCCTCCGGCATCATCGACGGTGACGCCCTGGGAGGTTTTCGGGTCGCGGAGGGCCTCGGAGACCTGGGCGGGATTCATGCAGCGGTCGCCCTCGACCAGTTGGAACTTGGCGGCGTAGGTGGTGCCGGGGTGCTTTTTCCTTGGCATCAGGACGAAGCAATCGCCCCGGCTGGCGACGGTGCGGTAGGCGAGGGCCTGGGCCTGGTAGAAGTTCCGGCGGCGGGCGATGTCGCACTCGCGGGGGTCCTGGGCCCAGAGGTTGAAGCGGGCCTTGACCTCTTCGGCCCATTCGACGGCCTGGTCCTGGGTCCACCCGAGCTGGCGCTGCAGGGGAAGGGGCTGGACGCTGAGGCCGGTGCCCACGACGCTGAGCACCTGCTCAGCAATGGCGCCCCCGGCGAGGGCGTCGTTGCGCTCGAGGTCGGTGGCGCGGCTCAGGAGGTAGGCGCGATCCCAGCGCTGCTCGTCATCGGGCGAGGCGGTGAGGGGGTTCCAGTTCCGGGCCTCGGGCAGATCGCGCCGGGCGCCGGTCCACTGCTGGCCACCCACGAGGGCCATGGTGGCGCGGGCCTGCATGCGCCGGAGCCCCCAGCCGGGCATCACCCGCGTGATGGCCCGATCGAGCCGGGTGGGCTTCATCCCTTCACGGATCTGGGCCAGGATGTCGTTGTTCACCGGGGCACCCCGGTGTAGAGGCGGCTGCTGCCGCTGGCCTGATCCTGCAGGTTGGCGACCTGGGCCTGGAGGCTGCGGATCTCGGCCCGGATGACATCCAGATCTGCGAAACGGAACTTCCGGCCCGCTACGGCGCCTTCCTGTTGGCCGCCCAGAATGGCGGCTTCGGCCTGGACGTAGAGGGCCAGGCGGGCTTGCGCCGTTTCGAGGTCAGTTGCCATGGCCCCAGGATCGGGACCATGGGCGGATCACATTGGAACCTTTGGCGGAACAATCTTCAGCGCCAGGCCCCCTTGCTGCGGATCCGGCGGCCGGAGGAGGCCTCGTAGGAGACTTTATCCAGGGCCTGGGATGCCTGCTGGGCCAGGGCTTCGAGGTGCTGGCGGCCGTCGGGGCCGCCGAGGTGGGGGGCGAGGATCTTGGTGATGGCCCACCAGGCGGACATGGCGTAGGACCAGAGATCGAGGGCTTCGTTCCGGGCCCGGGTCTGGACCCACTTGAAGGTGGTCTTCCGGGTCTTGTTGTCGGTGACGGGCATGCGCTTCTCGGAGCCGAGCTGCTCATGGTACTCGTGGCTGGTCCAGGCCGGGATGTGGATGGACTTGGGGGCGTTGGGATCGAGGGCCATGCGGCTGAAGAAGACGCGCTTGGTGTCGTCGGTGCTGGTGAGGAAGACGCGGACGGTGTTCTTCTTGCTGCTGGATTCCTCGCACCAGCCCTTGGAGGCGAGGGAATCGACGCCCATCTGGGGGAAGATCCAGCGCTCGGCGCGGGGGGCGCAGAAGGCGAAGACGGCATCACGGGTGTTGCCGTCCCGGGCATCGATGAAGACGACGTGGGCCTGCATCTGGGCGCCGTTCTGGTGCCGCCAACCGAGGAGGAGCCAGGAATCGAGGTCATCCCAGACGTTTTGCTCCTGGGGGTTGCCGGGAAATACCTGGAAATCGACGAGGAAGGCCCGCTCGTCGGGCATGAAGCCGACGGCCTGGGCTTCGAGGCGGCCCTGGGCGGCGGTCTGGACATCCACCTGGACGGCGAGGATGGCGACGCCATCGGGCACGACGGCCCTGGGGCGGTCGTCCTGCTCGGACCGGCGGCGGGTTTCGTCGGGATCCACGGATTCACCGGGGGCGCTGTAGGTCTCGGCGAGGTTCAGGTTGATGAAGGCCTTGAGCTCGAGCTGGTCGCCCTGGGCATCGACCCACTCCTGGGCCAGCTTGGCCCAGTGGCCGAGGAACATGGCGTAGAGGCCGTTGGCATGGTAGCCCTTCACGGCTGTGACGCCTGGGCGCCGGTGGTGCCAGTGCCCGGCCTCCATCATGGGAACCTTCCACCGCTCTTCGATCTTGTGGCCGCATCGGATGCAGCGCCAGTACACGCTATCCGGGAGCACCTGGTTGTCCTTGTCCTTCTCGTACCGGAGGAGGTAGTCGGTGGGGTTGGTGGGGTTGCGCCATAGGAAGGGCTCCATGGCGTTGCAGTTCGGGCAGGGGTTCAGGTAGATGCCCTGGGAGCTGCGGTTGTAGGCCTTCTCGATGCGGGAGACGCCGGAGGGCATACCGGGGGTGCTGCCGATGAGGAGGTGGGCATCGTAGAACTCGTCCATGCGGCGGCGGATGATCTTGTCGGGGTCGCCTTCATCGGATACGTCGTTCTTGTAGCCGTCGGCCTCGTCCTCGATGGCGAACCGGCCGCGGATGGAGCGCATCTCGCGCGGGTTGCCGGCGCTGAGCACGGAGAAGGCCCCACCGTTCGTGAAGCGCTTGAACCGGGTGGTGCTGCCCGAGCCCTTGGAGGTGCTGACGCGGAGGATCCGGGCCAGTTCAGGGGTGGAGTCGATCATCTCCTCCAAGCGGTCCTTGCAATATTGCTCGGCGGTGTCCCGGCTGGGCTGCAGCATGAGCATGGCCATGGCGTGCACGGCGATGCCCCAGCCCAGGGTGTTGTTGCAGATCTCTGACCACCCGAGGCGGGTGGCTTTCATGAAGACCACTTCGCGCACGTCCGGGTCGCAGCAGCTGGCCTGGATCTCCCGCTGGATGGGATCGGCCACCCACTGGCCGGGCCGGCCGGAAGCAGAGGGCAGAATGCGATGGGCGTGGGCCCATTCTTCGATGGTGATCTCCGGAGGGGGCGCCCACAGGCGGCGGAGGCGGCCCTGGGCGGCCTCGAGTTCGAGGAGGGCGGAGGGGTGGGAGGTGATCATGCGCTGACCTCGTCCTCGACCAGGGCCCGGAGCGAACGCTTGATCTCGGCCCCGCACTTGGCGGCAGCATCCGCTCCGATGATGGGCCGGAGGCGGGCCTCGATGGCGAGCAGTTCGTGGCGGGCCGGGTTGATGAGGGCGGTCATGGCCTGCTCGTAGTCAGCCACGGTGAGGATCTGCTTGCGCTTCTCGGCCAGTTCGAGCTCGGCGATCTCGGCCTTAGCGGTGTCGTAGCGCTCGCGGCCGGTGACCTGGCCGTCGGAACGGATGGTCCCGGCGGAAAGCTTCTCCTGCAAGAACTTCACGTACCAACGGAGGCAGGCCGTCTCGTCGTAGTCACCCCTGGCGACCTTCGGGAAACCGGGCTCTTTCGCAAGCTGCTGGACCCTCCGAGGGGTGAGCCCGAAACTGTCTGCAATTCTCTGAATTCCCGCCATGTTGCGCCCGTTCTCCTGGTGCTGCCTGCTCTATAACCCGGACTGTTTATACTGCTGTTGCGTTATGCGGATACTGCTGTTCGATGGGCAAAGCGAAATGGGGTCCCGAAGGCCTACGCACCCCTGTGGTCGGGGTCCGAATTACCCGCGAGGCATACCCCCCCCGGAAGGACCCGCGGGTCCTCCTTTGCCTAGTTGCATCTTGCACAACTGCAACACTTGCACACATGAGCGGTTCGGGGTCGGGTGCTGTGTGCCGGGTTGCGTCATGGGAAACCAGTTCGTCCCTTCGCGTTTTCTTCTGAATCACTACCACGTCTAGTTGTCTGATCCAGTTCCAGTGCATGCGCCCTCCCTACGCTGCGCCACTTTTGCGCCCTGCCAGTCGAGCCTCACCCGCGAGTGAGCGTTGGGCCGCGGCGATGCGCCCTAGGTCCACCCCGAGGTAGACGGCCGTAGTGCGGATGTCTTTGTGGGCG
>JAEHJW020000951.1_pt1 | contig 14839 bp, 21 predicted proteins | sample 9271431 | NCBI WGS metagenome assembly JAEHJW02
GTTTGGGCTTCCGGTGCGCCTGCTCATCATTCCAAGTGCAGTTTTTGCAATCGGCCTGATTGGCCTGATTCGTAATGACTCGGCGACGGTGACAGGCTTGGCTCATTCCACCTTCGCGATCTCATTCATGCTGGCTGGGTTCCTTCTTTTCGGAATCTCGCCCGTCTTCCTGGCTGTTTGCGGAACGATCATCGCCGTTGCAAAGGAATATTGGTTCGATCTGACCTACGAGCAGAATCCGCCACAAACCGTGTATGACTCGACAATTGATTTTGTTGAGTACCTCGTCGGAATCGTCATTGGGTTGCTACTGACTCAGATTCGATGAGATAATGCTTTACAAACAAGAGGATGCGAAAATGCAAAACGAAATGTCGTTCGAAAATGCAACCCTGATCACGGGTTCACCAAATGGGTTTGCAGTCATGGTGTTTGACGATGCGCTCATCGACATCGTTTCAAACCACGCATTTGAGGAGCTGAATAGCGAAACCCAGAAGCTGGGTGTTGGTGAAATTCGGGTTTCAAGCCAGAAGTTCTTGGTGAACGGCCCGAGCGCCTCGGCAATTGTTTTCGGTGATGCTGCCTTTGCCTGGGTTGTTGCGGAAGTTTTAGCTTTCAATTTGGATGGTGACACCCTTGAGGAATACACCGTTTCGAAATTGGACTAAGATTCGCCGCGGAAATCCGCTTTTACCTGTGGTGAGCAGTGTAACACCTCTCTCATAGCTGCCCACCTTGTTCGCGTCAACCCTGTGAGAGAAATGTCGTAAACACAACGGAGAGTTTTGCCTATGAAGATGAAATCAATCGCTCTTGCTGCATTGATGTTTGGGGTGTCCATGGCTGCGCAGGCGGCACCATCCGTCCTGAGCCAGTCGTATGTGAATGGTGAGTACAACTACCAGTCGGTGAACGGCGACACGCCGACGCATGGCATTTCCGGCACGCTCAGCTACCAGCTATCGGATGGCTTGTTTGCTTCCGTCAGCGGTGACAAGTATCGTGCCAGCAATGCAAATTCCAACGATTCCGAGGCAGTGACTGTCGGTTATCAGTATTTTCTGGACCCACAGTTCGCTGTTCTTGGCAGTGTCGGCGGTACGCGCCTGAGCCGGACCCTGAACGGGACGACCGTCAACTGGGGACCTACGGCGGAAGGGCTGCTTCAGTGGGCCCCTGCGTCGCGCCTTGGTCTTTCAGTCGGCCTCAAGTATGACCACTACAACCGTCTGAGCAACCTGCAGACGTCAACCACCTGGCTTGTCGGGCAGGCCAATGTTGCCGTTTGGAAGAATTTGCAGGCTGTTGCATACATCCAGAACGACCACACCGGGAATGAAGTCGGTGTTGGTGGTCAGTTGATGTTTTGATGGTTGATTTGTAGGATCGTGCAGCTGTTTGGTGCAAGGTCGGGCTGGTTCGCTAGCCCGACCTTTTTGAGTGTTTGAAACGGAGAAACCGAAATGCTGAAGAGCGGTGCAGCCCAAATTTCTGTTGAGACCTATGAGAAACTCCCCATTTTTCCGGAAGATGCAAATGACATCATTTTCGGGCGCACCAAGATTTTGGAAAAGGGTGACTACAGGTTCCTGAGCGACGAGTGTGTTTTGGAGCGCTTCTATGCATCCAATTCGAACGTTGACGAAAACGGCGACCCATTCTCCGTGGTTGTTGTCCGCGTCACTGGCAATTCCGGATCCAAAATCGTATGGGTGCCCTTTGAACTACATTCCGTTCGAAAGAAAGAAGCCGAATAACACGATCGCCTCTCCGAAGGATCTGGAGAAGATTCTGTTTGAGGGAACAACCATTCGTCTGTTGCCGAATGGTGAACCTTTGGTCTCCGTTTCCACTTTTCTGAGTCACTCAAAGCACCCCGATGACGTGGCGAGGCTTGAGGCCTGGAAGCAACGAGTCGGTGTGGACGAGGCGGCAAAGATCTCCGAAGCTGCAAAAACAAACGGGAAGGAGACGCATGCGTTGTTTGAGGAGTGCATGCGACTTGGAACCATCGGTGATGATCCAGTCTGGCTCAAGTCGTTGATGAACCGCCTGCGGCCTCACAACCTGAAGAAAATCATCGCAATCGAGGAGTTTCTGATCTCCAGAAACTCGCGGCTGTATGGCTATCCGGATTACATCTTTCTGGATGAAGACGGAAACTATGTCGTTTTCGATCTGAAAACATCAAAGAAGTTCAAGCAGAAGGAGTGGATTGAAGACTACGTTATGCAATGCCTCTGCTATTCGTTCATGGTCGTTGAGGAGTACAATCAGCCGATGCCGAAGAAAGTCATCATTGGTGTCCGGGTTGGTGAATCATCCGACCAATTGTTTTCGTTTGCAGTCAAGGAGTATCTACCTTCATTTCGGGAACGCTATAAAAGGTTCCAGCAAACAGCACTGTTTTCCGAAATGAGGAGAATTGCAAATGAAGGATCAGACTTACACCATTCGGCGAAGTGCAGCTGACTTGGTTCATAACGGGTTGAAGTTTCCGTTCAAGGTTACACCCCCATCCGCTGGTCTGTTTGAAAAGCCACACAAGCATGGCATTGAATACCAACTCTGGATGAAAGACCCAATTTCAGGTGAGCTGGTTTGCATTGGCGTTTCAAACAAGGAAATCGGCTTTGAGGAGCTCGGTGAAGTTGGATACTTCTTCTGGGAAACCTTTTCAAAGGGTGCTAAGAATGACATGAAAATGCTATCCAAGCACCTTACAATCAACTGATAAACGCCACTTGGGAGTTGCAATTCGTCATGAAATCCATCACGCTTTCTCACTGGGAACTCTCCTATTTGGATCTCATTTCTGAAATCCAACACTACGGTGAGCAGGTTACGGCGGAACGCACGGGTGTGGGCACCAAACGACTGGTTGGCCGCACGTTGCAAATTCCACTCAACCAAGGATTTCCGATCCTGACAAGCCGAAAGGTGTCCTGGAGGATCGCATTCTGGGAAACGATGATGTTCCTGCAAGGCATCACAAACACCCAGTACCTGAGTGACAAGGGCATCAGCATTTGGGAACCGAATACAAGCCGCGAGTTTCTGGATCGTGTTGGTCTGAATGAACTCCCCGAGCGCGAAATGGGTAAGGGGTATGGCTACCAATGGCGAAACTTCGGCGGTGTTGACCAGCTGGTTGCTGTGCTAGATGCCCTGAAGAACAACCCACAGGATCGCCGCATTCTGATCTCAGCCTGGAATCCGGGTGAACTGAACCAGATGGCACTCCCTCCTTGCCACCTACTGCACCAGTACACCATCCGCAAGGGTCATCGCGTGCAGCACAACGGGGTTTCTGAGAAGATCAGCTACCTGGATTCGCTGTTCTACATGCGGTCAACCGACATCATCTACGGGTTGCCGTACAATCTGATGTCATACAGCTTTCTGTTGCATGCATTTTCGAACTTGCTGTCGAACCAACTCGGGTATGAAATTCTCCCGGGAACCCTGACCTATGTCGGGTTTGACTGCCACATCTACAACAACCAGAGCGAATTGGCAACGGCATTGGTGGATCGGAAGATTTCGTTGATTGGTTGCAACAACCCCCAATTGCAAATCCTGAAGCCACTGCATACCCTTGATGATCTGCTGGGGTTGGATATTCGGGACACCAAAATCCACAACTATGTCCCCTTTCCGGACTTCGAAAACAAGCCAGCCATGGCGGTTTGAGGTCGTCTCTTTCTTTTTGGCTGCGGTTCGGTTACAATAGTGACTTAGTTGGATATGGGAGTGAATTGCAATGGGCACTGTCATCGAAACGGCGAATTTCTGCAGGTTTGATTTCGTCGACCCGAGGCCCGAGCAGATTGTGATTGATGATATTGCGCATGCACTGAGCAACATTTGCAGGTTCGGTGGGCATACCCGGATTCATTGGTCGGTCGCGCACCATTCACTGCTCGTCAGTCGCCTGCTGAAGTCATCCGGAAAAAGCCGAGTGGTGCAATTTGCAGGGTTGATGCATGACTCACAGGAAGCCTACGTTGGAGACATCCCGACACCCCTGAAGAGGATGCTCGGGGCTTCGTTCTCAGACATTGAGAACCGGGTTTGGGGAGTCATTGCCTCGCAATTTGGAATTGATCCAGTTTTGCCACCCGAAGTGCACGAGGCTGACTACATCGCGTTGTTGATTGAGCGCCAGGTCTTCTACAACGGCAGCCCGCACCCATTCGACACAGGTCGGCCTGCAATTGATTTGCGCCCCTACCTGAACGAAATCCAGGTGATCTGGCAGGTGATGAACCAGCAACCCCTGTATTTTCTGGATCATGGCCGCACCAAGCACACCTTTTTGAACACCTTCCATGAGCTACACGATTCGCTGAGGGAGAACCGATCATGAAATTCGTCGACTTCTGCTACGAGTATGGTCTTCTATCCAAGAAGTTGGAGATGACCGAGGCTGGATTCATCAATCGAAACATTTTCCGGCAAAAGAATGGCTTGCGGCATGCCATTGCAAATTCCATTCATCGTCTGCCGTTGCCTGTTCGTCAGAAGCTGTGGCCCATTTTCGATCGCCTGGTTGCCAAAAACAACTCAATCCCGAAGATCCGTGGGTTTGGTCCGGGCTATTGTGACCATGACCGCAAGTTGCTCGGAACATCGTTCCAAACGCTCTGTGATTATGTCGAAACACCCTTGGCGGATTTTGAGTTCAACAAGAACTTCTCGATTCATGACTTCCCGGATCCGTTGGAGGCAGCCCGCCACGTGCTTTCAAGCAATGAAACCAATGGGCCGGATACCCTAGTTGAAGCTCTGGATCTGTACCACTGGTGGAATGTTGACCCCTTCACCATGCTGACGTTCAAGCCGAAGATTCTTGACGAGGCGAAGGTGTTTGAACCGAAGTTCAACGAGGATTTTGTTCATTGCGTCAGTGTGACTTATACCCTGCTGGTGCCAACCACCACGCATGATGCCAAAGTCGAATTTGGTGGAACGGATCTGGTGTCAGCAAAAGAAATGTACAGCGTCTTCCTGAAAACGATCGGGATGGATGTTCTGCAAAAGACCCGACAGAATGCAAAGGCTGTTGAGCTGTTTTCCTATGTTGACCCGGAAGAATCTCCGGCCTTCAAGATCCTTTCGGACCATTTGATCGGAAAGAACCAGATTCCGAAGAACGCGAACTACAACTACGATATGTTTGACGAGTCATTCGGCATTCTGGCACCCAATGCAGTTGACAAGCCTGTTGAGGTGCGGCGATTCTGGCTTGCATCCGAAACGTTGCTTGAGGATGCCGCCCGAATCGCCGAAACGAACCAACTGATCCGGCTTGCCAACATTCGCCACACGCTCTGGACTTAAGGGTTACACGCCTGGGGCGATTCGCTTTTGCACAAACGCTGGTAGATGTGATTCGCCATGTTCGTAGGATTCAAAGGCCGAAATCCACATGGCGCATTGATCTGAGCGAACCACATCCTCCAGCGTGAACTCAACAATCGGAATTGGGAGTGAATACAAGCGAATCATGGCAATCACTTCGGCAAGGCCGCACTTCTTCTCCTGCAGTGACTTTTGCCGAACATCGCCGTCAACAACGGTTTTGCAGTTCTCACCGAGTCGAGTCAGAAACATTTTCAACTCAAACGAGGTGCAGTTCTGAGCCTCATCCAGGATGATGAATGCATCCTTGAATGAACGACCCTGCATTTGCTCAAGAGGTGCAAACACGATCTTTCCGTTTTTGCGGTGACATTCGTATTTCCCAAACCCGATGGATTCAATGATGACATCCAAGAAAGGCCGGAACCATGGCTCCAGCTTTTCATCCATGGTTCCAGGAAGCAAGCCAGCTGTTTTTCCAACAGATACAAGCGGGCGCGTGAGGATGATCTTTGAGATCTCATTCGACTCCAGCATCTGAACTGCCTTGATCGTCGGGATGAACGTCTTTCCAGTTCCGGCTGACCCTAAGGTGATGACAGTTGCTGATTTGTCAATTGCGGAAATGTACTCGCCCTGTTTCGGCGTGAATGCAAATAGCTCCAATTTGGGATTTTTCTTCACTTCGGCAACGAATTTCTTCTTCTTGCTTGGGGATTTGGTGAATTCCTTTTCGTCCAACTTTTTCCTTGCCATGAGAAGTGGATCTCCAGTTCGGGGCTTGCCGGGAATGGCACCTTCATTCTTATGTACGCTCTCTTTCTTTTTCGGTCATACTCGTTCAAAATACGTGTGTATGTACTTGGTCCAAATTGACAATTCGGGGTTCGCCAGCGATGAGAATCGAAACGGTTGATGGTGTCAAAAAGATCTACCTGAGCGTTCATGAGTGTTTGCATGACGACGAGGCTGAAAGGTTGCTTGGTGAGTTCATTGATGAGTCATCGTACGACGTGCTCATCCAGGAAGATGCCGACATCTACAAGCCCGCTGACGTGCTCGGCAATCATGACCTGCTGATTTCGTTCCGCAAGAAGGTGTTTCCAAGGAGTCTGACCAGGGCTGCTGCCGAAGGTTTGCGCGGCTCAATCGGCCGCTCCGAAAATCGCGGGCTGGCTGCAGGCCCAAGAGATCAAACCACCGGATTGGGTGCCCGAGATTGGGTGTTGGATGCCAACGGAAAGCCAACAGGTCAGATTTACAAGCGCGGTGACGGGTCAATCTCCGACACCCGATATGCAGTTCCGGTTGAGTCCGGCATCGCTGGGTACTTCGATCGGTATGTCCGAATCCCGTATTGCCGAAAAACGTCGTTCACACGTGACAACCCGAAGGATTGGGAGAAGTCCATCCCCTTCCTGCAGGCTGTCAGCGAGCAGTTTCGGTTGTTGCACCCCACCAAGTGGGCCAACCAGAAGAAGATCGCCGACCAGACGACGCAGGATTTCGTCATTCCGGGAACCGTGTTCACCACCGTGACTGTCAACCGAACCTTTCGGACCGCCTGTCACCGTGATGCTGGTGACTACATGGATGGTTTTGGCAACATCACAGCCTTTGAGAACGGTAAGTACAACAAGGCCTATTTGTGCATGCCGAAGTTCCGCGTCGCTGTTGACCTGCGTGAAGGTGACATCATGCTGTTTGACGTGCATGAGATCCATGGGAACATGCCGATTGAGCTTGTTGACAAGGGCGCTGAGCGCATTTCGGTGGTCTGCTATTACCGAGACAAGATGCAGGAATGCAAATCGAAAGCCTACGAGGATGCCCGCTTCCGGTTTGTTGAGTTGTACCGCAAGGATGCAAAACTGGCTGCCGAAAAAGACACCCTGAATGGAATCTGGCCCGGTCAATGGCATTCGCCCGAGTGGCACAACTACCTCGTCAAGAATGGGCTTGAGGAAGATGCAAAGGATGATTTTCCGGAGCTGTACGAGCAAAAAATGACGATCTCCGAGGACTTTTTCGTATGACAATCCGAAAGGTGGTTGCAGTCGGCGGTGTTCCGGGGTGCGGCAAGAGCACGCTCCTCAAACGGTTGTATCAGAGATTGCAGGCTCGCTGCGGCCCGGAATACACGAACACCGATATGCAACTGGCCCCACTGCTGGTTGGGTCGCAGTTCGCGGTTCCGAACAAGAAGATTCTTTACTTCATGCTGGGTGTCGGCTATCATAGTGATGACATGAAGTTTCCGGGCACGGACATGCTGTCGATGGCAGTTCAGCCCGAGGCCGTGAAGTTTTTGCAACGGCTTGAGGATGAGCCGATGGTGAATGCCTCTGTTTTGTTTGAGGGCGATCGGCTGTTCAACAACTCGTTTCTGACGACTGTTGAGGAAATGGTCGGTGATCGACTGTCAGTTGTGTTTCTGAACTGCAGTGAAGAGGTGCTGAAGGCTCGTCGTGGTGGTCGTGAGGACACACAAACTCCGGAGTTCCACAAGAGCCGGATGACGAAATACCGGAACATCGAGATGAATTTGTCGTTGATGTCGTTGATCACTAGGCTTCCAAACAACACGGATGCCCACTTTGATCGTAATGTAATCTTTTTGGAACAGGAGATGGTGAATGGATAAGATTGCTGATTTTGAAGTCGTGATTGTTCGTTTGCGGAACAGCCCCGAGGAATTTCTCTGTCGCCTTGTCTCACAGGGCACCGATGGTAGCATCACCATCGAGACCCCGTTCATGATCGGGATGATCTCACAGAACCAGCTGGGATTCCAGCCTTGGTCGCCCCTGTGCAAGGATCGGGTGTTCACCTTTGAGCGCGGCGACGTGCTGTTCGTGCGTGAACCGTTTGATGCGCTCGTGAAGGACTTTCTGGAGCACACCAGCAAGATCAAGATCGTGAGCACCATTCCGAAGGTGATGCACTAAGGCCAGGTGGGGCGTCACAGCCCCACCAAATCTTTACTTTTGTTGATGGTTCGGTCATACTAAGTGGGTTGTGAGATGCAAAACCCAACTTGAGGAGATTCGTGATGGAAAAGAAGGTGAAGAAGGCGAAAGTGGAGCGGACAGCCGAGCTTCCGAGCAACCCAAAGGAACTCCAGAAGTTTCGTGGCATGATCGGCGAAGCCGTGACAGCCGAACTCGTAATTCTCTCCGGCAAGGAGAAGGTGAAGGAGATCGTCGAGGAGATTCTGAGCGAGTTTCCGATCGAAAAGAAGATCGTGAAGAAGCTCATTCGCCTGGAGGTCCGTGACGCCTATGCGGCCTACAAGCAGGAAGCCGAGCAGGTGTCCGAGGCCTATGAGAAGTTGCACGAGGACGATGCCTGATATGGAGACAAACCGCCTTCCGGTTTGCATCTATCACGACCAATGCCCTGACGGGTTCGGGGCATTGGTCATTGCAAAGAAGTTTCTCGAGCACATCATCGCCATTCCAGGCAAGCACGGCACCCCGCTGACTGATGACGAGCTTGAGCAATGCCGCGATGCAGATGTCTACTACCTGGACTTCTGCTCGCGTTTGGATGACTTCTGGAAGGTGCATGAACGGGCAAAGTCGGTGACCATTCTGGATCACCACGAAAGTGCTCGTGAGCGAATGTTCGAAATCACGGAACAGAATACCCCAAAGCTCCGCAAGCAGTTCAATATGAACCACAGCGGGGCAATGCTTTCGTGGTTGCACTTCTCCGGTAAATCCGAATTTCTTGCGCCGCCATACATCAAAGTCATTGAGGACAATGACATGTACTGGCATCATTTGCATGGTAGCAGGGAGATGTTCGCTGCAATCACGTCGTATGACATGACGTTCGACTCCTGGTTTTGTTTTGAGTTCATGGACTTCGAGAATTTCCGGAACGAGGGCACGCCAATTGTTCGGTACATCGACAAGACCCTGTCGGAGATTCTTCCGGGCTGCACGAGAATCGTTCCGTTGTTCGGGCATCTGGTTCAGGTTGCAAATGTGCCCTACGTGTTCGCATCCCGGGCCTGTGAGATCCTTTACAAGAACGAACCATTTGCAGCCAGCTTCTACATCAATCAGAACAGCGATTACGCATTTAGCCTGCGGTCAGACCCCAAAACGGGGATTGATGTGCGCGAGTTTGCAGAGCGGGCTGGCGGCGGTGGTCACAAGCATTCTTCTGGGTTTCTGCTGAATGCCCGGGAGGCTCGCAAATTGGAACAGAGTTTCCAGCAGTACTATTGGAACGAGGAACAGATGTGGAAATCAACAACCTGAAAAATCGCGTGCATCTGACCTTTGACTGTGAGTCTGTCGGTACATCATCGGATGCAGTCATTCTCGGCGTCGCCTTCGTCGCCTACAATCTGGTTGAAAATGCAAATACCAGCCTGCCGGAATTGCAAAAGCACCAGTCGTTTTTCCGGAAGTTGAATGTTGAAGAACAGGTGAAGGCGCATCATCGGAAAATCGAATCCTCAACCCTTGACTGGTGGATGAAGCAATCCGCCGAGGCGCGGAAGATTCTGAAGCCCTCGGCCGAGGATGTTGATTTGCAAACCTTCTTCGCCGACCTGAAGAAGTGGCTTGGAACGATGAGCTTCTCAAGTTCATACGGAACCGTATGGACCCGTGGCGGCATTGACATGCTGTGGCTGGATTCGTTGGCCAAGAACATTGGGCTTCAGGAACTGGGTCAGCGCCCGATGCGGTGGTACTTGGTTCGCGATATCCGGACGGCTGTTGACGTGCTTGGGGCATCCAGCAAGTTCAACGGAATGCCGGATGCCTATGACGAGTACATGAACGGGCAGATTCCAAATGCAGGTCAGATTGTTCATGACCCCGTATTTGACTGCCTCAAAAACATCGCCTGCCTTCGTGTGGCTGGCGTATTCCCATCACCTGAGGACCTGCAACATGACTGAACCGACCACAAACCAGCTCATCTACAACGTTCTGCAAAGCGCAGTGCAGTTGGCCAACAAAACAGGTGTTTGGCTTGGTGGCCAGATTCCGGATGTGTTGCACCAGTTGCTTGAGTACAACCTGATCATGGCAATCATTGGGGCCATTGTCGGCCTTTTGATTGTTATGGCGGGATTTGTTATCATCTGGGCGATTTATCGGAAGTTCACAAGCAGCCAATACCGAATGGATGCTGACGATTGGGGCGGCTTTACGTTAGTTTCCCTCATTCCATTTGGTCTTCTTGTGGCGCCAGGGCTAGCGATGTTCTTTTGCAACCTCTCAAACATGATTGAGATCTGGGTGGCACCGAAAATCTACTGCATCCAGTATGCAGCCTCGCTGATTCAACACCGCTGAGAGAGATCCCGCGCGCATGAGCAACATCTCCAAAAACATCAAGAATGCAACTCGCAACGAGTTTTCGATGTCGATCGAAAAGAAAGCCGTTGACGAGCAGATCACGGTCATGGAGGCCCTTGCGGCCGTGATGGACGAATGCAAGATCGACCCCATCGTTTGCTCAAAGCTGATCAATGCCTCACTGAAGGCAAAGATTGAGGCTGAGGCGATGGAGGCCGGGATGTTTCGGGGTGTCGGCCGACGTCGCAAACAGAGCATTGAGGAATTCGAAGTGAATGAAACTCTCTGACGATGAAGTTTTCGAACACTTTCGAACCTACGTTTCGTTGAAGCTCCATTTCAACTCAGACGAGTACAGTGTTGTTCAAGCCAAGGGCCATCTGAAGAACACCTCGAAGAGCAGTTTTCGAAAGCGAAATGACCGAAAGGTGTTCGTCGCAACGGCGCGCAATCTGGCGAATTTGCAGATTGACCCGAAGGAGTTCTTTCTCGCAAACTTCTCCCGAAATTCTTCGTTCTGGTTCGGTGATTACGAGGACGGCCTCGCTATCTATAAGGTATGGAAAGGGCTTGTTTCTAACCTAGATCTGACGCTGAAAAACGACTGCAAGTTCATTTCAGAAAAATGCATCGAACAGAACACCCCTTTCCTTTCCATGATCCAGTTGGTTGATTCGGCGCGGCTGAAAGCCCCCGAATTTGCAACCTGGATTCTTGGGAACGAGATTTCCCTGGAGTCTGCAACCCTACTGGCAAATGGGCTGCCGATCCTAAGACTCTGGTCAACCAGGGAATATCGCTCGAAGTTTGAAAAGATGGGGTTTGGTGTTTATGATGATCTACTTCGGCGATTGCGTAAGTATGCAGAGTTTTTTGATGTCAACAAGCGAATCAAAAACAACGCTGCGTATGTTGACCTGTTTTTGAAATACGAGCCATTTTCGGAACATACAGAGTGATTGATCTCGCGTCGTTCCGCTTTCTGAACCAAACTAGGAGAAACTCCGCATGAGTACATTCGCGCAACTGAAGAAAAACCGTGAAGCTGCCTCAAAGAAGCTGATCGAAACCATCAAGAATTCCGAGCAATCCGGTGGCTCGAAGGATGATCGCTTCTATTACCCCGATCGTGACAAGAATGGCAATGGCTACGCAGTCATTCGCTTTCTGCCCGAGAAGGATTACCCTGCGCCGTTCGTCAAGGTGTTCAACCACGGGTTCAAAGGCAAGAGTGGCCGTTGGCTGATTGAAGGCTGTCCAACCACGTTGGGTCGTGACCATTCGTGTCCCATTAACGCCTAATCAGCACAAGTGGCTTTGGGGTGAAAACCCCATCGAAGAAAAGTGTGAATTGCTGGAAACTCTAAGTCAAGAATCCAAATTTACTAACTATGGGTAACTAATACTTTAAGTTGGTAATATGGCCCCTCATCGTGAAATATGTTCCCCTCTGGACGGCAAGATTTTCAAAAACGGAATTGCATTTGGAAATTACCTTCGGAAAATAAACAAAACAGTTCGTGAAGTTTATGACGAATTTCTGAAAACTGAAAAAGAAGGAAGTTGCCAAGTTTGCAAAAAGGAAACTTCGTTTATTAGCTTTTCAAAAGGATATCGGAATTTTTGTTCAGATATTTGTGCAATGAAGAGCGAAAAACATAGAAGTTCTGTAAGCCAACGGTTTTTTGGTAATCCAGATAAACTGAAAGAAGCCCTAAGAAAAACAAAAATAGCCGTGAATTCTCAGTCTATTGAGAAAAAAACTGAAATTCAAAAAAAGAAGCATGATTCTAAGGTTAAAAAATACGGCGAAAAATATGCTTCTGAACAGTCTTTGGTTCAATGGTCCAAAAAAACAGAGGAAGAGCGTAAAAATATTGGTAAAAGGATTGTTGAAACAAGAATAAAAAACGGAACTCTTGTTACTTCTCCTTCAAATTTCAAAATGAAGGAAGTTGTAATTGGTGGAAAAAAGTATCATTATCAAGGTTACGAGGGAATAGTTTTGAATTTGCTAATTGAGGAATTAAAACTAGACCCAAAACTAGTAATTAATGGTCGTGATATTAAACCCGTTCCTTTTTGTGGAAACCGTTCTGGAAAATATCGTCCGGATATTTGGATACCAAATTTTAATCTGTTAATTGAAGTCAAAAGTCAATACACTTTTTGCAAATACCCAGATGTTTACCTGAAAAATTTGCAAAAGCAAAAGGCTAGCTTTGATGCGGGTTATTTTCACGTGTTTTTCGTTCTTTACAACGGGAAAATTTCAAATAGTTGCAAAATTGCAATGAAAGAGATTCTTGATATGACAATCAGCAGCCAAGCTCAAGAAATTGAGAAGGTTCAACGACTAGAGGTTGACACCTCGTACAGTCCAATTGCTATCGGGACTGGAAGCGCACTTCGCCCCAATGGGGTGGTGATATAGTCTGCTCTTGTAGGAAACTACAAGCTGGGTAAATTCCCGAAGGTGGTTTAGCGAGCCACTTTGAACGTATGGTTGTGAGGCCAACTCCGAAGCCTGGAATCAGGGTGAGGAAGTTTACCGCAAGACGGCTGGGCACCGCAAGCGCAAGACCTCGTACATCGCCAACGTGTACATCGTTCAGGACCAATCCAACCCTGCAAATGAAGGCCGTGTGATGCTGTTCAAGTTCGGCAGCAAGATCATGGACATCATTTCGAGTGCCCTCAATCCGAAGTTCCAGGATGAGCAGTCGTTGAATGCCTTTGATCCGTGGACAGGTGCCAACTTCAAGCTGAAGATTGTGAAAAAGGACAACCAGACGAATTACGACAAGAGTTCGTTTGATGCTCCGTCGAAGTTGGGGTCGGATGCCGAGATCGAGAAGATTTACGAGAAGATCATCGACATTTCGGAGTTTGTTGACCCGAAGAACTTCAAGAGCTATGACGCCCTGCAGGAAGCCTTCCACAAGGTTGAAAATGGTCCTGCACGTTCGTCAGCAAGGTCGGGTGACGACAATGACGATGACGATGCTGAGGACTCTGGAGCCCATCCGGCACCGGAGAATCCGCTTCCAAGTCGTGGTCACAAGGCAACCCCGACGACTCCAAAGCCGAAGGCGGCCGAAAAGGTGGCGGAGAAGGTCAGTGCCGACCTTGAGTCGGAAGAAGATGTGATGGACTTCTTCAAGACCCTTGCAGACTGATGCCTGTTTGAGTGACATCCGCTGAATGCTACTGAGGCGCCCTACAAAGGCGCCTCAGTTGTTTTGGGCACAGGGGTACACTCAGCTTGCCATAACGACGCCTGCGGTCCACTGATTGGCAGGGCCGATGGCCTGACGGGCTGGCTGGGGTGGTGTGAGCACTTGTTGGTGTTTGTGGACCGAGTTGTTTGTCATTGCAAACGAATTTGCAGGTGGGTTGCTCTTGGACCTGGTCTCCTGCATCGTTTTGAGTTTGGATGTGTTGGCATCCAGGTTCGCATACTCCTTCTGACCTGCAAGCACCGTGGATGCATATCGTCGGGCCTGGGCACCAGAACCGTTGTATCGCTCAAGAATCTTGAATGGGGTGGCATGTGAACCCAGCATTTTCTTCTTCTGCAGCAGCGCAAGTCGCTGCAACATCAGACCATCGTCAATGTTGTTCGGATCAAGGGCGCCATGCGGACCATGACCAACAATGCCTTGGGCGGTTGCAGCACGCTGCAGGCTTGGAAGCGTTCCGTTGTTGATCTGTGCAATTCCGCTGTCAGCACTTCCGTCGGAATCAGCATCGTAGGCTTTGGCATGGAACCCTGACTCAACATTCAGCTGTGAAAGCGAAGTTCCCTTTGGAAGCCCAAGCAATGAGTCTGTTTTGTAGGTTTCTGCAATCTGCTTTGCCGAAAGTGCCTTTGTTGGCGACACGAAACCCTTCGCCTTGCCAGAAAGGTGACTTGGGGTTCCGCTGTTTGCCGAGCGGGGTGCTGCCGTTGCGGTCGCACCTTCAAACTTGTTGACCAGATACCCCTTGATTGAATCCGGCAGAGGCAGTGAGTTGATCAACGAAACAGCCATGGCCTTGATTGCAGTTCCAATGGAGTGGAACAGGGCCGAAATGCCGCCCTTGATCTCCTTCAGCAGAAACGGAATTCCGGTGCTCTTCCAGAGCAATGACCCCAGATCACCAAG
>JAEHJW020000330.1_pt1 | contig 14830 bp, 23 predicted proteins | sample 9271431 | NCBI WGS metagenome assembly JAEHJW02
GATGATTACAGGTTTTTCAAACCGCATTCGCAACGGAGTGTGACATATTTACCACACTGTGCCTCATCCGCCACGCGCTCCCGCCACCGTTGGCACGTTTCTTGCATTAGTGCGTCGCCGACCGGGTGGCCGACCGGGTGACGTGTCGGTTGTGCTGACTGTGACATTTTCGCCTCATTGTATTCAAAACGACACACTAATTTTAACGTAAAATAATTCTTGTATAATTGTGCCGACCGTGTATTATGCATATCTACCCGATGAGAAGGAGACAACGACATGCCGACCCTCGAGCTATTCCACAAAAACCCAAACGGATTTATTATCAAAGGTTCTCACACTCACATTGAAGGGGATTTCAACAGCATATTTGGAGACTGCACCAATCTTACCGGCAACGTAACGACAATTACCGGCGACGTGTCCAACATTCGCGGCGATGTATCAACCCTTCGCGGTAGCGTTTCGAACATTCGCGGTGACGTATCACTAATTCACGGCGACGTGTCCAACATAACAGGCGACGCCACCGGCCTTCGAGGCGTTGTCACAAAAATTCAGGGCGACGTGTCTGCCATCTATGGAAGGGTTAGAAAAGGTCTTCAAGGCGACGTGTCTAGCATTCGCGGAGACGTATCAGACATTCGCGGCGACGTGTCAGCCCTTCGCGGCGACGTGTCTAGCATCCGAGGCGACGTGTCAGCCCTTCGCGGCGACGTGTCAGCCATTTGCGGCGACGTGTCTAGCACTCGCGGAGACGTAACAACCATTCGTGGCGACGTGTCTTTCATTCGCGGAGACGTGTCAGCCATCCGAGGCGACGTGTCAGCCATTCGTGGAGACGTGTCCAGCATCATCGGTGACATGTTATTTTTACGGGGCGTAATAACGAACATCCGAGGCGACGTGTCAGTCATTCGCGGCGACGTGTCAGCCATTTGCGGCGACGTGTCAGCCCTTTACGGCGACGTGTCTAACATTCGCGGGGACGTATCTACCCTTCACGGCGACGTGTCAGCCCTTTACGGCGACGTTTCGCCTAAGAATACGTAGAAAAACCGCTTCACATTCGGCACACTTTGAAAGGAAATACACCATGTTTGTAATCGTTCACTCGGACGGCCTTCGCTGGTTGAACAACCAGGTCTGGACCCGCGACAAGTCCAAGGCCACTCAATACGAAACCGCGGAGAAAGCATTTAGCGCGCTTTATGCCGCAAAAGCGTCAATCGGCGTTGACGCGACGAAGTTAGCGCGTTTAGAATTTACCCCGACCGAAACCGTCTCACCAATCAAGAAAACAGGCTTCAACCGCCTCTGTCGCGACTTCATCGACCTTTTCGGCAACGAAGAAGGACACAAAATACTATCGCAGATCAAACCGTTTTTCCACACTGCTAGAGTTGCCATCATCGCAATAGATCAAAACAACCCAACAATCAACGACATTGAAGCGTTGTTAGAGTGCGATAACGTATTCGAAATGCTGAAAATGATCTGCACCATGGCAGAGGAAACATAAACATGTATATACACCTAACAAGAAAAACAGCCATTTTAATGATGTGGATGTTGTTCACATCCGGTTGGTTTCTGGGTTGCGCTTTTATCATTCTGCTCGTTCGCTACAACGGAGGCGGTTAACATGAACATAAAAGAAGCCACGACCTACTACCGCACAATGTGGGACGCGCCGCTAGCGCCGTTGCGCGAGGCGCAAATGGTCCTCATGGCGGCAGGCTACCGCGCTATGGCGTTTCAAATTTCAGACTGTATCGCCATTCGGAAGGAAATAAACCCACCGACGATTGCCAAACCCAAAGCAACCAAGTAGTATCCACCGTCACCAAAAGACAAACCGGAGTATCCAACATGATATACGTTAAGAAAATTACCGCCTCGCTTGCATGGCTTCGCCGTCTCGACGCAAAAGACCCGGAAACCGGCGCGGTCATCGCCTGCGACCCGCAACCGCTCATGCGTATTCGCGCGCGTCTTGTAGAAGGTTGGCAGGAGTTTTCGGACAAGGGCGAATACGTTCGATGGATTGGTAAGATCGGCGCTGAAGCGGTGCAGCGTGGCGGGAATGAAGTCACAACATACGTCAGCCGCAACATGATCTTGCCACAGGTGGCTGAGGACTTCATTCTTCAACAATTCACACAAGAACAGAAAGAAACGAACGTGAAGGGCCGCACCGGCACTCACTACGTTTTGCAGGATGACTTTGGAGAATGCTCATTTGTCATCGACTTATATCTGAAACAACCGTCCAACGCTGGCCGACCTTCTGCGACAGGTTATGAGTTTGAAATGCGCGTCGTGGAAGCCGAACGTATGGAGAACCCGGTAGCCTCCCTCGGGGTTGACCTGCCCGCACTGGTCGGCGTTCAGGCCCAAGCGGCTTTGCCCTTTGAGGCGGTCGAACCGGCTCACGGACAAGTGTCTGCCGAACCAGCGCGCGACCCGGTGCCTTCCGACCCTCATCATGAAGCCAAGGGCAAGCATAAGAATAAGTGAATTGACCGCCCGACGCTAATCGGGTAGCATTACACTTCACGTTGCTTTCTACCCCAAACTTAGCCCCCGTTCGTAATGAACGGGGGCATTTTTGTTAAGCGCGGGCGAACAAAGCCAGCGCACCAAAGCCTAGCTGCATCCAGCCCGCCGCATTGGTCGGAACCTGCATGTTGCTGAAAAGGTTAAGCAACGCCGGAGCGGCGGCGGCGATGCCTGCCATTGTGGAACCGGGAGAGCCGAGGATATTCACCGGATGAAAAGAAGGTGTAGGGTTCATGTTAGTCATCTCCATTGTGTTGCATTTTAACAAGATATGCCTCGAACCGGACAGTCAATTCGAGTAGTCGCCGGTCAACTCTCCATAACGCAACAATACAGAGTAGTACAAGAAAAGAATTGACCGACGCCGGTATCAGTTGCGAAATTGTGACGATATCGCCAGCAGTCACGGCATCAGTCCCGTTTCCATGATCTTGGCCAGCACGACAGCGCGGTTGCCGACCTGATTGGCCCAAACAGAAGAAAGCATTTCCGTGGACGCTTGCGTCCAATTCTTGTCCTGGATTGCTTCGATCATGTGACGAAACTCAAACAAGTGATCGAAGCCCATGTTGTAAGCCATGTTTTCAATTACGCTCTGACGAACAGTGTCAAGATCAGCGAACCATTGCAAACCCAAAAGGAAAGTCCTGTTCTTTTGAACAAGAAAGTTAAACCAGTATTCCGCCACTTCGCGCGGAACGCCGTTAGACAACAGGAAACCAAAGCCGATTGTATCGTAACCAAGATTGTCTTTATACACTTTGGAAACGAAACCCTCCTGTTCCATGCAGAGTTTTTCCATTTCAACGATCATGTGAACAATCTCCTTACTGTTTCGTGGGGCTCTTGTTTAAGAGCGAGGGAAGCCAAACCTATGACGATAAACACAATCGCCAATACAACGATAGTGCCGCTGAAAGCGTAATGTTTTGCCATATCCCAATAGTCGGAAACGGTCTGGCTAAATGTTTTATTTGGAACCATCGCCGCCCCAACGGTGGTTGGTTGAGGAACCCCGTTCGACAGAACGTTATCCACCATGTTGGTCGTTCCAACAACGGAATTGACGTAATTAGGGTTTGCTTTGTTGTAGCCAGCGTTTACGAGATACTGCGCGATAGCGCCAGTCCCCTGTCCCGTGACGGACGATACGCCGCTGTAACGCGGTGAGTTAATTAGATTAGAGTAAGCGTCCAATCCCGCTTGCGCGGTAGGGTAATAATTCGGAACACCTTGACTGGAAATGCCGAACAAATTGTTGCCTAAAGTCCCGGCGGCACTCGAACCCCAACCCGTTTCGAGTGCAGATTGACCGAGAACAAAATTAACAGGCAAGCCCGTTGATTGTGAAACCGATTGCGCTTGCGGGTAGTATTGCGCGACAAATTCGGTCGGCGTCACGTCAGTAGCCTGCCAGGAACGATTGCTTACCGCCGCTGGATTGGTTTCCGATAGCGGCGATTGACCTGATCGTGGCGGCGGAAGCCGCTTGCATCATTTCTAAGGCGGAATTAGTTATTGCTGTAATGTGTTGAATTGTCGGGTTTGAAGTGGTTCCGGCAGAACAACCAGAACAAAAATTCTTACCTTTTCCGACAGGCGCGTTTGACGCGAAAGACTGTTCAGCCGGAATTACCAGCGGCGGGGGAGAAGCAATCGCAGGCGCCATGGCCGGACCCGGCGACCCCGCCGGGGCAGGAAAGTAAGCGGGCGGGTTTGACGCTTGAACGACAGGCGAGCCGTGTTTTCCAAACGCAGACGTAATGAACCACAACAGAAGCGCAACGATGAAACCGCCAACGGCAATTTCCTCCCACACGTGTCTGTCGTGAGTGTTCATTAGAACAAATGCCCTAGCAGATTGCCCGCCACACCTATAATGCCAAGATTTGTGGCAGTGCTGCCACTTGTCCGCGCCATGGCAATCGACGCCTGCGATTGCGAAGCCGCAACGTTTTGCATCGTCTGCGCTTGATACATCGCCTCTTGCGCTAGTAGTGAGGCGTTCGCGTGAGCGACTTGAACGTTGGCCTGATCGGCACCCAAAGCCGTTTGCACTTGAGCGCCAGAAACCAACGCGGTCTGCGAAACCATTGCAGCATCGTTTGCATTTGCCATAGCGACTTGAGCAGCGGTCTGCGCTTTGGCGATCTGCGCGGCGGTTTGATTGGTGGATTGCGTCGCAGCCAAACCGGCTGATACTTGTGATTGCTGCACTCCGGTCTGTAAAGCTGTCGCCTGTAACTGTGCAGCTACTTGAGTGTTCGCAGACCCTGCCGCGATCTGCGCGGCCTGCAACTGCGCGTTTAACTGTGCGGTCTGCGACTGCTGCGCCATGGCCATTTGCTGCGCTTGCGACATAGCAGCGTTTGCAGCAGCGGCGGCAGCGGCACCGGAACCGGACCCGGACGCGGAAGAAGCCGCACCTTTCTTCTTCAAGATCAGAAGCGCGGCGGCACCAACCGCGAAAACGCCGCCACCCACTTCCCACGGATGCGATTTAACCCAATCCATTACTTCCATGGAATTATCCGATCTGATAATAGTTTCCACTGTTCGGATCATAGAACAATGCTTGCTCGGTCGGAAGTTGAACCGCAGGACTGTTCGAGAAGCCGCCGCCGGTCAAGCCGGACGGATCATACACGTTCATTGCAAATTCGCCAACGTTTTGATATTCAGGCGGAACGTATGGGATATCCGTAACCGCATGACCCGAGCCTTGGAAAGCGAAGGGTTGAATGTATTCGTATGATCCGACTTGAACCGGCGGGTTGCCGGGAGGGTTGGCCGTGTTTCCAGGATCAGGCGGATTGACACGCCCCTGCCCGTGCAAGAACAACATCCAACCGTTCAAGAAACGGTTCTTCATGTTACGGTATCCGCATGGAAGACACGCCAGCGAAAGGCATTTGCATCTGTGGCATTGACATTCCGCCGATGCCACCGCTCACTGGTGCGGTTGCCGCGCTGATGGACTGTGAAAGACCACCCGACAACGCACCGATAATACCAGTCGTTTGAGCGTTGCTGGAAACCAGAACGGAAAGAATAGCCAGACCGATGATCGCAGTCGCGATACTGACGGCGGCGTCGATTGTTTCTTTTCCCATTTCAAAGTCCTTGAACCAATTTAGTGAAGCCGGACGAATGTGACAGTATCAGAACGGTCAAGATCAGAACCATGAAGGCCATGGAAACCGTTTCCATATCAGGAATGAGGCCAATAGCGCCAACGATAATCATAGCGCCTGCCCATTTGTAGAAAGGGTTGTTTCCACTGAAACATTCTTGATATAGTAACGAACCTGCCGCCTTGACGTTTTCCGACCCTAGATATTCCAGATAAGCCAACGCCGCGCCGATGGACAATAAAACGTACGCCATTACGTTCTCACGGTCTGATTATCATTGTGTTCATTTGCGTAGGGTCTATTGGCATAATTCCAGTCAACGGCGCCAGCGTCATGTTGGACTGACTCGGCAACGAAAGCGACAGCGGCGCCGGGCTTTGCGAAACCGGTGGCGATGAATTTTGCGGGACATTAGCCCCTCCACCACCGCTCGCCTGCCCGGTCGAACCGCCTTGTATCGGTTGTGTAAAGATAGCCTTCCACGCCGCACCGTATCCAGCTGAGATCGTATAGATCAAGAAGCCGACAATCAGAAAAAACGACCACTTGGAAGGCCAAGACATTACGGCAATACTTTTCCAAGTAGGTTCACGGTCGGATATTTCGTTCCAGCCCATGCACCGACGAAAAAAACGATTGCAGCGACAGCAAGCCAAGGGAGATTTGACATTGAAACACCTGTAGTAAAACGATTGTCACCAGAAGAAGAACGATTGCTTTTATTTCGTCAGGATGCAATGTCATTCACAAACTTCCCCCAACGGCGGGCGACGTAGAATATGATGAAAGCAACCCCGACGAATTCCCATGCCTTGAACGTGATGGGATAACGTAAGAAATGATACGTGGCCGTTCCGACCGCCACCGGAGCATTGCCCGGCGGCGGGGAATAGGCAAATGCCGTTTCGGTGGATGAACCGGCAAACCCTGTCATTACACGCCGCCCATCCCACTGGCCGCGGACATATACTGCACGGGCCGTAGAATTTCAGTAGTAATGAGCGATTGAGCGTTCGTCGCCGTTGTTGGCGTGATTTGCAACTGCAATGCTGGATACTGGTTGATATCCAGCGGATGTTGACGACTAATCAACCCGTAAGAACCCGACGGGTAAGAACAACCGATCAGATCGCGCGTGATACGATCCAGGACGTGTGGCGAGTATTGTTTGATGATGGAGAAATTTGAAACAACCAACGCAATCGTGGAAATGTCAGTGCCCGGGTTCAACTGCGCGTTGTCGTCGTATGTGAAGTATGTCCCGAGAACCTTAGAAAAGGTCGGGTAATTCCAGGACGACGGTTGGCCGGCGGCGAACGTGAGGCCCGAATTCGTTTCGGTAATCATGTAAGCGGTTTGCAGATCGCCGATTGGCAGAATCGGATTGCCGGTTTTCGGGTCAGACGGGACGTTGTTCCAGTAGTCCTGGTAAACCGTTACGGTAGCGGAAGTAATCGGCGTGGTGGAAATTGTCGTTCCACCTGCAACCAACTGGTAAACCGAGTTGATCGGGTCCGCCGCCGGGAGACTGATCGGGTTGGGGTTGAGCGTGATAACCAGCGAAACGGATTGGTTGTTTGTCCCGAGCCACAATCCACCAGCCATGTTGTGCGCGCAATCCACCATGATCGGGACTTCAAACACGCGAGTAAGTGTGACAGAAGAAGCGGCTGGAATATTCGGCGCTACGTTTGATGCGATATTTGAACCGTAACCGCTCACGCTGTCCGTCGTGTAAGCGGCGCCAGGGATTTTACCGTACTTCGCCGCTTCGACGAAAGAGAAGCTGCGACCCGATGCGTTGTGTCGCGGATTACCCGTAAAATCGTTGAACGTAATGTTCTGCACGATGTTGTCCGCGCCGAAACCGATCAGATCGGCTGCATGTGTGGCGTCCGTGTTGGAAATCGTGCAGGACACTTCGACAATGAAACGTCGCAGAAAACCGATTTGAAGCGGGTTGATCTGCAATACGTTGTTGCCAGAAGAAACGTTCGTAAACGTCTTTTGCGCCGCTCGCTGCAAAATCGGCTTCGCGTATGCGAAAATATTCGCCCGAGCGATTGCGGTCTGCTGCGCGGGCGACATGGTAGGGTGAGTGGAACCGCTCATTTATTTCGTTTCCGTTTTGTTGACGTGAGAATACGACGATTGCAGTTTAGCGTCGAAAATGTGAATCACCATACCGAGAAAAACCAGCCAGACCGTCAAAGTCAGCCAGTTTACCGGGTGTAACAACAATTTCGTGTTGATGAATGTCATGCGACGGGCACGGCGTTACCAGCGGCGTCGGCCGCTACGGCGGGGACGCTCGCCTTGTGTTTACGAAACAGCAGATGCGAGGCGATGCCCATGGAAACCCAAAGAAGGGAAATCATCAACCATATTGTAATGACATTCGGGACATTCCAGGACAGGACGTTTTCGCTTCGTTCCGACACTTGTTCCGCCTTCGATCTAAACCAGTAGTCCGACCCTACGCCACCTCTCGAAGATGTGTCAACACAAATCCGTCATGCTATCGCATTGAAACGCTTCTTTAGCTTATCGTCGAAACGATTGAGAGTATTTTCGATTGGCTTGGATGGGACAAGATAATGTGTCAAACCTTTCGAAACGTCGTAGTAATACGAATGAAACTCATCAGGTTTGCGCCACTTTACTGGAAAATTTTCGTTGAACCGCTTTATGTCAAGCGGCGATTGTAAATCGAATACGCGATAGAAACTGGATTGTGACCAAATGAACGGGTCGATCCAGTGCGCTCGCTGGCTTGTCCACATCAGCGGTACTTTCTTCGATCTGCCGGCTACAAGTATATTTCTAATCGCATCCGAATGGCCGAGCAAATGTCCCTCATCAACATAAACACCAATCTTGCCTTTTTCAAACGCGCGGATCAGAAAGCCTTCAATATTCTCACGACTTTCTTTGCTCATATCCGCGTGTAGAACGTGCAATCCGCGCGAAGGTAGAAACATAGAGCCTGGGTTTAGCTTTTCGGCGGGAAGTGCAGCAATGTTTTCGTCTCGTTTGTGGTCAATGACAACCCAGGCCATACTGTCCATGTCACGAGCCGAAAGCATTTCCAACGCGCCCCATGTCTTTCCGCTTCCGGTTCGTCCGGCAATCGCAATGTGTTGGGTTGGATCAGGAAACCGGATCATTGGAAACCTTTCGCTCATTACGAACGCGAATACTGATTGCGATAGCTCTTGGACCATAAACAACCCCCAAAGCATACACCATACCCATTACCGCGCCGGTCTTGCCGTCTAATTTGATTTTATAGTGTTCGCCGAGATTGGCGATTGCTTCGGCAAGAATATGGCTTTCTTGCTTGTCAAGAATAAACTCCGGGTAGCCTGTAGCAGTCGCCAGCATCATGTGCATGGCGAGCAGCACTTGTTCGACACCTTGAAGATTACGTTCGGATTTGGGTTTGCGACCGCGCTTGACGCCAACGACCGGCTCGTTTGTTTCAGAGAAGTCAGTAGGATTGGCAGTTGATTTGTTATACTTCCGCTTCTCTTGAGCCTTCGCCAGTATTTCCGGGTTGGCAAACCCTCTTGGACCTGACGAGGCTGACGCATCTTCTGTTTCCAGAATAGCAGAACCTTCCAAGACATTCATATCGTCCATCGTCACAGTCTCCGATATTTGCGGTTTCGAGAAGGCGCAACCGGAGCAGAAGAAACTTCTTCCAGTTTCTTATCTTGCTCTTTCTTTTCTGACTCCGCCTCTTTCGTTTCATCGGACTTGTCGGCATTTTCCAACCTTTCCGAATGTTCGTTTACAACGCTTTCCAAGGCGTCAATTCGCAAGGATTGTTGATGTAATGCTTCCTGTGTAGCGTATAAAACAGCCTCCACTTCTTGTTCGGTTTCTTCCACCGCTTCGGCGACAGTTTCCACCATTTCAGTGGTGGTTTCTTCGATATGAGTTTCCCCTTCCATTATTCTTTCTCCTCATCTTTCGTTTCCACGTCGATGTAAAGAGCCTTCGCTTCCATGGCGAAGTGTTGCTTGATCGCTCGCACTTCAACTTCGAGACTGGCGATGCGTTCATCAGAAACGTGCATCAATCTGTGTTCAAGATTGACAATACGCTCATAGAAGTCCTGCGCTTGTTTCTTGAGACCTTCCGCGTCGATGCCCATCATTTTGAGCATTTTTTCGATACCTTGCATTTTACTTACCCTTCTGTTATTGGAGTCCGGTGGTTCCGCCGAAAAGAGTATAGCGAATTGATCCGGTAGTTAATGCGGCGCCTGCTAGAGTGATTTGAAGACTGTCGCCGGTTGATGTGCCGAGAAGGTTCAACCCGTCCATTTGACCGATCAGGACAGCACCGACCGTTCCGGCAGGTGCAGCGGTTCCAACCTGGATAACCGTTTCGTCCACAATACCCGCGTTCAAAAATCCTGTTGTGATGGTCAATTCTGACAGGGCCGCGCAGGTAGCGTTTGCGTCAAGTGTGAGGCGGTATCCGGTCAAATAACAATTTGGGTTACCAGCCAACACGGTAACAGTCCCGACCGCTGTTATCGAGCCGTAATGAGCCACACCGGCTCGCGCGTGTAAAAGCGTGTCACCAGAACCGTATAGAGCCGTGGAAGCGGACAGCGAGTTGTTGGAAATCAACGCTTCAATCGCTGGGTCCTGTACTTGCGCTAGGCCGTTCGTGATGACAATCCCCGTGGACGTTCCCCACACGGCGGCGGGCGAGGGGAAATTAACCAGTGTCATAGTCACGTTGCCGTTTCCTGACAAAGTAAAAACTGGTGTTGAAAACGGAACGTAAATCGGCATGATGGCCTGCCCGTTCGGAGGCACGATGATCTTTTGTCCGCTGCCGAACGTTACGACGAAAGGCGTTGCGTTGGCGCTGTTGTCAAGAAACACACCTTGCACGTCACCGATGATATTGGCGAATTGTTGTGATCTTAAATCGATTTGACTTGTCACGCCAGTCGTCAAAGAAACCGAAAACGAATATGTTTTCGAGTTTGACGGTTGAGAACCGTTCGACGTTCCGTGTTTATTTATCTGGACTTGAGGGTTTGTTCCGGACATTGGCTATTTCCTTAGATCGGATTTGCAACAATACTCGCTCGCGGGAAATTTATCAACCTTCCCATGGCGCGCATGACATGCGGCGACATGAAGTTCCCGCTAGTGAAATTTGAGGAATTGTCAGCATGATCGGTGGTAACGCTTTGAGCGTGGAAAATATCACGGGGTTTGGCACTGAATAGTCGAACAAATAAATAAACCCGTTCGTGTCCATTCCGAAATATGGTTCGATGTAAATTGTCGGTTCGTTTCCTTTGAAATTACAATTAAGGCGATAGTAACCAGACAAGTCGCCTTTAATTAAAAACATTACATCGACACCGTAAGAAAAACAAAGGAAACCGCCTCCGGGACATTGTTGTATGAAATATTTCAAATTAAACTGACTGTTTACAGCCATGATTTGAGTTTGATCTGTAGGGTCTTCTAATGTAGTGTAATAACGGGTTGAACCGCTGTAGCTAGAGCCGAACGCTGGAACGATGACGTTACCTGTGAATAGACCGTTTTGCTGGCCAACCGGAGCGTGACTGTCACCACCGATCAGAAAAAACACGCCTGTTTGCGGATTTACCTTAATAGAATTTGCGCCAAGACTTCCAACTGTTAGTAAATCGACAGTGCAATTTACTCCGTTTTTAGTCAAATAAGCCACGTTAAAGGCTCCTTGATTGAAACTCTCGCCAGAGCCGTAAACCGTCGTCCACGGTGTAACGCGCGTTGCTAAGGTTCCTGTCGAACGCGCTGGCGGTAAAGTAGAGCCATACTGCCACGATTGAACGCAATACGTAGCCGACAAGTAATTGCCGAAATCATCTTCGATAACGAACGGTGCTGTGCAGACCAATTGCGCGATTGAGCAGCCGCCATATGGCGCCGCCGCCGCCATTGTGTGTTGTGCTATCGTTGTGACGAACGGACCTGTAGTGTCTTGAAACGACACATTTGGAAAGCGTATTTGTTGATTAATTTCGTTGAAATTATAAGGAGGCGATTGGAATTGCGCGCCGAAGCGTGTTTGATTTACTTTGGAAGCTCCTGCCGATAGAGGCGACGGAAAAGAGCCTAATCCGTTGGATTGCGGCAACCCGTATATGTTAGGGTCGGGTAGTGTCATTTTTGTGTTGAAAACGCCTAAAGCGTTTATGTTGAAGCCGGAGAATTGAAAACAGTCCGAGTAAGCGTTTCCAAGAAAAGAACCCCACGTTAAGTAATTTGTGTATGAACCACTTAGACCATAGAAACATCCGGTCCCTTCGCCGCCAAACAGGCGGGGATATTGTCCTCCGCCAGAGAAGTCGAATTGATTTGGTGAAACGTCAAATGACAGGTCGATTTGGCCTAGTTTAGGTAAAACCCGCGTCCCGTAACCGCCAGGACTAAACGTGAAAGAAGGTCCGATATTGCCCGACATTTTGCTTTGTTCCTACGACAATTTCATCAAACGAGCGAGGTAGAACCGAACCGTCTTCTTCAAGTTTCCAGGTTCTACTATTGGATAAATTGGAAATTGACCGCTTAGCATCGTATGCCTCTTTCTTATCAGGTTCTTTCAAGACGTTGATAAGAGATGGCACTGTTTGATACGCAATCGTTCCGTTGAGGCCATTGTAAACCAGATCGAGAGCGCCGGACAAGTCCCACATTTTGCGTGGAATGCCTTTGATCGCCCCCGCCATCTTTGAGTCTTTCACCAATATACCAGCGTAAACTTTTGGTGCGCGCGCTCTAAAGCTGGTCCAGTCCTTGTCGATCTTCCATTGTCCATAATCTGCGCCGGTTTCCACTGTAACTCCTTCACGCACTGTAACGCTGTCAGTATCGCCGTATAGAACATTGTCAACGCCGATTGTATATACAAGTTTCAGAAGGTGACGCCTCGCGTAAGCTGTCACAAAAACAGACCATTGAGGCAGTGAAAGCATTTCATCGTCAATTTCATCCCGGACTAGGAAGTCTCCCCATGCGTCGCATCCTTCTATTTCATCATCAGGTAAATGCGCGTATATCTTTCGACGCACCTTCTTCGACCCGAATTTGCCGTAAAGACTGTTCTGCATTAATTTTGCTACCATTTCCAACGCTTGTCCTTTATACTTGAACCTTAAATCGCGACACTTTGAAATGAAAGACTCGAAAGGTTTTGCGCTCTTTTCCCAGAATATTCCTTCTTTTACTTCAAGTATTTTGTAACCAATAGACAAGGCAAAACCTAGATCGACACTTGTGACTGTCGTTTCAAACGTGCCAGAAGGCCAGACAATGCCTTTGTTGTCGCGGTGTGGGATGCAAGGCACCTTCAAACCCTCGGGCGATTTGATGACCACGCGATACATACCTAGAACGTTCGGGTTATATTCTAGCGTGGCAATCGGGTTGCCAATCGGCAATGGGTGCGTCATCATTTGATATGGATATGAAGAATTACAATCGTATGACTTTGCACGGTGTTGCATATTTGTATCGGTCAAGAACACTAATCCACCGTAGTATCCCGACCGGATAAATTCATCGTATCCACTCGGAGGTCTGTAGTGTTCATCTTTCCCTAGCGACCTCTCCCACGCGGCTAAAGCCGTCGAAGCTGTGGTAGCCTTAAAATGCACGTCGAACGTGTCGAATATAAGACTGTCAAAGCGCAACAACGCGGTTAAAAGCGACTCTACATCCCGCTTCGCATATTCGATGTGTTCTTGATTTGAGGGATTGAATTTTACTTTGGAAAAGTCAATTTGTAGTTTAGGCAATTCGGGGCACATACTTTTGGAAAAAGCATCTAAACTATATGGAAAAAGAGCAAACGAGTCTTTCATTACCAGCGTGGCCTTGTCGCCGTATTCCGGTAATGCCAATGTCACCATAAATATATCGGTGTCTGTTCTCAAGTATATACTTAAATCGTCCATGCGCTCCATTAGGCGTTCTACGAAATAACGCAAATCGTATTGTGCGTTATGTGCGAACCATACAAACTTATGGTTCTCACACATGGTTAAAAACATTTCTTGTATTATGTGTTCGGGTTCTCCGGTTATATAAACCGCCTCAGTATCACCCTCGCGTATCCACGTCGCGGCCAGCAATTTGCCGCCTAAGCCGTCAGTTTCCACGTCCCACGTCGCAATCTTATCTCGCTTGCCAGGACCACCGCGCTGGTATGCTGACTTCTTCATTTGCGGGTCCTCTTTTTCACATCCTCCCGCTTAGACTTGAGTTGACGTATTCGCTTTACTTCCTGTTTTCGCTTTGACCTTGGAATATACTTCTCATAAAAACGTATGTGGAAGGATATTTGAAGAAATTCATCACCTTCATATAGTTGCTCTAGCAGATCAGCGCGGAAACGATTGAAATCTGGCGCGAATTTAGGAACCACAAGACGAAATACCGTCTTCGTGAACGGGCTTCCAGTCGCGTTTGAACCCGATACTGTGACGGCAATAGCAATTATTTTCTTGTTCTTTCTTAAATTGTCTAAAATTTCGGTGTATTCTAGGCGAAAACTTTCTATGTCAGCGTTAAATTCTGCCACGTTGCCATTGTAGATACCGGATAAACCCACCGCATAATCACGTGATTGTTTCTCTGTGAGAGGATTTAGCGAGGATAGCTTGCGGTTGCTGGATACCTGTGAAGGTCGGTTGAAGGCCGGGCGAGCGCGGCGCGCGACCTCTGGCGACGAGGCCGCTTTCGTCTCGTAAGAGGTGAAACCGCCTTTCGCGAGAGCGCCGTATCGCTTGTCAAACTGACGGCGAGATATTATCTCACCCGTCTCGCGGTTGATAAAATTGCGGGACGTGCCGCCTTGTGGCGTCCAAATACCGCCGCTGGTTATGTATTCAGGCTTGTGTGCCTTGACCATTTTTTATATTCCGCGTTGGGAATGTTGTCACGTTGTCGTGACAGTTTGGCACCCGAAGCGATGTGACGCAAGAGGCGAAAATGTCACAGTCAGCACAACCAGCACAGCGCGCGGTCGAACACCCGGTCGGCGACGCACTAATGCAAGAAACGTGCCAACGGTGGCGGGAGCGCGTGGCGGATGAGGCACAGTGTGGT
>JAEHJW020002844.1_pt1 | contig 14828 bp, 16 predicted proteins | sample 9271431 | NCBI WGS metagenome assembly JAEHJW02
CATCGAAAAGCTCACGAGCATGCTCAACGAGTCGAAATGCGGGCAGCATGATGCCCAAACCCAACCGCGTGACCCCGACCGCGCCGAAGAAAATATGGCTCCAGGTCAGCGATGACAAAAAAAAAATGATCGGCGCGAGCCGTTTCCTTCCTTCTTAACGCGTACCAAAGGCCGACGACGACGTGAGCCCCGTGAGCTGGGCAAGTTTCCCATCCGGCGCTATAATAGCCGGGAAGGTTGGAGGATCTCCACGATGACTACTCAACAGGCACCTCCCGTAGATCTGTGGACGTATCAGCAGGTATGCCGGCTGTTCCGTCGCAGCTATCCCACTATTTATCTGTGGCAACGTTACCACGGCATGCCGACGTATAAGTGGCGTGGGCGGAATATCGGGTTTCGGCCGGAGGAGGTTATCCGCTGGGCGCGCTTGACGGGCCGCGTCATCTATCAGCGCGATCTCGAGGTTCCCCACATTCCGACCAAAGCTGCCTCTGAGGCGAAGGGGACCTGATGGGAGCGTTGACCCCGAAAGTCAAACGCCATTTAGTAGCTCGAGCTTGCTTCCAGGAGGCGTTTGAGGCGCTCGGAGGCGTTCCGGCATTGGTTCGGTGGGCGCGTAGCCATCCGAGTGACTTTTACCGCCTCTATGCCCAGAAGCTGATCCCCACACGGATCGAGCCGGTTTCGGATGAAGGGGAGGGAGGAGCGCTCCCTGCGATTCAAGTGGTCTTTGTGACCCCCGGGGCATCGCGCACGCATCTGTCGAATGCTATACTCGAGCGGCCTCGCATTGTAGCGGAGCAACCTCCTTCTCGAGAAGAGATTGTGCCATGAAACAGACTGAAAAAGATCGTCGTGATGAAGCGGCTGCGGGACGTCGTAGCAACGAACGTCCTGCGCACCGCGAAGCCGAAGCGCGCGGGATGCGCAAGGCGGACGACCGGAAATCGGATCGTCGAGCGGACTCGCGCACTTCACGTGCGTCGTCCGACCATCGGGATCGGGATGCGGGAGGCATGATGCCCGATCGTGGTCCCGCACTCTCCTTCCTGGGGGGCGCCGGGGGTGCGGTGGGGAATCCCGCGCCGCCCCTGCCGCATATTCCGGAAGGTCACGGCCCCGAGTGAGACGTGTCACCTTTGCAGGGGTCGCCGGACCCTTGCAAAGGAGTGTTGTTGACTGCGATCGTTGGGAGAGCAAACGTGGATCTGACTACTAAGCAACGCAAGGGCATTCCGTCTAAGGATTTCGGCATTCCCCCGAAAGGGGGAAAGGCTGGGAAGTACCCCATGGAGGATCGCGAGCATGCGATTCTAGCCAAGAGCTACGCCAAGACCGAAGAGGAGAAAGGGAAGCTCTCCAAGAGCACGGAGAAGAAGATTGTGAACAAAGCGGATCGCAAGCTCGGTGAGAAGCCCGCCTTTCGGGGTAAGATCGAGTCCGTAGACAAGGGCAAGACCCGGAACTGGACTCCGCACAAGGAAGCCACCTATCAGGCCGCCAAGCGCGAGAAGCCTCGCTGAGGTTCGAATGCTTCGGATCCGGTCGCTTTCCCCAGCCTCCCCTGTTTCCGCGGTTGCTGAGTTTCCCCCGAAACTCGCGTGTCTTTTCTCCCCGAAGCGCTACAAGGTAGCTTACGGGGGCCGTGGTGCGACGAAATCGTGGTCGTTTGCGCGAGCACTGCTGCTGCTGGGCGGTCGCGGTGCCCCTCTGCGCATCATTTGTTGTCGCGAGATTCAGAAGAGTATCCGTGAGAGCGTTTACCAGCTTCTTGTCGACCAGATCAAAGCTCTGGGGCTCGGCAGTTTCTATCAAGCCCTTGCGACGGAGATTCGGGGGAAGAACGGAACGACGTTCACCTTTCATGGGTTACGCCACAACATCGACAATATCAAGTCGCTGGAGGGTGCGGACATTGTATGGGTGGAGGAGGCCCAAACGGTGTCAGACGATTCGTGGACCAAGCTCAGCCCGACTGTGCGCAAAATGGGATCTGAGATCTGGATCAGCTTTAATCCCGAACTGGATTCCGATCCTACTTATCAGCGGTTTGTTCTCCATCCCCCGGCCAGTGCGACGGTGGTGAAATTGACCTACCGCGATAACCCCTGGTTTACTCAGGAGCTCGACGACGAGCGTCGCCATCTTCAGGAGCAGGATCCGGACGCTTATCTGCATGTGTGGGAAGGCGCTACGGTCCGGCACCTCGAAGGCGCTGTGTATGGGAGTGAGCTTCGGGCCGCGGAGGCTGAGGGGCGCATCACCCGCGTTCCTTACGACCCGAGTAAGGGCGTCTCTGTTTATGTCGATCTTGGCTGGGGGGATATGACGTCTTTGTGGTTTGCGCAGCGCGTGGGAATGGAACGTCGAGTGCTGCGCAGCTACCAGAATCGTCACAAACTGTGGCAGCATTATCTCCAGATCATTCAAAGCTTCGGGTATGTGATCGAGTGCATTTATCTTCCCCATGATGCCGAATCAGGATCAATCTCGGGGTTAAGCGTAGCGGTGCAGACCCGGAGTTCCGGCTTAGTGTGTCAGGTGATCCCGCGTACGGACAACGCGGTGCTTCTCGGAGTGAATGCGGTTCGGAATCTCTTTCCCTCTTGCTACTTTGATGCCGAGAGCTGTGCGGACGGGCTCCACGCGCTTCGTCACTATAAGTATGAGGTAGACGTCCACGGGAACTATGGGAAGATGCCTGCCCACGATGACGCCTCTCATTACGCGGACGCATTCCGCTATCTGGCGACCGCCGAAGTGGTGAAGCGTACACATCCTCAGCCTCAGGTGATCCTGCAAGCGCTGCGCGGAGAAGCTACACTATTCCGGCCCGACCTCTCCTCCAATTGGATGGGGAGATAACTAGGTTCATCCACTTCCCTGGAGACACCCCTATGAATCCGCATCTCCGCATCGCGATCAGCGTTACCCGGCCTGACTGGTATCGCGAGGCCAGCGAGCAACGAGATCGGGCGTCATGGCACGCGCAGAAGGCTGAGGAGCAGAGTCTCCTCCTTCATCATGACAAAGTCGAGGGGCATCGACGCGTGAGTGAGACTCATGCGGCTGCGGCCTTCTGTTACGACCGCGCTTCTCGTTGCGCAGCCGATCACCAAGATGCCTACGCTCAATCGCACGCCGCGCGCGGGAAAGATCTCGCGCGGGATGCGGACGCGCACGTGGAGGAGAGCGGTCTCGAAGCGTATCCCCTCGATCTATCTAATACGCTAGGAGTAGCTCATGGCGACGGCTCGAAAGTCGGCGGCTTCTGATTCAGACGACGCACTGATCCGGGAAGCTCAGGATCGGTTCGACTATGCGACGGGGTACTACTCGACTGCGCGCACCCGCGCTCTGGAGGATCTTAAGTTCTACTACGGCGATAGCGACAACGGCTACCAGTGGCCGTTAGAGGTGCGGCGGAATCGGGAGTTGGAAGCTGCGCCGACACTGACGGTGAATATGGTGCGACAGTTTGCTCTGAACGTAGTCAACGACGCACGCCAACACAAGAGTGACATCAAGATCGATCCGGTCTCCGACCAAGCGACCTATGAAGGCGCGCAGGTGATGAGCGGGATTGTCAAATACATCGAAGCGCAATCTGACGCTTTGAACGCATATGATCAGGCTATTCTCAGTCAAGTTCAGACGGGAGTCGGGTACTGGCGGGTTCTGTCGCGCTACTCGAGTGAGTGGTCGCTGGAACAGGATCTCGCTATCGATCCCGTTCCGGATATCTTCACCGTTCTCCTCGACCCCGACACGCGGCAAAAGAGCAAGAGTGACATGCGGTTCGCGTTCATCTACGAGGACGTCCCGCGTGATGTCTTCGAGCAACGGTATCCCGATTTCAAGTATGTTACGGATCAGGTAGGGCTGACAGGTCGCACCGCCTGGCGGGATGACAAGCACGTGCGCGTGGCGGAATACTATCGTCGCAAGCCGATCCGGTTTGAATTGGTGGCAGTCCTCGATCCGCAAACGCGGAAGATTAAAACCTATCGGAGTGATGAGCAGCCGAAAAAGCTGTGGGATAAGCTGGTCGCGGAGCCTGGCGCACGTACCCGATCGGTGGAATCCTATGAAGTGGAGTGGTATAAGATTGTCGGTTCGACGATTGTCGACCGCCGCGTCAAGGCCAACGGAGATCTCTGGCCCGGCACTACGATTCCGATTGTCGCCATCGTGGGTGAGGAGTCGATCATCGACGGTCAGTATGATTGCCGGGGGCATATCCGTTTCCTCAAAGATCCGGGGCGCATGTATAACTACTGGACCAGCGCAGCCGTCGAGCAAGTCGCGCTTCAGACGAAGACCCCCTGGGTTGCGGCAGCGCGCGCGATTGAGGGGTACACAGCGGTCTGGGCTACTGCGAACACCAAGAACTACAGTGTGCTCCCCTACAATGACACAGCCGACGATGGGCAGCCCATTCCGCCCCCGCAGCGTGTGATCCCGCCGACGATGGCGCAATCCTATCTCCAGGGCATGCAGATTGCTCAGATGGAGCTCCGCGCAGCTTCCGGGCAGTGGCAAGAAGATATGGGCCAGCAGTCCAATGCGCAGTCGGGCATTGCGATTAATGCGCGGGTGCGGCAATCGAATCTGTCGACCCAGCATTTTGTCGAGAATCTTGCAGTCGGCTTGACTTACACGGGCCAGATCCTTATTGAGCTGATCCCGCGCATCTATGACACCAAGCGCGTGATCCGGATTCTAGGTCAGACGGGTGAGGAAGCGCAGGTCACCATCGATCCCGATGCGCGTCAAGAGTATCAAGCGCAGGAACAGGCCGCGCAACAGAAGGCGTCGATCATTTTCAACCCGGGCTTCGGTAAGTATTCCGTCATCGTCGAGGCCGGTCCGTCGTTTGCTACGCGCCGCCAAGAGGCTTTCAACGCGCTGGCGCAGATTCTACAAGCCAGTCCGCAGCTGATCCCACTGGTGGGTGACATTCTGTTCCAGTCGGCCGACTTCCCCCTGGCGGATGAGCTTGCGGAACGGTTGCGTCGCACGGTCCCTCCCTATGTACTGGGACAGGGGCCGACCCCCCAAGAACAGCAGATGATTCAGCAGATGCAGCAGATGCGACAAGCGCTGGCGCAGCTGATCCAACAGGCTGCTGAGCGTAAGATCGATGACGCCAATGGCCTCGACAAGCATGCGATCGAAGAATTCCGCGCTGAGACTGAGCGTCTGAAAGTACTCCTCGCAGGCCTCGCGCCCGAGCAGCTGACTGCGGTGGTGCAGCAAGCGGTCACCGAGACCCTAGGGACGCGTCTCCCGAATGTGCCCGCTGGGGCCGGCAACGCCGCGCTACGCCCCGCGCATACCCTCCCTCAAGGGGTAGGTAGCGATGCAACGGCTGAAGCGCTTGCAGAAGCGTCTGCACAGCCTCAGGGCACTTCTCCTGTTCAACCCGGTGCATCGATGCCTGCATCGATGCCTGGAACGACGCCATAAACCCGAAGGATAAATCCGATCTGCGTTATGCGGTCGCCGCTCTTCTGCTGATGATTGGAGGGATTGCGATGACCTGGACCGTCCTATCCGGACGCGTGCTCTGATCTACCGGTTTGACTCCTAGCGCGTGAGTGAACGCGCTCCGTACTCACCCGGTCGGTGAGGCGATTCATGCTGGAGAATGCACCATGACTGACCAAGATAACCCCCTCACTGCGGCGCCCCCGGCACCTGCCGCCCTCACACCCCCACTGGCTACTCCTCCGATCGTTGCGCGTCCGGTCACAGGAACAGAGTCCGCTCCTCCGGAAAGTGTCTCTCCCCCACCGGCTCAGACAACCCTCGCAGCAGGTTCGTCTCCCTCCGCTGATCCGGTTCCCGATCAGATGGTGCCGCGGAGTCGCGTGGACCAGATCACTCGCGAGAAATGGGAAGCGCGACGCCGCGCACAGGAACTTGAACAGGAACTGAATCAGTTGCGCGCCGCACAAGCTGCATTGCGCCCTGAGGATAACCTCGGAACTCCAGGCACTCCTGCTGATTCTTCAAGGGCTCCTCCACCTGCGGGAACGCATGCCTCTCCTGAAGCCCTCGAACAGGTGATCCATGCACGAGCTCAGCAACTAGCCCAAGCGCAGGCGTTCACTGAGCGCTGCAATGCGACCTATCGACAAGGCGTGGAAGATCCGTCGACGCCTGGATTCCAAGAGGCGCTTCGAGGATTCGATCTGTTCGGCGGCCTCCAGCGCTATCCCGATCTAGTCGAAGCGGTGACGTCTGTTCCGGACGGTCATCGCTTGCTGCATCATTTGGGTACTCACTTGGATGAAGCCGAACGGATCCTATCCTTGCCCCCCGCAGCGCGCGGGATGGAGCTCGGGCGTCTTAGTGCGCGGATCACAGTTCCGGTCCCTCGCCCGACTGCTGCGCCCACGCCGCCAGTTCCGATCCGTGGGAATGTAGCCTCAGGTGAACCGGGTCCGGACGATCAGGGCCGCTTCAGCGATCAGTCCGCTTATCGTGCGTGGCGTGCCAAGCAACGAAGTCGATAGATCGGGAACGTTCGAGGAATCGGGAACGCGGAGCTTGCGCTACGCGTTCCTCTTCCCATATACTGAGCTTACTCTCGCGCAATGCGAGAAGCCTGCGCTTGTTCTGAGGTGATTCGCACCCCCTCATCCCCGTCGCGCCTGCATATGGTCTGATCTTCTCTGGCACCGGGCTTGAAGCGTTTCCTCCTTCCATCCCTTTCTCTTTGAGGTACCCGTGCCATGGCTAACTCGATGCTCACCATCGACATGATCACCCGCGAAGCTGTCGAGCTGTTCCGCAACAGTAACGCCTTCGTGATGAACTTGGACCGTCAGTTCGACTCGGAGTTCGCTCGCTCCGGTATGAAGATCGGTCAGACCCTGCGCATCCGCTTGCCGAACGACTACACCGTTCGCAATGGTCCCGCGCTTGTCACGCAGAACACGAATGAAGTCAACACCACGTTGACCGTTGCCACGCAGAAGGGTGTCGATCTGTCGTTCAGCACCGCTGACCGCACGATGAACATCCAGGACTACAGCAAGCGCATCTTAGCGCCTGCCATCAACAACCTGGCGGGTTCGATTGCCGCGGATGTGATGACGGGCACCTTGGCCGCGTCCCGAATGATCAACGCGACGAATGCGGGAGCTACTGTGAGCCCCGGCATCAGCCAGCTCGCGAGTATCGGCGCCACGCTGGACTTGAACTCGGCTCCGTTGGGACGCCGCTTGGGAGTCCTCGATCCGATCTCCGATGCGCGCATCGTGTCGGCCTTCACCGGGTTGTTCAATCCGTCGCAGCGGATCAGTCAACAATACGAGACCGGCGCAGTGAAGAGCGCGTTCGGATTGGATTGGATGCGTGACCAGACGGTGCTCAAGTTCACCTCCGGCAGCTACGCGGGCCTCGTTGTGAATGGTGCCAGTCAGACGGGTACTGCGCTTGCGGTGACCGCTCCGGCAGGCGGGGCGACGATTAACCAGGGCGACATCTTCACCATCGCGGGCGTCTACGGTGTGAACCGTGTGACCAAGCAATCGACGGGTCAGCTCCAGCAGTTCGTGGCCACCGCACCGCTCGTGCTGGCGGCCAGCGCCTCGGGCACGCTGCCTATCTACCCGGCAATCATCCCGGGTGCTGCGGGTTACAATCCGGTGACGGGTGCCAACGCGCAGCAGTTCCAGACCGTGACGGCGTCGCCTGCCAACAGTGCCGCGTTCAATCCGTCGCAAGCTGCGGATGAAACGGTGCGTCGTAACATCTGCTTTGCTGCGGAAGCCATCACGCTCGCCTTCGCCGAACTTGAGATGCCGCGCGGGGTGCATGAAGCTAGTCGGGTGACGGATGACGACCTGTCGATCCGTATCATCACCGACTACATTCCGACTACTGACCAGATGGTCACCCGTTTGGATGTGCTGTACGGCTACACCGTTCTGCGTCCGGAGTGGTGCGTGGCACTCCTCGATCAGATCTGATCTCCTAGGGTGGGTGTTAGGCGCGGAGCTTATCACTCCGCGCCTCTTTTAGAGAGGAGTATCTTGTGGGTCTGGACGCATCGTCGCCTTTTCGCAGCGCGCAGCTGACGTCCGCGCTAGCAGTCGGGACCGCTTCTACCAGTCTCACGCTCCCGCCGGTGAACGGCACCACGGTCAATCTCGCGCAGGCGCCGGCGAGTGGGGCCGCGTGTACATGGTCTGGGCTTTACATCCCTTACTAAGAGGAGAAATGTGATGACGTATCAATTCCAAGAATTCCCGAAGTGGATCTATTCTGAGATCCGAAAAGAACTGATCATTGTGAAGGATGCAATCGAAGAGGCTTTCCACCGTACGCCTGTGTCTCCTCCGGCACCCACTCCGAATGCGGGGGTTGCTGGGGCCACACCCGTGCATGCGCAGGAGACGCTTTTGGAGGCTGTTCATCCATCTGGCGGTCTAGGGGCTACTCCCGGGATTTCGGTGCGGAAGATTGAAATCCGATGAGCATGTTTGTCACGACGCCCCAGAAGCTGATCAACCTAGCTCTGAAAAAGATCGGAGTGCTGGCGGCTGGACAGGCGCCGCAGGCGGAAGATATTTCCGACGCGTTTGCGGAGCTGAACCTGATGCTCGCGGAGTGGAACGCGCAACGCTGGCTCGTCTACCACTTGGTAACGCAGAGCATTGGGTCGACGGGAGCAGAGTCCTACACGATTGGACCGGGTGCTGACATCCCAGTGCCGCTACGCCCGAACACAATTGAATCGGCATTCTTTCGGCAGAACAACATTACGCCGCTTTCGCCTGACTACCCTCTCCAGATTGTCCAAGCGCGCGAGGACTACAATCGGCTGCGGCTGAAGAACTTGACCGCGTTCCCCCAGTATCTGTTCTATGACTCTGCGTGGCCGGTCGGTGTCCTCTACCCGTGGCCGCTAATGATGAGCGGCTTGTATACGCTCTTTGTAAGCTACAAGGACACGCTTGCGTCGATCCAAGCTACGGATCAGACCATCAACCTCCCCCCACAGTATTACGCCGCCCTTCTGTACAATCTGGCGGCGCGTTTGCGCCCCAGCTACCAACTTCCCGTCGATCAGACTGTGGCGGCAGTGGCGGCTTCGACTCTCAATGTCGTGCGCGGCTCGAATGCACAGATCCCTACACTGCGCATGCCGGGGACGCTAACTTCCGGCGGGGTCTACAATCCTTACACTGATCAGGGAGGCTGAGCCCCGTGCGCTTTCCTGCCATTACCGGCTACCGCGAGTCGAAGCCTCTCCAACTTGCGCTGACGCAGGGCTCTTATGAGGCGCGCAGTGTCATCGCCTCCGCGCAGCGTTGCGTGAATCTCTATCCGGAAATCAACCCACAGGATGCGCCGTTCCCGATGACACTCTATCCCGTGCCGGGGTTGGGGCTTTGGAGTGGGTTTGCTTCCTTTTCCGGTCTTCCTACGCTGCCGCCATCGCCCGGGCGTGGCGTTTACTTCTCAACACGCGGGCAGCTATTCGTCGCGCGGGGGGGCTTTCTCTACTACGTCAACTCGGCGGGTGCGTGGAGCCTGCTGGGACCGCTATCTACGATGCTCGGTCAGGTCAGCATGGTGGACAACGGCCTCACCTTGCTGGTTGCGGACGGCCCCTCTACGATGCAGCTGGAGGCGTGCCCCGTTTCGCAAGTGACTCCCTTGGCGGGCCAACCTGCCCCGGCGCCGATCCCCTGGAGTTGGTACAGTGGTGGACAAGCGGTAACGATGCCGGGGTGGCTTGAAGTTGGGGTAGATATTGGTCAGAACACTGAAGCGGGAACGACGGTTGATCTGCTACTGCAATCCGGTTCAGGGAGTAGCGACCTCTTCTCAGGTGACGGCTATCTGCTCCGCCTAGCTACGGCTGCCGGAGGCTATGCGCTTCAGCTGTTCTCCTTGACGAACAGTAACCTGACCCTGATCGGGACACCGACCCTGATCGCGGCAGTCCAGACTGTGGCGCTCCCTCCTGGGTCGCACTACATGACGCTTCAAGTCCAACAGAATACTCCCGGGGTCAACTATTTCACTGCGTGGCTGAATGGGCAGCCGCAACTCACGGCCACAGACAGCACCTATCCCACGCTCGGGGCGGTCTTCGTGGGAAGCCAGCAGACTACCCCCGTCGTATCGGTTGGCCCTGCCAAGCTGCTTAAGCGCTCTGTGTACGTGGTGGATCTGACTACGCTGATGATGAGAGAGGTGGTGAACTCGGCCATCTACGGGGCGACGCATGTCGACTACGTCGACACCTTCTTCCTGCTGAACTCCCCTCAGACGCAGGCGTTCTACATCACTACGAGTAATCTTGCCGCGATCGATGCAACGGAGGGACCGATTACCGAACTGACGTTGACTGCGGGAGGTACGGGGTACGCCAACGGTACGTTCAGTGCGGTTCCCTTGACAGGAGGACTCGGATCCGGCGCCACCGCCAATTTGACTACGGTGGGAGGGATTGTCACGGGAGCGACGCTGGTCGGAGCGGGCGCGGGATATGGGGTGGGCGACGTTTTGGGCGCGACCCTGGCAGGACTTCCCGCAATTGGATCCGTGACATCGCTGGCTATCACGCGGTTTGGTGCGGGAATTGTGCCCGGCACCTATACCGCGCAGCCGCTTTTCGGGGGAACCGGAACGGGGGCTACGGCGACGATTGTCGTGACAGGAAATGGGAATGTTGGCTCCGTGTCGCTCGTGGCGGCGGGGTCTGGTTATACGACCGGGGATCTGTTGTCAGCTTCGTTGCCGCTTTCTCCGATCCTTACTCGTTACGAGACATCCCCTCGGATCGAACCGCAGTTCACAGCTACGACGACGGGAACTCCGAGCACCGGCTCTGGGTTGGAGTTAACGGTAGGGAGCATTGCTCTTATCAATGCAGTCAATGCGCTGAACATCGCAAGCAAGACCGGATACGCAGATCTCCTGCGCGCCCTGATCGTGGTGCATCGGGAAATCTGGCTCTTTGGTGATCAGACGACTGAAGTCTGGATGGATGTTGGCGCGCCGTTTTTCCCCTTTGCGCTGGAGGGAGGCGTTTTTCTTCAGCGCGGGATCCATGCGATCCAAAGCCTGGCGAAGAGTGATCTCACCCCCTTCTGGCTGGGTAAGGACCAGAATGGTGCCATCATGGCGTTCCAAGGGGTCAGCTATGAGCCGGTCCGGATCTCGACCTACCCCATCGAAGCCGTCTGGCAAGCGTATACGCGCTCCGATGATGCACAGGGGTTCGTGTACCAGCAAGGCGGCCACACCTTCTACGTGCTGAACTTCCCCACCGCGGACCGAACTTGGGTGTTTGACGTCGCTCAGCATCTCTGGCATGAGCGTGCGGGATTTGATGTGCAGGGGAATCAGCATCGCTGGGCACCGAATGGCTACGCGCGCGCCTACGGACAGAATCTCATGCAGCACGGGGCCACGGGAGATCTCCTATACTCTAGTCTGGATCTGTATGATGTGCTCGGCACTCCGACCACATACATTCGGAGCTTTCCGCACATTCAGAATGAGCTGCGCCGGTTGTTGTACCTCCACTTCACGCTCTCGATGGAGGTGGGCAATCCTATGGCAGTCAATCAGATCCCGCCCCCCTCTCCTACGGTGAATCTACGCTGGTCGAACGATGCAGGCCAGACGTGGAGTGCTTACGTTGCGATGCCGCTGCCCGTGAACAAGTATAATGCCCATTTGCGCTGGAATCGATTGGGTATGGCACGGGATCGAGTGTTCGAGGTTAGCTGGAATGCACCGATGCAGACTGCATTGAATGGGGCGTGGACAGCTTTCATTGAGAGCGATTCATGAGCACCTCCTCGCGTCCCGCTGCTCCGTTGGTAGACTCGCGGGGGTTCATTTCAACTCACTGGGGGCTCAGGTGGGATCAGCTTTGGGCCGCTGTCTTCGGAGATTCTATGAAACGTGCGTTTCGTCTCGTGGCTCCTGCATTTCTCCCGACAGCCCCCGCGTTACTGTTCACCGCTCCCCAGGACGTCAACATTCTCAGCGGAACTGTCACCAATTCTTCCGGAAGCGCGGTAACGCTTTACATCTATTTTGTTCCCTTGGGCAAGACTCCCACCTCCTCTAACTTAGTACTAGTCCAGTCCATCCCGGCTAGCAGTACCGTGAGTCTGGGGCTGTTGACGACGCAGGGACAGGTCTTGGCGGCGAATGAAACGCTGCAAGCCAGTGCCTCTGTGGTAGACGCCCTCTCCCTATTGATCACAGGAGCCTATACATGAAGTGGTTTCAGCTTATGGGTGCGGGGATCGATGTTCTCCCCCTGCGACATGCCTTGCAGCTACATCCAAAGCTGTGGGATCAACATTCGGAACGTCGCGAGCTGGGAGGCTCTCCGCATGCCGCAGTCCACGACATCTGGTTGCGGTTCCAGGATCTGACGCAGCGGGATGGGCGCGCGATTTGTGATGACCACGAGTGCATCTTCTATCCGGCTTGGTATCAGCTGCCGCAAGCGCATGCCCTCGTATACGATCTCGCACGACGGGTAGAGGCGTCGCGGATCGGGCGCGTCCTGATTACATCGCTTCCGCCCGGCGCCCGGATTGAACCTCACGCGGACAGTGACCCCCATTCTACCTATTATGAGCGGTACCATCTCGTTATTCAGGGGCTGCCGGGCGCGCTCTTTCGCGCGGATCAGGAACAGGTCCAGATGGGGACCGGGGAATGTTGGTGGTTCCAGAATGCGGTCGAGCACGAGGTCATCAACAACTCCGCGGACGATCGGATTCACCTCATCGTGGACCTGCACCTATGATGCTCACCGCTGCCTGCGAATCGTTGACCGCGGGGCTGGAGGAGCTCAAGCCTCTCCTTCCCAAGCATTACGAGGAGCTCTCTTTGCACAAGTTCCACGGGTTCCCTTTGAATCCGAATTACGCGCATTATCTCGCGCGCGACATGCGCGGAGAAATTGTGTACGTCGCGGTTCGGAGTGGGGGTGCGCTGGTGGGCTACTTCATCGGGTTTCTAGCTCCCGCGTTGCACTATCAGGAATGCTTGACGCTCACAATGGACATTCTGTATGTGATCCCGGAAGCTCGCGGCGAGGGAGGGGGACAGGTCCTCTTGAAGGAAGTTGAACGGGTTGCGCGCGCTCGGGGGGTTCATGTCATTTGGATGGGGAACAAGGAACATTCTAAAGTTCATCTGACCAAGCTGCTACAATCCGTAGCGTACGAGCATGCAGAATCGTACTGGTCGAAATGGGTAGGAGGTGCGTAATGGCCGCTGCGGCTATCATCGGCGGGGCAGCTATCGGTGGTCTAGCGACAGCGTGGTCAGGATCGCAGGCGGCGAATGCTCAGCAGTCTGCTGCGCAGTCTGCCCAGCAGACCCAGATGGCGATGTTTCAAAAGGCCCAGGGCAACCTCGCGCCTTACATGCAACTCGGGACGAATGCGCTCCCTTATTACAATGCATTGCTGGGAATCGGAGGTTCTGGGGGTGGGGGTGTGAACGGCGTCCCTAATACTCAACAGATGCAGACCGCGCTTCAGAACATGCCAGGCTTCCAGTTCACCAACTATTTCGGTCAGCAAGCGGTTCAGAACAGCATGGCTGCGCGAGGGCTGGGAAGCTCAGGGGCTGCATTGCAAGCAGGCGCGCAGTTTGCTACGGGTCTCGCCCAGCAGAATTATCAGTCGTATCTGGGGGACCTCGCGGGCGCGGTAGGAACTGGGGAGAACGCCGCTGCGGGGGTAGGCAGCGCGGCGATGTCCGCAGGCTCGTCGATTGCCCAGGAGCAGATGGCGGGGGGCGCCGCCGCTGCCGCCGGGTACAATTCAATCGGTGCCGGCTTTAACAATGCTGCGCAGGGGGGCATTCAGGGATATCTCGGTCTCCAGTTTCTGAATAGCATGAACCCAACCGCCGCCGCGGGCGCGAATGGCATGGCCACCAACCCCTATTTGCCCTACGCCCCGATGCCCAATTACTTAACAGGCGCCGCGCCTGGAGGCTGGTAATGGATAATTTCCTGGCGGGCAACTATCCGAAGCCCAGCGCGCCGATTGCTCCCCTCTCCCTGATCGGTCAGCTTCAGGGGCTCGTGCATCAGCAGCAGATTAACCGCCTGACTGGGGCCGATATCGCGATGGGGAAAAACTATGCGGCCGCGACAGGGCCAAATGGGCAGTTGAATGAGAGTCAACTCGTCAATCTAACCGCCCAGAATCCCGAAACTGCCATGTTGACGGGTCAGGTAGAGCTTCAAGGGGCCGGGCGCGTGCATGCGATCGCCGATGCGAAGACGGCCGAACTCGGTTATGCGATGACCCAGAACCACGACATCAATCAAGTCATCGGAGGCGCGATGGCGAATCCGACAACCCCGAACATTCAAAAGCGTATCGTTCAGCTGACTTCGATGAAGGTGGTGAACCCAACCCAGGCTGCGGACCTCATTGCGTCGCTTCCCCCGGGCAATGATGTCGCGGCCAACAAGCGCTGGGTGTTGCAGCACCAGCTCCAAAATCAGAATGCCGGTGAACAGCTCAAGACCATCTTCGGCAACTATCAGATATTCCCAACCGGCGCGAACAACATCATCGCGCGCGTATCTCCGGTGACAGGCGTGCATCCTGTGGGATCGTTCCCCGCGCAGCTTAGTCCGGGAACGCTGGCGCAGCCCTTTACCTTTGTTGATCCCCGAAACGGGCAGCAGCGGACAACGTCGCTAGGAACTTTTCTGGGGACCCATGGGCTGCTGCCGGGGACCGGACAGCCGGTGCCGAATATCGCAGCTCCCGGAGGCGTTCCCTCCGCGCCTGCTCAGATCG
>JAEHJW020009044.1_pt1 | contig 14823 bp, 16 predicted proteins | sample 9271431 | NCBI WGS metagenome assembly JAEHJW02
GGGGAGACTCTCGAAAGGCCGCGTAGCTTACCGGAAATGTGTTTTCCCCGCCACGAACCCGATTGACCAACGGTAGGCGCCTCCCTATACTGCGCCGCCATTGCCTCGGTGGCGGAATCGGTAGACGCGGCGGATTCAAAATCCGTTTCTGGCGACAGAGTGAGAGTTCGAGTCTCTCCCGAGGCACCATCCTGACTTCCCAAGCGTTTCCAGGGGAGCCCAGGACAGCAGAGAAACCGGCCTTCGCGCCGGTTTTTTGTTGTCTACAGTTCCCAAGCGAACCCTTGTAAGCCCAACTCGTTGGGGGTATATCTGGGGGCATCTTAGTTCGGTCGCGAACGATACCCCCAGATGAGCCCGTTCAATGCCCCTCACGGATAGCGCCATCAAGGCAGCAAAGCCCGCAGCGAAGCCCTATAAGCTGAGCGACTCTCAAGGGCTGTACCTGCTAATCAATCCAAACGGCTCCAAGCTGTGGCGCCTCAAGTACCGCATGGCAGGGAAAGAGAAACTCCTGTCTTTCGGCACCTACCCCACTGTCACACTCCTTCAGGCGCGCAGACGACGAGACGAAGCCAAACTTCTTCTGTCCGAAGGGAAAGACCCAAGCGTCGAGCGCCAGGCAGAGAGAATAAATAAGCAGAACGAAAGCCTTACCTTCGAATCCTTGGCAAGGGAATGGCATGCTTACCGCTCACCCCGCTGGGCGAAGTCGACTGCCGACAAAGCCGCGGCATATATGAAGTCGGATCTGTTGCCTGCGTTAGGCAAACGCCCAGTCAGAGCCATCAGCCGCCCGGAACTGGTCGAACTCATCCGCAGAATTGAACAACGCGGCGCACACAACGTTGCCAGGAAGGCACGGCAGTGGCTGAGTCAGATATTCCGCTACGGCCTCGCCAAGGGAGTGGTGGAAGGCAACCCGGCAACCGATCTTGACGTCATCGCTGCGCACGCTCCGGTTGCGCGCCACCATCCTCACGTCACGATGGCAGAGCTTCCTGAACTGCTACATAGAGTTGATGGAGCACGGATCAATACACTGACACGCGCAGCTATCCAGCTACTGGTTCTCACGGTAGTCCGCCCCGGAGAGTTACGGGCAGCGCCCTGGTCAGAGTTTGACCTGAAAAATGCTACCTGGACGATCCCGAGGGAGCGCATGAAGGCACGCCGCCCGCACATCGTTCCCCTTCCCCATCAAGCCGTAACCATCCTGCGCCAGATCCACGAAATTACCGGCCGATATGAGCTGGTTTTCGCAGGCCGCAACCATGCCAATCGGCCGATGAGTGAGAACACCATTAACAAGGCTCTGGCCGAGGCTGGCTACAAAGGACGCCAGACCGGGCACGGTTTCCGGCATCTGTTCAGCACGGAGATGAACAACCGAGGCTTCAATCGTGACTGGATTGAGCGCCAGCTAGCGCATGGAGATAGAGACGAGATCCGCGACACCTACAACCACGCCAGCTACCTCGAGCAACGTCGAGGGATGATGCAATACTGGGCTGACTCCATTGAACAATCCAATTCAACGATAAGCCTAATCACAGCTCGCCAGTGATAATTAGGTTGAAGGCCGCTACCACCTCCTGCTTAGCTGCCTCATTACTGAACCGCTCACTATCGTATATGTATGCAAGCTCGGTGTAAGGGTGATTACAGGTCGATAACGCAACGATATCCTCATGCCCCTCTGACTCTGCAAGTTGAGCTACTCGGTCTAGCAGATTGCGAACAGTCGTACGCCCTCCTCTGATCCCGACTACTCCATCAGCAAGCGCAACATTGAGCACCGCTTGCGGAGTATCCGTGCAGCGAAAAATCTTGATCATCACTCACCTCCTAGCAGGATATATTGGACACAACTATCCGCAGCCCAAGAAAGAATACCGCCCACAACTGATCAAACCTCAGCCTGACTAATTTATTAACTATCGGACCATATACAAGAAACTGCATTGCAGCATATCGCTACTTGCCCACGTCATAGGCGAAGTGGCCCGGACCTGCTGGGGTCCCACAGAGATGGTGATGTAATCCTGACCCGCGCCAATGGACGCCCACCCAGTGAAATGAGCCCCCGCGCTCGTATCGAAGATACGAACAGGGAAGCCACGCTGGTTGAAAGACAGGTGCCCAAGGAACGGGAGTGAGAACCTATAGGCTGTCGTTCCATCTCCGAAGACCGTAGTAGATTCTGCGATAAGTTCGATCTCAACCATGCACTGATAGCCGTGCCGGATGCAGTTTCCGGTTAGCGTGCCGTTTCCCACGGATGGTGTGGCAGAGGTCTGGGTCCAGGTCGGAGTGTACGTCCTGCGCTGGACATACACAGAGTTGTACTGGCAGTTAGCTGGGTTTTCCGTGAACGTTGGTACGGAACACGAAGGACCAATGTTGATACCCTGTGCAGCATCAAGCTGCTCGGCCCTGCGCTGGAAGCCCTGAAAGCGCAGAAGGCATTCACCTACCTGGCCAACCAGGAAGTCTTCCAGAACCCAAGGACGGGAGAGCGATGGGCCGGCGACGGACCGATCCGGAAAACTCTGTGGGTTTACGCGCTGAAGAAGGCCGGCGTGCGCTACCGTCGTCCGTACCAGACCCGGCACACCTACGCATCCATGATGCTGTCCGCCGGAGAGCATCCGATGTGGGTCGCTCAGCAGATGGGGCACAGCGACTGGACGATGATTGCCAGGGTGTATGGACGGTGGATGCCTGGCGCCGATGAACAGGCCGGGGTCAAGGCTGAAGCGATTTTCGCGGCGGACCAAGTCAAGTGCAGCACAGATTCTGCCTAACGGATAAAGGCATTGGGTAATCCATCGGTTATAGTCCGCTGTTGGAAACTAGGATGGGAAGCCCATGAGTCATCGCGTTACGGAGTTGCACTGCATTATGCCCCTCGGAAACGTGCCATCGGTCCTGGAGAGAGGCATTCTGTGCCACGACCTCGCCGATCAGCTTGAGCATCAGTCGGTGGCTATGCAGGAAATTCAAGATGTGCGCCACACCAAGAGCGTCCCAGGCGGACTGAGGCTGCACCAATATGCAAATCTCTACTTCAGCGCTCGAAACCCGATGATGTTCAAACGCAAAAATGAACATGCGTCACTCTGCGTACTCAGAGTGAGTATCGACGTCATGGCGGAGCCCGGTGTTGTGCTGAGCGACCAGAACGCGGCAAGCAAATACGCGCGATTCCATCCATACCCCGATGGGTTAAGGCTCATCGACTTCGATTACGTGTTTGCCGACTCATGGCAGGACGATGATGAGATAGAGGCGTGGCGCAAAAAGTCGCGCAAGTGCGCGGAAGCCCTGGTTCCGAACCGGGTAGACCCGCGCTTTTTGACAGCCTTCTACGTCAGCAGTTACCAGACAAAGCAAAGGCTTGAGGATTTGCTAGGCTTGCAGCGATGCCAGCTACCTGTGATTGCTAACCAGCGGCTTTTCTTCAGGTGAGCAATGTGATCAAAGTGTTGATTGGCGACATGTTTAAGAGCGAAGCAACTACGCTTGTGAACACTGTCAATTGCGTAGGAGTTATGGGAAAAGGCATTGCGCTTGAGTTTAAAAAGCGCTGGCCCGGCCTAATGAGCGACTACGAGAAGAAGTGCAAGAGCAAAGAGGTCAAGCTGGGTGAGCCATACCTCTATACGGATCTTGCTGGTACTTCTATAGTTAACTTTCCTACAAAGGGACATTGGCGCGCCGCATCCAGGCTCGCAGACATTGAGTCAGGCCTACTATACTTCGTAAGGAAGTATAAAGAATGGAATATTGAGTCTATCGCATTCCCACCACTGGGATGTGGTAATGGAGGTTTAGAATGGGACGTCGTGGGGCCTCTTATGTATAAAATACTTTCTAAAGTGACCATCCCTGTTGAGATCTATGCACCATTTGGCACTCCAGCTAGCAAGCTCACGGAAGAGTTCTTAAGTCCCTCACAACAAAGGCTTTTCGATGAACGTGGCCACAAAGGCACTCGCGGTCCAAAGCTAAACCCCAACTGGCTTGTCATGTTGGAGGTGATGGATCAGTTAGAAAAACAACCATATGCGCCGAAAGTTGGCCGCACGATATTTCAAAAGATTTGCCATGCAGTGACCGCCCTCGGCGTTGAGACAGAACTTGATTTCAAGAAGGCGAGCTACGGCCCCTTTTCGGAACAAGTGCAGAAATTACTTGGCACGCTGGCGAACGCGAATCTGATTCAAGAAGTTCAGCTAGGCCGAATGAACCACCTGAAAACTGGACCTGAATACGAGAAGACTCGCGAGAAGAACCGCGACCTACTCACACTCCACCGTAATAGAATCGACAAGACGGTCGACCTCTTCAGTCGCATCAAAGATACCGAGCAGGCCGAAGAAGTTGCCACCGTGTTCTTTGCTGTGAGCAAGCTCAAAGAGGAACAGCAGGTTCAGATCGTGCCGGAGCGTGAGGTTTTCGACTTCGTGCTCTCTTGGAAGAAGGCTTGGAATACCGACGAAAAACGTGAGTCGATCGCCTCAGCCATTCGAAACCTGGCGATGCTCGGATGGATTCGCGTCAGTCTCAGCGAGTGCATGCCACTGAGTGAGTTCGCCTGAATGACAGCTTTACGCCAGCTTCTTCACTGAAAGCCGCGTAGTTACTGGGTTCGCTGCGGGTTCAAATCCCCCCGGCTCCACCAAATGCACTAACAAAATCAGGCACTTAGCGATTATCGCAAGTGCCTTTTTTGTGCCTGAATGGGCTGTTTTGGCTCGGTAATGCCAGCTTTATGACAGCCTGTCATTCGCCTAGGATCGCCTCCGGCAACGGATACCTGGCCTTGATCTCCTCGACCTTGGCGACCCAGGCGCTGTAGTCCGGTTCGGCGCCGGCCTTGATAGCGTCGAACTCGGCCTCGGTCTTGAGCGGGTCACTCTCCAGGCGGTAGGCATTTGCCCGCGCCGCGGCTGCGGCATCGTACTCAGCCTGCCTGCGATCTTGCGCCTGCTGTTCAGTGGTCTTTACCTGGCTCCAGTCGATCATCGTGGCAACTCCACCGGGCCATCGGCCTCGATCAGCAACGGTTCAGGGAAGCGAGCGGTGGCACTGGCATCATCAGCCAGCGGGAACCGCAGGCTCAGCTCCAGCCGGCCACTCCGTCGCACTACAGGACCAGCGAACAACTCCGACCCGATGGCCTCGGCCGGCAACTCGCCGCCCTCCGGAAGCGGAGTGAAGTCGAACGGCTGACCGTTCACGGTGAGCACTTCGCCAGCCCTGCTCAGCGACAGGCGCTCGTCGCTTCCGGGGAGCGGTAAATACGGAGAAAGAGTGATGATCATCAGAACCACCTCCCGATGGCGACAACCCTGTTATTCCTAGTCTGAGCGCCTGATGTGAATGATGCCGACGATATGCAGAAGAACCCCACCCCAGACGTACCCGCGGATGGATTGAAGTAGGTCGCTCCCTGGTTTCTCGCCGACACGCCAGAGTCATAGTCTCCACCAGCACCAGAAGCGGAGACAGCCCCAGCGATGGGGTACGAGGAACTAAAGCTCGCCGGGTACGACCAGTTCGCACCGACTGATGAGACCCCAGCGGTGAAGGTGAGAGTGTTCGCCCAACAAATCTGCGTCCCATCCGCGAACCGCACATACTCCCCGTTCGCGTTACTGCCGCGATCAATCACCGCACCAGTCGGCACGCCGCTCGACTGCGAAACGGCGCCGAGGATGCTGTCTCGCGAATACAGCGCGCCCGAACTACCGAGCGCCTCCCGTACCGCCGCACTGCCGAGGCCGAGATCCCCCCGCGCTGCCGCCGCATTTGCAGAGAGCGCCCAGGGCTTGATCCCCGCCAGAGTTGCCCCCCACTGGCTGGCGATCAGGTTGAATCGATCCGACAGGTCCTTGTCGTAGCCCAGGATCGGCGCCACCGCATAGGCCTGGCCGCTGGCCGTGCTGCCCTGGTAGTTGGGCTTGATCGAGATGACCGTCGAACTGGCGACGTTTGTGACCTCGTACCAACGTCCATCGGGTCCGCGAAATGCGTCGCCGACTCGGGTATTGGACGAGAACTGTGTGCCGGTACCGGTAACGGTCGGGCTATTTGCGGTCACCGCCACGGTTCCGGTTGAGTACCACGCCATAGAGTTCTCCTGCTATGCAATGGCCAGAAGAGGCCATGGGAAAGGTGTTCGTATTGCGTCTTGCCCAGGTCCGCCGACTTGAACAGTTGCTACGACTGTGTTTCGGGCCGAAGTAACAAACCCAATGGAGCACTCTCCAGTATCACCTTGGGGCGGTTGCGCCTGTACATTGAAATGACTAACCAGAAAATACCCATCAGTCCCATGCAGCCACGGTGCAGACCATGAATGCAGGGTGTAATACCCCAGATAGTTACCATTCGTGCCGTAATAATTCAGCAGCTGGGTACCACTTATGAACCGAACAAGATCCCTGTTACTGTCAAATACCACTCTCGACTGATTGTCAAATATTTGCATCCCCCATCCGCCAGTTTTCGGCATGAATACTGCACATGCCTTCCACTTCCCTCCCAGTACCACTCCGCTTGTATCTTGAAAAACCTTCACGTAGAAGCTGAAACCCGTCCAGTTCCCAGACGAACCAGCATGCTGGAACATCGTTATGTGATGCGAACCATTAGGGCAAAAGAAAACGAACGGCGGGAACGGGCTCTGCACCGGAGATGGGTACAAGACGTTGATGATCTGGGCATTAGTGGCTGGGTAGGTACCAGACGCAACCAGATGCAGACAAGGGTGGTCCTGATCGATTATCACCTGACCGGCATTCCCAACAAACTTCGCACCGAAACTCATGAGAACATCACCGCATATAGAGTGTAATTCGCTGTTACATCACCGGACCAACCAAACGTAATAGTCGAGCCGCTAATGGTATACCTGGGAATCCAAGATCTAGAATCCGGCGTATTGCAGACGACAAACATGACACCTTTAGAACCGTCGAACCCAGGGACCGTAACTGAAAGTCCCTGGGGGATGTTCCCCAAGTCCCGACGATAGACCATCCTCAATGAATAATTATTGCTGTCAAAGAGTATTGAGCCGCCGGCTGAACGTGTTCTCATTCCGTAACTCATACATCAAGATTCCCGATCTGGACTCGAAGCACCAAGTTTCCGTCATACACTTTTATTGCCTCTGCCGTCTGGCGCATAAACCCTCCCGACGTTGCGCTGTTCATTGTGAACGCGCCGCCCTTATCCAACTTCCACAGCGGCTCGCCGTTGGCACCGAGGGCGGTCGACTGAATCACGTTGCCGATCTTCGCGTTGGTGATCGAGCCTTCCTGGATCATCGCGTTGTTGATGAACATCTGGCCACCGACGATCGAGACCGGCGCCACGGTCTGCCCGCTGGAACTGTTGAACCAGAGGAACCGATCGGCCTGGAACGCCATGGTCGTCACGCTCGTACCGCTGTCGAAGCCCAGTTGCCAGCCAGCGGCGTACTTCTGTCCGTTGGCATGCGCCTGGAGCTTCACGCTGTAGAGCGCCTTGACGTTGCCATCCAGCGAGGTAACCGCTTGAGATGTGGTCTGGATGTTCGCTTCGTTGGCATCGGTGCGCGCGCTGACGGTATCCACCCGCTGCCCCAGTGCGCTGTCCGCGTTGGCGCGGACGGTCTGTTCCGTGCTGATGGCCGAGGCATTGCTCGCGACCTGGCCGGATAGCTGATCCAGGCGTTGGACGGTTACAGCATTGTTCGACGCAACGACCGACTCTACAGTGGCGATCCTGCCCTCCGCCGTCTCGGTCCGCGCCTCCAACAAGCTGGTCCGCTTCGCTTGCGCTTCGTCCTCGTTCGCCCGCACGGTGACTTCGGTGGCTGCTCGAGCAATGGTGTCCCAGCCCTTCAGCGCATCGGCCTTCTCTCCGGTCGCCGGCTCCCGGCGGGCGGCAGCCTGCAGAACATCCAGGCTCGAAGCCGCCGCTTCGACCTTACCGTCGAGCTCGGTGATATCCGCGGTGTTGGTGGACACCTGCTGGGCCAGGCCGTTGGCCGTCTCGATCGACTGCCCGATGTCGGCCCAGTAGGTCGCGTTCGGCGGCGAGGCGTTGAGCGGCACCGCCTGCTTCGCCTGATACAGCCGGTTGCCGACCCGCACGATATCGTTCTTCGCGTAGGCCTTCGTCGGGTCGTAGGCCAGCACATCGGTCAGATTGTCGATCTGGTCCTGCAGGCCACTGATATCGATCTGCATCTGATCAATGTCGGCGAAGAACTGCTCGCCCAGTGCGGACTCGACGTACTCCTTGGTGATCAGCTCGTTGTACTCGCTCGCATCCGTCGAGCTGATGCCGTCGACCCAGGTCGACCAGGGGCCGACATTGCCGGTACGGTCGATCAGGCGCCCGCGGAAGGCAAGGCGAGCACCGGCCGCCAGCGAGGTCAGCGTGTGGGTGTCGGTCGGGTACGCGAACAAGCCCAGGGCAGTTGCGTTCTGTTCGCTGCCGCCCGGGGTAACCGACTGTTGGATCTCGGTGTAGGCGGTGTCCGCCGCGCCACTGGCCGGGAATCCCCACTCCAGGCCGATCTTCCACGGTCCGCTGGTGGTACGCAGGAACGCCAGCGCCGGCGGCGCGCCGGTCTTGCCGCTGAGTTGGGTCAGGATCGAGCTCTTCCAGACCGACGTGATGTCGAAGGCCGACACCGCGCGCACCCGCGCCAGATAGCCACCTGCGTAGATGCCAGTCACATCGACGCTGGTGGTGCCGGCACGCGGCAGGCGGATCCAGTTGCCGCTGTCCTTCTTCCATTCCACGTCGTAGGCGACGGCGCCCTCCACTGCCGGCCAGGTGATCGTCATGGTGCTCACCGCCAGCCCCTGGTCGATTGTCCAGCGCGACGAGAGCGTGACGCTGGCCGGTGGCTGCACGGTGGTGACCGGGATGATGCTGATCGGGCGCTCCTCCAGCCGTGCGCCGGTATCGATGTGGTCGAACTTGCTCGGCTCGTACTGCAGGCCGTTGATGGTCCACTGGCCGTTGTCGTCACGCTTGGTGCTCATCACCCGATAGAGCTGGACAGCCAGGTCATCGGCGTCGAGCGCCCAGCACAGTTCCGGCTCCGGCGTCTCCGAGTAGGCCGCGGTGACGGTGACGGCCTTGCCGTTGACCGACTGCACCGTCCGGCCCTCGGCGCGCCCGCTCGGCAGGTTGATGATCAGGCGATCACCGGCCTTGGCTTGAGTGACGCGATCGAGCGTTACCACGCGGCCAGCAACAGCCGAGATCCGGCCGCCAATCTCGCGGCCGGCCAGCAGAGAGTCAGCCACCGGGATGATGTAGCCCGGCAGCGGAATCCGGCCTTCCATACCGGTGGCGAAGGTGATGGTGCGGTCCTGCACGCTGGTCAGCACCGCCCACTTTCCGCGCCGCTGCGCCTCGCTCTCTCGCGTACATCCGATGGCAGACAGCTCCACCGGGTTGTCGCCATAGCGACGCAGCAACGGCGCGTCGGAATAGCCCGTCACGTCGGTGTCGTAGTTGTTCGCCGGGTTGTCGTAGCTGACCAGGGCGCGGCTGTATCTGGTGCGAGCCGAGGCGGCGCCGTAGGTCATCTTCCCGTCAATCACATTCGCCCGGGTGAACACGTAGTCGAAGTCGGCAGTGCGCGGCATGTCGGCCTGCGACACAAGCTGGCCCTGCGCCCAATAGCTCATACCCCGATAGATCGCCGCGATATCCCGCAGCAGCGTCCATGCCTGGGAGCGCGACTGCAGGTTCAGATCGCACAGAAAGCGCGGCTCCTGGCCGCCCTTCCCGTCTGGCACCAATTGGTCGCAATACTGGGCGATCTTGTAGAGCTCCCACTTGTCCACCATCCAGGGCTTGATCCGCTTGCCCAGGCCGAAGCGTGCGTTGGTGCTGATGTCGTAGGTGATCCACGCAGGATTGTTGGTCCAGGCGCTCTTGAAACTGCCATCCCAGACGCCGGTGTACGTGCGCAGCTCCGGGTCGTAGGTGGTCGGCACTTGGACCTTGCGGGCCTTGCACTCGACGGTGACGGCCGGAATGTTGCTGAACTGCTCTGCGCTGAACTCGATGTAGAGCAGAGCTGTGTTTGGGTAGCGCAGCTTCGCGTCGATCACCTCAGTCAGACCTGCGATCAGCATGGTGTCGGCGATCAGGCTGCTGTTCTGGTTCGGCGTGATCCGGCGCACGCGCACCTGCCAGCCAGTGGTCGCCGCCGGCAGGTCGATGCGCTGGCTCCGCTCATAGCGGCTGGTGGTCTTGCCGTCAACAGCATCCAGCAGCACCTGCTGGTAGGCGCCGCCGTCGGTGCTGACGTCTACGGCATACTCGATCCGGTAGCCCTTCACGTCCCCACTGCTCTCCTGCTTCTGCAGGGCCGGCCAGGCGAAGCGCAGGCGCACGGCGGACAACTGGGCGTTGGTCACCGAACGCACCCACGGCGTGTCGCTGCGCAGCTCCACGTTCACCGTCGTCTCGTTCTCCACCGAGGGGATGCCGGGGATGTAGTCCTGATCGACACTGCCGCTGCGCCATTCCCACTTCACGTTGGGGAAGTTGACGTTGCCGCTGGCGTCCATCAGCGGGGTGTTGTCCAGGTAGATGTCCTGGTCGCTCGGCCCCTCGGCGAACTCGCCCTCGCCCACCGCCAGCAGAACCTTGGCGGTGGCCACCGACTGCAGGCTGTCGCGCGCGATCGACGGTTGCTTGGGCTTGCTGCTGCCGCCCTTGCGGCCAGTGAGGTGCTGCTGAACATCGGCGCCCATGCGTTTCTCCAAGCATAAAAAAACCGCCTCTTGGCGGTTGGTGTTGAACGGTCCGGTCAGATCTTGTCTTCGGCATAGATCGAGGCGCTGATGATCGCGCCGCCCCAGCGCCTGTACCCATAGCAGAGCGGCACAGGGTTACCGCTGGCGGTGGTGTTCTTCGCACTGCCGAAGGCGTAGCTGGGCAGGTTTTCCGGGGCGGCTGATTGGCTCAGGCCCTTGGCTTGGGGGCTGAGCATCTGAGCAACACCGCCCAACGTCAGCGCCGCGCCGATCTGAAAGGTAGTAGGTCCAGTCCAGATACTGGCGACCATTAGCGCCACACCGACGATTGTCTGCAGCAGCCCTGCGCGCTTGCTGCCTGCGATCACCGGGACAATGCGAATCTCCCGCGCTCCGCTCCCAGCAAAAGCATCCTCGCCCACATTCTTCCGATTACGGAAAATCGCGAACCGCATCCCCAAGGCCCGAAGCCTGGCGATCGCTTCCTTAAAGCCAGGCAGGGTATTTCGAAGAGCGCTGAACGCCTCATGCACCGACCCGGTGTCGAGAAATCGCGTGTGCTCGCGGCCAAATTCCCGAATAAGAGGGCCGGATAGCTTGATGACCGTAGGAGTAGAACCGAGCATTTCACATCTCCATAAACGACAAGGCCGCCCGGAGGCGGCCTATCTACTTCAGAAGGAGCTGGGCGCGATCTGGAATCCGCCCATATCACCTGAAACCCTATAGCGCCTGTTTTGCCCAGGCTTGAGGTTGGCGGGCACTTCGCGCATGGCATTGCCGCCTATAGCGCACAGGCCATTACCATGTGGGTCATCGCCCATACCAACTAGGTGCTCGCCGGAAGGCACCGAAAGCCTTACCGTTTCACCACTTCCAATACGAGCCGCCAACTGCCCATCCCAGAAGATACCGAGATAGCAGCCAGAACCAAGAGCGCCACTATCACGAGTGATCTGCACGCTGGAATCACCGGACCCGTTGTAAGAGACACGTGAAGCCGGAACTCGCTCGGCGTTCTCGGCTGAAGTCTGGTTTGTGGAACACCCCACCAGCGCCATCAACATGGCCAGCCCAATCAACTTCTTCATGGCTTCATCCCCTGAGATCTATTCCGTTTATTCGCCGCGTCGACGACCTTCTGAATTCGGCGCTGCCGGCGACCTTCGCTGTTCTTGTACATGTACCCGGCCACAAAGATTGCCGTGATCAGCCCTACCACCGCCAGCCAAATACCGTACGCCAACACACCCGCAAACAGCACCGCAAGCGTCCAGGGCGCAATCAATACAACGATCACCGCAAGCAAAATCACTATGAGCTTTTGCACTTTGCCAGCCCTACCAGCACTTCCAAACGCCGGAGCGTAGCACAGGCTATGCCCTGGCTTGACGGTGCCGCAGCACCAACCGCGCCCGCTCAGCCCAGTTCCCACCGTAGACGATGATCTCGCTTGGCTTGCCGTAGAGGTGGTGCAGCAGGAATGGCCCGGCGCCGAAGACCTTGCTGTCCTCCCCGGGCAGAGCCGCGTCGGTACCGAGGTAGATGCCGGCGTGGTTCGGGTGCTGCGTGCGCCCGACCTCGAAGACGATCATGTCGCCGCGCCGCGGCTGGTCGACCGGGCAGAACCCGGCCGCCTGGAAGTGCTGCTCATACAGGCTCGGCCCATCGACCTGCTCCCACCAGCCGTCCTCGCGCGCGAAGCGCTCGAACTCCAGGCCCCACTCGCGCTGGTACCAGTCGGCGCAGACCTGCCAGCAGTCCCAGGCGCCATGAACGAACGGCCTTCCCAGCAGCGGGATGTTGCTCTGCGGCGCGATGGTCCGCAGGTCGCCCTCCGGCCAACTGAGGATGTGCCAGGGCAGGCCCGACGCCTCGCACATGGCGAGGTCGTGCGGTGACGGCCTGCTGGTGGCGTCCGGATGGCTGTGCACGATGGCCACCACCTCGCCCAGGTCTTCCGCCGCAGCGTAGTCCTCCGGGTGCAGGCGGAACTCTTCCCGCGGCTGGCTGGCCGTATTTCGGCAACGGACGTACTGCTGCCGCCGGCCGGCGCCAACCACCAAGCCACAGGCCTCGCGCGGGTACTCCTCGGCCGCATGCGCCTGAATGGCGCTCAGGGTCTGCTTACGCATGGTCAGCTCCGGGCAATCAGGGACACGGCCGGGAAACCGCCGAAGGGCAACTGATTGCCCTGCCCCCAACGCTTATTGCAGGACCGATAGAGGCCGGCACACTGGTCCTTCGCAGGGTCGTCGGTCGGGTTGTCGTCGATGTCGAAATAAGGGCCGGTGTAGCCGCAGTCGGGGCCACGATAGCCGCCGGTCATGCACCAGTGGCAGAGCGTGGTCATCTGCCGCCCGATCGCTTCGTTGCCAACATCGCCAGGGCTGGCCAGCTCCCACTCGACCACCTGGTTGTCCTCGCCGGTCTTCTGGTCGATGTACCAGATGCTGATCGACTCTTGCGTGGGGTCCGCATCCGGGTTGCCGCCGGGGAAGTTCTCCGCGTCCAGGAACTCAGCCAGCGTCTCGCGGATAGTCAGCTGGAAGTTGGCCAAGTCATCGAAGGCCAGGCAAAGCGCCGTCAGGCGCCCGCTGACGTTCCCCGCTGAGAACTTCGGGCGAACCGCGGTGCCGTCCCCGTTCGCCTCAATGCCGCTGATCTGTACCGGCCAGGCGGCGTACTCCTGACCCTGCCACCAGATCGACTTCGCGGGCAACTGATCCGCGTTGGCGCCGGCGGCGGCCAGCTCCTGCGGGGTGTGCGGAACGGCATGGCCGTGGAAGCGCAGCACGTCAGCGCCGAACTCGCTGCCGTCCAGCTCGAACAGCATGATCTCGGAGCCTGGCTCCAGCTTCTGGATCTGCAGAATGAGGTTCATGGGTGAAACGCCTGATCGAAGGTGAGCGACAGAACTTCAATCGAACCGGGGCGACGCTGCTTGCGGTAGGCCTTGCACGTGTAAAGGCCCAGCTCACCGCCGGGCGGAGTCCAGAGGAACGACCGATAGCCCTTGTGCCGACGGATGAAGTCGAGGATAGGGCCCACCTCATCCGGAAGGCCGCCGAAGGTCAGCGACCAACTCTGGCTTTCGCCGTTGAGTCCGTCGCCCGACTCCTGGGCATACCCATCGCCGAACTGCGACGTGCGAGTGCGCAGGGTGCCGTCGACATCAGCCCCGTCATCGGGCACCCAGGTAAATGTCTCGATTGCCATCAGCCCCTCCCGGCCGCGTTGCGGTAGCTGACGCCGCCCGGGCGCCACGAATCAGCGACGGCGCGCTCTGCCGCCGCCTTCATCTGCATCTGCATGTTCTGCTGTAGCACCTCCTGGTCCAGCTCCATGCCTTCCAAACTGCGGTCTTCAACAGTGACCGCGACAGGCGCATTCACCTGCAGAGCAGTACCACCGCCGCCACCCACCGAGCGAACGCCCAGCGAGCCATCAGCGCTGCGAGCCAGCGGCAGGATCGCCTCCGGCCCAGCCTCGCCCATGACTCCTGTGCGGCCGCCCGCCATGCCGAACGCGGTCGGCCGGCTGACAATGGAGTTGGTGAAGGCCGCGCCGTTGGCGAAGAACTGCACGCCATTGGCCCAGGCGCCGCCGTCTGCCTGGGCGGCGGCCCAGTTCGCGTAAGCGTTACCGGTGTAGCCGGAAGCCGAGGCGCCGGCCGTGGCAGAGCCACCCATCCATCCGCTGAAAGCCGAGACACCCGCGCCCAGCACACCACTGAGAAGCCCCGTCGCCGCCTGCTGACTGGCAATCCGCGCCATGTCGTTGATCACGCTACTGGCGAAGTCGCGGAACTTGAATTTGCCGGTGGTGGCGAAGTCGGCCAGGGCGTTGCTAGCGGTGTTGAAGCCAGTGGTGAGCATGTCATCGGTGGCCGATGCGACGTCCGCCGCGTCGGCCTGGATGTTCTGCCACGCCCGGCGTGCGCCGTTGCGGTAGTCCCGCTGAGCATCGAGCCGCGCGCCATAACCGTCGACCTCCATCTGCAACTCGCGCGCCTGGAAGTCCGCCAGATCCGCCA
>JAEHJW020005985.1_pt1 | contig 14819 bp, 15 predicted proteins | sample 9271431 | NCBI WGS metagenome assembly JAEHJW02
CCTCTTTTGCTCCGCGCACTATTGATGTGGAACTTCCTGTGCCGAACAGCGCGGGGTTTACGACGATGGCGGTTCCGGTGACGGATGCGGTGGCGAAAACGGCGGAGGCTGTGCGCCGGGCAGAAATTCCAGGCGTGTCCCCTCGCCTGCTGGACGCCTTAAGTGATTTTATTCGAGACCATCAGATTGTGGTCAAACCGCAGGCATTGACGAAATCCCGTCATCATGCGCATGGGATCCGGGGCGTGTTTGTTCGGAACGGATCACGGGATCATCGAGAAGCGGAGACGCGTCGATGGCAGGCGAAAACGCGCGGGATGAATCCGAATGTGCCGGTCATGCGGAAGAAGCGCCCACGCCCAGGGATGCTGCCCAAAGAAGCGGGGAATCCGTTGGGCTCCCCGATGCAAGAGTCCTCGATGCAGGTCTTGGGCGCGATAACGGCCTCCAAGCGTCGTGAACCGCGCAAGCCGGATTGGGGCTTTGACCCGCTGGCGAATGCCCCTGGGAACACCGGGCAGATCAAGCCGATAGGCAAGCCCGGAATTTTCTTATACAAGAGCGATCCCGCTATTCAGCGAGCTCTCCATGACTATCGAGCGTTGCTGGAGGCGGGGAAAAGTGCTGCCACGGCAACCCATTTGCTCAGTCAGCAATACCCTTGGGTGCAAGATTTTGACACCCCCCGAGGCCGTGATTGGTGGGCGGCGGTGCGCCGGGCAGATCTGGCGATGCCGCGGGCGTTTGAAGGGCTCGACACGGAAGTAGATTCAGATAATGAAAACGGGCCACGCCCCAAACGGGCGATCTTCTGGAAAGAAAACATTGCCAATCTCGGGCAAGGGATTGCCTCGCAGACCGGGAGTGGCGGGGCAGGGAGATGAACACGATGAGTATTCGCGAACAAATTGCCCAAGAACGCGCTCACGCAGAGGCGCCCACGCCCTTGCGCAAAGCGTTGCAGGACCGGGCATCGGTGACCACGTTACTAAAATCGGCTCGCAAAACCCACGATGATACTACATGGGGATTTGCCGATCATGATGACCCCGGCGAAGAAGAGCGTGCTATTGCGGATGCGTGGGATTATACCGATCAGGAGGCCGAAGAAGGACGCCCGCATCGTCCCGGTTATCATGGGCGGGATGCGCAGGTGGCCAAAAGCGGAGAAACCAAAATGTCGGGGAAGCGTCCTGCTCCTCATAAGCCCTTACCACCGGGTGCTCACCGCACGCCGCCTAAAGGTTACCCCCCAGATCGGAATCAATATGCTGATCCGGCGACATATACGTATCCGATTGACACCCCGGAACACGTGCGAGCCGCCATTAGTTATTTGAGCAAACCGAAGAACGCCGGGCGCTATACTCGTGCGGAACAAAGCCGGATGTGGCAGCGGATTCGTACTGCCGCCAAACGGTGGGGGATTCAGATGGCGCGGGACGATGGCCGTTAATCCCCTCTGCATGGAAAGGCGGTGAGGCTTTACGAATGCCTTGACGATTGCCCAAGATGCCGACGAATATTGCCGGTATGATGCAACACGCAATGTCATCACGGCCTATTTAACCTTGCAGGGAGCTTTAGCCACGGATACGGTCGTGGTGAATTTGATTCGTCTCAGTGGATACACCGATGGCTTATCGCAAATTCTGGCTACACAGACCTTTACGTGTGGGGCTAATCAGCCCAATGCCACCGTGACCTTTGTATTGGAGCAGATTCGGGAGAGTGAGCCGTATGATCCGCCGGTGCAAGGACCGGGATCGAATCTGATTGCTCCTGCGAGCCGGGATAATCAACTCTATCGCGGAGTGGCCGGGCTTTATCAGATGCAGGCCATCGCGAATACGAATGGTCCGAGTGCCACGACCCCGACCTTTCGCGTGACGCTGATTCCGTCGGAGGAATTGCGGCATCTATGGTTACGGGGCGTGTCCTTAGAAGCTCTCGATGTCGTGGCCCCTGTGTTTCAACCGCAAATCGTAACGGGGGTGCGCGTGCGAGATGTGGCTCAAGATACCCCTGTCGGGGCGTATCCGTTGGCCCTGACGGTCGGGAGCCCCAGTACGTTGCAATGGGCCAACGGGCCTCCCCAACCCTTGGGGACGGCAGCCCGGCAAACGGTGGTGTGTACTGGGACGAATCCGAGCCAATATATCGTCTTGGATGTCAATCCGTGGCAACTCCCGACTACGAGTGTCACAGAAACCCTGTTGATTAGCGGCAGCCAATTTACGGAGGCCAATTTGCAACAATACGTCGATTATGCCACGCACAGTTTGGAAAGTGCGTGGTATTTCTTTGTGGAACCGCATACCACGGATACCGATCCGCTTATTTCACAATTGCCTTATGACGTGTTGCAACAGCGCGGAGCCGTGCCCCCCTCTTATCATGTGGAACATCAAGAGGTGGCGATGACCTATCATCGGCCTCGGGACTTCTCCCACTGGATGAGTTTTACGTTGCCGCGCAAACAGATCCAAGCCGTGTATTACCTCTACGGCTACTTCAACCAATCCCAAGCCGTGTCGATTGGGCGCGATTGGATTGTCTTTGATCCGATTACCGGACTGTTAGAACTGGTACCAGACAATGGGGCCGTAATAAGTTGGCAGTTTTACGGGGCGGCCATTAACATTCGGTGGCCTCACGGAGTAATCCGTGATCCAAAAACACGTCTGAATTCGGGGAACCTCCCCATGCGCCGCGTGGCGTAATGGACAACCCCGAGCCAACCAACTCCCGTTCCGCGGGATAGTAGGGGTGTAGAGACTAAGCGACGTGCTCCTGCCTATCGTGGCAGGATGAAGCGATAGTCCGACCGTTCGCAGGAATGCGAAGAGGTGTACAGAAATGATGCGCCCCGTAGCCGATCATCCGGCTACGAGTAACAACGGTGCCTGCAGTTTTTCATCAACTACGACTCGATTCCGTCATTTTGGCACTTCGGGTTAGCCTCGGGCCTCAACGAACTGCATGGGGAATATCAGATTATCCGTGAAGCAATAGCCAAGCAAGCGGCGGCAAATATTCTCAGCGCTGCAGGCTTTAGCTTGTCGGGCGGAGCGCAGTCGCGTTCGGTCAGTCGGGATGGCGTCTCGGATAATCGGACCTATGCGGGAAAGCAGGCCGGGCAAGAACTGCGTGCTCAATACGAGGAATGGTTGATGAAGAATACCCGTAAAATTGGTCAGCGTTATGGCGGGATTCCCATTGCCTTTACGTAGACCTCTATGGCTGGCTCTTGAACTGGCCACGCTGAACTCAGAAGACCTTCGACGATTAATTTCTCACAATCACCATTAACCGGTTAAAGCCCCATTTCGGTTGCGCCGCCCTGTTCTCCAAGGCGGTATTTTTCTGTCCATTCGCGGGCCTCGTGCTGCCAGTGCCGGGGCCATCGCAACAGAAAGGAGATGGCTCCTATGGCTTTCACTCGTGCCCAACAGCACGCCATTAACAATTCCGTGACCGGAGCTCAAACCCCGGTCGGAACGACGATTGCGGCGTTACAAGAAGGCATTGTGGGCAAAAAGCCCGGGCAGAATTATGCCTTTGGGTTTGACGCCACGGCGCTGAATGCGTTGTTTACGGTTATTGCCACGACCACGGCCCAACAAACGGCAGATGCCACGGCGGGGCCCGCGACAACAGTGGCCGTGAGCGGTTTGACGCGTGCGCCCATTTGGTGGCATGCCGTGAATGCTTCGGGCGATACGCCGCCGAATATTCAGAGCATGAGTTACAGTGCGGGCACCGCGACATTTACCGTGGCCTCATCGATTGCCTCCCAAACGTATCAAATTCAGTTTATCTAAGGAGGGATGCCCCATGTGGTTTCCCCTCTCGAAATCGGCGGAAGAAGTGCATCATGGCGCACGGCAACGGATTGTTTATGGTCCCATTTCGGCCGAAGTGCCCGATGGGGTCCAAGATGTGGTCGTGCAAGAGGGCATGGATTGTGATCCGCTCTTGAAAGACGGCTACGCCAATTGGGACCATTTGGATGGTCCGCAAAATCTGATTGGCGAACCGCTCAGTGTTGAACCGGCCCATTTGAATGAGGCCGGGGAGATTGATCCCCATGGATCGATTCCGGCCACCGTCGGGCGCGTCTTGCTCTATCAAGGCCATGCGCCCAGTGATGCGGTGTGGTCATTGGTACAAGCGCAGGAACGGACCCCACAGAGCAAGCGCCGAGTGGGCTTTAGTGTGCAAGGCGAGATTCTGGAGAAACAAGGCCACCAAATCAGTAAAAGCAAAATTCGCCATCTGGCGATGAGTCATCAACCGCTTATGCCCTTGTCGTTTGCGGCGATTGCGAAATCCTTGCAAAAAACGCTCGAAACGCCGGGTGCCTTGGGGACCTTGAATTTGGATGGGGGCGACGGAGGGATTTGGGGGCGCTGTCAACGCGGGCAACGCCCGTGCTATGATCCGCAGACGTATGAATTTACCGATGGGGTGAAAGGGGCGCTCACGCACCTGACACGCTGCCGGGGGTGGGACTTGCCGCTCGCCAAAGCGGTCGTGCAAGGGTTCGCCCGATCATTGAAAGGAGGCCGCTAAATGGCCAACGCACTGGACCGAGCTGCCGCACAAATTGCGGCAGAACTCGGACAAGACCCGACGATGCAAGAATTGGTCAAATCTCAGCGGTATTTAGCGAAAGCCGCGCTGGTGAAGGCGGCAGGCAATGCCGAAGCCTTAGAGGAATGGGATGACGAGCAAGAGGACGATCACGACGAGTTTGACGAAGAGCAGGATGAAGATCAGGATCCCGACAATCCGGATCTGGGATCGGGCGTCAATGGCCTGCGTGGGGTGATTGGCTCCCCGAAAAAGCATCGCGGCGTCACCAAATCGCGCAAACGCGAGGATGAAAAAGCGGAAGATGAATTGGTGCGGGCCAAATTGCGCTTGCGCAAAGCGGAACGCGACGAAAAAGAGGCCGAAGACGAAGAGGAACGCGACGAAGCGCGGAAATCCCGCCGGGAGGCCGAGAAAGCTCTGAACCGAGCACGGGGCAAATTGCGCCGGGCCAAACCGGCCTGGGTGGGGGATGAAGCCGAAGAAGCCGGCGACAGCCGCCGCCGCAAAAATGACTGGGACGATGTGTATGCGGATGGCAATGATGCGTACTACGAAAACGAAGACGCCAATCATGAAGAGGACGAAATTGTGCCACCGGACGGCCCCGATGTGGCCGACGGCAATGACACGGATGTGTATACCATTGGCGCCCACAAAGTGCGGTCCCAACGGGCGATGAAGCGATCACAAGTCGGCACCAAGCAAGATTTGGTGAAGAGCATGGCGCAAGATCCCCGGATTAGTGAAGACTTGCTCGATGCGGCCCCGGCCTTTGAAGCACTGTTGGATATTTTGGGGGAACAGCAAGATGTGCTGGCCAAATCCTTACCCGCCATGCGACGGGAAAATGCCCAGCTCCGCACGATCCTTAAAGCGGTCATTGGCAATATGGTGACACAAAATCAGGCGATTGGTCAACTCTCGAAAAGTCTGCAGACGCTGGCGGCCCAACCGGCAGCCACGCAACCGATGTGGGGGGTGCCTCCGCAGTTTGGGGTGCTTGCTGGAGGCAAAGAGGGCAAGAAGGGGGCCAAACTCCAAAAGTCTCGGCAAGATCTGGTGATGGATGTGGAAGAAGGCTTGCGTCGAGGGTTGGTGGACAGTGATCTCATGCAAGCGGTGGGACGCGTAAATTCCCCTGAAGAGATTTATCAAATCGTTCCGGGTCCTGTGCAACAGCAACTGGGCTGGCGGTAAGGAGGATCTATTATGGCACGCATTACGGAGATGCCCACCAACGGGCAACGCAATACCCGGCTCTTGTCGGCCATGATGAATGGCACCAGCGCTCTCAAACCCGGCGTTTGGGATCTGCCGATGGAAGAGCGCAACGTCGTGTCCTATGAGGCGTTGGCACGATCCTGGAAAAATCAAGATAATCAGGTGGTGCGTCCGCAAGATCGGATGATGAGCGGCGATGAAGCGGCGTACATGAATATCTTGTTTAAGAACCCCAACATCGGGGCTTGGAACCAATTGCAAAAGTCGTATTCACTCATGCGACAGTCCTTTCTCAATGGCCGCGCCTTGGACTTCGAACGGGCCTTAGCGTCGACCAATTTGGGCGCCGGGTATGCGGATGGCAACGCCATGGCGACATTGAACCTCGACACGACCATGACGTCTGTGTTGTATGACAACCAGCACTTGGTACTCTGGAACTGGCTCAACCGCGTCCCCTCGATTAACCCGCTCTACCAGTGGACTGAACGGGATCAATACGGCTCGATTCGGGGAGGGTTTGCCTTCGCGCAGGGCGGCGTCCCGGCTACCGGAATTGGCGCGTGGACGCGCAACCAAGCGCAGGTCTGCTTTTTCGGCGTGCGACGAGGCATTACCGATGTTGAGGCCCAGTCGGGTCTGCTCGGCGGCGTGATGGTCGATCCTGTGCAAGAAGAAGACCGCGATGGGGCCTTTCAATTGTTGGGGCTAGCGGAAAACAACTTCTCTTTTGCGGATCCGACCGTGACGGACAACTACGGCAATACCGTGAACTATCCGGGTTTGATTATGCAAATGATTGATGGGGGCCCATTGAACTATCAATACTTTGGGCCGAATGCGCTGAATGGACAACAACATTTTGGGCGCGCAGCAGCTGGCGTGGGAGTCACGGACTTGCAGGGAAAATACCTGGAATTTGGCGATATTAACAATTCATCTTCCAGTCTCTATAACCAAGGGAAATTAGGGTCTTTCGCCAATTTACGTATGTTTGCCAGTCCGAATACCCTGACAGATTTGTCGAACTTGCGGGCCTTTACTGAGCGGCGTCTGTTAGGGCCGGAAATTCCCACCGGGCGCAGCGGCATGGGTTTTGTGACAGGTGAACCGATTCCCAGCTATGCGTCTCCCTTCGGCGTCATTCCCTTTACGGCCTCGATCTTTTTGCAAGAAGTACCCAATGGTCAGCCGATTCAAAATGGCAACAGCGATGCCTTAGCGCCCGCCCAGCCGACTTTTACCGCCACCGCCCACAGCACATTGCCCACAGGCGTCACGGACAGTTATTTTGTCGCCAGCAACGGCTTAGGGGAATCGGATGCAGCCACCTATTACTACTGGGTGTCGGCGGCCAATGACAATGGCGAATCGGCTCCCGTGGGAACCGTGGCGGCCAGCAGTACCACGCCGGATGTGGATGGCGTCGCGGTGGCGGTGGATGTCGGCCAAGTCGTGACGTTGACGATTACGCCGGGATCTTCGAACGGCAATGTGTTGACGCGCTTTCGGGTGTATCGGGGCACGTACAACAGCATTAATGACCCGAACACTCAAATCATCGGGCATATTGCGGTCAACCCTAATAGCCCCGCGGCCCAGTCGTGGTATGACAACAATAGCACCCGCAATGGCACGAGCATTGCCTTGATTCTGGAGCGTACTCCGAACAACATGGCGCTGGCTCAATTGGCTCCGATGACCAAATATCCCCTCGCTATTGTGGAAACCAAGGTGGAATGGCTGCTCTTGCTGTATCACGTGCTTGTCATTAAAGCGCGGCAGCGTGCCTGGTTGTTCCTGAATGTGGGACGGTTCTTGCCCTATGTCAACAGTTAATGCGCCATCGGTGGTGACGGTACAAGCCCCGCCCCATTGGGCAGGGCGTACGCTGGCGGCCTGTGAACAGGAAGGCGGCCCTTTTGTGGCCGCCTTCGATGATCAGGCGCAAGTGCGGTTAATGGCCGCACAAGCGCAGCATCTTCAACAGGTTAGCGGCATTCCGTTGACCGTGGTCCTCGAAGCGTCATTGGATTCGCCGTTATCGTCGGAAGAGCCCCCGCCTGGGCCTCCCAAACGGAGTCATCGAAAGAAGGAATAGCCCATGAGTGTGCCACGCGGCGTCAATATTCTGGATATGCAGGCGCGAATGACGCAAAGTTATGTCACAAAACGGGCGAATTTAGGCACCGCCGCCGCCACCGGGATCCTGACAGCCACCCAGGATGATGGGATGCCTTTAGCCGGCGGATTGTATTATCCAGGGGATCGGACTTTGCATACCGTCACGGTTCAAGGCACGTTTGATGCCACGGTCGCCATTCAAGGCAGCCGGGATAATCTGAATTGGCAAACCTTGACGCCTACGACGGTGCCAGCCGGGGCCGATACAACGGGAAGCATCACGGCTCCCGGCGTATTTGTTTATCAAGGCAGTTATCGATCATTGCGAGCACAATGCACGGCCTATACGAGCGGATCGGCTACAATCTTGGTGGAATCGGCGAGGAATTAATCATGGCGTGGAATAGTCGGTTCTTTCCTGGCGACTTTCGCCAATTTTTTCGTTGGCATGCCGAAACCTTGCAATGGGTTCAAGCCGTCCGGTGTGGCTGCAGTAACACCCCCACCAATCCTAACAATATGGCCTGTTTGGTATGTGGAGGCTTGGGGTATTTTTATCCTCAGCCGCTCCAATATACTCAGGCCATTCTGACCAGCGTCAAGCAAACGGAAGATCTGCTCGCCTTGGGCTTGGCCCAAATGGGCGATCTGGTCTGCGATCAGCCGCCGGGGGCCACGTCTTTATCGCCGTGGGATCTGGTGTTGACGACATGGACCGATGGTGTCCCTTTTCCAGGGGAAGTCCTGGTGCGCGGCACCGGATCTACGGATCGCTTAACCTTCCGCGCAAATACCGTGTATGCCGTGATTCAGACCGATCCGGCCACCGGTGCCGTGACCGCGTATGCCGCGAGTGATTATACCGTGAGCGGGAAAACCGTGACCTGGTTAGCGAATGCGCCCAGTGCGGGGAGTGCCTATACCGTGCGCTACAATGCCACCTATGAATGGGTGGTGTTTGCGCCGGGGTTAGTCCGTATGGAACGGGGCACCAACTTTGGGCCGCGCACGATCTTACGGAAGCGGGAAATTGCGCTCCCCAACGCGCCGGGCGACTTGTTACCGGGCTAGGAGGGATCGCTATGAGCCTTATCGGATGGGACGTGACCGGATTAGCCGATCTCCAACACTATGTGCAGGCGTTAGCCGCGCCCTTTTCCGCTGAGGCCCATGAAGCAGCAGGCGCTGTCATCCAAGAGGTCTGGCAAGCGGCGGCAACGGGCACGGTGATTCCTCCCCTGGCTGCACCCTATACGAATGCGAAACTCGCGGCCAGTGTGCAGGTGCAGGTGTCCGGGGACGGCGTGACGATCAGTGCGGATCCGGCACAGATGCCCGAAGGCGGAACAGCGCCTCGCGATATGAAACCCGGCCTGTTACACGGTCCTCATTCCCGTCTGGGCCAGCATGGTCGCTACAACATCATTCCGATGCACCATGATGCAGCCAGTCTGCCGTCTTCGGTCGTCCGCCAATTGGTGCAAGGCGGGACCGTGACCTCGCTGGAGGGAATCCGATCCAAGATCCTCAACGGCGGACAGCCCGTGCTGGCCTATCACGCCGGGAGCGGCACGTTTCAGGTGGTGAGCCATTACACCTGGCACACGGGGCTCTATACCGGGATGCGGCTGGGGAGGCATAAGGATTATCCGAGTGGGCCGGTCACCTTTCGTACGGTGTCGGAGCGCTCTCCCGCCGCGTCGTGGTGGTATCCCGCCAAGGCCGGGATTCCCTTGATGCAGGCGGTGGAACAGGCCGGAGTGCCGTTAGCGGCATCGGTCTATGTCGATTGGTGGGAGGCACGGTGCAGTGATTGAAGTCGGTGAATGGACTCTGCAAGCGATTGTGCAAAACGGCCTTACCACCGTGCAAGGCGCAGCGGCGACGCTGATCCCCCAGATTCTGCCGCAAGCCTCCTCGGCCCTGCAAGCGCAAATCATTACGGCCTTGACGACGGGCGGCCTGAAAAGCGTCCCGGTGTTGTTAGCCTATTTGCCCACGCAGACGCCGAGTTTGCCCGCTATCTATTGTTATGGCATCCCCGGTGGCGAGACGCCCGAGAACGACGTGATTGGGCAGCAATGGAACGAAGTGCCGATCACGGACAGCAGCGGCACGGTGACGGGCTATACGCTGTCGCAGGGCATTCTGGTGCGTAAGGCATGGAATTTTACCATCGGCACCGTCAATGTGAATGATTTGCTGACGCTCACGGCCTTGGTGCAGTGGAGCTTGATTGCCGCCCGGCGTACTTTGGGCGCGTGGCCGAATGCCTACATTCAGCAAATCCTATCCTGGAGTGGCTGGGGACCGATGGCCAACAGCGCAGGCGACGTGATTTTCCCCTATCAGCAAACCCTCACGTTCACCATCACCGTCGCCGACGATGCCCAAAGCGTCAATACGCCGGTCATTACCGGGTATAATCCGGCCACGATTACGGCCTCCACCTAAGAAAGAAGGATTCACATGACCAAAAAAGCTTCTGCGCCGGATAGCGTGGCGGGGCCGATGGAACATGTCGTGCCCTGGCTCCGGCGCCAAGTCGGTCTGCCTATCGAAGCGATGGCAGGCTTTGTGCAGCATGTCGGCGCCGACTGCTGGGATACGGCGGAACACTGGCTGATCCGCTGGGATCAGTGGTTTCACGGGACCGGGCCTTCACGCCGGTAGGAAAGGACGTGTCATATGCCTGTCAATTTTAATGGGCAAGTGCTCATTCAGCCGCAAGCCCGCACGGCGTTTAATTATGCGGGACTGAATCCGCCCAATCCGGTGACGCCGAATGCCACGGTCTTGATCGGCCCCAGCAACCAAGGCCCGAACGCCTTGTCGCTGATTCAGAGTCCGGCGGACATCCTGAACATTCTCGGCCAAAATTCGGATGGGGCTAACGCTTGCTGGCTCGCCTTGAATCCCTCGGGGGAGACGAATGGGGCCAACCCGCTGTATTTCTGGAATGTCAATCCCACTACGCAAGGCACGCTCAGTCTCGCCAATGCCTCGGCCGTGGCCCAAATCACGCTGACGACCACGCGTTGGGGAGCGGCGGCCAATCTGATTAAAGTGGCGGTGAGTGCGGGATCGAGTGCGGGCTACACTGTCGTCGTCGCTGATGATTATTCCGGCCAAGCCGTGACGTTATCGAATGTGGTCTTGAACGTGCTGTCGATCTGGTACAGCGGCACGGGCACGTCGCCCACGGTGAGTGCCACCGACAGTCAATTGACCCTCGTCGCGACCACCTCCGATGTAGGCGGCACGATTACGTTTAGTAGCGGGATGACAGCCCAACAATTGGTCAATCAGATCAATACCTTCACGGGCTGGAATGCGACACTCCTCGATCCCAATCCCCTGGATAATGTCAACGCGTTGTTTGACAATGTCTCCGATGTGACCGTGGGCACCACCAGTACCACGTCCACCACGCTGACGGCCAATGTGACCGCCGTAGTGCGCGCCTTAAACGGGCCGCAACAAAGCTGGGTCACGGCGGTGCGGGATGCGTCTGCCACCAGTTTGGCGACCGCCGGAACCTTTACCTATGCCAGCGGCGGCAGCACGGGCACGCCCAGCACAGCCGACTGGCAAGCCGCGTATACCGCCTTGCAAGCGCAAACCGATGTGCTCTGGGTGACACCCATTACGCCGGAATCCAGCACTTGGATGATGAACGATCAGCATTGCAGTTATATGCACTCGCTGGGCTATGGCCGTTCGGGGATTGTCGGCGGGGATGCGGGGACATCCGTCAGTACCGCCCTGACGAATGCCGCCTTATTTGCCGACCAGTACACCAGTTACTTGGTCAACGGCTATACCGCGCCGGCCTTGGACGGGAGTATCCAAACCTTCCCGCCCTATGTAGCCGTGGCGGCTTTAACGGCCATGGAAGCGGGGCAGCCGTTGAATGAATCCTTGACGCTGAAATCCCTCCATGCGTTGGGCTTGGAACAGACGTTTGCGGTGCCCACGGTGGATCAGTTGGTCCAAGGCGGTTGTCTCGTCTTGAAGCCTTTTGACGGCCTCTATGTCGTCACCAAAGGCCAAACCACGGCCGCCTTAGATCCCGCGGCCACCAGTGATCAAATTCAGATGAGTGCGGTGAACGAACGCTTTGTCATCGAAAAAGGGATGAATACGGTCCTGTCGGCCTTTGTCGGGCAGCCTATCACCTCCACGACGGCGTCCCGGGTGCAAGATGCCGTGCTCCATTATCTCGCCAGCGTTGGGCAGAATCCGGGTGCGTTGATCTTCCAAGTGCCAAAGCGGAGTCAAGTGGTGGTAACGATTAGCGGCACCGTCATTTCCGTGACCGCCCCGGCCAGCCCAACCCTCCCGGCGGACTTTGTGTTAGCGCTCCTGACCGTGACCCAAGACACCGCGGTCGCGGCGTAGAAAGGAGTCTTCCATGCCGAATCCGCTTATTGGCAATCAGCAGGTCTTTTCGGGTAACTATGGCGAAGCATTTTTGAACCAAACGAAGATGTTCGGCTTCAAAAATTGGACGGCGAACTATTCCGTCAACCTCTCGCCGGAAGGGCAAGTCGGGACCGGCACACCCATTTACGTACCCGGCCTAATCAGCGTGACCTTGACCATTTCCAAGTTGATGATGTTCGACCAATCCTTGAGTTCGCTCGGCTTTGAACCCGCAGACGGCCTCAATAATATTGCCAAAATCCCGCCATTTGTCGCCAATCTCTACGACTCGCTGGCGGGCACGCTCATTAAATCGATTTGGGGCTGTATCTTTGACTCCAACTCGATTAATGCTGCCGCCAACGGCGCCTACATCGAAACCTTCACCATCATGGGTACCGATGCGCAAGGCACCGGCGGGATGCAGAATGGAGTCTAACCGATGAATGATGCCGTGACCGCATTACAGCAGCATACCTTTCAATTGCCGCAAGGCGTGTGGGTGTTGAAGCATTTGCGCTATGGGGACACCTTGCGCATGGCGGGCCTCGCCACGCGTTATCTGGATTGTCGGTTTGAGGATGCGCCCATGGCGTTTCAGACAGCGGCCCTCATTCGGGCCACGATTGAATTGGCGACGGTACAAGCCCCGCCTCAGTGGGATTGGGAGACGCAAGAGGACGATCAAGTCATTACGGCGTTGTATACGCAATACCGTGAGTGGGATGACTCCTTTCGTGCGGGCATGGCCGGCGCAGCGGGAGCGCCTCGCCCAGGAACGGCAGAATAGCCTCTGGTTTTGGTATCGCCAAACTTACCAGATCCCGTTGCAGGATCCGCGTTTGGAGAATCTGACCGAAATGGATCTCGAAGTGGAATACCTGGCGTGGGCCGCTTACCATCAGATTGCCTTAGCCCCCGAAGATGATGGGGCCGTGGATGCGTGGTGGGACGCGGTTCAGCGCGGGGAATCGGATGAATCGGCGGAGAGTCAGGCCCAGTTTGTCGAACAATGGCGACAAAGACACGCGTCGAGTCCGGCATTGAGCGATGACTGGGACATCATCACGCAGAGGGGAGGCGACGGGTATGGCCGATCATGAAATTCGGATTCATCCCACGGTGAATCTGCAAGAGATTCACAACTTAGAACGGCACTTAGAGCAGGTGCGGCAGCAAATGGACCGCATTGCGGGGAGTGCCGCGAAGATCACCATCCCGTCGGCCTCACCGGGTCAGGCTCCGCGAACCGTGGCCGAAGACGTGCAAGCCGAACAGCGACGCCGGACCCAAGGATCGCAACGGGTGGTGGAAGCGCAGAATGCGGCCATGCCGCCTGCGGGCGGATCCGCGCGGCGTGGCCGCTCGGGGCGGCAATCTGCCACGGGCGAAAACGCCCGAACCCCCGGCGGCCTGTTGAATTGGATTATGTCCGTCTTTCTGCCGGATCAGCCGACCATTCAAGAGATGACGCACAGTACCAGTCCGATCAGTCCGCATCATCTCCTGCGCGCTCGCAATACCCAATCGGTTTTGGGCCGCAGTCGGCAATTACAGCAAGCCTCGGGCAACAACCTCAATAGGACGGCCACCGCCGCCGCGCAGATTGCCGCCGAAGAAGGGCTGGGGCCACTAGATCAATATGGGTTACGCCAATCCGCGGAACGGGTCCAGCAATGGCATCAGGGTCCGGGCCGTTTCGCGGCTTATCACGCCTATCATCAACGTGCCGTGCAAGCGGCCGCCGCCAAAGCAGGCGGGAGCGGGGGATCCGGTGCGGGATCGGGATCCGGTCGGATGGGAGCGGCCTCCAAAGCGCTGTTGGGAGCGGCAGGGCTCGGCGGGGCATCGGAATTGCTCGGTTCCTTAGGCGGCTGGGGCGCGGCGGCCTTGGGCGTCGGCTATGTCGGCAGCCAAGTGCGGAGCGGCTGGCAGAACTACCGGACGCAAGGCACGGCCTTTTCCGCACTCAGCCGGGCTATTGGGGATTTAGGCGAGAGTTTCAACACCTTGCGTGATCAGGCTAATACGCTGGGCACCAGCTTTGCCGAAACGCTCCCGACCATTACCCAAGTGGTGCAGACGTATGCGCCGTATGTGGGGGATTTGCGGAATAAGGCATTAGTCTCGGCCTTGAATGCCTCGCAAGGGCTGGCCTTCAGTTATGGCTTGAATCCGGTGACGACCACGCAAGCCTTTGGGCACGCCGCGCAAATGGGGATTACGGCCACGGGCGGCAGCGCGGGGCAAATGACGCCGCCGCAATGGGCGGCCTTAATTGCGAATGCGACGGCGCAAGGGCAAATGCAGGGACGCACCGGGCAAGTCTTGGCGTCGATGCTGAGTGTTTCGCAGAACATCGCCCAGCAGATTGCCCAAGCGCCGAATCAGAATATCCTCGCGGGGATTATGACGGCGATGAACCGATCCGGCAATGCCATGCTGCAAGG
>JAEHJW020008907.1_pt1 | contig 14789 bp, 21 predicted proteins | sample 9271431 | NCBI WGS metagenome assembly JAEHJW02
GCGGTAGCCGCGCGCCACGGCCTCGGCCGCGCTGGACCCCATGCGGTAGGCGTTGATCGCGCACTGCACGGCAACCTCGCGGTCGAACGGCGCGATGCGCAGGCGTTTGGCCGTGGCGCGCACAGCTTCTTTAATTGCAATGTCCTGGCGCTCGATGCGCGGCAGTTCAGTGATCGAAAGGCAGCTCATGGCGTGACCTCCACGGGCTTGCCTTCCTTGAGCGCATACCACGTGTTCGGTTTGATCCCGTTTTCGCCGACCTTCGACGCAAACACGGCAACGATCTCGTAGCGCTCATTACGCTCGACTAGGAAGATCGCACCAGAGTCCCCCGCGCGCGCTGGCCCGTTACCCGCATTGGCAGCGACCCCATGCGCGCCTGACGCTTCGGCAGTCGCGCCATAGCCGCTGGTCGCGCTGTTGGCGCCGTCGCCGCTGGTCGCGCTGTGGGCGTAGTTGCCGCTGGTCGCGCTGTGGGCGTAGTTGCCGCTGGTCGCGCTGTGGGCGCCGTCGCCGCTGGTCGCGCTGTGGGCGTAGTTGCCGCTGGTCGCGCTGTTGGCGCCGTAGCCGCTGGTCGCGCTGTGGGCGCCGTTGCCGCTGGTCGCGCTGTTGGCGCCGTTGCCGCTGGTCGCGCTGTGGGCGTCGTTGCCGCTGGTCGCGCTGTGGGCGTGGTTGCCGCTGGTCGCGCTGTTGGCGACGTCGCCGCTGGTCGCGCTGTGGGCGCCGTTGCCGCTGGTCGCGCTGTGGGCGTAGTTGCCGTTCGTGGCGCTCGCAGTGCTCTTGACTTTTTTAGCGCAGCTAAACGTGTGCTCGACCGCCGCCTGGATCAGATCATGCAGGCTCAACTCACGTTCGATGGTGATGATGCTACTGGCGATCTTGGAATCCTCGGCATGTCGTGCTATGTTCCCGGCCTGCGTGACGATGGCATAGCGTGAACTCACGGGCGAGTAATACCCAAAAACATCCAGCGGATGTTTGCAGGCGTGGAAACCGCTCTGGCAGATCTTGATGCGACCATCGTGCGTGTAAGTCTTGCCGACCTCGAACTGGTGTCCGCGACACTGCATCTTCGCGTCGAAACCTTTGTAAGTGCTGATGGTCTTGGCGGTCATGGTGAGTACGCTCGTGCGGAAGGTGCGTCAAGGCTGCACCTATCTGCGCCACATGTCAAATTACAATTTTAGTCAAAACCGTAATGTTCTTGATCTTGACATCGCATGTTGGATGTGGTAGCATGTTCTTGCGCGCAGACGATCAACGCAGTTGACAATGATCCAGCAACGTGCCAAACTTGGCGACATCCTGATTGATGTGATGATTCTCATAGCCGCAGGCTGCATGGCCGGCGCGCTTGCCGAATTTCTCCTATTCTGGACATTGACGCCATGAAATCTGTACGTGACGCAAAGGGTAGATTCTCACGTGCCGCACGATCCGGCAAGGGCACCTTCACCGTGCTGCAGGAAGATGGCAAGCCAGCGTTTGTCACAAATGACTGGTCCTTCGCTTTTGAGCTGTGGACTGATGGTGCTAGAGTACTTGGACTTGATCCACCACCACGCAAACGCCGGAGGCGCGTATGAATGCTACCTTGTGGGTTCCACTCACTGCCGAGCAGGTACGCGCACTGATTTCTCATCACCTGGAACAGGCGGACAGGTATCGGATCAGCGGCACATCGCCAGCGCTTGAATCTGGACGGCATGATCATATACTTGCTGCCGATGACCTACACCGCAGACTGCTCGATTTCGAGCAACGTACAGAATCAGTTGCGTGATGCGCCCGACGCTGATAGGCATGCATGCCCTCGCAAAAATACGCGAGGCGCTGACCTATGGCGTCACTGATCACGCATATCAACGCCTGCTCGACGAGCAGGCGACCTTCTACCGGCGCGAGTCGGACCTTTTCGCACAACGCTCACCGTGGACTGATCCCCACGGGACAAGCCGCTCTCCCGGCCTGCGTTGCTGCGATCCATCGGAGAGTGGAGCATCTGATGCCCAACCGAATCGTGCGTGAAGGGATATTGACATCCGAGCGCATCAATGCGCTCTCCCCGAACGCTGAGCTTTTCTATCGACGCCTCATGAGCGTCGTGGATGATTTCGGCCGCTATACGGCCAACCCAACACTGCTACGCGCAGCCTGCTACCCGCTGAAGCTGGATAGCGTGAAAGAAGACTCGATCAAAAAGCATCTGGCCGAGTGCGTTGATGCCGGACTGATCGTTCTCTACACGGTCGCAGCCAAGGTGTTCCTGGAATTGCAGGACTTTCGCCAGCAAGTGCGTTCAAAGGAAAGCAAGTACCCAGCGAAGGATGGGCAAACGCCGGGCGTATGCGCAGCAGATGCTACGCACATGCTTAGCACACGCGCAGCATATGCGCACTTAGACGTAGACGGAGACGGAGACGGAGACGTAGACGATAAAAAGACATCGTCGGCTGGCGCCGACTCGATCCCGTACGATGCAATCGTCGCCGCATACCACGCCAGGCTGCCGGGATTGCCTCACGTTGCGAAGCTCTCGGACAAGCGTCGGCGCATGGTGCGGGCACGCTGGGCCGAGGATGCCGAGCACGGCAGCGTGGATTACTGGGCGGAGTATTTCGACTATGTCGCCCAATCGGATTTCCTGACCGGCAGGGACGGACGGTGGACCGGGTGCGATTTTGAATGGCTGATGAACGCATCCAACCACCTGAAGGTCATCGAGGGTAAGTATCACAGGACCGCGCAGGAAGCCCAATGAGCGCTCGCATGACTAACCCGCTACGTATGGGTTCGGACGATTCGGAATCGCCTCCTAGCGCCTCCTGTGAGCCCACAGGGGCAGAGAAACGCCTACTCGGCGCCTTGATGCTGGAAACACAGTCCTACTGGCAAGTGTGTGACCTGGTAGAGGCTGCCGATTTCCTGCGATCCGACTATGCGGATTTATGGGCGGTCATCGCCGAATTGGCCAGAACGAATAAACTGGCCGACCCGGTAACGATCTCTGACCGCGCACCTGATCTGACAGTCCTTGCTGCTGACCTTTTAGCTGACACTTACAGCGCCGGCAATATCCGCACATATGCGGCTATAGTAGCGCGCGATTCCACCGCCAGGAAGGTGCGGAATGCGGGCGCAAGGATTGCTGCACTGGACGGCGAGGAGGCGCTGCAAAAGGCGCAGCGGATGATCGGCGACTGTGCACCACGACAGTTGTCGTTGATCCGCCATGCTGGCGAGTTCCTGCGGGAAAGCGTGGCTCGCATGCAGCAACGCGCGGAGGCCGATACGGATCTTGCCGGCATCCCCACGAGCTTCCCGACATGGGATCGGTTAACGGGAGGTTTTCAGCCGGGCGACCTGAACATCATAGCGGCCCGGCCATCCGTTGGAAAAACAGCCCTTGCGCTCCAATGCGCTATGCATGCCGCATCCCATGGACACGGGGCGCTGTTTGTATCGCTGGAAATGTCTGGTTCGCAATTGATCGACCGCGCACTTGCCGCACATGCTGGCGTAGATTCTGCGCTGATCCGATCCCCCAAGCGAATGCCTGAAGAAGATTGGGGACGCGTCCTGACGGCTGGAACCGTGCTAGCAGGGTTGCCTTTACGGATCGATGATGCCAGCGCGCAGACTGTGGAGACTCTGGGCGCACGTATCCGGCAGGCCCATTTCTCGGAATCCCTGAAGGTGGTCTTTATAGACTACCTGGGTTTGATACGTCTGCCCGATGCGGATCGACATGATATTGCCATTGGCCTGGTGACAAAATCCCTGAAGGCGCTTGCCAAGGATCTGCACATTCCGGTTATCTTGCTATGCCAGCTCAATCGCGGAGAAGGTAGGCCAAACCTGATGCGTCTGCGCGATTCCGGAGATATTGAACAGGACGCGGATAGCGTGGCATTCCTGCATAGGCCGGATGAACAGACGCGTGAACGCCTTGAGTTCATTCTGGCCAAGCAGCGCAATGGGCCTACCGGAGATTTCCGGATTCACGCTGATCTGCGCACGCAGCGTATGGCGGAACAGGCATGGGAGACGCCCGTTGATCCACAATCCCCCTCGCCTCGTGGCTTCCGTAGCCGCCGTCAAACACCACAATGGACGCGTGATGATGATTGACGATAAGGCGCAACTCTGCAATCCTGATGATTGGCAGCTTGCTGGCACCGGAAAGATGACCGATGCGCAGCGCAGGCTGTTCAATGCTGCATGCGGTGATTTATCAGTACATTTGCCATGGCACCAGATGAAATTGACACGAGATGATTACAGGCATATGATCTCGGGCACTTTGCTGGGTTGGCGAACAGTACCAGGTATTGAACTTGGCGATGGAAAACGTGGATGGATCATGCTAGGAGGATCGAGTTTGGACCTTTCACGCACACAGGCTACGGATGCGATCACCCTGGCTTTTCATATTGGCGATTTTCCACGGGAACAGGGTCTACAATCGCCGCCGGTGCCATGGTGCGACGTGGTATGCCTCGCGCGTGGCATCCTGGACAGCGAGAGGGTAGCGGCATGAGCGCGAAACGTACCCAACGCCCACTCGGAATCCCCGCGCATCTGCACACTCATGTCACACACGGTTTCGCGCCGTCCCGCATGGTGAGGTTTGAGGAAGGCGTCTATTCCATCGATGAAGCTGCGCGGATGACGGGTCTCACGCCCACGCAAATCAGCAAGCGCGTGCAGTATGCGAGGCAGCGGAATCAGCGTTGTGCGCTGGCGAGCATTACCCCATCCCACAAGGAGGAGAGCGCATGAGTACCCCCATTTACAAGATACGTACCGTGCGCGATTTCTTGCTGGTGCCACCCAACCGTCGGACTGCGATGCTCGCCGAGTTCGGCATGTGGATTGAGGCGGCACAAGAATTACTCGCCTTATGACTAACCGTAATTGGCCTAGCATCAATATTGATGAGGAGAGGGTAATGAACTATTCAGTGGCGGCAGAGAGTTCTATCATGCCGGAGTTCCGGGAGTTCAAAAAAATACCGCGTTACAATCGCGAAGTCATCGTAACGGAAAAGATCGACGGCACAAACGCACAGGTCATGATAACGGAAGATGGGCAAGTATTGGCTGGTTCCCGCAATCGTTGGCTATCTGCCGATGCCGACAATTTTGGATTTCATGCGTGGGTCATTGAACACTCCGAGGAATTGAGACAGTTGGGCGTCGGCCGCCATTTCGGAGAATGGTGGGGTAGGGGCATCCAACGCGGCTACAATCAGTCGTGTAGACGATTTTCCCTGTTCAACACGGAACGCTGGGAAGATTCCAGAGTGCGCCCGGCATGCTGTGATGTGGTACCCATTCTATGGCGCGGTATGTTCTGTGAATTCGATATGGTGGTGAGATTGCATGATCTAACCATGAATGGCAGCCGTGCCGCACCAGGATTCATGGATCCCGAGGGCATCGTTATTTTCCATGCCGCAGGCAATACCGGGTTCAAGGTCACATTAAAAAATGATCACGAACCTAAGAGCAGACAGGTAAAATGACCCCAACCCAGCGCAGCCTGAAGCACTTGCGCGACGAAGGCTGGAAAGTCGCCATTGTGGAGCACTGGAACCCCTTCGCGCGCATCCGGCAGGACTTGTTCGGCATTGTCGACTTGCTGGCTATACGTGATGGTGAGACATTGGCTGTGCAGACCACCAGCTATTCCAATGTTTCCGCGCGCATCCGGAAGATTGCGGATGCGGAGATCACGCCTTACCTTCGCGCGGCTGGCTGGCTGATCCATGTCCATGGATGGCACAAGATAGGTACGCGTTGGAAATTACGAATTGTCGATATTTCCTAGAAAGGAGCAGGTCATGGCACGCCCGGTAGCAGATCATGGAGTCCTGTATGAAAGTGCCCGCGCCGCCGCAGAAAAACTTGTGCAGATGCAAGAGGGCGTCGTGTTCATGGATGAATACGGCGTCACACGCGTATTCTCTACAAGCATGCCAGGAATTGATGCCCTCATCGGACAGCATTTCAATCAATTGATTGGCGTGTATGTCCCGCAGGTGGATGGAGACCGCAGGCTGATGATTACACGGCTGGCGGCGTTAATCGAACAGGACATGATGGCACTATCCGAATAAACGCTTGACGCACACATGCGGGCGACTTAAGTTAGCGAAAACAACAACCGGGAGCGGCAATGGCGACTGTAGACCCACGCGACATCAATCTAGAGGAGATATTTTCGCTCGACCCGCTGCCGGATGACTGTATTGATGCAGCCAACCGCGCATATAGGTCATTCGATAATACCTTTCCGGGTTGGCAACTTTACTCCGCCATCGTGAGGGGTGATACATGCTTTGACCGCGAACTGCGAGCGTGGGCCATTTTAGGCGCACGGGCACTTAGCCGCGCCAGGTGCATGGGTAAAGATGGGAAAAGATATGCCATTGTTAAGTCCACATCCAGGGGCAACTGGATTGCCCACGCCGGGATGGATGCGTTAGCTTGTATGATTAGTGACAATGCTCCATGTTTTCTTGAAAGATCAAAAGCATACGATGTAAACGAGGAAACTTACGCAAAATTGTTCCGTCTCTTAGTAACAATGATGCGGATGGGCTTCGCAAATTACACTGCGGAGTTGTACACACAATTCTGGGAAGTCCGGTATGACAATCGCGACTTCAGGTTTCCGGAATCTAAAAAACGTGTGGTACTATGATCATGGATGCAGCCACGGAACGCGCCGGTAACAACCCGATCCGGGTGCCGGCAAACACAGAAACCATAAGGCGCATCTGGCCCGCAGGGCCACAATCCGCGCCATCGCCTTTCTGGTCGGCCACGCGCGCGTACGGGACCAGAACAGCGCCGGTTACCCGAGGGCCGGAGATATCCGCGAACGCCATGCTAGCGTAACTCGGGCCTTAACGCACCCGCCACGCTGAGCCCTGTTTCGACAGGTGACGCGCATAATTGGCGGGTTTTTATTCAATGGGGACATTCGTGGACATTCCTGAGCTTCCGCCTGTTGTTGCGATTGATTACGCAATCAGCAAGTGCATCCATGATTACGAGGAAGAGGGGGTCACTTCCCTTTTCATACGCAGTGACGCCACGGGTATGCCCTTCATGTACATGGGGACATGCAATTCTCCACGCTCGATGACCATTTTGATGGATTGGGCCAAGCAGCGAATGGCCCAAGAATCGGCTCCGGAGATGCACTGATGGCCCTGCCAAGCGATCCAGCCGCCCGCAAGCGCATCCCGCTCGCCACTGGCTTACTGGACTATTTCCCGGATGCTCTTGAGGCCATAGCTGCGGTATCGTTTGCCGGCAATGAGCAGCACAATCCCGGACAGCCGTTGCATTGGGATCGCACGAAGTCTGTGGATCATGCCGATTGTGCAATGCGCCATTTCCGCGAGCGTGGCGCTCTGGACGAGGATGGTCATCGGCATACCGCAAAGATGGCATGGCGCGCGCTGGCCATGCTGCAGATCGAAATCGAGGAAGCGGACGGCCTGCCGCCGCCACGTGGCGCGCTCGGAATGCTTGCGCCAGTAGTGCCCGCATGTCTGCTTGTCAACGCGCACCCCATGGCTGCCGAAGCTCTGCGGGAGGCCAATGCGGCTGATGAAGCTCTGGCCGCGTGACATGCTGCGCACCCTCCTGCTCGACATCGAGACGGCCCCACACAATGTGTATGTGTGGGGATTGTATGGGCAGAATGTCGCGATCAATCAAATACGTGAGTCCGGCTATACGTTGTGCTGGGCGGCCAAGTGGCACGGGCAGAAGGGAATCTTGTTTGATTCCCTGAAGGCAAGCGGCATGCGGCGCATGGTGCGCCATATTCACAAGCTGCTTGATGAAGCCGATGAAATCGTTACATTCAATGGCAAGAAGTTCGACATCCCCACGCTGAATTGGGAGTTCCTGAGGGCCGGATTGAATCCGCCCTCTCCCTACCAGCATGTGGATTTGTATCAGGACGCCAAACGGTTCCGAAAGGCATCCGGCAAGCTGGATTATATCTGCCGGGAGCTGGGGCTAGGGCAGAAAACACAGCACAAGGGACACGAACTCTGGACGGGATGCATGGCGGGAGATGCCGCAAGCTGGCGGCTGATGGAGCGATACAATCGCAATGACGTGGCGTTGCTGGAAAAGCTGTACGATCGCACGCGCGCATGGCGAAAGACTGGCATAAACCGTTCGGTTTACATGGGTGATGCGGTTTGCTGCAAGTGCGGATCCAATCATCTGCAATCGCGCGGCTGGGCCTTTACGGCCGCCGGACGCTATCCGCGCATGCAGTGCCAGGAGTGCGGCACATGGAACAGGGGGAATCTGCAAAACCGCGAACCGCGTAAGCTGATCGGCCTGATGCCATGATTGACGATACGGAACACGAAGAAGAGGAAAAAGACGATCTTGACATGGAGGACGCCAGCGATGCGGAATATGTGGATCTTCCGGATGGTGGCGCTTTCATCTTCCCGCGTGGCGCGGGCTGGGCAGCAGATGAACTCGGGGCATCCTGTTTTCGGATCTGGCCCAATGGCAATCTATCCTATCTGATCGTCCCGGAAGAAGGCAATCCACGCTGGAAAGTCGTGGAACACAAGAAACAAGGTCTGGAAATCGTGCAGAAATGAATCTTCTCATCCTTTACATCCTGCTATTGATCGTAGGCATGTGGGGAGCGCGCCTGCTGCTCGCCTCGTTTCTGCGCTCAGGTCAAGCAAAGCATTACGTTCCCGCCGGCCCGCCGTGGAATGCGGGTCATGAGTGACGAGATTCAGCGCATGTTGGGCGCGCACGAAGCCCAGATCAGCGAACTTAAGGAATGGCGAACAGATTTCGCTGCGCGTATGGACACACGATTATCCAGAATGGACGGGAAGCTTGAAGATATTCTGACAAGCGTCAATTCCGCGCGTGGTGGTTGGCGCATGCTGGCGATGCTGGCCGCTGCCGCAAGCGCCATCGGTGCCATCGTTGCAACCGTGTATCACTGGCTACATGGCTAAATCTCAATCTCCCATACTGCATATCAGCGGAGAAGACCTCCCGGCGGAGGAGATAGCGTCCTTCCTGAAACGCCCTATTGCAAAGATTCTTGACAGCGCCAAGCGCGCACGGGATACTGGGCAGGCTTTCACATGGGCGCTGGCTGCCGGCCAGCAACGATCAAAGGGATGATTTATGATACAGTTGATCCTCGGCTGGCTCGGGATTGTCGCAGTACTTGGAATCATGTCGTGGCTGGCCTACCATTCCGAAAAGCGGTGGACACGCCGATAGTAACCATGCCCGCCTCGCCTCTGCTGGCTTTATGCGAGCACGCGCATTTTGGCGGGTTTTTTATTCAATGGGAATGGCCATGATCAATCTGGATACCGTAGGAGCATGGATTGCACCCTTTGAGGGTAGTCGGTCAAGCGCTTATGATGATGCAACGGGCGCCCATATCGTACCCGGCTACACCGTACAGGGTAATCCCACTGTCGGCATAGGCATCAATCTATGCCACCCCAACGGTCTGGATGAAGCGGAAATCCAGTGGCTATTCGAGCACCGGGTAGCGAAGGTCGCTGCATCGTTGCTACAAGCGATGCCCTGGGTGGCCGATTTGACGCCGCCCCGCCAGTGCGCCATGATCGACATGGCCTATAACATGGGATTGCCCACGCTGCAGACATTCCACACCTTTCTGGCCTGCATGACCGCAGGCAACTATGGGGCAGCCGCCGATGACTTGAGCGGGACACTCTGGGCGCGGCAGGTTGGGGGCCGAGCCGTGAAAGATATTGCAGCAATCAGGGGGTAACATGCTCTTCAAGCGTCAACTGATCGATGGATGGAAGGCGGCCCATACATGGGGCAGTATGCGCCTGAAGGCGCTTGCCGCCGCTTTGATCGCCGTCCAGCAGGGGTGGCCCAACATCCCGCAAGGGTGGAAATCACAACTCCCGGCAACTGTTCCACATTACTTGGGATATGCCGCTATCGCGGCGCTGGGTGGCGCTGCCTATAGCCAGATCACCAAGTCCGTTCCACAGCCGCCGCCGGGTCAGAAATGACCGCGCTGCTGCTGAAATGGGGCGGCATTCTGGGCGGCTGGCTGCTTGCGGCCGGTGCTGGCTGGATTGCCCTACATGAATATCATGTGGCTGCCACGCAGGCAAGCCGTGATCAGGCACATTATGCGACCGCCCAGGCCCAGGCGACTGCTAGAGCGCTCAAGCTGCAACAGGTTATCGATGCCGCCCAGCAATACAAACTGCAGACCATGGCGGATCGCGCCCAACACTATGCACAGGTCCAGCAGGAAATTGCCCGGAGCGCGGTCAAAGATGCCACGATGGCGGCATTGCGACTGGATGCCTATGAGCGCACCCAGCCCACAACGGCGTGTATAAATCAGCCACTCCCCAAACAAGTTGCCCGAACAATAGGCCAGTGATGGCAACTATTAAGCAATATTTACTTGTTGCTGCAGCATGTAGCCTGCTTGCGGCGTGTGCGCCAAGTGTAGCCGTGCGCCCATCTACACCACTGACCATCACGCGGACCCACTACATCCCGCTGCCGCCCAACCTGCTGCAGCCATGCCTGACCGCTCAACCAGCCATCCGCACATGGGGTGATCTGGCACAAGCCTACATAGGCCTGCGCGCATCCTATGCATCCTGCGCCGCTGAGATCGATGCCATCCGCAGCGCTGAGCAGCCGGCGTGCACTCCGCCATTACAATGTAACACCAAAACCGGATGACGCCAGATCATCGGCGCAGCCACGCGCGCAGGCGCTCCCAGAGCGCAGACGCACGCGGACCTTTGTGTGCGCCTTCCGCACCCCGCGCCAACCAGTAGCGGCCACGCATACCAGCACATCAGCAGCTAGCAATCGCCAGCATCACCCATATCACCACCCAAATGTGGTGTCACGGGCTGTGTGGGTAAAACAGCCTGCGGCCAAACACCCACCTTTACCCTCACCAAAAGGGGTCCGATCATGAGCACACTTAACACCAGTCCGCAACCCGCATCCAATTTGCAGCTGGATGCTGCACGTGAGGCGTTCCGCAATTTATCCAAAGCCGCCCTTGCTAGGTGCGAAGCCGAGATACATGGGCTGTATGCCGATGAAAAGGAATTGAAGGCGGAAGTTGTTAAATTGCTACACGAGATCAAGTCTAAGCTGTGACCGTATGCCAGTGCCCCATGTCCCGACGCCTGAAAATCGCGAGCTGGTCCTACGCGACTCAGGGATGGGTGTGCCGCACGATACGATAGCGGATTCCCTGGGGATCACCAAGCGGACTTTATACCGGTATTACCGCAAAGAGTTAAATCACGGGGTAGCGGTCACTAATCGCCGCGTGGGGGGGAAACTGTACGAGTTGGCGATGGCAGGCAACGTAGCTGCAGTTATATTCTGGTTAAAATGCCATGCCGGCTGGCGGCAAGATGGGCCGCCCCAGGTCTCCGAGAAACAGGCGCTGGTCGATCCAGATGCGGACGTCTAGCCGGTCAGTCGTGCTGCCCCAGTTGCATAGTGGGCAGCGGCCTATCGCAGAGGGGATTAGGGATCAGCAGCGAGTCGTGATCCGGGCGGGGCGCCGATTCGGCAAAACCTCTCTGCTCGAACGCACGGCGTGCAAACTGGCCTATCAGGGCAAGCGCGTAGGATGGTTCTCCCCGCAGCACAAGTACAACCTGCCCACCTATCGGCACATCCTGTCCACCCTGCGTCCGGTCGTGACAGCGGCCTCCAAGGTGGATCAGATCATCGACACGCGTGCAGGCGGGGCGGTTGAGTTCTGGACCCTAGAAAACGAGGACGCAGGTCGGTCCCGCTGGTATGACCTTGCCATCATCGACGAGGGCAGTCTCAAAGAAGTTGGCCTGCGTGAGATTTTCGAGCGCGCGATTGCTCCGACCCTGCTGGACAGGCGGGGGAAGGCCATCCTGGCCGGCACGCCAAAGGGGATCGATCCAGACAGTTATTTCTACGCGGCCTGCAGCGACAAGAGTTTGGGCTGGGTGGAATATCATGCACCTACGGCGGGCAATCCGCTGCTGGATGTCGAGGCAGTTGCCGCGCTCAAAGACGAATACCCGACCCTAGTATATCAGCAGGAGTATCTGGCCGAGTTCGTGGACTGGGCGGGGTCAGCCTTTTTCGCCGAACCCAGCATGCTGGTCGAGGGGCAGCCGATCGATGACTTAAGGCTAGATGACGTATTTGCCGTCGTGGATACCGCCCTCAAGGATGGGCTGCAGCATGACGGCACGGCGGTTGTGTACTTTGGCCGCACCAAGTATCACACGCACAAACTCACGGTACTGGATTGGGACATCCTGCAGATCGAGGGCAGCTTACTGGATGCGTGGCTGCCCACGGTTGGCGAGCGGCTGGAACAGCTCAATCTGCAATACCGCAGCCTGTACGGCAGCAAGGGCGTGTGGATCGAGGACAAGGCCTCCGGCATCGTGCTACTGCAGCAGGCCCAGCGCAAGCAGATGGATGCCTACCCGATCAGCGGCGACCTGGTCAGCATGGGCAAGGAAGGCCGGGCGCTGAACGTCTCCGGGCACGTGCACAGGGGAGAGGTCAAACTCTCCAGGCACGCCTACGAGAAAACGCAGAACTTCAGAGGACAGACGCGCAATCACCTGATTTCACAGGTATGCGGGTTCCGTATGGGCCAGAAAACGCCGCATCAAATGGATCTGCTGGATTGCTTTACGTACGGCGTGGCAATTGCCCTAGGGGATACCGAGGGGTACTAATTACTGTACCGGCCTCCCGAGAGTGAGTACAGTAATTGATCTTTGCAGATCCGCCGAACTGCGGCCGGGATCGGGCGCCAACCCGACCCCGGCGCATGGCTGTCACGTAGCCTCCGCGAGATCGCCCCGTGTCTGCAAGCGGCCAAGAGGCCTACACGTGCGACCCTGCCGGGGTTGTTAGGGACACTCGCCGGCTTGTCCCGAGGCATTGCGCCTCACGGTATGACTGTTTTATCACCCTTCCACCCGCGAGTCAAGCATGCCCTCATTCTCAACCGGCGTTGACGGTTCTGGAATCGCCCAGCTTGGCACGTACAACGGCATCCCATCGACGCTGATGGAAATCCTGGTGAACGCCGGGGACATTGAGCCGGGATCGCCGCCCAGCTATGAGCTGTGCAAGCAGATTTACACGTATCACACGCTTGGGGCCAAAATGGCAGAGGCACCCATCGAGTTAGCGCAGTCGCAGGAACGTGAGATCGAGATTCCTGGTGCGCCGCAGCAGGAACTGGTGGACGAATTCCAGCGCGTCTGGAGGTCACTGGGTCAGGTGGGTGCAACACAACTCGTAAAAAATGTCAAGACGCTCTCGCGCGTATATGGCATCGCGGCCCTTGGGCTGGTTGCCAAGGACCTGCCACCCGATAAGCCGCTGCCGCTGAATGAGCTGTGGAAGCATGAAATCACGTTCAACACGTTTGATCCGCTGAACACTGCTGGTAGTTTGGTGCTGAACCAAGACCCGAATGCGCCGGACTTCATGCAGCCCGTCGCGGTGACGGTGGGCAGCCAGCGTTATCACCCCAGCCGGTCTGTGATCGTGATGAACGAGCAGCCGGTCTATATCCAGTGGACCAATTCCGCATTCGGGTTTGTGGGACGATCGGTTTATCAGCGTGCGCTGTATCCGCTGAAATCGTTCATCCAGACACAGATTACCGACGACTGGATCAGCTGGAAGGCCGGATTGCTGGTGGCCAAGATGAAGGCGCCCGGCGCCATCATCGATCAGCGCGCCCGCACCTGGTTCGGGTTCAAGCGGTCCGCCATCCAGTCGGGGGGCACCAACAATGTGCTCAGCATTGGGTTGGATGAAGATGTCGCCAGCATCGACCTCAAGAACCTGAAGGACGCTGCCGAATATAGCCGGACGAACATCCTCAAGAATATCGCGACGGCAGCCAAGATGCCGGCGCGCATGCTGGATCAGGAAACGCTGGCGGAAGGATTCGGGGAGGGATCGGAGGACGCCAAGCAGATTGCCCGATACATCGACGGATTGCGATTGGAGATGGCGCCGATTTACCGATGGCTGGATGCTATCTGCATGCATATCGCCTGGAGCCCGACATTCTACGAATCGCTGCAGAGCAAGTACAGCGAATTGCGAGATGTGGAGTATGAGACGGCTTTCTACCGCTGGCGGAATGCCTTCAATGCCACATGGCCGAATCTTCTTGTTGAACCCGATTCGGAAAAGTCCAAGGTAGCGGAAACGCGCTTTAAATCCGCCGTGGCGCTGGCTGAGGTCATTCTGCCGACCATGGATCAAGCCAACAAAGCCCGCGTGGTGGAGTGGCTACAGAATACCGCTAACGGCAATGATTTTCTATTTGATACCACACTGGAACTCGACATCGAGGCGCTGGCCGCTTATGAGCCGCCGGCGCCAGAAAAAGAGCCGGGTGTGGAACCCTTCAGTTATCGATCCTGACGCCTTGAGATAATCCATGAGTGCATTTCAGCCACTGCCGGCGGCCAGCGCTACGACACAAGCCGTTACCGTCCTGACGACCCCGACCGCGATTCCGGTTTCTTTCGCTCCCTCGGGTGTTGTTCCCAAGGGCCTGCAATTCCTGTTTTTCGCGGATGGCCCCGCGAGCGTGTTCGTGAGCTTCACCGGAACCGCCGTGATTCCCGTGCCCGGAACGCCACAGGAAGGCGTCTGGTGCCCGTCCGGTCTTCTCGTGGTCATCACCCCACCCGCTGACGC
>JAEHJW020003772.1_pt1 | contig 14773 bp, 23 predicted proteins | sample 9271431 | NCBI WGS metagenome assembly JAEHJW02
GATCGCGCGCGCCGTCTCCAGCGCGTCCCCGGTGGCCATCGCCACGCGCACGCCGAGTTGGCGCAGCCGGGCGATCAGCTCGGCGGCGTCGTCGCGCGGCGGGTCCGACAGCCCGAGCAGGCCGAGCAACCGCAACTCGCCGCCGCCCGCGGCCACGGCGAGCACGCGCGCGCCATCGGCGGCGAGCGCGGCTTCGGCGTCTTGCACCGCGTCGCGCACCGAATCGTCAGCCACGCAGCGCGCCAGCACCGCGCCGCTGGCGCCCTTCAGCGCATGCCATTCGCCGCCGCCCATCGCCCACACGCCTTCGCTGCAACGCGTCGCCGGGTCGAACGGCGCGAAGCGCAGGCGCTTGCCGGGCGTGTCGGCCACGCCGTGGGCTCGCGCGGCGGCCAGTACGGCCAGATCCAGCGGGTCCTGCGACGCTTCGTCGCTGGCCAGCGCCGCCGCACGCAGCAAGCTGGCCTCGTCGACGCCGGGCAGCGGGCGCGTCGCGGCCAAGGTCAACGCGTTGCGCGTCAGCGTGCCGGTCTTGTCCGACAGCAGCGTGTCCATCGACGCCGCCTCCTCGACCGCCGGCAGCCGCGTCACCAGCACGCCCTCGCGCGCCAGCGCGGTCGCCGCCACGGCCGTGGCCAGCGTGTAGGTGGCCGGAAGCGCCACCGGAACCGATGCCACCAGCAGCATCAGCACGAATACCGCGGTGTCGGCCAGCGGCAGATGGTGGGTCATCGCATAGGCGATGACGAGCACGACGAGCAGCAAGTCGAACACGACCAGGCGCTTGACGATGGCGAAGATCGTGCGCTGCATGTGGCTCGGCGCTTCCGCGCTGCGCACCAGCTCGGCGGTGCGCCCGAAATACGTTGCCGCACCGGTCGCGACCACCTCGCCGCTGGCTTCGCCCTGGCGCACGATGGCGCCGGTGTACGCCGGACTCCCCGGTCCGGCATCGACCGCCAGCGACTCGCCGGTCAGCGCCGATTGGTCCAGCGCGACCGCACCGTCGAACAGCGTCAGGTCAGCCGGCACCAGGTCACCGGCGCGCACGTGCACGACGTCACCGGGCACCAGCTCCGCCGCCGGCACGCGGCTCCACTGCGCGTCGCGCAATACGCGCGCATACACCTGCAACCGGCGGCGCAGCAGCGCCAGCGCATCTTGCGCGCGGCGCTCCTGCAGCCACGCGGCGAGCGCGTTGAACGCGAGCAGGAACGCGATCACCAGCGCCTCCTGCTCGCGACCGAGCAGCAACTGCAGCGCGATCACCGCCTCCAGCATCCACGGCACCGGCCCCCACAAGCGCCCCGCGAGCTGACGCCACCACGGCACCGGCTTATCGGCGATGGCATTGGGTCCGAAGCGCTGCGCACGGCCGCGCGCCTCGGTCGCACTCAGGCCGCTGGCGCGGTCGGTCGGCGGCAGTGGCGCGGCGGGCGCGGTGTCGGTCGTGGGCATGGCGAGCTCGATCGTGTCGATGAATGATCCGATGGTACGAACCGGCGGCGGCCAGCGCCACGCGACGACAATACCTCCATCGCCCACCCAAAACGTCGCCCTCCATCGGCCGTCGCCTGGCGACAGGCCACCCGTCCAACCCAGCCCTTCGTCCCTCCGCCATGAAAATCGCCACCTGGAACGTCAAGTAGCCAAACCGTGGCCACCGAGCACCATCCGAAATGCACGCAACACGTTGATTTGGCGAGAGACGTCCAACCCATGACCAGCCAACGCCACCGCTAGAGCGCCTATACTGTGTGCACAAAGCCGTGCATATAGCTCGGTTTGTGCACACAGGGAGGGTCGGCGATGGCCAAGAAGCTCAGGAAGCCCGGCGACGATACGGTCACCAAGCTGACCGACGTCGAGATCCGGGCGCGGGCCGCTGCGGGCAAGCCGGTCATGATCGCGGACGGCGCCGAGGCTGGCGGTGTCGGGGGCCTGACTTTCACGCTGTCGGCGTCCGGCACCGCCGCCTGGCGCCTGCGCTACCGCCACGCTGGGCGCCCCCGCGTGCTGACCCTCGGCCGCTATCCCGATCTTTCCCTGGCGGACGCCCGCGAGCGCGCACGGCGCGAACGCGCGAAGATCCAGGACGGCATCGATGTCGCCGCCGAGCGCCAGGCCAAACTGCAGGAGGCCAAGACCGCCAAGACCGTGCGCGAGCTGGCGCTGGACTACATGGCAAAGCGCTTCCCGCACCTGTCCGAATCGACGGTGAAGCAGCGCCGGCACCACATCGAGGACGTGATCCTGCCGAAGATCGGCGGCCGCGCCATCAAGGACGTGACCCCGCAGGACATCGTCCAGCTACTCGAGACCGTGGCCGAGAAGAAGACGGCCAACGTGGTCGAGGTCACGGCGACCGCGCTGAACGAGGTGTTCAAGCACGCCCAGGCCCGGCGCGCGATCGCGGCGAACCCCTGCACCGGCATCAGCCCGTCGGCGATCACCGGAAAACCGCCGGCGCCGCGGCAGCGCCTCAAGCTGACCCAGGCCGAGCTGCGCGCGCTGCTGCCCGAGCTGGACAGCATCGGCGAGTGGAATGCACTCACGGTCAAGGTGCTGCTGGCCACCTGCGTGCGCATCAACGAACTGGCGCGCGCCGAGTGGAAGCATGTCGACCTCGAGCGCGGCCTGTGGACCATCCCCGACGAGGCGAGCAAGACCCGCAGCGGCTTCGTGGTGCCGCTGGTGCCGGCCGTGGTCGAGTGGTTCAAGCGCCTGCAGGTCCTGGCTTGCGGCTCGACCTACGTGCTGCCGGCGCGCACCACGCAGCGCGCGCGCAAGCACGGCGGCGATTGGCACTTCGACCAGCGCGCGGTGAACGCCATGCTGCACAAGCTGTGCGACCAGCTCGGCGCCAAGGTGCGCCGCTTCACCCCGCACGATCTGCGGTCGACTGCGCGCAGCTACCTGTCCGACTTCGGCGTCGCGCCGATCGTCGCTGAGCGGTGCCTGAATCACCGGCTGGCGGGCATGCTCGGGATCTACGACCAGCACGACTACCTCGAGGAGCGGCGCGCGGCGCTGACCACCTGGACCAGCTTCCTGCAGGCCTGCGAGAGCGGGCAGGAATGGCGCCGCGAGGAGAACGTCGTACCCCTGCACGGACGCCGCACCGCCGCCTGAGCATTCTTCCTTGACTTTTGATTTCGATGGCCGATAATTCAAACAACGCAACCGAACCGGAGATGATCATGAGCAAGGTCCAGCAGCTACAGATCGGCGCCATCGTCAGGGCCGGCGAGTTCACGACGATCGTCCGCGCGAAGGTCGAGGACGCTTTCGGGCTCGTCCCGACCGTGTACCTGCTTGAGGAGGTCTGCGGGGATCACTGCTTCAAGGTCATCGCCGGTGTCGGGGCGTACGAGATCGAGCGCGACGAGGCCGACGCTATCCTGTCGAGGGTCGCGGCTAATGCCTGGCGCGATGCCGGCGACGTGATCGACCAGGCGCAACGCAGCGCGCGCCAAGCGCTCGCCAACGCGGGACGCGGCCGCTGATCCGGAGACGCAATGCAAGACGAGGAACCCAAGACTGGCCGCGGCGGCGCTCGACCAGGTGCCGGCCGCAAGCCGGCCGAGGAAAAGTATGAGAGGCACCACGTCACGCTCCCGGCGTGGGCTTTGGTGATGCTGCGCACGCTCGGCGATGGCAGCATTTCCCGCGGCGTCGTCGCGGCGCTGGAGCGGCTGCGCGGCCACGAGACGACGACGAAAGGCTCGACCGAGAATCCCCATGAGTGAAGCTCTTTTCGACAGCGTGCACGCGGCTCTATCGTTCGCGTTCAGGCAGCGACTGCAGACCGTCGACCGCGCGCCGATGAACCGCGCAGCTGCGCCAGCGCATGGGACCGGGCGCGGCCTTGGCGGTCTCGACGGCGCCGCACAGGCTGGCATGATCCGCCAGGAGGTAGAGGCGTTCGGCGAGCTCGACAAGGCGCTGCTGATCGCGCGACACGCACCGCGGCACAGCCCCTGCGAGTGCGGCGCACCGTGCTGCTCCGGCCACCGCCCGAACCGTGCCTGGGTCGACGCGATCGCCCATCTGGCCGAGCACATGCGCACTGTGGCGCTGAGCAGCTGCAGCACGACGTCGCTGCAGCGCAGCGCCTACGTGACCCGCCATTTCACACCGAAGGCGCAGCGCGAAAGCATCGAGGAACTGGCCGCGCGATTCGAACAGAGCAGGCACACCGTAAGTGCGCACGTCGGCCGCGTGTCGACGGTGCTGGGCGGCACGGAAGCCCGCAAGGACAAACCAGCGGTGCCGGGCATCGAGACGCGGGCCCGTCAACTCGCCGAGGACCGATTCCGCGCGCTCGGCTGGATCGGAGAACACGCCGCCTGACGGCATCAGGCAAGGCGGGCGACGTGGTGCGCGAACACCGCGCCGCCCTGACCACAACCCGCACACAGGAGGTGCGCATCATGGCTACGAAGGACCTTACCACCAGCGCCGGACCGACCCGGCAAAAGCACTCACAGGAACCGGCCGCTGCAGAGCCAATCGACACGGCCCTTCACGTCAGGCGGCTGAACTCTGTCGCTCGCATGGCTCTTAGCGCCGTCGCTGGTCGTCATCAATGCGGTGGCGAGCTTGAGATCGATATCGAAGCGCTTCAGGCGACGATGACGCTCCTGTTGAGCATGTGGGAACGAATCAACGAGGCGACGGACAGGCGATCCGGCCACAGGGCGGCCGATCTCATCAACGAAGGTCAGGATATGGAGTGGTTCCAGGCCCGCGGCCTGCTCGTCCTCCTGGATCACCAGGCGTGGCGCATGCTCGACGACAAGGTGCTCGCCGCTGACCCGGCCGCGATCGATGACGTCGAGCACGCGCTGCGCGCGCTGTGTGAAGTGCTCCCGACCCCATCCCGCTTTCCGATCGAGCTTGCAAAGGCCGCCTGACCCTTTCCGCCCGGCCTAGGCTGATCCCCGAAGACCCGCGACCCTGGCGGGCTGGCCGGGCGCCCCAACACCAGGGCGCGCGAGGGAGCGCATGACGAAGAAGAAGGCTCCGGGGCAGCAGCTGCTCGACAACATCGCGGCGGCCAGGAAAGCCATGGCGAAGCGTCAGCGCAAGGTGCTCGACCTGGCCAACACTGCCGCCGACACCCCTGTCGGCGACCCGCGTGGCGACCAGGCGCGCGAGATCCTCGGCGAGGTCGGCGCACGGGTCCAGCTCGAGGTCGCCTCGGGCGTGCCACTGCAGTTCAGGACCGACCCCGCGCGCGCGATCGCCGATGAGCTAGAGCGCGGCACTGGGGCGAAGTTCGCCGCCGGGCGCAAGGTCGGCACCGCGAGCCCGATCCGCAAGCGCATGGCCGCGCTGCTGCGCAAAAGCCCAGCGATGAAGAACACCGATCTCTGGGAGGCGATCAAGGTCTCGCCGCCGAAGGGACACCTGCTGTACGACGAGCCGTCAAAGTACGTGAGCGCCCCGAACGGCAAGCCCGACATGGACTACCGCAGGTTCTGCAACGTCGCCGCCGAGCTGCGACGCGAAGTCAGAGGCAAGGGGTGAAATTCACGGGTTAGCGAACCCGTGAAAGCTGGTTGAGAGCATGCCTCCCATCACCAACGGGAGGCAGCATGCACACCCCACCGCAAACCGAAGTCGGCGCCCGCGCCGCACTGCCAGCCGCCGGCTACGTCCGCGCCGCCCAATTCGTACCGGGCGTTCTGCCCATCCACGAAAACACCCTGTGGAAATGGGTGCGCAGCGGTCGATTCCCCAAGCCGACCCGTCTATCCCCCCGCGTGACCGTGTGGAACGTCGAAGACATCCGCGCATGGTTCGCCGAGCAGGAGGGCCGGGCCAATGGCTGACACGCTGCAGGAATTCCTCGTCGAGCTGGGCTTCACGACGAAGGGGCAGGAGAAGTTCCTCTCCACGATCAAGCGCGGCGAACGCGCCACGATCAACCTCGGCAAGACTGTCGGCAAGGTGGGCGCCGTCATTTCGGCGGCGGGCATCGCGGCGCTGAAGGACACCAAGGATTACGCCCGGGCAATCGAGCAGCTCGGCTTCGTCGCCCAGCGCACCGGAACCACGCTCAGGAACCTTCAGGCCATTCAACTGGCCGACGCCTCCCTCGGATCATCGGCAGCGGGCGCGCAGGCGAGTATCGAGGGGCTGGCCAGTTTCATGCGCCGAAACCCGGGATCGTCGGCATTCCTGAGTTCGCTTGGGGTCCAAACGAAGGACCTCAACGGCCACGCGCTGGACACGGTCCAGATCATGGAGGGCCTGTCGGACCGGTTCCAGAAAATGAAGGCCAGCGGCCCGATGGGTGAAGCGATCGCGCTGCGGTACGCGGACATGCTCGGGATCGGCGAGAACACCGCGCTGGCCATGATGTCGCCGAAGTTCAACCGGCGCATCGAGGGGTACGCCAAGGCGGAAGGCCCGGGCGTGAACAAGGCCTACACCTCGGCCCACAAGCTGCGGAATCAAGAGCGCACCCTGGACGCTCACCTATTCGGCGCAACGGCCCGCGCGGAAGTGCCGGCCATGAACGCCATGACTGCAGCGCTCCAGCTGGCCAACAAGGAACTGGGCGATACGAACGGCTGGCTTTCCAAGCTCGCAGGCCTCTGGAGCACCTACGGCGGCGGGATCGAGGCTGGCGGCGCGACAGCCGGGGGCCTCTGGGCGCTGAAGAAGCTAGGCGCGCGAGCCGGTGCGCCGGCAGCGGCCGAGGCGGCCGCGGCAGCTGATGCCGCAGCAGGCGCCGACGCGGCGGCAGCGACTGGCGGCGCAGCAGCCGCGGCAGGCGGCATCGCCGTCGCGCCGCTCGTCGTCGGCGCGGGGCTGCTCGCCTACTCGCCCGGCCTCAACTCAGGGGAGGAGCGCGAGCTCAAGGAACGGTACGCGCGCACCATCTTCCCCTCGCTGGAGAAGTCGCACGACTTGCCGCGCGGGCTGCTGGACGCAGTCTGGTGGAAGGAATCAGACCGAGGTCTGCACCTCAAGTCTCCCGCCGGCGCGCTGGGCGATTTCCAGTTCATGCCCGCAACCGCGAGGCACTACGGGCTGAAAAACCCGATGGACTTTCCGGCCTCGGCCAGCGCCGCGGCGACCATGTACGGCGACCTCCTGCATGAGTACGGCGGCAGCTTGCACAAGGCCCTGGCCGCCTACAACTGGGGCAGCGGAAACCTGAACCGTGACATCGCCAAGCACGGCGCCGATTGGCTCCAGTTCGCTCCCGAGGAAACGCAGCGGTACGTCCGCCTGATCCAGGCGCGCATGGACGGCGTGGCGCTCCCGAATGCCGATCGGTTCGCGGCTGGGCGCACCGAGGGCCGGCTGCGCGCCGACCCGAACGTCAGCGTGACGCAGAACGTCAACACGACCATCAACGTCGCCGGCACCAGCGATCCGAAGCTGACGGCGCAGGAAGTCGCGCGGGCGCAGAAGCACGTCAACCAGCAGCTGTCGCGCAACACGGCGGGGGCCTTCCGATGAGCCAGCAATTCATCCGCAAATTCGGCATCGTCATCGGCGAGGGCTCCAAGCTGCTCGACGTGTCGCAGCTGCGCTGCGTGTTCAACGTCGAGGCGTCCACGCTCCACGCCCCCACGACCGCATACCTGCGGGTCTACAACCTGTCGGACGCGACAGCAATGGACGCCCTCAACCTCGGCACGAAACTGTACATATCGGCCGGCTACCGGGAGAACTTCGCGCAGATCTTCGCGGGGGAAATCACGCAAGCCTGGAAAGGTCGCGAGAACGGCACCGATACCTTCGTCGACATCACCGCCGCAGACAGCGACCACCTCTACAACTTCGGCTTCGTCAATCTGACGGTTGCGGCCGGCACCGATGTCATCGGGCGCATCGGGCAGATCGCCGGCGCCGTCGGGTTGAAGTTCGGAACGATCCAGGCGCCACCGGGAGCCGCGAAGCTCGCTCGAGGGCGCGCCTATTTCGGTCTGGCGCGCGACCACTTGACCGAGGAAGCGGCCAGCATCAACGCCGAATGGTGCATCGAGAACGGCCAGCTCGACGTCGTCAACGTCGGCGGCTACAAGCCCGGAGACATCCCGGTGATCACGGCGGCGACGGGCATGATCGGCGTGCCGGAGCAGACCGAGCTTGGCATATCCGTGCGTTGCCTGTTGAACCCCTTCATCAAGCGGAACATGCGGGTGCAGCTGGACAACAAGAGCATTCAGCAATACGCCATCCAGCCCAATGTCTCGGCACCGGTGCAGGCCGCACTGGTGCCGACCATCGCGACCGACGGCATCTACAAGGTGCTGTACGTGAACCACCACGGCGACACCCGCGGACAGGACTGGTACAGCGATTTCGTGGCCTATAGCAAGATCGTCCCGAACTCGGGGCAGCTCGACTACATGCCGAACGCGACGGGGTCCTACTGACATGCGCCCGTCGATCCGAACCACCGGTGAAAGTTCGCAGGCACAACGTCAATCCCAGAGAGGAACGCTGACCGGCGCGACGGTTTTCTGCACAGCCTTGTGCACGCAGCGCGGCCGCGAGGGCATTCCCAGCCAGTCGGGAGGGCCCCAATGACCGCCAGAAAAGGCAACGCCCGGCGGCAACCGGGCGCAGCAGAAAAACGAGGATCACGAGCGGCGAATGGTAACGGCGCCGCCGCACAGCGGGCAAGGCTGCTCAAGGCGCTACGGCGCGGCCCTGTGACCACGCCCGGCGGCCAGCAGCACGTCGTCGCCCGGTACGTCCTGGTGCGGGAGGCGCGCCCTTGAGCTACGCGGCAATCGATGCCGCCTTCGGCGTGAGCCTGCCACCTGCGCAGAAGATCACGCTCCTGGCCCTCGCGTGGCGGCAGAACGCCACGACTGGCGACACCTTTCCGACGGTCGAGCGCATCTCGGCCGACACCGGCCTGTCGCGCAGGACTGTGCTTCGCGCCCTCGATGAGCTGGAACGCGGCGGCCACATTGCGCGCACCAGGTCCCGAAGCAAGACGGGGCGACAGATCCCTAACGCATACCGGCTGCACCTCAAGCCCACGGAAAGCGCCCCGGAAACCGAGTGCCACCATGACACCCGGAACGATGAGCCGAGTGCCATGGTGACACCGAGCCGGGTGCCATCCTGTCACGAAGCCGAGTGCCACCATGACACCCAAACAAGGAAAGAAGAGAACACGGAAGGGGAACACGGAAAAAAGAAGACGCGCGCGAAGGCTTCGCCGTCGGCGCTTCCCGCCCCCGAGGATGTTCCCCAACAGGTTTGGTCAGACTGGCTCGAGCTGCGCCGAGCAAAGCGCGCACCGGTCACAGAGACCGTCGTCGCCGCGGCGAGGTCGGAAGCGGAAAAGGCCGGCATGCCCTTCGAGAGCTTCCTGCAGATCTGGTGCATGCGCGGGTCGCAAGGCCTGCAAGCCGCATGGCTCAAGCCAGAGGAAATGCGAGGGGCAGCGCGCACCGTAGAACCCGCCTGGCGCGCCGAAGAGCGCCGCCGCATGCAGCAGGCCGTCCCCAGCATCGCCGAGCGGTCCCCGTCATCGCCTCTCACGATTGACGCCACCACCAGCCAGCTCAAGCCGCAGATGTACAGCCGCGCCGGTGAGCAAACCCGCGTGAACGCCGAGGCGGCCAAGCTCCTCATCTTCGGCAAGCAAAGCCGGCACCACGGCATCAACGAGACCGATTTCACCGAGGGGGTCAATCCCGATGGGACGTTCTGACTTCGACGCAAGGACCAGCACATGATCGACGCATTGATTTCTGGCCGCCTGTACGCCGCAGCGGTCGAGCGCACCAGCAGCAACGGCAACCCCTTCGTTGTCGCGAAGGTAACGGCCGCCGCCGGTTCCGGTGATTCGCTGTTCGTCAGCGTGATCGCCTTCAGCCAATCGGCCAGAACCGCGCTGCTGGCGCTGGAGCCCGGCGACAGCGTCGCGCTGGTCGGCGAACTCACGCCGAAGGTCTGGAGCGATCGGCACGGCGAGCCGCGCATGCAGGTCGACCTGGTCGCACACAGCGTGCTGACCGCCTACCACGTCGCGCGCAAGCGCAAGGCAGTTCGACCTGCGGAGCAGCCGCAGCAGCCTGCGCCGCAACCGACGGCCGCGAGCACTGAGCCGCGCAGCGCCACCGGCGCCGACTTCGACGACATGGGGGACGATCTGTGAACGCCGCCGAACTTCACGAAGCAATCCGCGTGGCCACCGTCGAAGCGGTCGACGAACTGCTCGACAACGTCGCGCGCAAACCCGAGCACCGCGCCGAGCTGGTCGACGTCTTCACCCGCGTGCTGCTCGACACGATGGCCAGCTACGCCGAGCACCTGGCCAAGCGTGCGGCTGCAGACCGCGGGCTCGGCCCCCTGGAGCACTGAGCAAACAAAAGGACCACCACATGACCGCAACCCGTGTCCCCTCATTCATCGACGCCCCCGGTTCCGTCACGCTTCGCAGCACGGCGCGACTGAGCATCTACCCGCACGAGGTGCCGCCATCGTTGCGCCCGATGGCCCCCGGTCTTCCCGTGGCGATCGATTCCGCCGGCCACGTTCGGCCAGTTCAGCTCTTCGACACGTCTGCCGAGTTCGCAGGAATCGCCGTGCGGCCCTTCGCCGAGGAAGCTGCGTCCGGCACGCCGGCGCAGGACAGCTTGATCGGCGTCATGCGCGCCGGATTTGTCCGGGTGAAGGTCACGGGCGCAGCCGCACCGATCAAGGGATCGCCGGCATACGTCCGCACCGTTGCGGACCCCGTAAACCCCGTTGTCGGCGGCATCGAAGCGGGCCCGGCTGGATCGAACAGCTACCAGATCCCCGGCGGGTATTTCACGGGGCCTGCCGACAGCGACGGCATCGCCGAGCTGGCGCTGAACGTCTGATCTGGCACTGAACGGCATGAGCGAAAAGCCCCTGATCGTCGCGGAAGTGGTTGACGAGCGCCCGACCCCCTCCCCCCGCCGAGGCCGGCGGCCGATCGACCTTTCGACCGTGGCCGGCGTGCTCGAGGAGATCGCCCGCCTGTACCGCGATGCACGCGCCGGCCGCATCGACGCGACCCGCGCCGCGCGCCTGGTGTTCATCCTGAACTCGGCGCTGAAGGCGCACGAGCTGGTAACCATCGAAGCCCGACTGACCGCACTGGAGGCCCCGCGCAATGAAGCCGACGATTGAACAACGGCTGAGGAAGCTTGAGGCGACGCGCCGCGCCAGGTCAAAGGAGTTCGACACCCGCGCGGTCTACGGGGTCGACCGCGAGAAATTCTGGGAAGCGATGAGCATCATCCATGCGGCAAGGAATCACAGGATCTGCCACAGAACCCCGAGCAAGATCTACTCGCACGCAATCGATCTTTCATTTACGCCGGCGCCGTACGAGCCCGAATGCCCGGGCGACTGGAGCGCGGAGGAACGCACGGCATGGCCACGCTTGATCGAGTTCTATGACGAGGTCGTCGACTTCGAAGATTTGATCGAGTGCGAGGGGTCTATTCGTCGCGCCGGCGGGATGGCCGCCACATGAGCCGCCGATCCTTCAGCCAGCGCCTGGAGCGCCTCGAGAACGCCGCGAACGCAGCGCGCCGTGTGGTCCGAACCTTCGCTGATTTCTTCCCGGTGTTCAAGGACCGGCGCGCGCACGCCGCGTTCTACGACAACGACCTGCCGCCCGAGGCGCCGCAGGGTCTGGAGCCCGACGACCTCGAGAAGTACGCGATCGGCCGCAAGCTGCGCGCCGGGCTCGCGAAGTTCTACCCGCCGCAGGACGTCGACCATGGCTGACCTGTCCGCCCGCCTCGCAGCAGTGCAGGGCCGCCTCGCCGGTCGCCTGGCCGCACGCCCCTTTGACGCGCCGCAGTTCCTGACGCTGATCGACACCCCCCGAATCGCTGCCGCGCTCGATGCCGGCGGCACCGATGCGCCCGCCGACTTCACGCCGGCCGAACGCGAGCAGTTCCTGGACGCCGCGGCTTTCCTCGGCGGACTGGAAAAGTGGCACCCCTGACCCCGAACGGAAGATGACCATGACGACCCCGAAAGCCCCCTCCCAAGTCCTGGCCGAGCGCCTGGAGATCCTGAACCGCAAATCCCTCGACGCGCGCGCCCGCGGCGCATCTCTCGACGAGCTGACCAGCATCGGCGAGCAGATCGAGCAGCAGAGAAACGAGCTGTTCCAGCGCCGCGCCGAGGAGCAGAAAGAGCGCATGGCCGCGGCGAACGAGCGCATGCTGGGCGCGCGCAACGACATCGAGCGCGAGCACATCCAGTGGCAGCAGAGCACCGGCGCCAGCCCCGGTTCGTACACCCGCGGGAGCCTGCGGAAATGAGCGCCAGCTGGTGGAAGGAAGCCAACGGCACTCGCGACTGGACAACCACGGTCCATATCGGCCAGCGCCTGCAGCAGCGCCGCGCCGCGCTGGCCCTCAACGCCGGCCGCGTGGCCGCGAAGATCACCCATCAACCCGAACCGCAACGACCCACCATGAACGAGACCATTCAACGACTGACCCGCCACCTGGCCGACCTCAAGGCGCAGCGCGCGAGCATCGCGTCGACCACCGTCGCCAACATCGCCCAGGCCGAGCGGGCCGCGGCGGGCGCCTACCAGGCCATGCTCGACGCCATCGCCGACGGCCGCGACCCGACCGCCGAGGCGCAGGCGCACCAGGCCGCGCAAGCGGCGCTGCAGACAGCGCGCCTGCAGGCCGACGTCGGCGAGGTCCGCGCGCAGCGCCTGGCGGCCGAGATCGAGGACACCGCCGACCAGCTCGCCAATGCCGAGGGCGCCCGTCGCCGCGCGCTGATCGCCGAGCTGGAGGGGGCGCGCGACGAGCTCGAGCGCGAGCTGATGGAAATGACCGAACGCCGATTCGAGGCCGAGGTGCGCGGGCTGCACATCAACGCCCGGCTGCACCAGCTGAACGGGAGCCCCGGCGCGTTCTTCGGCACGATCCCGGCGCCCTACGCGTACCCGACGCTCAGGCCGCGGACCATGTCCGACCCGGCGCCGTCGCCGGTGTACCCCGAGCTCCAGCGCAAGGACGTCATGCTGCGCATCGGCGCCGAGGTCGCGCAAATCGGAGCCGACCTGTGAAGCCGCGCACCGGCCGCGCCTACTTCCGCGACGCCGCCGCGGTGCGCCGCGCCGACGCCCAGGAGCTCAAGCAGCGCCAGGCGGCGCAGTCGCGCGCGCCCAGATCCTCGCCGGCGGCGGCGGCGGCGATTCTCCAGCTGCTGCGCCTGCGCCGTTGAACCATTTCGTGGTCTGCGCCCTCGCTGGGCGCTTCGCCCCGGCCTGGTGCCGGTGCCTTTTTACATCGCTGCCGCGGCGAACTGCAGGAAGAAGCCTGCGGCGAGCAGTCCGAGCCCGAAACGCAGCCCTAGGCGAGCAGCTGCACCGCGCCTCGCAATTGCCTGGGCCATTGCCTCATCCATCCATAGTGACGCTTGGCCGCCCGCCGGAGCGCTGTTGCGCCACACGATGACGGTGCCGACGAACCCTAGGAACAAGCCTGAGAGATTCAGGAGGCGCACGACGTCGGCAAGGTCCATGGTGATTGGCTCGGAGAACGAGAACGCCGGGGATAGTACGGCGCGGGCGCCGGCGCAGCCGGGCGACAATACCAGCATCGACACGATACGGGAGCATGGCCATGGTCGAATTGGTTTCGATTCAAGCTGCGTTCAGCGCCTTGAAGGCCGCCAAGGAACTCGGCGCCGCTGCACTCGAGCTGCACGACTTCAACCAGGCCGCGGCGGCAATCTCGCAGATCAACACCCAGCTACTCAAAGCGCAGGAAGGCCTGTTCGAGCTGCAAGGGGCGATGTTCGAGGCGCAAGCGGAAAACCACCGTCTGCAGGAGGAGGTCCGCCAGCTCAAGGCCGCGCAGGACCTGCGCGCCAAGTATGAAGTCGTTCCGCTGAGCCCTGGCAACTTCGCCTACCGGCTGAAGGATTCCCCCCCGGATAAGCACTACGTATGCCAGCCATGTCTGGACGCGCGTGGACAGGAGATAACCCTCACGCGGGGTGAGAATCCCATCGCTGCGCTTGTGACATATAAGTGCTCGGAATGCAAAGCCGAGCGCCGCAGCACCGAACCAGCGAGACCGATGCCGTCTATGCCAAACATGGGTCGGTAGGGAAGCCGTCACGATTGGATGACCCGATGACCATTTTGCCAAGCATCTTTGCGTGTATCTCGGCCGCCAAGGACATCATCCTCGCTCTGTCTGGCGTCGCGACGGCGACGATTGCCTATGTCGGTCTGAGCCGATGGCGCAGTGAGCTCCGTGGGCGCGCCGACTTCGATGCGGCCAGGGCGACCGCGAAGGCGGCCTACAAGCTGCGCGACGTCCTGCAAGGCGCTCGTTCGCCGTTCATGTCTTCAGCTGAATTCCCAGAGGGCTATGAGAACAATTTCACTAGCCCAACACCTGCCGAACGCGCCAAGGCCCTCGCCCACGCTTACCAAAATCGGTGGGCGCCTGTTTGGGAAGCGATTCAAGAACTCAACGCCCTAGCCTTAGAGGCTGAGATACTTTGGGGCGCCGATGCACGAGCCCCCATCGACGCCCTTCGCGGCTGCGCCCTGGAACTGCGCATAGCGATGCAAGAGCGCATCGAGGACACGGCAAGGGGCAGCATCGCCGAGCAGGCCAACCCGAGGCGCGATGAAGACACGTCCGCACGACTTTGGACCGGATTTCCCCGAGATCCCAACCGTCTCGACGAGAAGATCGACAAGGCAATCAAGGATCTCGACCAGTTGCTGCGCCCACATCTGGCGCGAGCTAAGAGCTAG
>JAEHJW020000588.1_pt1 | contig 14763 bp, 23 predicted proteins | sample 9271431 | NCBI WGS metagenome assembly JAEHJW02
CCGGCTCATCAGCACGGCCCACGGTCAGGTCCAGGAGGTCGAGGTCAAGACGGCCTTCGTGAGCCACTTCGTAACGTGTCCCAACGCGGCCCAGCACCGGCGGCCAGCATGACCTCGCCCGTCGCCGTGAAGGCTCGGTGCGCGATCTGCAGCACGGACCTCGTCAGCGGCGAGGTCGTCACGGTCAACGGGCGGCACCTGCTGGTCGTGCAGCCCTGCCCCAAGTGCAACGAATCCCCCCGCCAGGGGCGGCTGGACGGTAGGGCCGGCGTGGCGGCGCCAGCCCAGAAGACGAGGTGAGGCTTGCAGAGCTCCGACGACTACCGCTCCGTGTACTGCCGCCTGCTCGACGATCCGGACTTTCAGGCGCTCTCGCCGGAAGTGCAACGCCTTTGGTTCTTCCTTCGCCTGTCAGCCGAGTGTGGGCCCACTGGCCTGTTCCGGTGGTACCCGGCCATCACCTGCTCGAGGATGGGGGCGACGGCGGAGCAGGTCGGCGCATGGCTCGAGGAACTCCGGGCCAGGGAATGGGTCGATCTGGAAGGCGGGTACCTCCTGATCAGAAACGCTCTCCGGTTCGAGCCGACGTTCGCGCCGGCGAAGAACAGCAAACACCTCGCCGCCGTCCACCGCCACATTGCGCCACTTTGGCATCTCAGGATCGCCCGCGAGCTTGTGGAAAACCTCGGGTTGGCTCCTCCGGAGGAATGGGTATCGAAGGGGTATAGCAAGGGGTATCGCGGGGGTATACGATCCCTCTCCCGGACTCCAGGAAGCACCGCACCTGCACCAGCACCTGCTACCGCACCAGCACCTGCTACCGTAGCCGTAGCCTCTACGGCGGCGGCGACGATCGCCGACGAACCCGAGTTCCCTCCCGACGACCAAGACGAAGACCTTCCGCCCAACCCCGAGCCCGAGGCCGTCCCCGAAGCCGAGGCCAGCGCCTACCCCTGGCATCCGGACGACGAGCAACAGCACGGCGACAACGCGCACTGGCTGGAGTACGTCGAGATCCACATGGCTCAGAAGAGCCCGCCGCCCTGGCCGCGGTTCCTAGCGTGGCTCTCCGAGGACATCAAGCGACGCGGACGCCTAGCGGCCGCCGGCGAGAAGACGCTCGCCGCCGCCGTCGCGAGGCCCACGGACTGTGTCAAGTCGGACACACCGCACGGAGGAAAGCGTGCCCAAGCCGGAACGTGAACGCGATGCCGCATGGGTCGCGCGCTGCATCGTGGCGGCGCTGCAGTGGTCGGAGCGCCCGTTGACGCGCGACGAACTGACCGAGCACGTCCTCACCCACGCCGCCGGCACCCTCGGTCTCCTGTGGAAGCGCACGACGGCCGCCAGGCGCGTCCGTGACGCGCTCGAGCTCCTGCTCGACGGGGACCAGCCGGTGATCTCGGCCGGGCGGTGGTTCCAACTCGCCGCGCGGGCCACCGCCGAGGAGCGCGAGCGGGCGGCGCAGCTCGCCGAGCGCGCCGGCGCGCACCTGCTCGCCAAGGCGCGGAAGATTCGGGTGGCTCACCTGCGGGCCGAGCCGATGCAGCTCAGTTTCGAGGGCGGGCCCGGGTTCGAGGTGCGGCTATGAAGCGCCTTCATCGATGGGGCCGACCGGAATCCTGCGGTGCTCTCGAGGTCCGGAACGGCGGTTCGGTGCGGCTCCTCGCCGGCGAGCTCGTCCGCTGCCTGTACTGCGGTCTCCTGCGCAAGCAGACCCACGGAGGCCGCAACCTGACCTACTCCCGGGACGCCGGCGCGACGTGGGGCGCTGTGGGCGGCCCGACGCCGCCCTGCTGGGGGAGGGGCCGATGAGCCGCTTCGCCGAAAACACCGAGGTTCCGTCCGATCGCTCCCGGGCCGAGATCGAGCGCACGCTCGCGCGGTACGGCGCAACGCAGTTCGTTTACGGGTGGCAGGGGCCGGAGGCGATGATCGGCTTCCAGGCGCACGGCCGGATGATTCGCTTCCTGCTGCCGCTGCCGGATCGAGCCGAGATGAGGTTCACCCACACGCCGACCCGGAACCACCGCCGCTCCGACGCACAGATCGCCGCTGCGTACGAGCAGGCTGTCCGCCAGTCCTGGCGGGCGCTCGCCCTGGTGATAAAGGCGAAGCTCGAGGCGGTCGAGACCGGGATCACGAGTTTCGAGAACGAGTTCCTCGCCCACACGTTGCTGCCGAACGGTTCCACAGTCGGCGACTGGGCGGCACCACAGCTCGAGAAGGCGTACGCCTCGGGCACGATGCCGGCGCTGTTGCCAGCGCTTCCGGCTGGAGGTTCCCGATGATCCTCCTCGCGATCGACCCGGGCACGCACTGCGGTTGGGCCCTGCGGGACCTGGCGACCGGTGTCTACCTCGGCTCGGGCGTCTGGGATCTCGGCGCCCGCCGGCACGAGGGCGGCGGCATGCGGTTCCTGCGCCTGCGGTCCCACCTGCTCGAGGTCCTGGACGGTGTCACCGTCGGGCTGGTGGCGTACGAGGAGGTCCGGCGGCACCTCGGCACGGACGCCGCGCACATCTACGGCGGCATCGTTGCCAGCATCACGGCCGAGTGTGAGGCCCGCGGGATCCCGTACTGCGGGATCCCGGTCGCCACGATCAAGAAGGCCGCGACCGGCCGTGGGAACGCGGACAAGGCCGCCATGGTCGCCGCGGCGGCCGCCCGGTGGCCTGGATGGGAACCGGAGACCGACGACGAGGCTGACGCCCGCTGGATCGCCGAGGCGGCCGCCGCCGAGTTCGGGAGGGCTGCATGATGCTTGAGCAAATCGGTTCCTGGCTCGCACAGGCGATATCGGCCGCCATGGTGTGGTTTGATCACCAGCCCAGCTGGACCCAGGGGCTGATCGTGCTCGTGATCATCGCTGCCGTCGTCGCCCTGACGCACTGCGACGAGCTCCGCCGGGCGCACGACTGGGCCGAGTTCCGCGCGTGGCAGGAACGCCGCCGGCGCGCGGCGCGGTTGAAGGGGGGACGATGGATCTAGCAATGGCGAATCAGACCTTGACCTCGATCGGCGACGCCCCCTCCGCTCGGGCCGTCGCCGACGCGCTCGCGGTGATCCTCGAGCTCGGCGACACCCTGCCCGAACGCGTCGTCTGGCGCATCCTGCACACGTACGCCGCCCGGTCAGTCATCGGCTCGCAGCTCTCGCAGTTCGGGGAGCCAACCGTGCGGGCGAGCGCGCCCTGGGCCTGGTACGCGACCGTCGCCTGCATCCTGCGCGACTGCCCGGGAAGGCGATCCGCCGACCGCCGGGAGGCGACCAAGGCCACCGACATGCCGGTCGTCGAGCAGGTCCTCTGGCGCGAGGTGGCGGCCGACGAACTGCAGGAGTCGACGATCCCTGACCTCGAGCGCGCCGCCGCCAAGGGATGCGCCGAGGCCGGTGTGGAGCTTGACCGCGCGCGCCTGCAATTGGCCCGCATCGTTCACGGCTCAACCGAGGTGATTCAGGACCGCAGCCACACGGTTCGACTGACAATGGTCGACTCGCTCGCCGACCTGCGAGCCTCGCGCGACTACGCGGTCGGCATGCGCTACCTGTGTAAAGCGTTTTGGCGCTGCGCGCGTCCGGATCGTACGTTCTTGCGATACCTGTACTTAGACGAGGACGATTGAGAGGGCTTGACAACCGGCAGGTTCCGCCCGTAGACTCAACTCGCTAGCAAAGCTGTCGAAAGGCCCCGGACCCCCGGGGCCTTTTCGTTTGAGCGAGCAGCGTGGATGACAAACCGACCGGCCCGTCCCCCGCACGCGACGAGGCCGGGCGCAAGCCTCGCCAATCAAAGCGGACGCCGCCGCGCTTCGAACCCGATCCGACGGGCCGCCACTGCGATGCCAAGACCCACGCGCCAGACGGGCATCTATGCGACCACCCCGCCGGGTTCGGGACGGACCATCTCGGGACCGGCAGGTGCAAGTACCACGGCGGCGCCACGCCGTGCAAGACCGGGGCGCGGAGCAAGGTCCATAGCCGACGACCGCGGATCCTTGAGCTGGCGGCCGAGTTCGAGAAGCTCGAGGACCCCTTCAACATCCTGCCCGAGCTCGCGATGGTGCGGGCCATGGCGCGCGACTGGATCGAGCACTTCGAGGAGTACCGAGACGCCTTGCTCGCCTGGTATGCGAGCTGGCAGGCCGCGGGGAGCGACAACGGGCCCGTCTGGAGGACCCTGCGGAACACGATGGCCGCGTTCACCGCGGCACTCGGCCCAGGCGACACAGGCGCGATGCGCGAGCATCTCGCCAAGCTCCAGGCGACGATCGACCGAGGCCCGTTTCCGGACGGCCCGGCTCGGCCGCGCGAGGTCCCAGACATCGCTGACGGTCACCGGATCCTGGTCGAGGTCACCAAGATCGTCGATCGCCACCAGCGACTCGCGGCCGACACGGCCGTCAGCCGGGCGGACCTGGTTCGGATCATGAGCGAGATGGGCAACGCGGTGGCGCTCTACGTCACGGCGATCGACCTGACTCCCGAGGAACGACTGCAGCGGATTCGCGATGCCTGGGCAAACGTCCACCTCTGAGCTGGCCTCCTGGCGCGACCGGGTGATCGGCCTCGAGTACCACAGAGATCCTCGACCACCCTCACCAGTGGCGAGGCCACCCCAAGCTGCAGCTCGAGGCGCTCCGCGGTGTGCTGGGCAAGGTTGGCGTCGCCGGCGCCCTGCTGGTCTACCACAGTCCCCGGGCCGCCGGCGCCCTGGTCTCGATCGACGGACATGGCCGCAAGAGCCTCGACCCTGCCCATCCCTGGCCGTGCCTGATGCTGGACGTCACCGACGAGGAGGCGGACCTGCTCCTCGCCACCTTCGACCCTCTCGGGGGGCTCGCCACGATCGACCGCGACAAGCTCAAGGAGCTGCTCGAGAGCATCCGGCCGAGCGATGCCGTGATCGAGGCCGTCCTCGCAAAACTAGCGAAGGACGCCGCTCTCGACCGCCTGGATGCATCCGCAGACCTCGGGCCCCAGATCGACAGGGCCGCCGAGCTGCAGGAGAAGTGGGGAACGGCGCTGGGCCAGCTCTGGCAGATCGGTGGCCATCGCCTGTTGTGCGGTGATTCGACGAAACCCGAGAGTGTCCTGCGCGTCCTCGCAGGGGAGCGGCCCCTCCTCATGGTGACGGATCCGCCGTATGGCGTGGACTACGACCCGAACTGGCGGAGCGAGGAAGCCGCCAAGGGGACCCTTTCCTATGCGGCCCGGCGCTTGGGCGAGGTGGAGAACGACGACCGCGTCGACTGGTCGGAAGCCTGGCTCCTGTTCCCGGGCGAGGTCTTCTACTGCTGGCACGCCGGGCGGCACGCGAGCGCCGTGCAACGGTCGATGGAGGCCGCCGGATTCGAGGTCCGTTCTCAGATCGTCTGGGCGAAGTCGAACTTTCCGATCAGCCGGGGACATTACCACTGGCGGCACGAGCCCTGCTGGTACGCGGTGCGGAAGGGCGCCCAGGCGCACTGGATCGGGGACCGGACGCAGACGACGGTCTGGGACATCGACCTTGACTGCAACGTCGAAGGCGGCCACTCGACGCAGAAGCCGCTCGAGTGCATGGCGCGCCCGATCCGCAACCACGATAGCGACCTCGTCTACGACCCCTTCCTCGGATCCGGAACGACGATGGTGGCGTGCCAACTTCTCGGTCGGAGGTGCCTGGCGATTGAAATCAGCCCGGCCTACGTCGCGGTGGCGCTCGAGCGCCTTGCCGGCATGGGCCTTGAGCCGGGGTTGGTGGAATGAGCGCCGTGGATTTCAGCTTCGAGGGCATTGCCGCGCCGCCCTCGAGGAACGCCATCCTCCGCGAGGGCATCTCCGTCGCGTGCCGGCGCCTCGAGCCTCAGGGTTCCCTCGTGAGTGTGGATGGTGAGGCGTGCGTGGTGCGCGACGACGGCTCCGCCCTGATCACCGTCCGCCAGAAGACCGCGGGGTTCGGCGAGGAACCGCGCCTGGTCCGCATTGCGATCCGCGTCAAGGAGGCACCCGTCGATGGCCAAGCAATCGAAGCCGCCATCCCTCGCCCCACGTAAGGACCAGCGCCCCGCGATGCCGGCGGGCGCCGAGCGGATGCACACCGAGACCATGCAGCGTCTGTCCAAGTCCGGCAAGGACCGCGGGCGGCGCCACATGGAAAAGGTCAAGGGAGGCGGCTGATGGCCGCGAAGAAGACGGGACACATCGGGTTCAAGGCGCTCACCCGGAGCCTGGCGGCGCGCAAGGGCGCGCGCCGCGTGTCCAACCCCAAGGCCGTGGCGGCCGCGATCGGCCGGAAGAAGTACGGCGCCGCGGCGATGGCGAAGAAGGCCGCCGCAGGCCGCCGCACCGCGGCGAGGAAGCGGCACTAGGTGGCCAGTCAGCCTCTCCGCGAGGTCGATTTCTCGGCCGTGCGGAAGGAAGGTGTCGTCCGCGTCCTCGAGTCGGCGCTCGAGCGAGCGCGCGGTGGCGGCATCATGTCGGTGATCGTGCTGTTTGAGGGCGCGGACGAGGTCGCGGTTGACTACTCCGGTTCGGACAACCTTCTCGACATCCTTGGCAAGGTCACGCGCTTGCAGCACAGCATTCAGAAGCGCATGGACGGAGAATGATCGAACCGCAACCCGAGCAGGGCATGCGCCGGGTGGTCGACCGGGTGATCTCCGCCTCCGGCGATCACGCGATCGATCGCTCGCTGGCGCTCTCGCCAAACCAGTACGCTGAGCTCTGCGCGCAGGAGCGCTGGGTGGTCAACGTCGGCGGGAAGGGTTCGGGCAAGACGGCGATGGACGGCCTGATCATCCTGATCCAATCCGGCGCCCGCCCCGAGCTCGGCGACTACCTCGGCGTGGAATGTGGCCGCAACCGCTTCGCGCTCGGAGGCCTCTTCGCCAACGACTTTCCGCAGCTCTCTACCGCCATCCTTCCCGCGGTCTTCCACTGGCTCGAGTTCTTCGAGGTCGACCACGTCTTCGGCCGGCAGCCCCCGGCGGAGTGGGTCACTCGATGGGCCGCCGAGGTTCTCGACATCCAGGCGTACCCGCCGAAGGCGTACGGGTCGATGTTGATCCTTCAGAACGGCCACCACGTCTACTGCTCGCAGCTCTACCAGCAGCATTACAAGCGCCTCAAGAGCTTCCAGTTCGGGTACGCGATCGTGGAAGAGGCGTCGGAGATCGAACACGAGGCGGTCAACTTCGTGGCCGAGTACACCCGCGACGCCCGCGGGCCCAACCAGCTCTATGTGCATTCAAACCCGCCGGAGGTCGCCGGCCACTGGATGTTCGACTGGCGCGACGCGCTGCGCAAGTCCGTGGCCGAAGGCAAGGCCAGCCTCCGCGAGCTGCGCTCGACGACCTACGACAACCAGGAGAACCTCCCGGCGGACTACGCCGATCGCATCCTTGGCAGCGTCACCGAGGAGATCGCCAAGGCCCGGGTCCTCGGCTTCTGGATCCAGTCGACGCGGGGCCGTGCCTACCGCGGCTTCGACGACACCGCGAGCATCGAGGCGTTCGAGTACGATCCCCGCCGGGCGTTGCTCCTCGGCTTCGACTTCAACTGGTCGCCCTCGGTCGCCGGGATCTTCCAGCTCACCGACGCCAACGAACTCCGGAAGATCGACGAGGTGCACATCGCGGCCGGCGGCACCGAACCGGTCTGCGCCGAGATCATCCGGAGGTACGGCACCCACACCTCGCAGGTCTGGGTCTACTGGGACGCGACCGGAGGCAGCCACACGGCCAACGCGTTCAGGACCAACCACCAGATCGTCCGCGAGACGATCGGCAAGCGGTTCAGGCCGGTGCTCTTCAAGAGCCGCCCATCCAACCCGCTCGAGGCGGACCGCGTGCTCACCGTCAGCGCGGGGCTGTGCGACGGCCGCGGGCGACGCTGGTACAAGGTCGACCCGCGGTGCGTCCAAACGGTCAAGGACTATCGCAAGATGAGCTGGATCCCGGGCACCTGGAAGCTCGACAAGTCGGACCTCGAGACCTCGCACCACTCTGACGTCGACGGCTACGTGATCTGTGGGCTGCGGCCGATCAGTAGGATGGTCGGATTGTCCGCAGCGAGGGCGGCGTGATGGCTCTCTCTCTCGACTTGGTGCACCGCCTCAACCTCCGCGAGATCGCCCTGGCCGACGAAGAGGAGCGCAAGCGCATCGCGGACGACCTGATCGCGTACTACCGCGGGGATCACATCCCCCTCGTGCTCCGCCTGCTCGAGGGCCTGCTCAAGTCGGGCTCCATCCGCGAGACGTGGAAGAAGCTCGCCGCCTTTCGCAACGTGACGGCCAGGATCGTCGATGCGGTGACGCTGGTCGGCCGAGAGGCGATCGGGATCACCTTCACCGATGAGGCCGGCAACGCCAACGACGCGGCGCAGGCGAGATGGAACGCATGGCACGATCAGGTCGAGTGGCCGCTCGCGCTCATGACCTATTTCCAGCACGCGCAGTTGTGCGGCACCGTGCTCGTGCAGCCGTACTGGGATCCGGACGCGGCCGCGGTGGCCGTGCGTCTGCTCACGCCCAACCTGGTCGAGGTCCGCTACCAGCAGGGCAGCCGGAACCTGCGGACGCCGAGCCTCTACAGCGTGCTGGTCGACCAGAAGGACGGCCGGTACGAGGTGTGGGATCTGGAAAACCGGCAGGTGTGGGAGGAGAACGCCAACGGCGAGCGGATCAAGCCGGCCGAGGATGTCCCCGGCGAGTACGGTGATCCGTTCGTGGCGCTGCGGTGCGGCTACCCGGTCGATTCGTTCTGGTTCGAGGGCGGTGCGTCGGAGTTGCTCCACACCCAGGAGCGGATCAACTACCTTCTCACGCAGCGGATGGTGACACTCTTTTACGGCGGGAAGTTCGCGATCGTCCGCGGTGCCCGTGGGGTCGAGGAGGAGGAGTTCACGCTCGACATCTCGCAGGTGACGTTTACCGGCAAGGACGATGAATCGCAGCCCCGGGAGCTCCGGTGGGACGGCCCCGATGTCGCGGCGACGATCGACGCAATCTTCGACACCCTGCGCGATGAGCTCAACGCGCTCTGCGAGGCGTACGGCATGCCGCCGGGGTCGTTCCGCGCCCAGGAGTCCGTGCGTTCCGGCGTCGCGATCGAGCTCGAGAACGCGCCCGCTCGCGACAAGATGCGCCGCGACCGGGTGATTCATACCCCGGCCGCGCGCCGGCTGGTGCAGAAGATCCTCGGCATCTGGGCCTACCACGACCCCAATGGGGCGCCGGCTGGCACCTTCACGATCGACATCCCGGAGCCTCATTTCGCTCAGCTCGACGACGCCAAGGCGCAGCAGGACCTGGCCGACCTCGACGCTGGTCTGGTGCGCGCGGTGGACCTGATCCTGCAGCGGCATCCGGACTGGGATGAGGCCAGGGCGGCCGAGTACCTGCAGCAGTGCGCACAAGACCGGCGCGTGTTGGCCGCCGGAGCGACCTTCGGCGTTGGGCTCGGCGGGATCCGCCGACCGCTGCTCGGAACGGGTGGCAAGGGCACCGGGGGCGGCCAAGGGTCGGCCGCGTAGGGAGGAGATGGCAATGGCACGCAAGAGCACCTCGGTGATCGAGGTTCAACCTGAGTTCCTCGACGAGTACAAGGCGATCCGCGAGCTGCTGTGGACGGCCGGCGAGCTGCTCGATGCCATGGGTGTCGCCATGGCCGCCGGCAACGTGAGGTGGCCGGCGCGGCTCCGGACGCGGTACGAGCGACTGCGGGCGGCGATCGACAGCAAGCACCGGAACTGGAGCGCCAGCGGGACGCGGCGCTAGAAGGAGAGCGACATGCGCAAGGGATTCTTCTACGCCCCCGACGGGGGCACCGGGTCAGGGACTGGCTCGGGTGACGGTGAGCAGGGCGGTGGTGCTGGCGCCGGCGGCGGTCAGGGGACTGACGTCGCCGCGAAACTCGCCGCCCTCGAGACGGAGCTGGCCAAGGTCCAGCGGGACAAGCTCCAGCTCGAGAAGGATCTGCACAAGGAGCGCGACGGCAAGAAGCGAACGGACGAAGAGGCCAAACTCGCCACCGAGAGGGCGGCGGCGCTCAAGGCCACGGCCGTCAAGCTCGCCAAGGAGCTCGGCGTGGAGATCCCTGGCGACGATCCCTCGGCCGAGTTGGCCGCGAAGCTGAAGGTCGTCGAAGAGGACAAGCGAAAGGCCGCCGATCAGGAGCGCGAGACTCGCCTCTCGCGCCTCACGATCGAGCGCGAGTTGCTGAAGGCCCTGGCCGGGAAGGTCGAGGACCTCGACTACGCGCTCTTCAAGGCCGGCCGCACGGCCGCCTACTCCGACCTCAAGGTCGAGGGCGACAAGGTCTCGGGGATCGAGGCCGTCGTCAAGGAGCTGTCCGACGCCGGGATCCTCAAGACCGGCAAGGACGACGGCCAACAGAAGAAGGCCCCGGGCGCCGGCGGGCAGCCGCCACTGCAGGGCGAGAAGTACCCGTGGCGCGAGACCAAGACCTGGCAGGAGTTCGTCAAGCTCCCGTGGCCCGTGCAGCAGGAGGCGGAGGCCAAGGATCCGGGGTTCATCAAGGAGCTCCAGAGCAAGTTCAACGCCACGTAGTCCCCAACGTCAACGCTTCATGTGCTGGCCACCTCGACGAGGTGGTCGTTTCGTTTGGAGGCAAGGATGGCTGTTTCCACCAACCTCGTCATTCCCGAGCTGCTGACCCGGGTGGTTCCGGCGTGGCTCAAGGACAACTTCCTGCTCTACCGGATCGGCGTGGCCGGCCTCGACTTCGCCGACAACATCGTCGGCAACTACTACCGCTTCAAGCAGTGGAACCCGCTCTCGGGCAACTCCGTCGTCAACGACGGCAGCGCCACCGGCTCGGCGACGCAGTTCGCACAGTTCGAGGAAATCGGGGTCTGCAACAAGCGGTTCTTCGAGGTCTCCTTCTCCGACGCCGAGATCTCCGACGCCGAGAAGCTGGGCCCCGAGCAGTTCACGCAGCTGGTCGTCGGTCCGGCCTACGGCGCCTACTGGGTGAAGGAGTTCCACCGGCTCATCACCCTGCACCTGACCGGCCTCTTCGCCTCGGGCGGAGCCCTGGCGGCGAGCCACATGAAGGAAGTGACCGCGGCGATCTCCCGCACCGCCGTCAACCAGGCGAAGCACATGCTCGGGGAGCGGAACGAGGAGCTCGGCGCGATGTTCGTGCACCCGGACGTGCACGCCGACATCGTCGAGGAGGGCCTCGTCCAGTACCTCGACAACATCTCCGGCGTGACGGCGAGCGGCCGGGTGCCCGTGTACCTCGGCATGGTGCTGCACCAGGACGCGAACCTGCCGACGAGCGGCTCCGGCGCCACCAAGACGTACCTGAGCTTCATGATGGCCCCCAAGGCGCTGCAGTTCGCGCTCAACGGTTCGGTCCGCGTCTACCAGCAGGAGACCACCAACCCGCCGAAGCGAAACCTGTCGCAGTCCGTGGACTTCGTCTCCCACGTGCGTGGCACGAAGTACGTGGCCGCGACGATCCCGCCGACCGACGCCGCCCTGGCCGCGGCGGCCTCGTGGCAGAAGTCCCACGCGACCGACGCCAACATCGAGGTCGTCTGCCTCTCGAGCTACGCCAGCGTCAACGCCTGAGCCGTGTGACCCGAAGAGCGGGGCCCCGAGGGCCCCGCTCCTCTTGGAGATGAGATGACGACCCTCAAGTTCCCCACCGCTTCAGTTCCGATGGTGGCCGACACGCCGGTCAACGCCGTCGCCGCTGCGTTGACCACGGCCCTCACCGGCACCAACAACGACATCGTGTACACGGCGAAGACCAAGGGTGCCAACGGCAACGCGATCACGATTGCCTACGTCAACCCAGGAGCGGATGGCGTGATCGCTGTCGCCGTCGCCGGGACGGCGATCACGGTCACGCTCGCCTACGCGACGGGTGCGATCACCTCGACCGCAGCCAACGTCGCGGCGGCGATTGCCGCCAACACCGCGGCCAACGCCCTGATCTCGACGGCCAACGCCGCCGCCAACGACGGCACCGGTCTGGTGACCGCCCTGACCGCCACGCCGCTCACCGGCGGGGTCGACGGCACGGTCGCAAAGGCGGGCGAGGTCCGTTTCGATGGCGGCTACCTGTACGTGGCCAGCGCGGACAACACACCCTCGGATGCGAACTGGAGGCGGGTGAGCCTCGGCTCGGCGTACTGAGCCTAGCCGCGATCGCGCCGAGAGGCTGATCGCGACCGGAGAAAGGGGGCGCACGTGCCAGAAGACATGTCGGTTCGGAAAGCGGTTGCACAGCTGCAGGAACGCGAGCAGGAGCTGCAGCGCGCCAGGCTCGCGGAGATTGGTCAGAGGGCCCTCGCCTTCGCCAAGCGACGCGGTTTCAGGACCTGGGCCGAGTTCGAGAAGTTGCTCGAGGAGGCATTCCCGGCCGCCACGGGGCCGGTGGCCGTTCCGCCGGCCTCGGCGGGCCAGACTGCTGGCGACGCCCCGGCAGGCAAACCGGCCGTCCGGCAGGGCCCGCCCCCGACGTTCGACAAGGCCGCGGCGGCGGCCATGGAGACGAACGGCGTCGATGAGCAGCTCCTGGTCACCTTCCTCTTCGGCGATACCGGGCCGGTGCGGAAGGTGACGGCTGCCGATGTCGAGCGCTACCTCAATGGCTGACCTGCTCAGCACCAGCCAGATTGCGGAACTCCGCGCGCGCTGGATCTTCGACCGTATTGACCTGACCGTCACGCCGGCGGTCTACACCTCGATCTACAACAAGCGCTTTTCCAAGCAGTTCTTCGCCGATGCCGACCTGCAGGTGATGGCCAGGCGAGCGCGGAAGCGGTGGGGCGAAGCCATTGGTGACGGCGTCGCCAAGGCGTACTCCGAGGTGATCCACACCTCTGCCGGCGGCGGCTTCGCTGCGCAGCCCGACAACCAGGCCGTCTCGCTGGTGTCGTCCGACCCCGCCGACGTCGGCCTGCAGGTGTCGATCTACGGCACCACCCACGGCACCAGCACCGTCGTCACGGAGACGGTGACCCTCACCGGCGCCACGCCGGCGCTCACGGTGAAGACCGACTGGGGTGACATCCTCGCCGTCGTCAACACGGTGTCGCCGTACGACACCGTCGGCACCGTCATCCCGGCTGGGACTGTCTCGATCTCGACCGCCGACGGCCACCTGATCACCGCGCTCGATGCGGCCACGACGTCGCGCGGATTCGAGACCGCGGGCGAGCTCGTGGCCGGGATGCCGCTCGCCGCCATGGTCGGGTCGCTGGTCACCGAGGTCGGGCTCCAGGTCTACGACGACGACATCACGGCGCAGGCGGACGCCGGGACCACGGCGCCGATCGGCCTCGTTGGCGTGGGCCCGGACGGTGCGGAACTGCTCGACTCGCTCGTGCTTTCTGGCATCACGCCCGCCGGCCCGCCGAAGGCGTTTGCCCGGCTCGACGCCGTGCTCACCGGCGCCGTGGCCGCCAACCTCACCGTCACGCTGCTCGCCCGCGACCTTGGGCCGTACGAGGGCGAGGAGTTGCTCTTCGCCGCGCTCCAGGTCCTCGCCTTCGAGGCCTACCTCGCCTGCGACGCCTACGGCGCGGCGCTCGAGGACAAGGCCGACGCGGTGCGCCGCGGCTGGGAAACCCGCATCGCGAGCGACATGAAGAAGCTGCAGCCGGAAGGCCGGCGCAGCGGAGCGGTGGAGATCCGCCGGTGAGCGACCAGGCCGCCACCCTCACGCTGCACGTCGAGGACCAGGAGGTTTGGCGGCAGGTCCTCGCGTCGCTGGCCGGTGAGTTGATGGCCAAGGGCTTCTCCCTCGAGCGCTTCCTGGCGGAGGGCGAGCCGTACCTGCTCGGGTTCCTCAACGCCATGCTCGGCGACTTCGCGAATTTCGCCGGGCCTCAGGTCGTCGCCGAGGCGGACGCCTTCTTCCAGTCGATCGGACTGCAGGCTGGTTTCGACGCGACCGATGCCGACGCCATCCTCGCCGAGGCGGTGTCTCGGCTCGCCGGAGACGCGGAAGGGCTCGCCTCCGAAACCACGGCGGCCTTCTCGCGGTGGGTGGAGGGGCTGCGGCGCGCAGGCATGACCGACGAGAACATCCTCGCCGCCCTCAATGCGGACACCTCGGAGTTGGCCACGGTTCTCGGGCCCTGGTACCGGGGCATCGCCGACATGGGCAGGAACTTCGCCAAGATCGTCGACGAGACGGCACAGCAGGCGATCGAGGAGGCGGTCCCGGTCGACGAAACGAACCGCGGCTCCTACTGGATCACCATGCACGACGGCAAGGTCTGCGGCCAGCACGACACGAGCCCGGAGAGGTCGTGCGCGCGCCGGCACGGGCTCCTGAAGCCTTTCGCCGAGTGGGTCGCGCTCGGCCTCCCGGGATCCGGCGTCACGTACTGCCGCGGGAACTGCCGCTGCATGCTCGTCACCGAGTCCTACCTCAAGGACGGAGCCCCGGCCAACCCCGTCGATTCCTCCGAAGCCATCCAGCGCGCGCAGGATCGCGCGACGCGGCAGCACGCCAAGGTCGTCGAGTACGCCGCCGCCCGCGGCGAGGAGTACCAGACCGGATTCCCGACGACGGGGATCGCCGAGCAGTTGCGGCGGGCCCGGAGCCGGACCGCGCGGCAGGGACTGGGCTAGATGGCGCTTCCGAGCGAACTCAGCGTCCGCATCCGCGCGGCGCAGAAGCAGGTGCGCCTCAACTTCGAGCGGGCGGTGCGCGAGACCTTCGCCGAGGGCGTGATGAAGCTGGCGCTGCGCGACGCCGATCTCTCCGATCACACCCTCGCGGACCTGGCGGA
>JAEHJW020001232.1_pt1 | contig 14758 bp, 15 predicted proteins | sample 9271431 | NCBI WGS metagenome assembly JAEHJW02
CGGCTGAATCTCTAATAGGCGTCGGCGAGGTCCACATCACACATAGGCGCATGTTCGTCCACCTCGGAGCCCGTGTGCGTCCATGTGCGACCGATATCACATATCGGGGACCACGCTGTTTGATTCGGCAGTGAATCCACCCCGTTAAGACGTGCGGTGCCTGCCGGACATTTCGACTAAGGCTCGAGGTTACCGCAATGGCATCTGCTCTTCGGCGATCGCTCCTACGTCATTGAACTTGTGAGCTTATTCCGCGCGTCGCCATCGAGCAAGCGCCGAGCCGAGTCGTCGCGGGGCGCACACGCGCCGCTCTATTTCTCCAGCCGACGCTGAGACATCCCGCCTCGAGAGGTTACACGCGAACTCGTGCTGAGATTCGCATTTTATCGCGCCCCGACACAGTGCGTAGTCATGAAGACACCGGCGGCCTTTTGACGACCATGGCCACAAAGATGCCGGAATCTTCCGAATACATGCTTAGCGACAAACCACCCTTACACGAGATGGCGTCGATTACGCGCGCGAACCGAGCAACGATCGCGTATTGACCTTTGCAGCCCGACGTGCGAGATTCCACACAGCATTACGAGTGGAGTGTGCTCCTGCCAACCTGCCTCCCGGGCAAGGTGGCGGTCCTCAAGGGGACGATGCGGCCGATTCGGCAACTGAACGGGATTACGTTAATGAACTCTTGCGCAATTATTTCGTGCGTTAGCTCTGCGCTGCTATTCGTTCAGACACCCATTGGCAAACTGCCCGGCCGCGCCCATGCGACGTGCCTGTTGAAGCGATGCAAAGCATTCGTGCGAAAGATCGTCGGTGACTTACTAAGGAGCGCAGATCGGACAGCTGGATCACGCAGGGAAACCGCCGACCGCCGCTCTACCGAGATTTGCGACACAGTCGTGATCGCGCCGCGGATCCCTTATGACATAGCTGCGCGCACGAAGATCGATACCGAACATGCACGCAACCAACCTACGACCGGTTGCTGAGACTCGCAATCGGCACATGGTGAAAGCCAATATGTCCAAACAGAGTTTGTCTCAAACGCGGCAGTTCCATTTTCTTCTTGCGGACTGGCCGTTTCTCTATCGTCACGACCGCAATGGCGCGCACGTCATTTGGCCGTTCGCGCCTCTTGTAACGTTCCGTTGTTGGCTATTTCGCCGCATTTACTGGACACCGGAAAAGCGCGCACGGCTCGGTCGCGATGATGCGCTTGCCAAACATCCTGAGTTGCGCGCGATTGAAGCACGCCTCAAAGCGGCGCAAGAGCAGTCCCGCTCGTCGGAAGAGGGAACCTTTCAGGCATTCGAAGCGTCCTGTGATGTCGATCAATTTATCGATCTCTACGAGCAAAAAAGGGATGAATTAGATCGCCTATTACCACCCACACGACCGCTGGTGAGCAGAATTCTGCAGGCGCTTCGCCGAGACACGATAGCGGGTTACCTGCAAGGCTGCATTCAAAGCGCCCTCGCGACGCTTACGCAGGAATTTCGCGAGCGGAACGTGTCGCGCCGCCCGCTCGCCCATACGCGTAAAGGCACCGCGAGCGTCGCTCAGCAATACGCAAATTTACGTCGCCGCCTTGCTCTCAAGTTCAAGAGCTCGGCAAGTAATGACAAAGACACGGCGCCGATCGCGAACAGCGCGCAATTCGGATCGAATCCAGAGGAGTCCGGCGATCATTGCGAGCCGTTATTCGTGGACTCCGCTACATCCGAATTTGAACATGACAGTCCAGATCAAACATCCGATCAGCGCAGCCGTTCGATCAGCTTCGAATCGACCCATGAAAACGTTGTTCCTTTCCCGCGGCGCCACCGCATGCCGATTGCCGCATCGAAACTCACGGGACCCGATAATCAAGACATCGGGACAGTCGCCGTCGGCATGGATCAGGGTCGACGCGCCCTCGTCGGCAAATATCTCGTGACGATATGGTCAACCCGAGTCACAGCAAACGGCAACCTCGACTACATTGTCGATTTGACCTCGACTTACGAGGTGGCGGACGCCAATCATTTCGCCGTCAACGTGCTTGACATGCTCCTCGCGTCCGAATCCGTCGCGGAGCCTACGGTCAGAGGCCATGGTCCGCATTTCGAAACTTCGACGGTGTCCGAAATCGCGCGATTTTCACTCTGCGTGAGCGCCGCACGCGGCTCCGACGCGGATCATGTCACCGTCGTAATTTTAGGACCCTTTCCCTCAGCAATTGTTGGCGATGAACTTGTGGAGCTCTTTGGGCGGCCCCGCGAACGGGAGGCGCTCCGCGATCTCTTCAATAGAAAGATCCCCGCGGCATGGCACGCCGAGGGGCTCGATAGGCGTCAACCCGGCAACATCGCTTGGGTCTCAGATCGACTTATCCCGCTCATTGGTTCGGAAGAACAACAAACCGAATGGTTGAAGACGCGGATCGTGGATCTCAATTCCATTCCCGACCCAGATTAATATCGGATCATGACCATGAATGCGGTTCAGTCTATTTCGAGCGCAACAAAAATAGGTCATCCCCACGGCAGCCGGCGCCGCGACCGGGGCGATCGGTTGCACGAGCGCGACCGCGACTTTTCGGCGAAATCACAATTCCCAGACATCCGAGGACGAAATGGCATCGACGGATTGCCCGCGTCTAGCTATCGAAACGCCCGGGATAGCGACGGGAGGTTGCGGCAAAAAAGGCGTTCAGCGTCGCACGGATAGAGGAGCTGCCACTACCGCTGACGTCATTCGCGCGAAGAGATTTGATTGACATACGTGGGTCGAGCAACCTTGCCAAACATGTTCTGCACTGGAGGCATTCGTGATGAACAAGCCACCCAAAGACGACCGCATATCTCAGAATAAGGAAACAGCACCGGAATCCTCCGATGACAAATTGATGTGGGAGGAGACGAAGAAACGACTAATAGAATATATGGAGCGAAAATCGCAGCCACCGAGCCCAGAGCTCCGGCGAAAGCAAGAGCGTCTTCGAGAGATTCTCGCAAACCACGCAATCTCGCCGCCGCACGACAAGTCGAAGCACTAGTGGCGCGATGCCAGCGGTGCGCCATGCACTCGGCGCTTGCCTTAAGCGCGAGCGCCTATGCGACGCACCCGTCGAGCAGCAGGCCATGCGAATTTGCCAGGGCTCGCTGCGGTTCGCGCACGCTTGGCTTACACATTACGACTTAAATGACTTCCTGCAGACGGTAAGGTCGCGCCGCATCGCGAGGTGTCGATCCTGGGCTAGGAAGGCACGCGGATCAGCAACGTCCAAGATAAGCGATGTGGGTGCACGAGTTCGGCACGAAAATAACCAAAAATTTGCCCTCGGCGTATGACCAGCATTCTCATGGCCATCGAGCATTGGCATATGGGTTTTCGACTTGGCTGGCGCACTCATCGCGATGCTGCTGGAAACAGAGCGTCGCGCGAGATCAGGAGTTACTCGCACCCAGCCGGTAATACTTCGCGATGGCACCTCGGTCGCATTCAAGTCGCTCGGTGTAATGCGCCAGCATACGTGCGCTCTTCCAACCTGCAGCCTGCATGATTGCCGCGCTTTCGACCGACGCGGCGACGAGGTCGATCGCCATTCCGACCCGCAGACTGTGGCTACTGAATCGTGCGCTCTGACCCTGTAACTTCGCGCGGGCTGTCAGCGACAAGATGATCCGTCCCACATCCCGTACGGACAGCGCTCTGTTGGTGACTTGGCCGCCCTTGGTCACGGACCGAAAGACCGTTCCAGACGTGATCTGGGCCGCTTCGAGCCAGATCCGAAGCGCTGTGGCAGCGTCGGGCCCAAGTCGACACCAGACGGGCTGGGTGGAGGTCTTATGGCGTCGTAGCGCTATCCGCGCGGCATCCTCGGCGATCCATTCCACGGCGTCCACGGTGATGGAGATGAGCTCGGATGCTCGGGCAAGCAGATCGCGACCGACCAGCATCAATGCCACATCGCGCCGATCCCTGAGACGTGCCCCTTCAGCTGCGATGCGATCGATAATTCGATCCGCATCGCGACGACTGAGGGGTGCAGCCTGCTTTTGCTGGGTGCCCTTGGCTCGAGCGATCGCGCGCAACGTGAGTCTGATGGTCTCGGAATCGCATGGATTGGGCAGGCCTGCCGCCCGATGCATTCGGGCGATGGTCGCTGTGCGGCGACGCAGGGTTGCGATTGCCTTGCCGTCGTCCGCTTGGGCGCGCAGGAAGGCGGCGATGGTGTCCGGTGTCGCAGGCAGCGCCGTCACCGCCGACGCCATGCACCATGCCGAGAACGCAGCGCTGTCGGCCCGCAAGGCGCGCTCGGTGTTCGGTGCGAATGCCCCTCGGGCCCGGTACCCCCACTCAGCCAAGCGACCTCTCACATCGACAGGACCCGAGATCCGCGGGGTGATCTGTTTCATCGTTTACGTCCGATAACTGCCATTATCGGACACGATAATAGCCTTCCGGGCTGATGTCCACATCAAGTGCCGACGCCGGCCAACGAGCGCCGGATAGGTTCCCGTTGCCGCAAGGCTCCGTCACAAACATTCCACGGCGGCCGACAGAGCACTGCGCCGAGGAACCACCCTCGAGATCCTCGTCTCTCGCGAGGCGACCGCGACGAAGGCGGTCGTATCGTCCTTGAAGCGATCATCGCAGGGCCTGACTTATGTTCAATGAGTCAGAGAGCGGATCGCGCAGCGCGAGCGCTTTTGGTTATTGAAATTCTGGTTATGAATTCAAACGCGAATAACCATCGTGACGTCAATCGAATGAGCGCCCGAAACTCGCATCGACCGTGATTACGTCGAGACCCGCGTCCACCCTGTCCACCTGGCCACCCGTACTTTCATAAACTACCTAAACAGTACTCACACACAATGGATATCCCCCCCGCGTCCTTCAGGCACCACCAATAAATCGTTAGGAATACTGTGGGACAGGTGGGACGGGTGGGACATCGCTCAGGATACAGCGCCAAGACACCCCACGCTGGTACTCGCGCCGGCACGACTGCGCGACGCGAAGCACCGCGTAGAGCTCTTGGCATCAGCACGTGCGCTCGCACCCGGCACGCGACTGTAAGCGACCAGATCCCAAATAACTGGATCGAGTTTGGTCGCGCCGCTCGGTCTTCGTCTGAATCCACGTCGATAGGCTGGCGATTTCATTCTCGCAATCCGAGTCGATTTACAGCAGGTCATGGAAGTTCGCCTGCTCGGGAGCGATCGAGAACTCGTTCGCGGCCAGCGATGATTGGTGAAACACCCCGCGCACTGTGCACGGAAGCTGCGCGAGCGCTGAAGGGATCGTCCATGGACGCTTGCGCATTCCGCGTATCCTTCGCCGTGTCAGTTGCACGCACCCAAGCTTGCGAAGAATATGATTTACCCGTGTCGTCATGGATGCGTTTTGCCGATCGCTCGGAATGTCGAGAGCGTCCCCCAGCACGTCGGATGAGCTAGTGATCTCGCCGCGCCCCTTTAGGTACTCGTGAACTTTAGGCGTCCACGGATCCTCTGGCGCACGATCCTGCTGATGCTCAAGCATCTCCTCGCGTGGGTATTTCCAATATTTGTAGCCCGCTTTGTACCGCGCAACCGCCTCGGCAAATAACTGCGCCCGATTCTCACGAAGCCAATTGAGATCGACTTTACCAACCTCAATCGGTACGAACCGTCGGCCGCCAGTGGGGTCGTGAAGCCACTCGTGTTCATTGGTTGTTCCGCACAGCACCACGCGACGCTTGTAGTCCCGCATCTCCCTTGCGTACGGGGGTCGATAGTGATCTTCGCGGCACGTTAGAAACTGCTTGATACGCGCAATATCGTCCGCGCGACGCATTGCGTGCAATTCAGGAAACTCGCCGAGCCACACCCCACGCAGCTGGTGCTCAAAATCTTTTGAATTTGGATCGGCGGTTAGTTCCTTAAAATACTCCCCGCCGATGATGCGCAAGGCCGACGACTTATACGCACCCTGCGGACCTTCGAACACCAGCGCTTCGTCCAATTGGCAGCCAGGCGCGTATGCTCTGGCGACCATTGCGATCACCATATTTCGGCCGGCGCAAACATGGTATCGAGTACGAGTAGTGCCGAAACCGGTCTGCAACAGTAGCGACAAGCGCCGCTTACCGTCCCAAGTTAGCTGATCGAGCCATGCCGTCACACAGTTCGAGAGGTTCTGCCGGGCGACGAGGTACATCGCATCGCGAGTTGCGCCTGGCCCAATACTCGACATGCCGAGCTGCTGCAGCTCAATCTGGACACGCGTAACGTCATCCTCCCTTAGGACCCGCGCGACCTCGTTAGGCCAGGTCACCATGACGCAGTCTAGAAATTCATCGAATGTGAGCGCGACACTTTGCTGGTTGGCGAGAACTCGAGCGGCGTTGGAGACGTTCGAAATCGGCCTACCTTTCTGAGTAACTTGAAACCCAGATCGCGAGGTAGTTTCCGCAACAACCGCAAAATCCTTAACGTTAGCGATCCGACAAGTACGCGGGTTCTGCCACCCCAATTCACCAGCCTTTTTGTAAATGTGTCGAAAGTCCATCGTCGGGGCGTACGTTTCGTGGTTTTCCCACCAGGTCTCCGGTGCTCCGGGCTCAAAGCCGGGCGCCTGCTCTGATGCCCACACAAATAGTTCTCTGCCCTTTTCGCCGAGACTCAGCAACGCGTAACCGATGTGATTAGACCAAAATCCGTTATCGCCCATTTCCTGAAGGAGCCCCGGCGACTGAAGCGCTGACCTCAAATTGCTCTCCTGCTCCGAGGTGATCGCCGACAGCACTTCCGACGTCGCGGGGTCTGGCTCCTTACGCACGCACTCGGTTTGTTTCGTGGACTCTTGGACGCTCGCATCGGATACGGCTTCCAATGCGTCAAACCACGGCCGATCGTCAACGCAGATCACCGTGTGTCCTGTAGCGCCAGTCGGCACGCGCGGCATGTAGTTGAGGCGAATCGGATCTTTGGCGCCCGGATCAAGTATGTTGCCGAGCTTGCTATTGAACCACTGCCACAACTTCGGGTACTGCTGACGTGGATTGTTCAAAGGGGTGCGAAGCGGAATGATGAGGCGATAGCGCTCCTCTCCCTCGCAACCGTGCGAGGTCGAAGTGTGGAGAATGTACGCGCAGCGCATTTCATCGAGCTGACGAACCAACACCTCGCGACGCGCTCCCTTGTCCGCATCGCCGACAAATGCGGTCACGCTTGTTAGGTCTGCAAGCTTTCGACGCGCGTGCGAAAAGCGCGCGTACGTAATCCACGCCGTCTTTTTCATCGAATTGACCCGCGCACGCGCATCGCTCACTGCCTCACGCAATGTCTCCAGGTTCGTTGCGGCGGAGTGCGGTTGCTGTGCATTGGCTTCGTCCAACGAAGCCTTCGCGCGTTGAAGCTCCGCTCGAGCGGTCGAGATCTCATCGAACGAGTACGCTACTGTTTTTGCCTGAGCCTCCTTCAGTAGAATGGCAAGTTGACGCATCGTCAGGCTCTCTTGGCGCACGATAACGCCGAGATCAGCGGCAGAACCCCGCGCAACGAACAGTGCATTGTGGGTCTCGGCGTTTGCCGCTCCCGTGATCGACTCACCCGCGTTTGCGATCTGTTCCTTTGGGTCCAGCCCTTCGGAATCCTGCAGGGTGACGGCGTTCATTTGGCGCACTCCGTCGACCGTGCCTCACGCTCGAGGAGCGCGATGCAATCTGCGATTGCTTCATCGGTGACGCGATGCGCGCGGCCGATGTGGTAGGACCGCAACTTCTCCGCGGCGATGAGGCGGTAGAGAGTCGGAATGGAAACGCCGACCTGGGCGGCTGCCCGTTTGAGGGACCCCGGCTTCGGGAGCGGCGCGCTCGTCATATGGCTTCTCGTAGTCATCGAATACCCTCCGTATGTTGGTAGTGCCAAGATCGGCTATGCCGGGCGCGGAAGGAATCGAGGAGAAAAATACGCCGATTTATTTCCGCGTATCCCTCCTGGGTTTTGGGAGTGATTTCTCTTTCAACTGCTTACGCAGGGCCGCAACTTCTTCCGGTGTTACGGATAGTAGATCTAAAAAACGAAGCGCCTCTTCTCTCAGCGGACCCCGCAACTCTCGAAGAAGACTCTTTGGAGCACGCCAACGCCGCTCGTCGTGTTCGTACATGGAGCCGTCGTGACGCTTATGCAGCACGATAGCAATTGCCTCATTGCATCCATAACCACGAATGCGCAAATCGTAGTATTCGCGCGCCATTCGCAATAGTGCTTCTTTCGCGCTTGGATCTGACGGACGCCCACGAGCACGGCCTTTCAATTCCGCACCGAAAGCCCGTAAATCAGCAGCGGTAGCCGGCACATAAGCGCCTTTTCCCGGAGCGTCGACTGCCTGCAGCAGGATCTCTCCGAGCGCCTTTCGCTGCTCCGACTTCATACGGACCTCGGGCGGCTTTTCGGCGATTCCGCTGTAAATGACGGCAGTTTTTTTACTGCCCTGTGGAGCGTTACATCGGCGATGTGAGCGTAGGCGCGACGGGTCATCCGCAAGTCCGCATGCCCTAGTAATTCCTGGATCGCATCCGATGAGGCGCCGCTATTCAGCAGCAACGAGCCGTAGGATCGGCGAAGGTCGTGAAATACGGCTGGCGGATCGATGTCGGCGGCCACACAGGCTGCGCGCATTTGACGGGAAACATTGATTCGTGAAACGAAATCAAAGACGGGCGCATCCGGCGCCTTGTCCGTCACAAGGCTCGAGAAGAATGCGGCGCCTTCACCGGTCAGTGGCACCGTGCGCGGCTTGCCGCTCTTGCTGTTACGAACGCGCACGAAGTCGCGCCCGACATCTGCCGCACGCAGCGCTTCTAGTTCGCCCAGACGCAGCCCCGTCTCGAGAGCTCCGCGCGCCATGGTTTTAAGCGGCTCTGGCAATGCGTTGAGGAGTTTCCGCGCCTCGGCAACGCTCAAAGTGCGGGTTCGAGGTCGATCGACGCGTTGAAATGATCGCACGCGCCGCCACGCCTCAGCTGAGGGCACGCGGGCGGGGTCTTTGCGGAACGCGCTGTTGAGAATTGCGCGCAAGACAGTCCAGCGACGATTGGCCGTGGCCCGCGCCGCACGCAGGACCTCTTTGTCGTCAGTGGATGGAACCTGATGCGAGAGCCACTTCTCAAGGTCGCCCGTCGTGAGTTCGGCAACTGATCGGCTGCCGAGCTTCGGCTCGATGAATCGCGCCCAGGTCAGGCGGTCATGCGAGTTGATCGAGGTTCGCGTCGAAAAGTACGCATCGGCCGCCTCTGCCACCGTAAGGCGCGCGGGTTTCGTGATCGTCGGTCGGTCGGTTCCCAGAGCTGTGGCGCACGCATCGGTCCAGGACAGCACGTGCATACCGTCGGCTGACAAGACGTCATCGGCGGCGCCGAGCCGGCGCTTCACATAGCCCCCCTGGCCGTCTTTCCCGGCGCGCGCGTTGAACTCGCGCAGTAGCCAGCTACCTCCGCTAGCTCCGTGGCGATAGCCGAGATGCAGTCCGCGGCGCAGTTCGTGCCAATACGGATCAGATCGCACTGGGAGCTTCTTGCGCGCCTCCCGCGTGTGTAATCGCAAGGCTGTAGCCATGATTACTCCGGGTAACTTCGGGTAAGTTTCGCCAGTTTCACCCATTTACGACCATTTTTCTCCATTTTTAATTTTGTATATTTTACAATCGATTACGCATGATACCGGTTTATGACAGTTAACATTGCTGGGCCCTCTCAAGGCTGTAACACGAGTTCGAATCTCGTAGGGAGCGCCATATTTTCAGGCACTTACGGCGAGACTGCGGAACGTAATCTCCCAAAAGTCCCCCGCGCGGCACGAAAATCCACTTCGAAATCGCCCCGCCAGGGCGACCGCCGCAACATCAGCCGACAGGCACAGGCCCGGCTCAATCGCATGGCCAAGCGGCTTGAGCAGCTCGCGCGGCTCTCTCGCCCACCATGGCGGGACCGACGACTATTGGCGCCGATTCGACGAAATGCTCCGCATCGCCGCGGAGGCGCAAGCGATCCGGAGCCACCAGCCGCGCAGCGCGACGCGGCACGCGGCGCAGTCATAAGCCGCACGGTGACCGTCGGCAACGTGACGACCCGCGGCGAGATCGGCGCCAGTGTCCTGGGGCCAGTCATGTCGCTCGAATACCTCGGCGCCGTCCGTGATCTGATCGCTGCCGACTAGCTGTCGCGGGATCTGTTCGAGGCTCAGCAGCGATGGCGTAATGGTCAGCCACAAGCGACGTGGTCGGTCACTTGTTCGCTTGGCCGCAGCTGACGGTCAGCCAAACGGTTGGAACCTTAACGCACGATAGAACGCAAAGCCGGCTGAAGCTAAGGCAGTATGCGGCGTGCTCGCACTTGCTCCGGAAGGGTCGTTAACGGGTTGGAGCATTCCATTGGCGGCACTTTGATTTCGACTATTTTCAGCGGGTGCACGCCAATTAGCTGCGGTTGCTCTGTGCTCGACTTGCTTGAAGCGGTGCATCGCAAAGAAAGCATGCGAACTAAATTATGTAGTTCTCGGAAACCACAAACAAAACAAAGTTACCCATCGTTTCTCTTTCGCTGCTCTTTGGCGTCTCGAACTGCTTTGAGCAACGTTTGAGCCAAGTGTTCGGCAAAAGGCACCGGCATCGCAGCAGTAACGACCGGACTATACGCACCGTTAGGCGTTTCCCAACCGAATGTCACCTGTACGCCGAAGCCATCCGTTTTAATATTTAAGACTTTGTCGACGTAAACGAATCCGTGAGGCTGCTCTACCGCTTTCTTTTTCAGCTCGTCTTCAACTGGATTAATAATTTTATTCATCTGCCTTTACCACCAAAGACTCGGGCGAGGTGTCACTAATGCGATCGAGGAATTCACGATAACTTACGAACCGCAACAGCAATGCGCAGCCGAACGCGTGTGCGATTTTGGTAAGCATAGCGATGGAGTGTTTGCCGTAAGAGGGGTCTTCCGCACGCGCGATACTTGATTGGCGAGTTCCAACTGATGCAGCTAACTCCGCTTGCGTCAAATCTCGCGCCTCTCGATTGAGCCTAATTTGCCAAGCAATGTCCTGCTCAATGCAAGACTCAAGGTACCCGCGGCGGTCCTCTGGATCACTTAACCAATCGGGGAGTAAAGTGCCCGTCCCCATCCAGCGAGGGCCAAACCCACGTTGCATCTGGGTCCAACCCTGCACAGGTGTTCCGTTCTGGGTCTCGATCGCATTCCGCCTTTCTGGAAACTGCGAGATCGAGGTATTGGCTCGGTTCATATCTTCCGTCCTTCTCTATTCCCGCGACAGTAATTACGAACTGTTTTCGCGCACGATCGTGGTGGCCGAAAAGCCGGAATTGCCCTTGCCCGCTTTTAAAGCGTATCACATATATGTGATTTCCAAGAGGACTTGCGTGCGGTCGTGACCAATAATGCACCTCCTTTGTCTGTAAATGCTGCAACGCACGTCGTAAATCCGCCAAGGCCTTGCGGTCTAACCGACGTAGAAAAAGATGGATCTCATTACGTCCACGATTAGTGCAGTAACAACGGAACTTCCAGCGGATGACCATTAATTAAATTTCTGCGCTAGGGCGTGCACATCTGAGAGTAAACCTCATCAACTGAGCCGAACCCGGAACCGCACTGCATCGCCGACGCGAACCAATATCGAGCATAAAGAAAAAATCTATGCGCAAATTTTTGCGGGCCAGAATCACTTCCTGCAAAGTGCAAGTCTCGCATGAAAATAGTTTGGCAACGAATTCAATCGTCCAAGCAAATTAAGAATCCTCAAAAACAATCGCCCGACCAATAAATCGCCGTAAGTATCTCGACGAGCCATGAGGAAATAATTGGGCCGATCCCTTTACAAGCGGGCGCGGTTGCCAATCCAAGCGAAGCGCGCTGACGATCTTTAATCTTCAGTGGCGCCCTCAGCGAGGGAAGTTTATCTCGGCGGCCGCGCGGAGCATGTCTCCGTACTTGACCGACTTTCACAGCCGCTCGACGAACACGTTGTCGCGCCAGGCGCCACGGCCATCCATGCTGATTTGGATTCGGTTCTTCTGCAGAACCTGGATGAAGCTGGACGCCGTAAATTGCGATCCCTGGTCGGTGTTGAAGATCTCGGGCGCGCCGTAGCGCGCGATCGCTTCCTCGAGGGCCTCGACGCAGAAGTCGGCGGTAAGGCTGTTCGAGATCCGCCAGCTCAAGACCTTGCGACTGCACCAGTCCATGACGGCAACCAGATACACAAAGCCCCGGGCCATCGGGATGTAGGTCACGTCGGTCGCCCACACGTGGTTTGGCCGTTCGATCACGAGCTTGCGCAGCAGGTACGGATAGATCGCATGACGCGGATGTCGCCGGCTGGTGTTCGATCGTCGGTACAGCGCCGCGATCCCCATCTTTCGCATCAGGCAGCCCGGTTTTCCTTTTAGCAGAATAGGTACTCCGCTCGATCGACGATTTACTCTTGGACAACTCCTGAGTTGTCACGGGATGCACGTATTTCTCTTGGAAGAGAAATCGTACGAGTCGGTAGGACGTGATTCGTTACCGCGCTAAAAGCCCGGGCGATGCGGACACGCCGTTCACACGGCTCCAATTCGACATTCTCGCGATTGAACGTCACCCCGAACCTCCAGGCCGACCCAATCGCCCATCGCAGAAGTGGAGTCAGCGCGGGCATCGCGGTAACGGATGAACCCGATCATCGCGAAAGCTGCGAGCCATAACGCTGTCTCAACCAGTCTGGAAGCGGCTCCACTTTCAATGGGACCGCAGCCGCTCCTTGAAGCGCCAGAACGTGAAACCATAGCGGTTCGCCCGCGGGTCCTGGATTGGACTCGCCACGATCACATCGCCGTTCCTCAATAACGACACCGGTAGATATTCGCCGGCCGTACTTCGCACGAACGGGAGCGAGGATGGAAGTTCGCCGGGCGCCCAGCTATCGATCGCCAGCGGAGCAGACAAGGCGAAGCGCAGATCACTGCCCTTCCGGCCCGGCCAGATCTCGCAGGCATGCCATCGCAGTTCATCGCCGGCCCCCGAGAACCAGGTCGCCGCCAGCTGCCCTTCTCTCCCGGCTGCCAAGTAAGGGAAATACGACAAGGTGTCTCCCGAGGTCTTTACCAGCCTCTGTGACTTCCACGACGCCCCCTGATCCCTGCTGCCCGCCAACCAAACTCCGGACGCCTCCGTCCAGAGCAGCCACAGGTTGCCATCTCGGTCCCAGGCGACTGGTTCGACCCATCGGGGAATCGTACCCTCTGCCGGTGTCCAATTGCGCTGGCCAGGCACTTTGCGCTTGAGCCAGGTCGCGCCACCGTCGGTGCTGACGGCGACAAAATCCGCGTTGGCCGCGTATTTGGCGCCGCCTGCGGACAGCGGGATCACACGCACCGCGAGTTCGCCCTTCGGACCGGCAGCGAGATCGCTCGAGCCTCCTTGGGAACTGATACGGTTGGGTGTGCTCCACGTTGCGCCGTGGTCGTGGCTCACGGAGTGATACACGCCACCACCGTCACTCCAGACGACGTGTGCCGCTCCATCCGGCGTCACGGCGACCCATGGACGGTCGTCGAATCGCTCCCGGGAAAGCGTCGTCCAGCGCCAGGTTCGTCCCTCGTTTTCACTGACGCCGACGCTCACGCGGGTGCCCTCGGCGATCTTGGGGTCGTAAGTCAGGGCGACGAAATAGAGAGCGCCGTGAGGACCTGCAGCGAGATCGACATCGGAATTGCCCCGGGCGCCGTCCGACTCGGTTCCGACGTCAACTGTGGTCCATGTGGCGCCGTGATCGGAACTCTTCCACAACTCGGGAACGGTTTGTTCTCTTCCCGTGTTCTTCGTGTAGATTCCGCCAGCATACCCCGCCAAAAAAAGAGTGCCGCTCGGCAGCTCGACGAGCATCGGCTCCCTCGCAGGAAGACCGAGATGTTCAACGCGCATCTCCACGTGAAGGGGCACATCCGAGGCACCATTTGACGCACGGCTGAATGAACCAAAGGAATAGCCGCAAGCGAGGGCCAGAAGAGGGAGAGCCATGGCTCTGCGCATCATCAAACGGCATTTATCAAGTGAACTCGTTCGCTGTCAATACGCGCCACTGTCTCCAGGCGGATGCGAAAGACGATATGACCTCTACATCCGGCGCGCAGGCGCGCATCACTGCGCCACCGTTTTTCCACTCGCGCGATGCCGACGGCGTGCTCCATCGAACGGCCGGTTCAGTGAGGTCGATCTGAGCCCTTGGCCGACCACTGTTGGCCGACCACTGTTGGCCGACAGGGTGAGGAGCCGCAGTCGAACCCCGTGACCCCCAGGGTCGCGGAGGCGGGCGGCGGATGGAGGCGGACGTGCCGTTCAGCCACCCCGGAGGCGCGTTCGAACGCTGTCCCAGGGGATGGTTTGGACCGCGCCCGAGTCCAGCTCTGCGGCACGGCGCTCCACTGAGCCGGTGCGCGTAGGCCCGCATGGTCATGCGTAGATCGACATGGCCGAGCAGCTCCTGGATCACCATTCAATCGGGCATCCGATTCGCGCGGTCCCGCTCCAGCCGTGCAATCGCGCCTCATCCCGCCTCCCCCTCGCGGATCAGCTGCGCGATCAACGCCTGCTGAGCCACGGTCACGTGATGGTCGCGGTGGCGCACCAGCGCGTACTCCCGCTGCGGCAGGTCGATCGGGATCTCGGCGAGCTTGCCGGCGGCGATCGCCGAGGCGACCACGTGGCGCGAGATGATCGTCG